>Ga0209381_1000198_pt1 | contig 173059 bp, 152 predicted proteins | sample DewCreD2012metaG_FD_184111 | JGI IMG/M metagenome (GOLD analysis project Ga0209381, IMG submission 184111) | Hot spring sediment bacterial and archeal communities from British Columbia, Canada, to study Microbial Dark Matter (Phase II) - Dewar... ... | reverse complement strand
TTGATGGCAATAAGAAGATCAACGGGCGGAAGCGTCATATTGTGGTGGACACAATGGGATTGCTGATGAGCGTTGCGGTTACCAAGGCAAACGTGCACGACAGCATCGCCGCAGAGGGCATTATCAGGGGGATGAAAGGGGTATACCCCCGGCTGAAAAAGATTCTAGGGGATGGAGGGTACGCTGGTGACCGGCTGGTAAAACTGGCGCAGGTGCACCTGAAGGCAGACTTTGAGGTGGTAAACCGTGGGGATGAAACGAATTTCAAGGTTATCCCCAAACGATGGGTTGTTGAGCGCTCCATCGCGTGGTTCTCGTGGTTTAGAAGGCTCAGCAAGGACTACGAAGCAAATATGCAATCAAGCGAGGCGTATGTACTGATTGCCTCTATTGCTATGTTGATAAAGAAAATTTAAACAGGCTCTAAATATTAATGTCTGTCTTTCCATTTCCAAAACTTAAAAAACATGTTAGAACCTACAAATTTAAATGGTTCGGGCGGAATATTACTTAATTTATACCCAAAATATTCGGTATCTTCCCAACCATGATACTTTCCGCTGTATAAATGAGCTATTACATCACCAAACAGAATGGATTGGTTTACACCATGACCGTTATATGCCAAACCATAGTAAATATTTTGGTTATCGCCCATTACGCCTACTGTTGCAACATCATCGAAAGTTGTACCTAAAATACCGTTCCATACATATTCAAAATTAATTCCTTTCAATTCGGGATACATTTTAATAAGCTCATCGAGCATCATATCCGCAACTCTACTGATATTGCCTTTGTACTCTAAACCATTGTTCCAATATGTGTCGACATTCCCACCACCTATTACGATACGGTTATCGGGTGTTAAAACCAAGTGAAACAACATAATGCGACTGTCGTAAAATGGCAAACGGCTATTCCAGTTAATTGCATCTAGTTGTTCTTGTGACAATGGTTCGGTTACAGCCGTTTGCGTATGCACCGGCATGATTTTATTTTTGAAAATTCCGAGTTTTGATGTGTAAGCATTGGTTGCAATTACAATATCATTGGCTTCAACTTTAAATGAGTTTCCATTAGCCTCAACAGTAAGATTAATAGTTTCGCCTTCCTCGATCGATGTTACCGGGCTGTTTTCGTAAATTATAACGCCTTCGTTTTCAGCTGCTGTTTTTAGTAATTTTATTAGTTTTACAGCATGCACTGAACCCCCATTGGGGTCGAACATTGCACCGTAATACAAATCAGTTCCAAGCTTCTCTTTAACTTTTTGTTTATCCCAAAATTCTAAAGGGATCCCAGCCTGGTTAGCCTCTGTTACAAAATCTTTATATTCCTGCACATCATCTTCTCTAAAAATGGTTTCACAATATCCGTTTAATACTAAATCGCAGTCAATATTCAATGCTTTTGAAAGTGAGTCAATAAATAGCATATTTCTCACTGAAAGGTCATAAGCCCATTTGAAAGTTTCTTCGCTCTCATAGTCATCAATCAGGGTTGAGAGCACCATTCCGCCGTGTCTGCCAGAAGCACCACTACCCAACGTTTTAGCCTCAAAAACCACAATTTTTTGATCGGGGTTCATTTTGGCCAAATGATATGCCGATGACAACCCTGTGTAGCCTCCACCAATAATTGCCACATCTACTTTAATGTCGTCATCTAATGCGTTGTTTACCTCTAAACTTTCCGATTTTGCCCAATAGCTATCGTTTTCGGCAAGATCATCAATATTAAAACTTTCACAGCTGACTAAAATAAGCATCGTTATGATAACCACAAACGAAATTAAAATATGGAAATACCTGTTCATAATTTATATTCTTTAGTTATTAATGGTTATAATACTAATTTAGAAAAAATGGTAATTGACTTGAAAACCATAACCGATATCGGATTTAGACCAATTGTATTTGCCAAGCGTGGGGTGATTTCCGATATACAACATATTGTATGCATATCCTGCAAAAAATTCTAACCCGAAACGCTTTTTATAAAAACCGGTATAGGCAATTCCCAAGTTTGTTGCAAAATTATTGGTGTATCCATTCCAATTCGATTCTGTTCGGTCATTATTGTAGGTTCTATATCCAAACAAATATTGAGTATCGATATAATACGAAAAGTGTTTATATACAGCGTAATAGTAGCGTGAATGTATCCCTATATGGGTTGTGCGTTCCCACTCTCCGAACCACGAACGCCCTAGGCCTCCCCCTACAAGCATTTTATTAGCCACAAATCTGCTGTATCGAAATCCGTAGAATTCAAAAAATGTATCTTCGGTTAAAAATCCCTTGGTAAGCAAGCTTATCATGTTTTTACTTTTTGAACAAAAAGCAAAGGCGCTATCGTTTGTGATTTGATATTTAGGTGTGTGTGCTTGAACATTCAGAACACAAAGCACCAAAAATCCGATTGAATACATATTGAACAGTTTCATTTTTACGAATGTCTTTTTTGTAGAATTAATTTATAGTTAACCATAACTTTATTGGCCGTTTTTAATGTTCCAAACAGTGCAGATGGCGGCTCAATCCCAAAATCAGTCATTAGGACATCAAACCCTCCAGTAACTTCTATTGAGTTATCTTGCAATGTTTTTAAATTTGAAACCACTGTAATCCTTTTAGTTACTTCGGAGACTGTAAGGTTGCCGGTGGAAGACACCCTTGATAGTCCGTTTACTTCAGAGATACTCTTACTAGAAACCATAACATAAGTTATTTTGGGAAATCTCGATGTATTCAAAGCGTTTTGCATTTTAGCGTCCATAATACTCCCTTTAGAGCTTTTCAACGATTTGGCATCAATACTAATGCTAACTTCGGTTATTGTTTCACCATTAAACTTTACCCATCCGCTTAGGTTCATAACTTGAGCATCCCAGTCATGAAGATTTGAAGTTCCAGAAATTATAATGTTGTAGGTTTTTATATCGTAGCAGACTTGTCCTGGAGCTGGAGAGAATGAACCAAACAGAAATGAAATGGCTAAAAACAACCAAAGTTTAATTCTTAGACTGTACATTATTTCTAATTGTTATAAATATTTAATAAAAAATGATCTTCACCATTAAATAATTTAGAAACCACTTCTCCGAAAAGGAAGGATGTGTTGACCCCTTGTCCACCGTTATAACCCAGAGCGTAGTAAATGTTTTTATTTCTTCCTGTTACACCTATTCGTTCACTTTTGCTTTTTGTTTCGCATATAATACCATCCCATGTCTTTTCAATTCTAATACCTTTTATTGAAGGGTACAGTTCACCTAACCTTTTTTCAATTTGCTCCTGGATTTTCTGTATGTCACCCGGATAAAGCAATCCTTCATCTTCGTTATATTCAACACTGCCTCCTCCGATTATAATCCTACGGTCATCAGTTATCACCATATGAAAGGTTGCATCTGAATCGGTTCCTGCATATTGATCATCATACCATGAAATGTGATTTTTCCATCCTATTGAGTTATATTGCTCAATGGTTAAGGGTTCTGTAGCAGCAACCTGTGTATGGCAAGGTTCAATATCATCTTCAAGAAAATTAAGTGTTCGAGCGGCATAGGCATTTGCCGCAATAACTATGTTTTTTGCTTTAATCTCATACTTATTATTATTTGTATAAACAGGCAGGGTAATAACTTCACCTTCCTGATAGCCCCACACCTGAGTGTTTTCATAAATCACAACCCCCACGTCTTCTGCAAGTTTTTTCAGTGCTGCAACCAATTTCCCTGGATTTACCATACCACCATTGGGATCATAAACCGCACCTAATAAGCCCGGAGAACCAAGCATGCTTATTGCTTTTTCTTTTTCCCAGTATTCTATAGGCATTCCTAGTTTTTTAGCTTCCCTGACATATTCTTTTGAACTTTCAATATTATCGGAGTTAAAAATGCCTAAACATTGACCATTTAATACAAAACCTGGATCAATACCCGTAGATTCTGTTAATGCTTTTAATCTTCTCATACTGGCCACGGTAATATCGTATATCTCTTTGTGATACTTTTTATTTTCTCCCATTACAAAGCCTCCCTCGCTATACGTTTGAGCCAAAACAAGTGCTCCATTTCTACCAGACGCTCCATTCCCTACTCGTTTTGCCTCAAGAATCACTACTTTCAACTCGGGGTTCGACTTCTTTATATGGTAGGCTGCCGATAAACCAGTATAGCCCCCACCAATAACCGCCACATCAACTTCAAGGTTTTTATTTATACCAGGGTTTGGGTTGGGTAGAAATTGACTCCAGTAACTTTCATTATCATCATAATACTTTGAAGGATCATATACCGTATCTGTTTCTTGGTATATGCTACTACAATTGACAAAGATTAGGGATAATAATCCCAAAAAAAGTTTTGATTTTAACGCTTCCATGTTTGCAAGTTTTTGATTTTGCCGCAAACATAAATTGATGCGTCTGAATTGGGGTTCAACCTTATAAGACCATTCTGATTTACATTGCCGAATGAGTTTTACCTTATAAGGTAAAACTACTTAAAACATATCATCTTGCTGATTATGTGTACTATATGCTTTTTGAAATTTAGCAGGCGTAGAGTTAGTAAACTTTTTAAAGGCGGTAAAAAATGCAGTTTTTGAATTAAAACCAACTTCAAATCCAATAGCTGTTATGGTAAAATTTTTATAATTGGGCGATTTTAAAAGTACTTTTGCTTCCTCAACCCGGTAAAAGTTTATAAAATCGTAAAAATTCTTTTTGAATAGGTCATTCAGTACTTGCGAAACATTGTTGGGGTGTTCACCTATAAGTTCCGACAAATCATTTAAACGAAGTTCAGGGTTTCTATAAGGTTTTTCTTTATTGATACAATTTAAGATTTTCTTAGAGATTTCTTTTGCTCTAGTATCAGGCAGAACATTTTTTTCATATTTCGAGCGTTGTTCTGTTGGTCTGTTTTCAGTCAATGCATTTAAATCTGAACCTGATTTTATCTTAGTTTGCGGTTCGTGAGCTAACACAATAATTTCATTGTTTTTACGCACAAGTGCATCGTAACCAATTATATAGACAATTGCAATTATAAAAGCATACAAAAACGAATTTAAATAACTCGCAATTTGCAAATGTAAAAAAGCAAGCAAAACTATTAATAGTTCAATAATATACATTATTGTAGAAACTATTAGTAGATTTCTAACTACCGTGTAACTAATTTTTGAAATATCGGAAAAATTACATTTAATATTTTTGTGATATTGGTTTAATAAATGAACAGAATACGCAAGAAACGGAACATTAACAATTATTTCGGAAATCCATTCATACAAATTTTCTTCCCAAGCAATTCCGGAATTGTAGAAAGCAATAATATCAAATATTTTGTCCTCAGCAGATTGATTGTAGGCAGGTAGATAGTATAAAAAATATAGTAGAAAAGGTATAAAGATCAGCAAATCGGTTTTCCTAATTATAAATCTTCCCAATAATATATTTCGAGAATACAAATAAATCAGAGGGCCGCTCAACATACTAAAAGGTTCTGATAAATACAATAAATGTGGATATCTAAATATCACTCGCTCAGCGTATATATATTGAAACAGCAATTCCACTGAGGTTAGAAAAACGAAAATAATTAAAGGGGTATTGATTGCTCTATCTTTTTTTAGAATTAAAAAAAGTGTAAGCAAAAGTCCTTGAGAAGCACCTATAATCCAAATTATATTAAAGTTTTGCATAGCTTTATATTGGTCATTTAATTTATTTTTAACGCTTTGGTCAGTAAAAAGTTACGGATTTTGGTAGTTAACTCTCATGTTATATTAAGATGGATGGTGAGAGCTCCATGTTCGTTACTTTCCAAAATATTCATTGTAAATCTAATAAAAATCTTCGTTTGTGGAAGATTTCAGGTTGGGAAGGGTAACCAAAACCCGACATATTTTTTTAAATCCCTTTTATTTTTTTAATTACGATCATCTATCACCTCTCAACCCAGCTAATACTATAAAAAGTATTTACTTTGCAGAATAATTCCATTTTCAATGAAGGGTTACATTGATAGCATAGTTGAGTTTAAGCGTAGAGTTTCTATAGAGGTAATGGTTGGAAATACACCATTGGGAGGGAATAACCCCATAAGGGTACAAACCATGACCACTACCGATACCAACAATATTGCTGCCACCGTAGAACAATGCATCAGGGCGATTGAAGCTGGCGCTGAGTTTGTGCGTATAACCACTCAGGGTACCCGCGAGGCTGCTAACCTGCAAAATATTAAGCAGGAGCTCATGGTAAAAGGCTATAACACCCCAATAGTTGCCGACGTTCACTTTAACCCTGCAGCTGCGCTTGAGGCCGCCATGCATGTGGAAAAGGTGCGAATAAATCCGGGCAACTATGTGGATCCTCGCGCCAAGTTTGAAACCGTAAGTTACACCGACCAGGAGTATGCAGATGAGCTCAAACGCATTGAGGAGAGGTTACTTCCGCTAATTGAGGTTTGCAGGGAACGAGGCGTTGCCATTCGCATTGGGGTAAACCATGGCTCACTTTCCGATAGGATTATGAGCCGATATGGCGACACTCCCGCAGGAATGGTGGAATCGGCCATGGAGTTCCTGCGTATTTTCAGAAAGCATGGGTTTAACCAGCTAGTTATCTCCATGAAATCGAGCAATACCCGTGTGATGGTGCAAGCCGTAAGGCTTTTGGTTGCCACCATGGATGCCGAGGGTATGAATTACCCGCTTCACCTTGGCGTTACCGAGGCTGGCGATGGCGAGGATGGCCGAATTAAATCGGCTGTGGGAATTGGCGCGCTCCTTTCCGATGGCATTGGCGATACCATTCGGGTGTCGCTAACCGAGGAACCGGAAAACGAAATACCGGTTGCAAGGAAGCTGGTTCAATACTTTAGCAACAGGCAAACCTTACCGGTTTTAAACCCCATTCAGAGCCTGCCCTACAATCCTTACGAGTATAACCGACGAGTAACCCATGATGTTAATGGCATTGGAGGATCAAACCCACCTCGGGTGTTTGCCTATATTGAGGGAGCATTTACCGAGGCTATTGCCAAGGCATGGGGATGGCATTTCAACTCGGACAAAAAGGAATGGCAGCCAGCCGATACCGCTCCCGACTACTTTGTAATACCTGGTTTTGAACCCAACCCCAACCTCAATGGTTTACCGATTATTTCCGAACATACACCTAATATACAATTGCTAAGGGTTGATGATTTTGTTAACCGAAATCCATCGGGTTCTGTGCTGTTAAGTGTTACCTATAGCGATTTTTTTAACCCAAACCTGATATCGGCACTAAAGGGAAGTCGTAACGTGGTATTGTTGTTATCCACCAGCAATTCCAATGGATTTGTTGAGCTGCGTGCCGCTGTGATTGAGCTGATGCGCCAGGGAATTAGTTTGCCTGTGGTTGCCGTACGGGGTTACTCCGATGCCGAAAAGGAAGATTTTCAGCTAAAAGCGGCTGCCGATTTGGGCGGGTTGCTGATTGATGGGCTGATTGACGGGGTAATGTTAACTTCTCCACTATCCCCTGAGGTGATAAGGAATACAGCATTTGCCATTTTGCAAGCGGCGCGGACACGGGTCACCAAAACCGATTACATTGCCTGTCCCGGATGCGGACGCACCCTGTTCAACCTGCAGCAAACGCTGCATAAGGTTAAGAGCGCTACCTCACACCTGAAAGGTTTAAAAATTGGGGTAATGGGGTGCATAGTTAACGGCCCTGGTGAAATGGTCGATGCCGATTACGGCTATGTGGGTGCAGGCCCTGGCAGGATTACCCTTTACAAGGGTAAGGAGGTTGTAAAGAAGAATATCCCTGAGGATCAAGCCATTGATGAGCTGGTTGCGCTGATTAAGGCCCACGGCGATTGGGTTGACCCATAAAAATGGACGGTGAAATAATTTTAAGCTTGATTTCCGTTCCTTCCACCCCTTGCCAGCGATGCCCAAACCCCTAAAACACTTAAGGCTACAAATACTGCAAATGTAACGCTGGCCGAAAGTATAAATTGCTTATAGTTTGAAGGGGTTATGGTTCCTGATCCAATAAAAATATGGATTACCATGGTGGCAATGCCCATGCTTAGCATTTGACCAACCAGCCGCATGGTAGCCACCGTTCCCGATGCAAGGCCAATGTAACGCTTTTCAACCGATCCCATTATGGCATTGGTGTTAGGCGAGGAGAATAGGCCAAAGCCAAGCCCCAGTAAACCCAGCACAACTCCAATATAGGTTACCGTTGTTTCCCTGCCGATAGGGATAAGTAAAGCCAAACCCACTGCAATTACTCCCATTCCTGCCGATGCCAGTATGCGCGGATCGCGCTTATCGGAAAGTCGCCCCGACCACGAAGCTATAACAGCCATAACAAGCGGTTGAATAACCAGCAGTAATCCAGCCTCACGCGCGCTTAAACCCTTGATGTATTGCAGGTAAAGGCTCAACACAAAGGTGATGGCAAAGGTGGTGGCATAGTTAATTAACGCAGCCAGGTTCGATAGGGCAAACAGCCTATTGGTTCGGAAAAGCGAAACGTTGAAAACTGGATAATCTGCTTTTAGTTGCAATCGAACAAAAAAAGATAAACCTAATATTCCTGCAATAGTTAGGATGATGGCAAGCGGTGTTGGCAGTTTTGAAAAGCCGTACATCAGGGCGCTCATCGATAGCACAAATACTAAGGAGCCCTGTAAATCGAACCTTTCACCCTTGGCTTCGGCCCATTCGCCTTTAATGGTAACCATAGCAGCAATCACGACAGGAATACCCAGCAAAGCAGGAATGTAGAACAAGCTTCGCCACCCGAGTGCATCAATCATAAAACCTCCAAGAACCGGTGCCGCTGAAAGACCAATATATACCGCAGTAACGTTCATTCCAATAGCTCTACCCCTCTCATGTGGCGGGAAAACCGATGTGATTAGGGCGATGCCCGTTGCAAACATCATGGCGCTTCCTATACCCTGAACTACACGTAATGCTATGAGGGTTGCGCCATTTGGCGCAAAAACAGCCATTAACGATGCCAATGCCAGTATTACGTTGCCGGTTAGGAAAATTCTTTTCCGTCCGTATATGTCGGCCAGTTTGCCAATAGGCACCAAAAACACCGCCGACGACAGCAGGAATGCCATGGTTATCCAGCTCATGGTAACCGCATTGAGCTGAAATTCGTGCCCAATCTTTGGCAAAGCCAAGTTAATTGCTGAGCCAATAAAGGGAGTAATAAACGAGGTGAACATTACAAGAATAAGAACTATTGTCGACTCCTGATGCCTTTGGTGGGGTTGCATAAAACTTAATTTTAATAAGAGAATTCTTAAAACCCTGCAAAGTAAACAAAAATTGACGCCGTTTGGTTGTGGAAGGTCTGAAATCACGAGTAAGGAAACCTCACGTTAACCGTGAACCGTTAGCCGTTAGCCGTTAAACGAAAGAATATAGAATATGAGGAAGGTAGAGGAAGTTAAAGGAATGGATACCAACAAAAATCAACCATAAACTATTTTATCAGCTAACCACTAAATGTTTGCGAGAATCAGGCTTTTATTCTGATTTCTTTAAAATCAATTTTTCAAGAAAAAATAATTCCTTTCCCCTTTTTTGTTCTATTGTATTCCAGAAGTATGTTTTTGATTGTTTTAGCATCACGTTTGGAAATGCAGTAAACCGAGGCGCTGCCCCCTAATACTTTTACATGAATATCGGCACCAAACAGGTGCTCATCAATTATTATGCTGCGGATATACCTGAACGATACTATTTGCTCATCGAAACCGATAAGGAACGGATTGCGGTTTCTTACGGTTATGGTTTCTTGGTTGGCATCAACAAAAATATGCCATGGATTTAGTATATGGTTTAGTTTCCCGTTGAACAGTAAACTTGTAAATGTTGAACGCGAATGAAAAACATTCTCCATTTTACATAATTTTTAATCTACCTTAAAGGTATAAAAAATTTTAGTTGATTGTAAGAGAATTCAGAATTAAGGAGATCAGAAGCTAAAGAATTATTATCCATTATCGTTTAATTAAGGTTATTTGTCATGTTGAGTCCCGATATATCGGGATAGACTCCGCCGAAACATCTCAAAACAACAGATAAATAGAGATCCTTCGTTTCACTCAGGATGACAAAAGGAGTGTCTGTTTTGTTATCTAAACAACATTGAATTGTAATCTGTAACACCTTCATTCAAACGGTTTTGGTTTTGAAATATTGAAAACCGTTAAGCGTGTAAGATTCTTGTCCCCGACCGGCACAGGTTCGTGAAGTGAGCTAAACGAAGTAGATTCTTGAATTCCACTGCGCTGGGCAGTTTCTTGAATCTTGAATTTTGAATTTTGAATCTCATCCCCTTTTATGCACTCTACGCTGCGCCATATTTAACCAGTTTGTTGATAACAATCTTCGGTTTAGCTTGTTGTAATGGTATGGTACCACTACTTTTGTGGTAAATTTTTTTGGAGTTGGAATGACAAACTATTTGGATGAGTTAAGCGTGGTTCAGCGCGAGGCGGTTACATGTACCGAGGGGCCAAGCTTAGTGATTGCTTCGGCAGGCTCAGGAAAAACAAGGGTTTTAACTTATCGGATTGCTCATTTGCTTACTTTGGGCATTAAGCCCTGGTCTGTCCTGGTTCTTACCTTTACCAATAAGGCCGCCAGGGAGATGAAGGATCGTATTGCCCGTATTGTAGGACAGGAGACTGCCGCTAAGCTCTGGATGGGCACATTTCACTCTATTTTTGCAAAAATTCTGCGCAACGAGGCCGAAAAGCTGGGGTACGATAAAAACTTTACCATTTATGACACCACTGACTCCAAAAACCTGATTGCCCAAATCATTAAGGAACTTAAGCTCGATACACAGGTTTACAAGCCCGGCGAGATTCTGTCGCGCATTTCCATTGCCAAGAACAACCTGATAACGCCGCAGGCTTACGCTCAAAATGCGAGCATCATTTCCCAAGATGTTCATGCCCGCAAGGGAGAAATTCATCGTATCTACACCCTTTACTCCCAGCGTTGCCAAAAGGCATCGGCCATGGATTTCGACGACCTGCTGCTCAACACCAACATCCTTTTCCGCGATTTTCCCGATGTGCTGCATAAGTATCAAAATAAATTCCGATACATTCTGGTTGATGAGTACCAGGATACCAACTTCTCGCAGTACCTAATTGTAAAAAAGCTTTCCGAGAGCCACCACAACCTTTGTGTGGTGGGCGACGACGCCCAGAGCATTTACTCGTTCCGTGGTGCAAAAATTGAGAACATCCTCAATTTTCAGAACGATTATAAGGATTACAAGCTATTCAAGCTTGAGCAGAACTACCGGTCCACACAAACCATAGTAAACGCTGCAAACAGCGTGATTGCCAAAAACCAACGCCAAATCCCAAAGGTGGCTTACTCGAGCAATGAGGTGGGCGAGAGGATCAAGCTGATCAAGGCTTTTACTGATCAGGAGGAGGGTTTCCTTGTGGCCTCGGAAATTATGAGCCTGGTGCACCAGTCCCATTGCAGCTACAGCGATATTGCCATTCTTTACCGCACCAATGCCCAGTCGCGTATTTTTGAGGAGACCCTGCGCAAGCGCAACATACCCTATCGTATTTACGGTAGCCTCTCGTTTTACCAGCGCAAGGAGATTAAGGACCTGTTAGCCTACATCCGTTTAACGGTAAACCCAAACGACGATGAGGCTTTTAACCGGGTGGTGAACTATCCGGCACGAGGCATTGGCGACACCACCATGGAACGTCTGCAAGCATTGGCTAACCAGTTAGGCCTTAGCCTTTGGCAAACCGTTGGTGAGTTGGGCAAGCACAGCGGAGCTGTTAAACCACCTGCCGCACGCAAGCTTGAGGAGTTTCGTAACTTGATCGTTTCGTTCCAGCAAAAGGTTTACACCATGGATGCCTACGAGGCTGTATATGCCATAGCTAACTCATCGGGTATGCTTACCGATCTTAAGGCCGATAAAAGCCAGGAGGGTATTTCGCGCCTGCAGAACATCGAGGAGATGCTTAACGGTATCCGTGAGTTTATCGAAAGCCGAAAGGAGGAGGGTTTTGAGGAGACCGTAACCTTGGTCGATTACCTTGAGAACGTTGCCCTGCTTACCGATCAGGACACCGACAAGGATGGCGACAAAAACAGGGTTAGCGTAATGACCGTTCACTCCGCCAAGGGACTGGAATTCGATTACGTTTTCCTTACAGGACTTGAGGAAAATCTTTTCCCTTCAACCTTAAATATTAAATCGCCTGAGGATTTGGAGGAGGAGCGCCGTCTGTTCTACGTTGCACTTACCCGTGCAGCCAAAAGGGCATATATCACCTATGCCCAAACCCGCTATAGGTGGGGATCGCCCACGCATTGCACCCCAAGCCGATTTATCAAGGAGATTGATTCGGAATATATTGATGTGCCCTTTGATGACGAGGACAATGGCAATATTGCCGAAAGGCAATACTCAAAGGGGCAAAACTTCAGTGGGTTTATCCGCCAGTCTGCCACCCCAGTTGCCCCATCGTACACCAAGCCTAACCAGCAGGTGACACCAATCCCTAAAAATACAAAGGATATTTCGCCCGAGGCCATTACAGTGGGAATGGCCGTTTACCATGCCAAGTTTGGCGAAGGGGTAGTGGAGTCGATTGAAGGCGCAGGGCCTAACCGAAAGGCCTTGGTAAATTTCAATTTGGTAGGCTCTAAGAATTTATTGCTTAAATTTGCCAACCTTAAGCAGCTTGTGTAAAACAATTTAGTTAAGGCGGTGTAACGCCGAAACCCTATGCTACTCCAGCTCGAATTGATTGAAATGTACCCCACTGTTTCGCTGCGCTGCAGCTTGAGGGAGGGAATAATTATTCCTTTCCCCAACAAATATTACGCTGCGCTGCAGCAAAAATTGGTGTCTAACATCAAAACCATTGTAATAGCAACTGCCAGTTACCATCATTAGGTGCGTAGCACCGAAATCTTTGTACTTAAGATGAACACAAAGATATCATTAGGCGCGTAGCGCCGAAACAATTGTACCCATTTGATTAACTATTCCTTTCCCTAACAAATACTCCCTTGCGCTGAACTGTAATAGGTGCGTAGCACCGTAACCTTTGTACCCAAAGCACGTGCAAATGAACCATTAGGCGCGTAGCGCCGAAACCTTATTCAACTCTTGAACAAATTGATCAAAGGATAATATATGGTTTCGCTGCGCTGCAGCTTGAGGGAGGGAATAATTATTCCTTTCCCCAACAAATATTACGCTGCGCTGCAGCAAAAATTGGTGTCTAGCATCAAAACCATTGTAATAGCAACTGCCAGTTACCATCATTAGGTGCGTAGCACCGTAACCTTTGTACCCAAAGCACGTGCAAATGAACCATTAGGCGCGTAGCGCCGAAACCTTAAAATAGTTAACTTTGAAGAAAAACATCTATGGCTAACACATATACTCAATTATACGTTCATTTAGTTTTTTCGCCTAAAAACAGAGATGCTTTAATAAAAAGATCGTGGAAAGAAAATTTGGAAAAATATATAACGGGAATTGTTCAAAACAACGGACATAAAATGCTTGCAATAAACTGCATGCCCGACCATATCCATATTTTTATTGGGTACAATGTAAACCAGTTAATACCCGACTTGGTGGAGCACATTAAAACCTCGAGCAATGCATGGGTAAAAGAAGAGAATCTATCAAAATTTAGATTTGAATGGCAAAGGGGTTATGGGGCATTCTCACATTCGCGTTCACAACTCGATGCTGTTGTGAAATACATCCTAAACCAAGAGCAGCATCATCAAAAGAAATCGTTTAGGGAGGAATATCTGGAGATTTTGCAAAAGAATGATATCAAGTATCAGGACGAGTATCTGTTTGAATTCTTTGAAAATGGAGGGGTGTGGGATTAAAGGAAATTTCAGCTTGCTTTTTGGGGTTTCGCTGTTCGGCAATTAAACGAGGCTATTTCCACCGTAACCTTTGTTGGGTGCTTACCATTAGGTTCGATTCATAAAAATGGCTCGATTGCTATTTTTACCCAACATTGCTTAAAATGAATTTTTTAGTGTACATTTGTGATAAATTAGAGTTTTGTATATTTCTAATATTTACTTATATTTCTTTTTAAAATTCTGTCGATGGATTACAATACCCAACGAAAAAAGTTGCGATTACCGGAATACGGAAGGCATATCCAGCAAATGGTCGATCACATAGCAAGCATTGAGGATAGGGAGGAGCGTAATAGGCTTGCCAAATCGCTTATCGCCATTATGGGCAATCTTAACCCCCAGCTGAGAGCAGTTAACGATTTCCGCCATAAGCTTTGGGATCACCTTTTTATCATGTCCGACTTCAAGCTCGATATCGATTCGCCTTACCCCAAGCCCGATGTGGATAAATACTACGAGAAACCACGGAATGTTCCTTACCCCAGCCGACCCGTTAAGTTCAAGCACTACGGTCGTATAGTTGAACTGATGATTGAGAAGGCCATTGAGATGGACGAGGGCCCCGAAAAAGAAGCATTTAAGCAGCTTATAGCCAACCAGATGAAAAAGGCCAATATCACCTGGAATAAGGAATCGGTTACCGACGAGGATATTTTCCGCGACATGCAAACCCTGAGCAATGGCAGGCTAGTTATGGCTCCGGGCTCAAAGCTGATTGATAAGCGCGAGGTTAAACCTACCGGGGGTAAGCGACCCAAATATCATCGTAAGCGCTAAATAACACTTTACATGGCAACATTTGAGGTATACGGTGGCAAGCCCCTAAAAGGCGAGTTGCACCCACAGGGGGCAAAGAATGAAGCCCTACAAATCATTTGCGCCACGCTACTCACTGCTGAACCTGTAACAATTAAGAATATCCCAAACATCCGCGATGTTAATAAGCTTATTGAGCTGCTTCAAGGGATGGGGGTTGAGGTGCAGAGGCACAGCTCCTCGGAATGTACCTTTAGGGCTAAAAATGTTGATGTAGAGTATCTCACCACATCTGATTTTAAGGTAAAGGCTGCCGCCATACGCGGCTCTATCATGGTGGTTGGGCCACTCCTGGCTCGATATGGCAGGGCATATGCCCCTAAGCCCGGTGGCGATAAAATTGGTCGCCGACGCTTAGATACCCATTTCCTGGGATTCCAGAAACTGGGAGCAACCTTTAACTTTGATACCCGTGAGAATTTCTTTACCCTAGAGGGTAACAGTATGCGCGGGGCATATATGTTGCTCGATGAGGCTTCGGTAACTGGTACAGCAAATATCCTTATGGCTGCGGTACTTACTCCGGGCATAACCACCATTTACAATGCCGCATGCGAGCCATACCTACAGCAACTTAGCAAGATGCTGGTTAGCATGGGAGCAAAAATATCGGGTATTGGCTCAAACCTTTTAACCATTGAGGGCGTGGAGAGCCTGGGCGGTTGCACCCACGCCATTTTGCCCGATATGATTGAAATCGGCTCGTTCATAGGCCTTGCGGCCATGACTGCCAGCGATATCACCATACGCAATGTATCGTACCCAAACCTTGGGATTATACCCGATTCGTTCCGCCGTATGGGAATTGAGTTTGAGGTAATAGGCGATGACATTCACATCCCGCCACAGGAGCACTACGAGATTGATACCTTTATCGATGGTTCCATACTCACCATTGCCGATGCCCCCTGGCCCGGTCTAACGCCCGACCTGCTCAGCGTTTTCCTTGTGGTTGCCACCCAGGCAAAGGGCTCAGTGCTAATCCACCAGAAGATGTTTGAGAGCCGACTATTCTTTGTGGACAAACTAATTGACATGGGCGCTCAAATAATCCTTTGCGACCCGCATCGTGCCACTGTTATAGGGCACGACCGGAAGATGAAGTTACGCCCCACCGTTATGACCTCGCCCGATATCAGGGCTGGCGTTGCCCTGCTTATTGCTGCCCTTTCGGCCGAGGGTAAAAGCGTTATCCATAACATCGAGCAAATTGACCGCGGATACGAGAACATTGATGGACGACTCAACGCTATTGGTGCTGATATCCGTAGGATTGACTAGCCAAAATCTTCAGAAATATCGTGCAAGACTTTTCGCATAATTTTGCATATTTACCGTTTAATTAACCAAAACCATTCCGTTACACTAACCATTTTTGATGAGATTTTGGATTAAAATATCAATTGTGTTAGTCGCTATTGTGTGTTGGGCTTTTACCTCACAGGCACAGCTAACTGCCCCGGGGAGAGTTATGACTCTGCTTACACAGTATAGTAATACTACCAAGCAGGATTCAATATTTGTTTTTTATGGTGATTTTGGTTCTTTAATTGCCCGGCATACCACCGGAAACCCAGCCACCTTCAAATGGTATAGGTATAATCCGCTTATATCAAATCCTGCCTTACGCTTTGAGCAGTTCTCACAGGAAACAGGGGTTTCGCAGAGCAATCAGTCGAACCTGACCGAAGGGGGGTATAGAGTGATGATTACCGATAATACAGATTCCACAGAGGTCTTTACCTGTTGGGTTTTCACCGATAATATCACTCTTAATAGGATTGATATATTCAACAGCTGCCAGTTTCTTGAGCTTAACCCAATTACAACACCATCATCGTACAATGTTGCCTACGACCGTTTTGCCTATCACGACCTTTCGCGCTCAAATCAACCGGAACGGAATACCTACGGGCAGCAGTACTTTGCAAATGTTACATGGCAGACCTCGGAGAGCCGAATTGAGCTGCCATCATCGTCTGCATTAAAGTTAGTCATTGAGAATCCTGCACCTCTATATAAATCAACCTATAGCGTTACCATTCAAAACCCATTTGGCAGAACACTAACCCTTTCAACCCCTGAAATTAGCGCAATTGCCACCAAGGCCGATAATCTAATCCAGGTTGATGAAAGGGGGGTATGGAACGATTTTGATGCTAATGCCGAGTATGAAGCATTGCTTGGCCTAAGGCTCGAAAGCAAAAGCCTGAACTGCGATTCCATCTACTGGCGTATTACAACCCGAAAGATTACCCCCGAAAGCATTTTCGATATTACCGTTTGGCGCGACAGCTCGTTAATTTCACAGCGCCATGAGGCCTTCCCGGACAAAAAAGTAATGGTTCCCGGTTTCTATAAGGTTTACCATTACTCGGTTAATACCCTCTCGGGGTGTATCGATTCAGTTGTCACTGATATTAAGGTAGATTCATCGCGCATAAGCGCCGATGCCATCCCCAATGTTTTTTCACCCAACGGCGATGGCAAGAACGACCTTTTCCGCTTTTCCGACACCGATGAGAGCATCCGCTCAATCCGTTCGTTTACCATACGTATTTACAGCCGCAGCGGCAAACTGGTTTACACCTATAGTGGCAACCCAAGCGAGTGGGAAGGTTGGGATGGTCGAACCAACTCAGGTTCCGATGCAGCCGAGGGTGTTTACTACTACATTATTGAGGCACGCGGCTGGGACGATCGCCGTTTTGCCCGTGGTCCCTACAAGGGGTTCCTGCATCTGTTCAGGGGGAAGTAGGGCAGGGTATAGTTTTAGGTGTTTGGTTTTTAGTGTTTAGTGATTATTGTAAATAGTTTATAACACTCTTGTTCGACCGCGTCTCCCTGTCGCGCTCGCTTTTTTAACCTCAGCCAACCCCTGCTAGCGCGGATTTGTAATCCGTGCTACCAACAGCCTAAGAAGCAGGTAGTGGCATAAAAGTCTGACCCGAAAATGGGTCGGGGGTGGAACGTGGCGGTGGGTCTAGTAAGCGATACCACATGAGTCACGCCGCAGGCGTGGCGAATAGTATCGCGTGGCAGTTCCCCCCACGGGGCACCCATCGGGTCGGGCTTTTCAGCCTTGATCTTCTTTGGTTCTGTCTTGTATCAAGGCAAGAAAGAACGTTTAAATCGCTCTTTGTATTGCTTTTTCTGTTGCGATGCAATGATTCACCATTGCTCTTTGGTATATGCATATCGTGCATCGCAATACATGATGGGTAGCCATTGGGTTACAAATATTACGCCCCTACGGGGCTGGTGACGTTGTTCGTTGTTCGTGAATCATTGTTTGTGGAAAGCGACCTCACCCAAGCCCTTTCTCCTGAAAGGAGAGTGGAGCGCAATGGGGAAACATTATGGCGGAGCCTAAGCCTTACCTATCAGAAAAGACTCAGAAGTGTTGGGCTGCGATTTCACGGAGCGAAAAACACCAAACACCAAACACCAAACACCAATCCTTATCCCTCAACAATCACAATCTTGTCAATCCTATCGCCAACACGGATAGCATCAATTACCTCAAGGCCTTCGTAAACCTTGCCAAAGCAGGTATGCTGGCGGTCGAGGTGCTTGGTGTTTTGCCTGTTGTGGCAAATAAAGAACTGTGAACCACCCGTGTTTCGACCTGCATGTGCCATGGAGAGTACGCCACGGTCGTGGTACTGGTTGTTGCCGGTTAGCTCACAGTTGATTTTGTAGCCGGGTCCACCCGTGCCAACTCTTGGGTCGGTCATATCCTTTGAGTATGGGCATCCGCCCTGAATCACAAAGTTTGGGATTACCCGGTGAAAGGCTAACCCATCGTAAAAGCTTTCCTTGGCCAGCTTAACAAAGTTAGCAACGGTGTTGGGGGCGTCCTCCTCGTAGAGCTGAACCTTCATTACCCCTTTCGATGTGTGAATTTCTGCTGTTCTCATGGTATTGTTTGTTTGGCACAAAGGTATAAAAAAAGAGGGCTAACCCCAATTGGTAGCCCTCTTTTGCTGAATAGTGTATGGCTATTCTTCCTCTTCCTGTTCCTGGTATGCCTTTAGGAGCTTTTCCTGAACATCGGCAGGTACCTGCTCGTACGAGGCAAACTTCATGGTGTAGGTGGCTCTACCGCTGGTTAACGACGATAGGGCGGTTGAGTAGCGGTTTAGCTCAGCCAAGGGAACCTTAGCGTTAATCACCTCAAAACCCTTAACGCTGCCCATACCCATGATAATGGCGCGGCGGTTCTGCAGATCGCTCATCACATCACCCATGCGGTCAGCAGGCACCAGTACCTCAACATCGTAAATGGGCTCCATGATCTTAGGTCCGGCATCCTTGAACGCATTTTTGAAGGCGTTACGGCCGGCAAGCTTAAACGAAATTTCGTTGGAGTCAACCGGGTGCATCTTACCGTCGTAAACGGCAACGCGGATATCGCGGGCGTATGAGCCAGTAAGCGGGCCCTGCTCCATCTTTTCCATAATACCTTTTAGAATAGCAGGCATAAAGCGAGCATCAATTGAACCGCCTACAATGCAGTTATAGAACACCAGCTTGCCGCCCCATTCCAGGTCAATTACTTCCTTGCCTCTTACCGATAGGTTTATTTCCTTGCCGTTAACCTTGTATTTAACGGGATCGGGAGCACCCTCAACGTAGGGCTCAATAACTAAGTGAACCTCACCAAACTGACCGGCACCACCCGATTGCTTCTTATGGCGGTAGTCGGCCTGGGCAACCTTGGTAATGGTTTCGCGGTATGGGATGCGTGGGGCTATGTATTCAATTTCGAGCTTGTGCAGGTTGGTTAGCTGCCATTTCAGAATATTGAGGTGGAACTCACCCTGACCTGAAAGGATAATCTGACGGAGCTCCTTGGAGTGTTCAACCAGAATGGTTGGGTCTTCCTGGTGTGCACGGTTAAGCAGTTCGCCCAGTTTTTCAACCTCGGCCTCGTTCTTAGGCTTAACAGCGGTGCGGAACTTGGGATCGGGGAATTCCATGGGGTCGAAGGTGAAGTCCAAACCTGGTCCGCAAAGGGTATGGTTGGTCTTGCTATTCTTCAGCTTAACGGTGGCACCTATATCGCCTGCAACCAGCTCGGTAACCTTATTGCGGTTCTTGCCGGCTACAACAAATAGCTGCGATAGACGTTCCTTGGTGGCGTTGTTGGCGTTGGTTAGGTCCATACCCTCAGTTACCTTACCGGACATTACGCGGAAGTAGCTGATTTCGCCAATGTGCGGCTCAACGGTCGATTTGAAAATGAAAAGCGAGGTTGGAGCGCTGGTGTCGCAGGTAATGGGTTTATCGTTATTGTTTTTAAGAACCGGTGAGTGGGTAGGATTTGGCCCAACGTTTATGATGAAATCCATAAGGCGCTTGGTGCCAATGTTTTTAGCTGCCGATAAGCAGAAAACCGGCATTATACTACGGCTGGCAATACCCTTTGAAAGGCCAGAGCGCATCTCGTCCTCGGTGAGCGAGCCCTGCTCAAAGAACTTTTCCATTAGCGACTCGTCGTTCTCGGCAGCAGCCTCAATTAGCACATTATGGAGTTCAGTGGCTTTATCCATTTCGCTATCGGGAATGGGGAACTCCTCGCGGATGCCGGTATCACCCTTAAACTTATACATCTTCATGGTGATTACATCGATAAAGCCATCGAAGGCAGTACCGGTGGAAAGGGGGTACTGGGTTAACACAACCTTGTTCCCAAAAGTTTGCTTAAGCGAGTCGAGCGTGGCATCAAAGTTAGCCTTATCGTGGTCGAGCTGGTTAACTGCCAGTATCATGGGCTTGTGAAGACGCTCGGCGTGACGGTTGAAAATTTCAGTACCAACCTCAACCCCATACTGTGCATTTATAACCATTACCAGCAAATCGGCAGGGTACATCGATGAGATAACGGCGCCAACAAAATCGTCGGATCCCGGTGTGTCAATTATGTTTAGCTTGCTGTTATTGAACTCAGTGTAGAGCAAGGTTGAGAAAATTGACCTCTGGTTTTGCTGTTCAATCTCGGTGTAATCGGAAACGGTATTCTTCCCATCAATTGTTCCCTTGCGTTCAATTACCTTACCCTCAAACATCATCGACTCGGCCAGCGAAGTTTTGCCCGAGCCGGTATTACCCAGTAAGGCGATATTCCTAATTTGTTCGGTTTGGTAGGTTTTCATGCGGTTTACGCTTATTTTTGGTTTAACATCAGGTTAGTTTATTTTTTCCAGTCGCAGGTATTCATATATATAAGGTATATCCCTTTACAACCAATTCCCTTGACCGGTTACCCATTTTTTTGGGTAGCCCCAAAAATAGTAAAATTTTGTTTCCAACAAATAAAATTTGCCAAAAGCCTTATGTTGTAAAACATTTTGGGGCATTGGGTGGGTGTTTTTTACAAGTTGCTAAAAATCAGGCTTGTTTTTTTAAATCAAAAGCTATACCTTTGCGCCCGCAAAAATGCAAACCGGCTAAAAAAGTTGATGATCAGCAAAAAAGTTGATTTGCATTGTTGTAATTGTAAAAAAATCAATACCTTTGCAGTCCATTTTTTAAACTTAAACTATAACAATAAATTGGATTTATGCCAACAATTCAGCAACTAGTAAGAAAAGGAAGGTCTAAACTGGTGGATAAGAGCAAGGCTCCAGCCCTTGATGCTTGCCCCCAGAGACGAGGTGTATGTGTACGTGTGTACACCACTACGCCTAAGAAGCCGAATTCGGCTATGCGTAAGGTTGCCAGGGTTAGGCTTACTAACGGTAAGGAGGTTAACGCCTACATTCCTGGTGAAGGTCACAACTTGCAGGAGCACTCCATAGTGCTAATCCGCGGGGGTAGGGTAAAGGATTTGCCCGGTGTACGTTATCACCTCATTCGCGGAACACTCGATGCTTCCGGAGTTGAAGGTCGTAAACAGGGCCGTTCCAAGTACGGCGCCAAGAGGCCCAAGGATAAGGCTGCTAAAAAGTAAAAAGTTAACCTCATTTGAATTGGTTGAACAATGAGAAAAGCAAAACCAAAAAAACGGATTATCTTACCCGATCCCAAGTTCGGCGATGTAATGGTTACCAAGTTTGTGAATAACTTAATGGTAACGGGTAAGAAGAGTATTGCCTTCGAAATCTTTTACAATGCACTTGATATAGTAGGTAAAAGGATGAAGGACAGCGAAAAATCGCCCCTTGAAATCTGGAAGATTGCCCTTGAAAACGTAACCCCACAGGTTGAGGTTAAGAGCCGCAGAGTGGGAGGTGCCACTTTCCAGGTTCCCACCGAGGTTCGTCCTGAGCGTAAAATCTCACTATCCATGAAAAACCTTATACTTTTTGCCCGCAAACGCGCCGGTAAGGGTATGAGCGATAAACTGGCTGCTGAGATTATTGCTGCTTACAACCAGGAAGGTGGTGCTTTCAAGCGTAAGGAGGATATGCATAAGATGGCTGAAGCTAACAAGGCTTTTGCACATTTCCGTTTCTAAAACCGAATAGTACGAGGAAGGTAGGAGATAGATGAGCAGAGATTTAAGATTTACTCGGAATATTGGGATTATGGCCCACATCGACGCCGGTAAAACAACAACTACCGAGCGTATCCTGTTTTATACAGGTAAAACTCACAAAATTGGTGAGGTGCACGATGGGGCTGCAACAATGGACTGGATGGTGCAGGAGCAGGAGCGTGGTATCACTATCACCTCAGCCGCTACTACAACTTTTTGGAACTACGAGAACAAGCAGTATCAAATAAACATTATCGACACCCCGGGACACGTGGACTTTACCGTTGAGGTGGAGCGCTCGCTCCGCGTACTCGATGGTGCTATTGCCACTTTCTGTGCCGTGGGTGGTGTTGAACCCCAAAGCGAAACCGTTTGGCGTCAGGCCGATAAGTACAGGGTTCCCCGCATTGCCTATGTTAATAAGATGGACCGTGTGGGTGCCGATTTCCTTGGGGTGGTTCAGGAAATTAAGGACAAGCTGGGTGCAAACCCAATTCCCATCCAACTCCCTATTGGGGCCGAAGATAACTTCAACGGTATTATCGATCTTATTGAGAATAAGGCCGTAGTTTTCTTTGAGGACGAAAAGCTTAAGGCTACCAACTACCGTCTGGAACCGGTTCCTGCCAACATGAAGGACGAGGTTGACGAGTGGCGTGCCAAGCTAATTGAGGCAGTTGCATCGTACAACGATGAGCTCCTTGAGCGTTTCTTTGAGGACCCCGATTCCATTACCAAACAGGAAATTATTGAAACTATCCGTAAGGCCACAATCGACATGTCGATTATTCCGGTTCTTTGCGGATCGTCGTTCAAGAATAAGGGAGTACAACACCTGCTCGATGCGGTTATAGCCTTCCTACCCAGCCCTCTCGATAAGGGCGATGTGGTTGGCACAAATCCAAATACCGGTAACGAAGAGGTTCGTAAACCATACATCGATCAGCCTTTCTGCGGGTTAGCATTCAAGATTGCTACCGACCCATTTGTAGGTCGTTTGGCTTTCATCAGGGTTTACTCCGGAAAGGTTGATAGCGGTAGCTACGTTTTCAACACCCGTACCGGTAAAAAGGAGCGTATTAGCCGTATTTACCAGATGCATGCCAACAAACAGAACCCAATTGAGTTCTGCGAGGCTGGCGATATCTGCGCAGCAGTTGGTTTCAAAGATATCAGAACAGGCGATACCCTTTGCTTGGAGGAAAAACCAATTGCCCTTGAGGCAATGACTTTCCCTGAACCTGTTATTGGTTTAGCCATTGAGCCCAAAACCCAAAAGGATTTGGATAAGCTTGGTATTGCACTTAACAAGTTGGCCGAGGAAGACCCCACTTTCCGTGTAAACACCGACCCCGATAGCGGTCAAACCGTTATTAGCGGTATGGGTGAGTTACACCTTGAGATCATTGTTGACCGCCTCCGTCGCGAGTTTAACGTTGAGATCAACCAGGGTGCACCTCAGGTTGCTTACCGTGAGGCATTTACCAAGAGCGTTTCGCACCGCGAGGTGTTCAAGAAGCAAACCGGTGGTAAGGGTAAGTTTGCCGATATCATTTTTGAACTTGGTCCCGCTGACGAAGGCGTTACCGGACTGCAATTTATCGACGAGGTTAAGGGTGGTAATATTCCCCGTGAATTTATCCCCTCAGTTCAAAAGGGATTTGAGCTGGCCATGAGCAACGGTGTACTCGCCGGCTATGCCATCCCGGGCATGAAGGTGGTGCTAAAGGATGGATCGTTCCACGCGGTTGACTCCGATGCGCTCTCGTTCGAAATTGCTGCCCGCTACGGATTCCGCGCAGCAGGTCCTAAAGCCGCTCCGGTTTTACTTGAGCCTATCATGAATGTTGAGGTGGTTACCCCCGAGGAGAACATGGGTGATGTAATAGGTGACCTCAACAAACGTCGTGGCCAGATTGCCGGAATGGAATCGAAGGGTAACGCCCGCGTGGTTAAGGCAAAGGTTCCCCTTGCCGAGATGTTTGGGTACGTAACCGTACTCCGAACCCTAACCTCCGGACGCGCCACTTCAACCATGGAGTTCTCGCACTACGCCGAAGTACCTGCTAACATTGCTAAGGAGGTAATTGAGAAATCCAAGGGCAAAGAGCTAAAAGAAATTGAATAATTACTTTTATCCGATAAGTACAATGAGCCAAAAGATTAGAATTAAACTCAAATCGTACGACCACAACCTGGTTGACAAGTCGGCCGAGAAGATCGTGAAAACGGTCAAGGCTACAGGCGCTGTGGTGAGCGGTCCAATTCCGCTTCCAACACATAAGCGGATTTTTACGGTTAACCGTTCAACATTCGTTAACAAGAAGTCGAGGGAGCAATTTGAACTCAGCTCCTATAAGCGTTTGCTCGATATCTACAGCTCCAATGCGAAGACTATCGATGCTCTGATGAAGCTCGAGCTTCCCAGTGGAGTCGAAGTAGAGATTAAAGTATGAGTGTGAATTGTAAACTAGAAAGACAATGCCACAAGGATTAATTGGACGAAAAATCGGAATGACTTCCGTATTCGGTGAGGATGGTAAGAATATCCCCTGCACCGTAATTGAGGCTGGTCCTTGCGTTGTCACACAGGTGAAAAGCGCTGAAACCGATGGCTACGCAGCCATTCAGCTTGCCTATGATGACAAAAAGGAGAAACACACCAGCAGGCCCATGCTAGGCCATTTCAAGAAAGCCAACACTACCCCCAAGCGTAAGCTGGTTGAATTCCGCGATTGGGAAGGGTTACAGCTTGGCGATATAGTAACCGTTGACCTCTTTGCCAACGACAACTGGGTTGACGTGGTTGGTATAACCAAAGGAAAAGGATTCCAGGGTGTTGTAAAACGCCACGGTTTTAACGGGGTGGGCGGTAGAACCCACGGTCAGCATAACCGTCAGCGTCACCCAGGTTCTATGGGTGCATCTTCGTTCCCTTCACGTGTACTACCCGGCAAGCGTTTGGCCGGCCGTACCGGAGGCGACAGGGTGAAGATCATCAACCTACGTGTTCTTAAGGTTATCCCTGAGAGCAATCTTTTACTCGTTAAAGGATCGATCCCAGGGTCAAAGGGTTCTTACATAATTATTGAGAAGTAATGGAAATCAAGGTACTTAACATACAAGGAAAGGAAACCGGCAGGACCATTCAGTTGGATGACTCGATTTTTGGTATCGAACCCAACGACCATGCCATTTACCTCGACGTAAAGCAAATTCTTGCTAACCGTCGTCAGGGTACGCACAAATCCAAACAGCGTAACGAGGTTTCCGGTAGTACCCGTAAGCTAAAACGCCAAAAGGGTACCGGTACTGCTCGCGCAGGTAGCATCAAGTCGCCTTTGTTCCGTGGTGGTGGACGTATTTTTGGTCCTGTTCCACGCGACTATAGCTTTAAGCTAAACAAGAAGATTAAGCAGCTGGCTCGTAAGAGCGCTCTTGCATACAAGGTTAAGGAGAATGCTCTGCTTGTTATTGAAGATTTCAACTTTGACACTCCAAAAACCAAGGAATTTGTTAACATCTGCAAGAACCTGAATGTAGCCGACAAAAAAACACTCTTCTTGTTGGCCGAGACAAATAAAAATATATATTTGTCGTCCAGAAATTTACAGAAGCAAGCAACTGTAATTGCCTCATCAGTAAATACTTATGAGATTTTGAATGCCAACATGTTGGTATTAACTGAGAGTTCTGTAGATGCTCTGAACAAAATGTTTAAGGTATCATAACAAGGAAGCGCCATGGATATACTGATAAAACCAGTTGTAACTGAAAAGATGGAGCGCTTAACCGATAAGCTAAACCAATACGGCTTTATCGTGGATAAGAGAGCTAATAAGTTACAGATAAAGAAGGCAATAGAGGAGTTATACGGAGTAACCGTTGACTCAGTGAATACCATGCGTTATGCCGGTAAAGTTAAGACCCGTTACACCCGTACCGGCGTGCTGGTGGGTCGTACCAATAGCTACAAAAAAGCTATCGTAACGCTTAAGGAAGGAGATAAGATTGATTTTTATAGCAACATTTAACTAAGATGGCTGTACGGAAACTAAAACCTGTTACACCAGGACAGAGACACAAGATTATAGGTTTGTTCGATGACATTACCACTAACAAACCTGAGAAGTCGTTACTAGTCCCCCTGAAAAAGACTGGTGGTCGCAACAACCAAGGCCGAAGGACCATGCGATATATAGGGGGAGGCCACAAGCGCAGATACAGATTAATCGATTTCCTGCGCAACCGTGAGAATGAGCCGGCTGTGGTAAAGACTATTGAGTACGATCCCAACCGCACTGCACGTATAGCGCTGGTTGAGTACCCCGATGGCGAAAAGCGCTACATTGTTGCCCCCGCAGGGCTTAAGGTAGGCCAAACCATCATGTCGGGTCGTGGAGTTGCTCCCGAGGTGGGTAATACCCTATACCTAGGCGAAATTCCCCTTGGTACCATTATCCACAACATCGAACTTTATCCGGGTCGTGGTGCTTGTATGGCACGCAGCGCAGGATCGTATGCTCAGCTGCTTGCTCGTGAGGGTAAATACTCAATCATTAAGCTACCTAGCGGTGAAACCCGTATGGTACTTAACGAGTGTAAGGCTACCATTGGCAGCGTATCGAACTCCGACCATGCACTGGAGAAATCCGGTAAAGCCGGACGTAGCCGCTGGTTAGGTCGTCGTCCTCGTACCCGTGGTGTTGCCATGAACCCTGTTGATCACCCAATGGGTGGTGGTGAAGGACGCGCCTCAGGAGGTCACCCTCGCTCGCGTAAGGGTATTCCTGCTAAGGGTTATAAGACTCGTTCCAAGAAGAAACACAGCAGCAAGTTCATCATTGAACGCAGGAAAAAGTAATTTGTAAAAAACTGTAACTATGAGTAGGTCACTTAAAAAAGGTCCCTTTATTGACTACAAGTTGGAGAAGCGTGTCATTCAGATGAACGAATCCAACAAGAAGTCTGTTATCAAGACTTGGTCAAGGGCTTCCATGATATCTCCCGATTTTGTTGGACACACCATAGCAGTTCACAACGGGAATAAGTTCATTCCTGTGTACATTACCGAAAACATGGTAGGGCATAAGCTGGGCGAGTTTGCTCCCACCCGCACCTTCCGTGGCCATGCTGGTAATAAGAACAAATAGTGAATTGATAAAAGGAAAAAGAGATGGGTGCAAGAAAACATAACATGGCCGAGAGGCTCAAAGCGGAGAGGAAAAACAAAGCAGTTGCCCGCTTACGCAACTGTCCATCTTCGCCCCGTAAGATGCGCTTAGTGGTTGACCTGGTTCGCGGTAAAGACGTAAACACAGCGCTCAACATACTTAAATTCAGCCGCAAGGATGCCGCAAAGGATGTACACAAGCTAATCCTTTCAGCAGTTGCCAACTGGAAGGCTAAAAACGAAAGCGTACGCATTGAGGATGCTAACCTTTACATCAAGGAGATCTTTGTTGATCAGGGCAGAATGCTAAAACGTATTCGTACAGCACCACAGGGACGCGCTCACCGCATCCGTAAACGCTCAAACCACGTAACCGTTGTGGTTGATAGCGCAGTTAATAACGAATCAAACAACTAACAGCTACATGGGACAGAAAGTTAATCCAATAGCAAACCGTTTAGGAATCATCCGTGGATGGGATTCCAACTGGTACGGAGGTAAAAAATACGCTCAGAAATTGGTTGAGGATAGCAAAATCCGCGACTACCTGAATGCTAGGCTTGCTAAGGCCAGCCTCTCAAAAATAGTTATTGAGCGTACCCTGAAGCTGATAACCGTAACCATACATACTGCTCGTCCAGGTATCATCATTGGTAAAGGCGGGCAGGAAGTGGATAAGCTACGCGAGGAGCTACGTAAGATTACCAACAAGGATGTTCAAATCAACATCTTTGAGGTGAAGCGCCCCGAAATTGATGCTGTTATCGTAGGTAACAACATTGCTCGCCAAATTGAAGGACGCATCTCTTACCGTAGGGCAATTAAAACAGCCATTGCCTCAACCATGAGGATGGGTGCTGAGGGTATCAAGGTGCAAATTTCTGGCCGCTTGGGTGGCGCTGAAATGGCTCGCTCTGAAACCTACAAGGAGGGACGAATACCCCTGCACACCTTCCGTGCCGATATCGATTACGCTCTAGCTGAGGCTCACACCAAGGTTGGCGTTATCGGTATTAAGACCTGGATTTGCAACGGTATTGTTTACGGTAAGCGCGACCTTTCACCCAATATTGGGACAAAGAGCGTTGCCAACGTAACCGAGAAAAAGGCAAAACCAGCGCCTAAGGGAGGTTCACGTCCTCGTGCCAAGAAAAAGAAATAGTAAGGTGTATAAACACTAAAGCATTAGCGAAATGTTACAGCCAAAGAAAACAAAATACAGAAGGCAGCAAAAGGGAAAAATGAAAGGGATTGCTCAACGCGGAAACCAGTTGGCATTCGGTTCATTTGGAATTAAAGCCCTTGAGGCGAGCTGGATCACAAGCCGTCAGATTGAGGCTGCCCGCCAGGCCGTGACCCGTTACATGAAGCGTGAAGGTCAGATCTGGATTAGAATTTTCCCCGATAAGCCCATTACCAAAAAACCTGCCGAGGTTCGTATGGGTAAAGGTAAAGGTGCTCCTGAGGGGTTTGTTGCTCCGGTTACTCCAGGCCGCATTCTGTTTGAATGCGACGGCGTACCCTACGAAGTTGCAAAGGAAGCATTGCGCCTAGCAGCTCAGAAGCTCCCGATTACTACTAAGTTTGTTGTCCGTCCGGACTTTGTTGAACCTACAAACTAATTGAGCCATGAAAGCAACAGAAATTAGAGAGCTCACCGATAAGGAGATTCTTGAGCGTATTGAGCTGGAAAAAACCAACCTGCTTAAGCTAAGGTTGAACCATAGCATATCTCCTTTGGATAACCCAATGAAAATTAAAGAGACCCGCAGGAACATCGCCAGGTTACAAACCGTCCTGAACCAGCGGAAGCTCAGTCAAAACAAGTAATGCGTTGTAGCTATGGAACAAGTAAACGAAGTAAAGAGAAATAACCGTAAGGAGCGTATTGGCGTGGTGGTGAGCAACAAGATGCAAAAGTCCATTGTTGTTGCCGTAAAGCGTAAGGTAAAACATCCCATTTACGGTAAGTTTGTAAACAAAACCACCAAGTTTTACGCTCACGACGAGAATAATGTATGCGAGGTAGGCGATTTGGTTCGCATCATGGAAACTCGCCCTCTCAGCAAGCTCAAACGCTGGAGGTTAGTTGAAATCATTGAAAAGGCTAAGTAGTCATGATACAGCAGGAAAGTAGACTAGTAGTAGCTGATAATAGTGGAGCCAAGGAAGTGCTCTGCATCAGGGTGTTGGGTGGTACTGGTAAACGTTACGCCCGCATAGGCGATAAGATTGTTGTTACCGTAAAGAGTGCCTTACCCGGTGGTGATATCAAGAAGGGTACCGTTACCAAGGCAGTAGTAGTTCGTACCAAGAAGGAAATCCGCCGTCCGGATGGTTCATACATCCGATTCGACGATAACGCTTGCGTACTGCTTAACAACCAGGGTGAAATTCGTGGTACTCGTATCTTTGGTCCCGTTGCCAGGGAATTGCGTGATAACTACATGAAAATTGTTTCACTTGCACCTGAGGTGTTATAAACCCCAATAACTGTAGAATTATGGCAAAGTTACACATCAAGAAAGGGGATATGGTTTACGTAATCTCCGGTGAATCGAAAGGCCACCAGGGTCGCGTACTCAGTGTGCTCGTTAAGGAGAAACGTGCTATTGTTGAGGGCGCTAACATGGTATCGAGGCATACCAAACCCAATTCCAAAAACCCTCAGGGTGGAATTATCAAAAAGGAAGCCCCAATTCATATTTCAAACCTAATGCTGGTTGACCCTGCCACTGGCAAGCCAACCCGCATCGGTCGTCGGTTGAACGACCAGGGTAAACTTGTTCGTTACTCTAAAAAATCAGGAGAGGAGATTAAGTAATGGAATACGTACCAACCCTAAAGAAAAAGTATAGGGAGGAGATTGTCCCCGCGCTCATGAAACAGTTTAACTACAAGAGCGTGATGCAGGTTCCCCGGTTGGAAAAAATAGTGATCAACCAAGGGATAGGACAAGCAGTAGCCGATCGCAAACTCATTGAGCAGGCACAGACAGAACTCACCATGATTGCCGGTCAAAAGGCAATTCAAACTTACTCGCGTAAGGACATATCAAACTTTAAGCTCCGTAAGGGGGTTCCCATTGGGCTTAAGGTTACTCTCCGCCGCGAAAGAATGTATGAGTTCCTTGAGCGTTTAATCAATGTTTCCTTGCCGCGTATCCGCGACTTTAAGGGAATTAACGACAAGTTCGACGGCCGTGGTAACTACACCCTTGGCATTCAGGAACAGATTATTTTCCCTGAAATCGATATCGATAAGGTGAGCAAGATTCTGGGTGCCGAGATCACTTTCGTAACCACATCGGAGAACGACGAGGAGGCCTATGCACTTCTTCGTGAGTTTGGGTTACCTTTTAAAAATGCTAAAAAGGAGTAGACTATGGCAAAAGAGTCAATGAAAGCGCGTGAGGTTCGCCGTGCGAAACTCGTTGCAAAATACGCCGAAAAAAGAGCTAGGCTCAAAGAGGAAGGCGATTACGTTGGGCTTCAAAAGTTACCCCGTAACTCAAACCCCATCCGTTTGCGTAATCGTTGCATGTTGACCGGAAGGCCCAGAGGGTATATGCGCCAGTTTGGTATCAGCCGTATCACCTTCCGCGAAATGGCCTCAAAAGGGTTAATTCCTGGTGTTAAGAAAGCTAGTTGGTAGAATTTTAATAATAAAACGAAGCAATGATTACCGACCCAATTGCAGATTACCTAACCCGAGTTCGCAACGCCGTGATGGCTCGTCATCGGGTTGTTGAGGTACCCGCTTCGAATATGAAGAAAGATATCACCAAGATTCTTTTCGATAAGGGGTACATACTAAACTATAAATTTGAGGATGATGGCAAGCAGGGCATTATCAAAATCGCCCTTAAGTATCATCCTGAGACTAAGGCATGTGCCATCAAGCACCTGGAACGCGTTAGTACTCCCGGCTTGCGTCGCTACAGCAACGCAAAAGATCTTCCCCGCGTGTTAAATGGCCTGGGTATTGCCATTATCAGCACATCGCAGGGGTTGATGACCGACAAGGAAGCACGCGCCAAGAACATTGGTGGTGAAGTGGTTTGCTATGTTTACTAATCCAGTATAATTTTTAAACTAATGTCGAGAATAGGAAAAAAACCTGTAAACTTACCACAAGGAGTAAGCGTTAACATTAGCGCCGATAACGTGGTAAGCGTGAAAGGCCCTCTCGGAGAACTAAAGCAAAAGGTTGATCCGGATATCACCGTAAAGGTAGAGGGAAATGAAGTTGTTCTCTCCAGACCAACTGATCATAAGCGTCACCGTTCGCTACATGGGCTATACCGCGCCCTTATCAACAACATGGTAATTGGTGTATCCCAGGGCTTTGAGGTACAGCAGGAACTTGTGGGTGTTGGTTACAAGGCCGAAGCCAAAGGTCAAATCCTGGAGATGAGCCTTGGTTTCTCCCACGACATCTACTTTGAGATGCCCAAGGAAATTAAGGTAGAAACCATTACCGAGAAAAAGGGTAACCCCAAGATCATTCTTAAGAGCATCGATAAGCAGCTCTTGGGTCAGGTTGCCGCTAAGATCCGCTCGCTTCGTAAGCCTGAGCCATATAAAGGTAAAGGTATTCGCTTTGTGGGTGAAGTTGTACGTAAGAAAGCTGGTAAGTCGGCTAGTGTATAACCCGTAAAACTGATAGAGAGATATGGCTTTAAGTAAATTGGAAAGAAAGCTGCGCATTCGCAGACGAATCCGCAAAAGAGTTTCGGGATCGGCTCAAAAACCTCGTATGTCGGTTTTCAGGAGCAACACCAACATATACGTTCAGTTTATTGACGATATCAATGGTGTAACACTAGCATCGGCCTCTTCGATGTCCAAAGAGATTGCAGAGAAAAAAAATATTACTAAAACCGAACAAGCCCGACTTGTTGGACAGCTTGCCGCTAAAAACGCCATGGCAAAGGGTATTGAGAGTGTGGTGTTTGACCGTGGTGGTAACCTATACCATGGCCGCGTTAAGGCTTTAGCTGATGCAGCAAGAGAAGGTGGACTTAAATTCTAAGCACGATGTCACAGAATACCAACATACGAAGAGTAAAAGCCAGTGACCTTGAACTCAAGGACAGGCTGGTTAGCATTCAGCGCGTAACCAAGGTAACCAAGGGTGGTAGAACTTTCAGTTTCTCAGCCATTGTAGTAGTAGGTAATGAGAATGGCGTTGTAGGGTATGGCTTAGGAAAAGCTAGCGAAGTAACCGCTGCCATTGCCAAGGGTATTGAGGATGCTAAAAAGAATCTGGTTAAGGTGCCCATTTTAAAGGGTACAATCCCCCACGAACAGGAAGCCAAGTTTGGTGGTGCCAAGGTGCTGATTAAACCTGCCTCGCACGGTACTGGTGTTAAGGCTGGTGGCGCTATGCGCGCCGTGCTTGAGAGCGTGGGTGTAACCGACGTACTTGCAAAATCAAAAGGTTCATCAAACCCTCACAACCTGGTTAAGGCTACCGTTATGGCATTGCTTGAACTGCGCGATGCTCACACCGTAGCCCAGCAGCGTGGTGTTGATCTTAAAAAAGTATTCAACGGATAAAAACTGATGACTATGGCAAAGATTAAAGTAACACAGATACGTAGCGTTATTGGCCGCCCCGAAAGGCAACGCTTAACACTTCGTTCGCTGGGTATCCGCCGTATGCATCATACCGTTGAGGTAGAGGCTACCCCACAGGTTATGGGTATGATTGCTAAGGTACGTCACCTTGTGCGAATTGAAGAGCAATAGGTATAACAACTAACGATTGTAAGGTCATGAAACTAGATAAACTAAAACCCGCTGAAGGTTCTACCCGCAACAGGAAACGTATTGCCCGTGGTGAGGGGTCAGGACATGGAGGCACTGCCACTCGTGGCCACAAGGGTGCTAAGTCGCGCTCGGGTTATTCCCGCAAGTTTGGCTTTGAGGGTGGCCAGATGCCTATACAGCGCCGTCTCCCAAAGTTTGGCTTTAAAAACCCATTCCGCGTTGAGTACAAACCCATTAACCTTGAAGTGTTGCAAGCCCTTGCCGAAAAGCATGGCTATACCACTATCGATATTGATACCCTTATCAATGCCGGTTTAGTGTCGCGTAACGATATGGTTAAAATACTTGCCAAGGGTACTCTCAGCGCTAAGCTTGAGGTTAAAGCCCACGCTTTCTCAAAGAAAGCAATTGAAGCAATTGAAGCAGCTAACGGAACCGCAGTAAAACTATAGTGAATAATGAAAGCCTTTTTCGAAACCCTCAAGAATATATACAAGATAGAGGATCTGCGCAAGCGGATTCTCTATACTCTTGGTATTCTGCTGATTTATCGACTTGGTAGCTTTATAGTATTACCGGGTCTTGACCCATCGCAGCTTGGCGCTTTGCAGGAGCAAACCAAGGAAGGTATCATGGGCCTGCTCGACATGTTTTCGGGTGGTGCATTCCATAATGCCTCAATTTTTGCCTTGGGTATTATGCCCTACATCTCAGCATCTATCGTGGTTCAGCTTTTAGGAATTGCTGTACCCTACTTCCAGAGGTTACAGAAAGAAGGCGAGAGTGGTAGAAATAAGCTTAACCAGATTACACGAGTACTTACAGTAGGTATCCTGCTATTCCAGGGTCCAGCCTATATAACCAACCTTTACGTTCAGCTTCCACAGGGAGCATTCCTGTTAAGTAAGTTCTGGTTTACCATTACAGCCACTGTCACCATGATTGGTGGAACTATGTTCATCATGTGGCTGGGTGAGAAGATTACCGATAAGGGTATTGGTAACGGTATATCGCTTATCATCATGATTGGTATTATTGCCCGCTTACCTTTTGCCTTTGTTGCAGAACTATTCTCAAAGGCCGAAGAGCTTGGTGGTGGATTGGTTATGCTCCTAATTGAGCTTGTAATACTATTTGCAGTATTCATGTTCTCAATCCTGCTTATTCAGGGTACACGTAAAATACCTGTGCAGTATGCCAAACGAATTGTAGGAAATAAACAGTATGGTGGTGTTCGCCAGTACATACCCCTTAAGGTAAACGCTGCCGGTGTAATGCCAATCATTTTTGCTCAGGCTTTGATGTTTATCCCCATGCTGTTTGCCCGCTTTGATGCTACTGCTGGCATTGCTGCCGCTTTTAGCTACACCGGATTCCTATACAATTTCACCTTTGGCGTGCTGATCATCGTATTTACCTATTTCTATACCGCTATTATTATCAATCCCAACCAGATGGCTGAGGATATGAAGAAGAACGGAGGTTTTATACCCGGAGTTAAACCCGGCAAGAAAACCGTAGAGTACCTCGACTCCATCATGTCGAAAATCACTCTACCCGGATCTATTTTCTTGGCTATAATAGCTATTCTTCCAGCCTTTGCAACCAAGTTGGGTGTTAACAACCAGTTTGCCCATTTCTTTGGCGGAACCTCGTTGTTAATTCTGGTAGGTGTAGTACTGGATACACTCCAGCAGATTGAGAGTCACCTGCTGATGCGTCATTACGATGGATTAATGAAATCGGGAAGGCTGAAGGGCCGTTCCGGTATGTAATATGGCAATTCTGCCAAACGTTCTTTATAATGTTTTTAGCTAAAACCGACGAGGAAGTTGAGCTGCTAAGGCTAAACAACGATCTGGTATCGCGCACATTAGCCGAGGTGGCAAAACACATTAAGCCTGGGGTAACCACCCAAAAGCTCGACTCAATAGCCGAGGAGTTCATCAGGGCTCATGGGGCTGTTCCGGGTTTTTTGGGGTATAATGGCTATCCAGCAACGCTTTGCATTTCGGTCAACGATGCAGTGGTGCATGGCATTCCATCGTCGTATGAGCTCCGCGAGGGCGACATAGTATCGGTCGATTGCGGGACCTTCTTGCACGGGTTTTATGGCGATTCCGCCTTCACCTTTCCGGTGGGCGAGGTTAAGCCCGAAGTGCAGCGGCTGTTAAAGGTTACCCGCGAATGCCTTGAGCTAGGCATTGAGGCTGCAGTAGCTGGTGGCAGGGTTGGCGATATATCCTACGCTGTGCAATCGCATGCTGAATCGAACGGTTACTCTGTGGTCCGCGAATTGGTGGGACATGGCATAGGCCGCCATATGCATGAAAAACCCGAAGTCCCCAACTACGGAGCACGAGGCCGTGGGCCTAAGCTTGTCGAAGGTATGGCAATCTGCATTGAGCCAATGATTAACCTTGGCGCAAAGCATGTTTACCAGGACTTGGATGGATGGACCATCCGCACACGCGACGGTAAACCCTCGGCGCACTTTGAGTTGGCCGTTGTTGTTCGAAAGGATAAAGCCGAAAGGCTTTCAACTTTCAAGTATATTGATGAAGTATTACGTTTAAGTTAAATTTTTAAGAGCGAATGTCCAAGCAAACTGCAATTGAGAAAGACGGAACTATTATTGAGGCCCTATCGAACGCCATGTTCAGGGTAGAGCTCGATAACGGACATGTTATTACCGCCCATATCTCCGGTAAAATGCGTATGCATTACATCAAGATTTTACCCGGCGATAAGGTAAGGGTTGAAATGTCGCCTTACGATTTAACTAAAGGACGTATTACTTTTAGGTACAAGTAAACCAAAAAATTTCAATACAATGAAAGTAAGAGCATCAGTAAAGAAGCGCAGCGACGAGTGCAAGATAGTTCGTCGTAAGGGACGCTTGTATGTGATTAACAAAAAAAATCCTAAGTTCAAGCAACGTCAAGGATAATTTGTTTAATTTTGCACACTAATTATTAAGTGAAAATATGGCACGTATAGTAGGTGTAGATTTGCCGAAAAACAAGAGAGGCGAGGTAGCCCTTACCTATATTTATGGTATTGGCCGCAGCAGCGCCCGAAAAATTCTGGACAAAGCCGGAATAAGCTACGATACCAAAGTAGCCGATTGGACCGATGATAATGTAACAGCCATCCGTAACATCCTGAACGAAGGGTATAAGGTTGAAGGGGAACTGCGCTCCATGGTTCAGCTTAGCATCAAGCGCTTGATGGATATTGGTTGCTACAGAGGTATTCGCCATCGTCTTGGTTTACCTGTGAGAGGTCAATCAACCAAGAATAACGCTCGTACACGCAAAGGAAAGAGAAAAACAGTTGCCAACAAGAAGAAGGCTACTAAATAGTAATTAAGCTATGGCAAAGAAAACAGCAACTAAGAAAAAAGTAGTTAAGGTTGATCCGGTAGGACAAGCCCATGTTCATTCATCGTTTAACAATATCATTGTTACCATGACCAACAGCACCGGTCAGGTTATTTCCTGGTCGTCGGCTGGTAAAATGGGTTTCAAGGGTTCAAAGAAGAATACTCCGTATGCAGGTCAAACTGCTGCAGCCGATTGTGCTAAAGTAGCCTACGATATGGGCTTAAGGAAGGTAAAAGTGTTTGTAAAAGGACCTGGCGCCGGCCGTGAATCGGCTATCCGAACCATCAACTCAACGGGTATTGAGGTAACGGAGATTGTTGATGTTACCCCACTACCACACAATGGCTGCCGCCCTCCTAAACGTCGTAGGGTATAACCATTTTAGTACGAATCAATAAAATTACAAAATAATGGCAAGATATACTGGACCAACAACCAAGATTGCCCGTAAATTCGGCGAGCCCATCTATGGGCCGGATAAGTACTTCGAGAAGAAGAACTATCCTCCCGGGGTTCACGGCTTAATGAAGAAACGCAAAAAAGTTTCGGAGTACGGAACTCAGCTGCTCGAAAAACAAAAAGCTAAGTACACCTATGGTTTACTTGAGCGTCAGTTTGCTAACCTCTTTAAGCAAGCCGCACGCAGCAAGGGTATCACCGGTGAAATTCTACTTCAGCTGCTCGAGTCGCGTCTCGATAACGTTGTTTACCGTTTGGGTATTGCCCCTTCACGTGCAGCTGCCCGTCAGTTTGTATTGCATAAGCACATTGTTGTAAACGGTAAGGTGGTAAACGTACCCTCATTCAGGCTTCGTCCCGGTGATATTGTTGGCGTTCGTGAACGCTCAAAAACCCTCGAGGCTATTACCGATTCCCTTCAGTCCAACCGCCACACCAAGTACTCATGGCTGGAGTGGAATAACGATAAAATGGAAGGCAAATTCATGAACGTACCTGAACGTTCGGAAATACCTGAGAATATCAAGGAGCAATTAATTGTTGAACTTTACTCTAAGTAATAAAACCTGTACCATATGGCAATACTGGCATTCCAAAAACCCGATAAGGTTATCATGCTTGAATCTACCGATAACTTCGGTAAGTTCGAGTTTCGTCCTCTTGAGCCAGGCTATGGTATCACGGTGGGAAATGCGTTAAGGCGTATTCTGCTATCTTCGCTCGAAGGTTATGCCATTACCTGGATTAAAATACGTGGTGTTGACCACGAGTTTTCAACTATACCCGGTGTAATGGAAGACGTTACCGAGATAGTTCTCAACCTGAAACAGGTTCGCTTTAAACGAATTGTCGACGGTGTTGACAACGAGAAGGTTACCATAACAATTACGGGGCAGAACGAGTTTAAGGCTGGCTACCTGTCCAACTTCCTTTCAGGATTCAAGGTGCTTAACCCTGAACTGGTTATCTGTCGCATGGAGCCTGATGTTAAGATCGAGATAGAGGTTAACATCAGTAAGGGTAGGGGGTATGTTCCCGCTGAGGAAAACAAGCCTGAAGATGCTGAGTTTGGCATCATACCCATCGACTCCATTCACACTCCTATACGTAATGTTAAGTACTCGATTGAAAACTACCGCGTAGAGCAAAAAACCGACTACGAAAAGCTTATCATCGAGATTAGTACCGATGGCTCTATTCATCCGAAGGATGCGTTGAAGGAGGCTGCTAAGATTCTGATTTACCATTTCATGCTATTCTCCGATGAAAAGATTACCCTGGAAACCGAGGATAAGTTTGAAACTGAGGAGTTCGACGAGGAAATTCTCCACATGCGCCAGCTGCTTAAGCAGAAGCTGGTTGATTTAGACCTGTCAGTTCGCGCATTGAACTGCCTCAAGGCTGCCGATGTGGAAACCCTTGGCGAGCTGGTTCGTTACAACAAGAACGACCTGCTCAAGTTCCGTAACTTCGGTAAAAAATCGCTCACCGAACTTGAGGACTTGCTCGATAGCCTGAACCTCTCGTTTGGCATGGATGTATCAAAGTATAAATTGGATAAGGATTAATTACGATGAGACATAACAAAAAATTTAACCATTTAGGCCGTAAGAGCGCTCACCGTAAGGCAATGCTATCGAATATGGCATCGTCATTGATACTGCATAAGCGTATCACCACTACTGTAGCAAAAGCTAAAGCTCTACGCTCTTATGTTGAGCCGCTGATTACCCGGAGCAAGGATGATTCTACACATCAGCGCCGTGTAGTATTCAGCCATCTTCAAAACAAGCAGGCGGTAACTGAACTTTTCCGCGAGGTGGCTCAGAAAATCGGTGATCGCCCCGGCGGTTATACCCGTATTCTTAAAACCGGAACCCGTCTTGGCGACGCTGCCGATATGTGCATAATTGAACTGGTTGACTTCAACACTACGTACGTGAAGGAAACAGCTAAGCCCGCAGCCAAGAAAACCCGCAGGGGTGGTTCAAAAGCTAAAAAAGTTGAAACCGATACTACAAACGTGGTAGCTGAAGACCCAAAATCGGAAAACCAGGATAGTACCAATGCTGCTTCAACCGACGAAAAAGCTGAGTAACACCAGTTCAAACAATACTGATTTAGGGATGAGCTTTTAGCTTAATCCCTTTTTTTATCTAACTTTACTTAAAACTACAACAAACTATGGGACAAATTGTAAGTGTTCATGCCCGTGAGATTCTTGATTCCAGGGGCAATCCAACCGTTGAGGTGGATGTGATTACTGAGAGTGGATACTCTGGCCGTGCTGCTGTTCCAAGTGGTGCGTCAACCGGAGTTCACGAAGCCGTTGAGCTTCGCGATGGCGACAAGGGCCGTTACCTTGGCAAGGGCGTGCTAAAGGCAGTTAACAATGTGAATACAATTATAGCCGATGAGATTATGGGAATGAATGTTCTCGACCAGCAGCTCATCGACGAAACCATGATTAAGCTCGATGGCACTCCCAATAAGGGTAACCTTGGCGCCAATGCTATTCTTGGTGTTTCGTTAGCTGTTGCCCATGCAGCCGCTCAGCTTACCAACCAGCCCCTTTACCGTTACGTGGGGGGAGTTAATGCTCGTACCCTTCCCATACCCATGATGAATATCCTTAACGGTGGCTCACATGCCGATAATAGTATCGACTTCCAGGAGTTTATGATTATGCCCGTGGGTGCCAGCTCGTTTACTGAAGCTATACGTATGGGTGCTGAGGTTTTCCACAACCTGAAATCGGTACTCAAAAAGCTGGGATACTCAACCAATGTTGGCGACGAGGGTGGGTTTGCTCCTAACCTAAAATCGAACGAGGAGGCCATCACTGTTATCCTACAGGCAATTGAAAACGCCGGATACCGTCCGGGCGAGGATGTTTACATCGCCCTCGACCCCGCTTCGTCCGAATACTACCTGCCCGAGGAAAAGGTTTACCACCTGCACAAGTCAACTGGCGAGAAGTTAACCCCTGCCCAAATGGTTGATTACTGGAAGAACTGGGTAGACAAGTACCCAATCATCTCCATTGAGGATGGTATGGCCGAAGACGATTGGGATGGCTGGAAGCTGATGACCCAAACCCTGGGTAACCGCATACAGCTGGTAGGCGATGACTTGTTTGTTACCAACGTTAACCGTCTGCAAAAGGGTATTGATATGGGTGTTACCAATAGCATCCTAATCAAGGTTAACCAGATTGGGACATTAACAGAGACCATCAATGCCGTTCGCTTGGCCGATGTTCACTCCATGACCTCAATCATGAGCCACCGCTCAGGCGAAACCGAGGATACTACCATTGCCCACCTGGCCGTGGCGCTTAACACCGGACTTATCAAAACAGGTTCCGCTTCACGTTCCGATAGGATTGCCAAGTACAACCAGCTTATCCGTATTGAGGAAATGCTTGGCGATGCAGCCATTTACCCCGGCAAGAACTTTAAGTACGTAAAAAAATAGTTCGGTTTTTGTAACTTTTAAAGGGCTTCAGATGTATTATCTGAAGCCTTTTTTTATTTTTAAGGGTATAATTGTATCCGCATGGCCTACAAGTCGCTTCGTCATTTCGTCGATATACTTGAACAAAACGGGGAACTCATAAGGGTTAAACGTTTTGTCGATCCTGTTCTGGAAATTACCGAAATTACCGATAGGCACTCAAAGTTACCCGGTGGAGGAAAAGCGCTTTTATTCGAAAATACTGGCACCAATTTTCCCGTGCTTACCAATGCATTAGGCTCCGAGAAAAGAATCTGCTTGGCTTTGGGAACCAACAATTTGGAGGCTTTGCGCGACGATGTTGGTGGGTTGCTTGAATATCTTACCCGGCCAAGGGGCAGCCTATGGTCCAAGCTCTCAGCATTACCTGAACTTACCAAGGTGGCATCGTGGATGCCAGCAAGCCGAGCTGGAAAGGGTGTTTGCCAGCAGGTTGTCCATTATAAGCCCCATCTAGGTATGCTGCCCGTTCTTAAATGCTGGCCTCACGATGGGGGTAGGTTTATCACCCTACCAATGGTACACACCGTTGATCCCAATACCGGGACACGGAATGTAGGGATGTACCGAATGCAAATTTTCGACCCCTCACACACAGGCATGCACTGGCACAAGCATAAAACAGGTGCTAAGCATTTTGAGGAGTACAAGCGTTTGGGCAAGTTGATGCCTATTGTTGTCACACTTGGTGGCGATCCGGCTTATACCTATGCGGCTACAGCTCCAATGCCCGAAAATGTTGACGAGTACATACTTGCAGGGTTTTTACGAAAAAAACAGGTAAAACTGGTTAAGTGCCTAACCGTTGATGTTGAAGTGCCTGAGGATGTTGACTTTGTAATTGAGGGTTATGTTGACCCTTCCGAGGAACCGGCATGGGAAGGCCCTTTTGGCGATCATACCGGTTTTTATTCATTAGCCGATTGGTACCCGCGCTTTAAGGTGACCTGCATAACCCACCGCGCCGATGCCGTTTATCCGGCCACCATAGTTGGTGTTCCCCCTATGGAGGATGCCTATATAGCCAAGGCAACTGAACGTATCTTTCTTGAACCAATACGCCGAACCCTCCTGCCTGAGCTAACGGATATGGTATTGCCTACCGAAGGGGTTGCCCATAACATCGCCCTGGTTAAAATAAAGGATGAGTTTCAGGGACAGGCTTACCGCGTGATGAACGCCCTTTGGGGAGCAGGTCAAATGATGTTCAACAAGGTGCTTGTTGCTTTCCCGAATACTATTAATCTTACCGATGGTTACCAAATGCTTAACCATATATGTAGGACTGTAAAGCCTCAAGCCGACTTGTTTTTCGGGAAAGGACCACTGGACGTGCTTGACCATTCGTCCAATCAGTTTGCTTTTGGCAGCAAGTTATTTATCGATGCTACTTCGCTAAATTTTAAAGAAACTGGTTTCAATCATAGTGTCGACGATATTAAATCAAGCACCCTGGCATTTTCAAATCATATAGCTGCATTAAACCTGACCCTGCTCGAAAAGGATATTCCCATTCTGATAGTTTCGGTTAGGAAAAAGGAGATTGAGGATTGGCAATTGTTTAAGCTGGAATTAAGTTCACTACCTATCTATCAAGGTTTGTTTGCTTTAGTTCTTGTTGATATGGAAAATCAAATTGATGACCTTTCGCTGGTGCTCTGGTTTTTGTCGGGCAATATCGATCCCTCCCGCGATGTATTAATTACACGGGAAAACGGAAGCAACTTCATCTTGATTGATGGAACCCGAAAGGCCTATCCTACCGATAACTTTCCAAGGCTTTGGCCAAACATTGTTGCCATGGATGTCGACACCATTGAAAGGGTTGATCAAATGTGGCATTGGCTCGATATAGGTGAATTCGTTGAATCGCCATCGCTTAAATTCATTAACCTGAACCAAACCGATGATGCCGTAATGCGAATTCAATAACTTTTTTGTACCTTAGCCTAAACCATGGGGTTGATTAGAGTCCATAGAATATTACTACCTTATTGTCTTTCAGCTCTATTGCTGGCTGCAACAACCTCGGTTTTTGCTCAAAGGGTAAATGTTTCCCTGTTTAACTCCGATAATGGTTTACCCCAATCATTTGTAAATGTTTTAATACAGGATTCCATTGGCTTCCTATGGATTGGGACCCAGGATGGCTTATGCCGTTACGATGGTTACGATTTTGTAGTTTTTAACAACAATCCGTACGATAGCTTATCGCTCTCCAATAACTACGTGAACCATTTGGTTGAGGGTACTAATGGAGAACTTTGGATAGCAACGCGTAGCGGATTAAATAGGTTTAACCGAAAAACTGGGAAAGTTAAGGTTTACTACAGTGAAGCCAATAACCCAAGGTCCCTGGCATCCAATATGATACTAAGGGTTTACCGCGACCGGAGCAATAGGATCTGGGTAAAAACTATTGATGCCCTACATCTATACAATCCAGCAACCGACGACTTTACCCGATTCCCGCATTTCAACGATATCTTTAATATATCACAAACATCCGATTTATCGCCAATTTTTGAGGATTCAAACGATCGCCTTTGGGTTGGTACTAAGGATGGACTTTTTTATTTCGATAAGGAACGCCTTGTATTTAAAAGGTACTCCGAAGATCCCGCTAATCCAAGCACCATCTGGGGGAATAGGGTTAATGCCATAGCTGAGGGTTTAAATGGTAAATTGCTTATTGGTACCGATAAGGGGATAAATGAGTTAGACTTTCGTACACAGAAGTTTCGTAGAGTAAATCTTACGCTTAATGACTCCTCCATTAAATCGTTGACTGTTGGAATTCAGTTTCTTGGCTATGACAACGATTCCTCCCTTTGGGTTGGGAGTGTGGGAGGACTGGGTAAATTGTTGCCGAACGGTACGTTTATTAAGTACAATAGCATTTATAGCAACAATTTACCAGTAAATATTTTAAATGTATCAACAGTTCTCCGCGATAGGACAGGCGTACTATGGATTGGTTCACAAACTGGGTTGGTTAAGATAAATCCCTTTGAGCATCGTATTGGTGGGTACAGCAAGGACCAAAATGGTCGAAACTTATTCTCGAATAACGTGGCAGCATCGGTAATTGAAAGTACCGATGGTAACATCTGGGTTGGAACATGGGGTAGCGGTTTGCATATCTACAACCCTGTAACAGGTGAAAACCGACGCTACTGGTCGGGAGGAGTCAATTTTATTGCTAATGACTTTATACACTCCCTTTTCCAAACTCGCGATGGTAGGGTGCTTGTTGGTACCCGCAATGGGGTTTTTCAATATCTTCCTTCATCTAGGCAATTCGTCGACTTTTTTGAGAAGAACAATGTATATGTGGGCGATTTATTTAAGAACAATAGGGTTTACTCAATTACTGAGGACACACAGGCTAGACTCTGGTTTGCCACCCGGCTGGGCTTGCATTGTTTAAAAGGGGGAAATCTTATAAGTTTCTATGCCAGAAGGGGCGATTCCCTTTCGTTACCTGGCAATGAGGTTTACGATGTGGTTTCCGATAAAAATGGTAACGTATGGGTGGCAACAATTTCAGGACTTTGCAGAATTTCAGCCGATTTGAGAGCCATTGATAATTTCTCATTCAATGGCAATAAAAGTACTTTGCCTTTCGAAGTGCTTTGCCTTTACATTGCCAAAAACGAAACCGTTTGGGTTGGTACTACCAGCGGTTTATTCTGGATTAACCCTAAAGGCAAAAATGTTTTACACTCGGTTATACTACCCGATGTTAATATTAGGCTTATAAACGATATTCAGGAGGATGATCGCGGCCGGTTCTGGATTAGTACCAACAAGGGATTGGTTCTGTATAATCCTCTTTCCAATTTGGTTAAGGTTTTCAATAACTCTGATGGGCTTTTTAGCAATGAGCTAAACATAAACGCATCGTTCAAGAATAGCAAAGGGACGATGTACTTTGGCAGCATCGACGGGGTTAACGTATTCCATCCCGATTCAATCCCTACCAATAGGGTTGTTCCAAATGTTTGTATTTCTCATATTCAGGTCTACAGCAAATCGGGCAACACCGAAATAATCCCATATCAGCTTAAGTTCCTCAGAATTCCTGATGATTTTAGCAACCTAACCTTCACAATTGCAGCACTTGATTTTGTTCAACCTGCCAAGAATTCCTACCGCTACCAGCTTATTGGCCACGATAGCCGTTGGGTTGAGCTGGGGCATACTAACAAAATTACCTTTTCAAATCTGCCCGAGGGTGACTATGAGTTAAGAATCATGGGTTCTAACAGCGATCAGGTTTGGACAGCTGAATACAAATCGCTAAGGATTCGTGCTGTTGCGCCTTGGTGGCGGTCGCGGATTGCCAAGTGGATTTACGGGGTTATAGTACTGATCTCGCTTTTAATTTGGGCCATTCGCAGAACTAAACATTTGCGTGAAATTAACCGATTGCTCCATGAGCGTGAGACGGTACTTGAGGAACTTAGGTTGCAGAAAGACGAACTGGCCTTTAAGAATAAGAATATCACCGATAGCATTAACTATGCAAAACGCATTCAGGAATCAATGCTTCCTTCCATTAGCAGATTTAAAGAATTTGTGCCTGAATCGTTTGTGATTTTTAAACCTAAGGACATTGTTAGCGGTGATTTCTACTGGGTAAACGAAACCCGAAATAAAACCTTTATTGCTGTGGTCGATTGTACTGGTCACGGTGTTCCTGGTGCGTTCATGTCAATCATTGGTATTGAACTGCTTAGAAATATCACCAACGTTGAAGGTGTTGACGATGCTGCCGAAATACTTAACAGGCTTAGCGTTGCCATTCATAACACATTTGCTACCAGTAATTTTGAAAGTACAGAGGGTATTAAGGTTAAGGATGGTATGGATGTGTCGTTCTGTGTTATCGACAAGGAGTACAATATTTTGCAGTTTGCTGGTGCCTTTTCAAACCTTTTCCTGGTTCGCGATGGGAAGTTAATGGAAATCAAAGGCGATAGGTACTCGGTGGGGATGGCTAACGAGTTAGGTCATAGTCAGTTCAGTAGCTACTACATTCCAATCCAACCAAACGATACCATTTACATGTTTACCGACGGTATTGTCGATCAGTTTGGTGGCCCGGAGGGCAAAAAGTTCAAGTACCGTAGGTTTAGACATCTGCTCCTGAGCAACTACATGAAACCCATTGATGTTCAAAGGACCATAATTGAAAAAACTGTTAACGAGTGGATGGGTAACCACGAGCAGGTTGATGATATGCTAATTATTGGCATAAAGCCTGAGCTAAGCTGTATGTTTTAGTATTGCTTGGTGGATTAGAACCACTGCTCTATTTACTCTTTTACTTTACCCCATGTTGTTTTCGTTTCTGGTCTAAACCCCATGTCCAGAAACACCCACCACCGCTCGATGCAGGAATACTAAACTTTTTCTTTTTTTGCTTGCAACCCCAGAACAGGTTTAAACCAAACCTTAGGTTTACATTTCGTACTCTTTCCGGGTAGAATGGGGCAAGTAGGTTATCGGTGAGCAGGTAAAACTGGAAACTCTCGCCACCAAGGTTAAAGGCGGCTCCAACATTGGTAAAGGAACCGTTCATCACGGAGTAGGTTAATGAAACCGATGAACCTTTTTTAGCCAAAGCGATTGCCGATAGGGTTAACCCAACCACAGGCCTACCGGGATACCACTCGGTTCTTACGTGTGCACCCCAAAGTAGCTGGGGAGTAAATGCGTATGTGCCCCCAAAATAGGCTTTAGGGTTTAAAAATGACACAAAACTACCGTTTGAGTGCTGGAATTGAACCTGGTTATTTATGGAATCGGCAAGCATGTCAATGTAGGCATCGGGATTGGTAAGATCGGCAGGAGTGGCACCACGGTAAACAAAATGGCCATCGTTAGAAAAGCGAGAGGTACTCTTGAGCCACCAAATAAAGCCTAAATCCAGAATGCTACCACTCCATGTGATGGGGTCGTTGGGCTTTACAAAGCCCAAATCGAAAGCTAAGCCGGGGTTACTAAAGTTAAGGAAGAATGGCAAAGGGCTAAATGGCCCGGCTGAAACCCCTGTAACATTCCCAGCGGCATCGGTTGTTACCCCTAATGGGTAGGCTACGTTTACCTGTGGATTCCATCGGGCATCGATGTTATGGGTTAGGGGATCAATCTCAATATCAACAGAATTCCTTTTTGTGTAAAGGCCTGCAAGACCAAAAAGTATTTTGGCATGCGCCCCAACCAGCATGTCGTTTTGTAACCTTGTGGAGTAACCAAACGCAAATTCCCTGTAGTAAAAGCTATTTAAACCAGGGTTTGAAGTGATTAATCCAGTTCCAACGTACTGGGTGTTTCCGTTGGCAAAAAGCGACATCAGGCGCTTAGAAACAAAGAGTTTACTCTCAACCCTCTCAGTCCAGGCAAAGTTAAAGTACTGGTCGTTGTCGTACATAAATCCGAACGAAAAGGGTGTGTAGTGAAACTCCTCCGATAGGTAATCCCAGCTATGCATTTGTGAAACCAAAGTTGGGAAATTAATTGTTCCTGTTCCGTTTGCAATATCGTTATAGGAAAATCCCGTGGAATTCATGTTTAGGTGCAGCGACGATAGGAATGGTACCCCTACATATACCGGACAATCAATCTGCACTGCAGGGTTTATTAGGTTCGATTGCGGTATGCGATGCATAAAGAAAAGCGAATTGCTTTGCTGTGCCCATGCCAATGTGTATGCAAAAAGGAAAGCGGTGAGTGTGGTAAATCGCAATAGCATACCCTAGTTATTTTTAATAGTTTTGAAATCGACACGTGCAGCCAGCTGTACTTTTAGCTTGTAACGGTCAAAGTATTGGATGTTTTGCTCTGTAACGCCTTCTTCGGTTATTAAAAGTCCGGCCCTAACCACTGCTGTGGCTGCGTTTTGCCACAAGTCGATACGGTTTTGGTCAAAATCAACCTTATACGATTCAAACTTGGTGCCCACCACGTTGCCATTTGAGTAAATTTCGGCTGCAGGAACGCTGGCCGGTTGGGTAAACAGTGAATCTATCTTATTTTGACCACTATCAAATATCCATATTTGAGCATTTCCCTGAAGGGGAAACTCGTTCCAAATGTTAACACGTATCATTATGTAGCTAATCAGGTCGGACTGATTGTAAACCTCGTTAAGGTTAACGGCAAAAGTATCCTGTATGTAAACATAGTTGTGTTTTGCCCAGTCAGGGACATTCTCGGTTAGGTTTACAACGGGTACGCCAAGCGTTTCAAGCGATTTACTGAGATTAAATTCACCTTCTCCAACCGGCAAGGAAATTGAAGGAGCAAAGCTTACCGTATCGGGTAAAGGTTCAATGTTTTTTGTACAGCACGTGAGGGTTGTAATAAAAACAACCCATATGCTAGTTTTTACACCAATTTTAAATATCATTCTCATTTAATAGTGTTTTTCTTTAACTATAACGCAATGCAATCAGTTTTATGTTACTATAACCCATATTAGCCAGTTGAAAAATCTAATGATAAATCAACTAAAAAATCTAAACATTCCGACTCATTCCTCTAAAAGTACCACCTCCCCATTTTTATCAGCCCAGTTGAGTTTATAAATTCATGGAACTTCGGCTTAGTTATTCATTTCACCATTCCTCTAACTTCCTCTAACTTCCTTTAACTTCTTCTTATTCCGATCATTCCGATCATTCCGATCATTCCGACCCAAAGTCACTTGTTTAACGCTTAACGGTTTACGTTTAACGCACTCAAGTTTCCTCTAACTTCCTCTAACTTCCTTTATCTTCTTATTCCGATCATTCCGATCATTCCGACTCATTCCGATTCATTCCGATTCATTCCTCTAAAAAGCACCCCTTCCCCATTTTTATCAGCCCAGTTGAGTTTGTTAATTCATGGAGTTTCAGTTTAACATTTTTATAAAGCACTGTAATTTACGATATTTGATTAAATGGTCAAGTGTAGTGTTGATAAAAAATTGAAGCATAATGATAAATGGCTAACTTTGTAAATCTAAAAGGAGATACAGGTCATGGCAGGATTCAAGTTTTTCAGCATACCAAAGCCCAAGGGTTTTCGGTATAAGCCTATATACTACAATGAGCAAAAGGAGGAGATGCGTGAGCGCGAGGAACGCGCTCGAAAGGAGTTAGGGCTTTCCGATAAGGATAAACCTTTTGTGCCAAGCATTAGGGGGCAGTTTCAACGCGCCCGAAAGATAAGTAGACCCTCAAGCAGGCAGTCGAATATCAGGCTATTGATCATTATTATTGTTCTTCTGCTAATCAGTTACTTCGTATTTTTCCGCTAGTATGGCCGATGTAATTCAGCTTTTACCCGATTCCATTGCCAATCAGATTGCCGCTGGCGAGGTGGTTCAGCGTCCGGCCTCGGTGGTAAAGGAACTTCTGGAAAACTCCATCGATGCCGGGGCTCGCAATATCAACCTAATTGTCAGGGATGGTGGGAAAGGTTTAATTCAGGTGATTGACGACGGAGTGGGGATGAGCGAAACCGACGCTAGGCTTTGCTTTGAACGCCATGCCACCTCAAAGATTCGCGAGGCTGCCGACCTGTTTAACATCCGAACCATGGGCTTTAGGGGCGAGGCATTAGCCTCTATTGCTGCCGTTGCTGAGGTTGAGCTGCGAACCCGCCGGGCTGTTGATGAGGTTGGAGCGGAGGTTAACATTTCGGCCTCCGAACTGGTGAGCCAGCAACCGGTGGCCTGTTCTACTGGCACCCAAATTGCTGTTAAAAATCTATTTTTCAATGTGCCGGCAAGGCGCAAGTTCCTTAAAAGCGATTCCGTGGAGCTTAAGCATATTATCACCGAGTTCCAGCGGGTTGCATTGGCCTACCCCGAAGTGGCTTTCAGTTTGAGTCACAATGGTTCAGAACTCTACAGGCTGCCAGCATCGGGATTGAAGCAAAGGATTATTGGCCTATTTGGTAAGACCATAAACCAACACCTTGTGGATTGCTCCACGCAAACATCCATTGTGAAAATTGGCGGGTATATTGGTAAACCCGAGGGGGCAAAGAAGAATGCTGGCGAACAGTTTTTCTTTGTGAATGGTCGATTCATGAAAAATCCTTTTCTGCATAAGGCCATCATGAATGCCTATAACCGTTTGCTGGCCCCAGATACCTACCCGTCGTATTTCATCTACTTCGATATCGACCCAAAGTCTATCGATGTAAATATTCACCCCACAAAAACCGAGATAAAGTTTGAGGACGAGCGTATGATCTGGCAAATATTGCATGCCGCTGTTCGCGAATCGCTCGGAAAATTTTCAGTGGTACCCCCAATCGATTTTGACTCAGCCCCCGGTTTCGATATCCCTTACCTTCCCAAGAATGCGCCTGTTACTTTTCCCACCATCGATGTCGACCCCACTTACAACCCTTTTGATGAGCAGTACAAAAATGTTCGTACGCCTCATAGCTCCGATAAACCGCGTGAATCGGCAACCGGCTGGGAGCAACTTTTTTCCGATTTACCCCAGGAATCAACCCCTATCCAAACCCGAATCGAAACCTTTGAATCGGAGGGGATGCTAAGCAAAGCTCCCGAAAACACCAACCGTTTTTACCAGTTCAAGGGCAAGTACATACTTACCACCGTAAAGTCGGGGCTGATGGTGATTGATCAAAAACGCGCCCACGAGCGCATACTTTACGAGCAGTACATAGGCGGCATGCAAGCCGATATTAACCTGAAACAGCGCGAGCTGTTTCCACAAGCCATTGAGTTGTTGCCTGCCGACTTTGAGCTGCTGATGAGCAAGGCCGATGAACTGTCGCGCTTGGGTATGGAAATTAGTAACCTAAACCACAACACTATCAGCGTGAATAGCATGCCGGTTAGCTCCTCGGTTACCGATCCAGCAAAGCTGGTAGAGAACCTGTTGGCTATTATGCACGAAAACCAAGCCCTGCCTTTCGACGATGCTAAACATCGCATTGCACTTACCATGGCCAAGGCATCGGCTATTGGGTATGGTAAGCAGCTTAGCCAGTTTGAAATGCAGGAGATAGTCGATAAGCTTTTTGCTTGTCATGAGCCAAACATTACCCCCGATGGTAAAAAGATTATTGTTATACTTGAGCTGGACGACTTTGACAGCCGGTTTAAGTAAAACCTAAACCTTTTTCGATTATTAATGTTAACCCTATTCATAATATAGATAAGATGGTATTCGGAAACAGAAATATTTTTAGCTCAACACCCCCTGTGGTGATGAACCTAATTATGATTAACGTGGTAATGCTGGTAGTAACCTGGGTAATGGCAAGCACGTTTGGCATCGATTTAAATCGCATTCTTGGTGTTTACCCCCCAGGCTCGCCCAACTTCCGCCCTTACCAGATTGTTACCCACATGTTCATGCATGGTGGGTTATTCCACCTCTTTTTCAACATGTTTGCCCTTTGGATGTTCGGACGAATACTGGAACAGGTTTGGGGTAGCCGCCGCTTTTTTATCTACTACATGGTAACCGGTTTAGGGGCAGTTACCATCCATCTTTTGGTAAACTATCTGCATATTCATGCCATTCAATCCGATGCTATGGCCATGCTCAATACACCATCGCCCGATGCTTTTGCTGCGTTTGTTACCCGCCATTTCCCCGAGTATTACGACCAGGTTTATGCCCAGTTTCTGGATAAATGGTACTTGTTCCCAAATAGTTCGGTTTATGCCGAACAGGCTGCTGAATACACCCGCCAGTTAATTACGCTGCAGCAGGGCATTCCAACTGTAGGCGCATCGGGTGCTGTTTACGGGGTACTGCTTGCCTTTGGCGTACTGTTCCCAAACACTATACTGATGTTGCTTTTCCCTCCTATACCCATTAAGGCCAAGTGGATGGTAATTATTTATGGTGGTTTGGAATTATACCTTGGTTTAACCCAACCCGGTAGCAGTATAGCCCACTTTGCCCACCTGGGCGGTATGATTTTTGGCTTTATCCTCATAAAGCTTTGGCAAAGGCGCACCGATGTGTTTTATTAGTTTGATATTTAGCCAAAAATCGGTTAACTTTACTTAAACCTTTTGGTGCTTGATGTTTCGAACAATTAAACATTGATTTGCCATGTCAATTTGGGATGAGATTAAGAGTTCGTTTCGGTTGGGTAGTAACCTCACTCGCCTTATTTATATCAACCTTGGTGTTTTTTTGGTTTTTGCGTTGCTAAGGGTATCCCTTTTTATGGCCGGTAGCCCGTCGGGCTGGATAACCGGCGTTTTGGCCGTTCCGGCCGACATACATTCGCTTATGGTTCGCCCCTGGACTATTGTGACCTACATGTTCTACCACGAGGAATTTCTTCATATACTCTTTAACCTACTATGGCTTTACTGGTTTGGACAACTATTTCTGCAATTCTTTGCCCAGCGGCAGCTCACATGGGTTTACCTGCTTGGCGGTATCAGTGGGGCTCTACTTTACATTTTAGCGTTCAACCTTTTATCACCATTTAAAGGCTATGCTGAGGTATCGTTAGCCTTAGGCGCATCGGCTTCGGTGCTTGCCGTGGTTATTGCGGTGGCAACACTTCAGCCCAACTTTACTGTTTACCTGCTTTTTCTTGGTGCCGTAAGGCTCAAGTACCTTGCCCTTGCCACCGTTGTCATCGATATCATTAGCATCCCTGTTTCCAACGCTGGAGGTCATATTGCGCACCTTGGTGGCGCCCTGTTTGGCTTCCTCTACGTTGTTGCTCTACGTAGCGGAACCGATTTGGCTAAGCCATTTTACAGCATTAGTAGCATTAGGTTTCCAAAACGGAACCGAATGAAGGTAACTTACCGCAGCCATAATGCCGATTACGACTACAACTACCGTAAAGCACAAAAGCAAAAGCAGATAGATGATATCCTCGATAAGATTGCCCGCTCCGGCTACGATAGCTTAACCAAGGAGGAAAAGGATATTCTGTTTAAGGCCAATAACAGGAACATTAATTGATGCTCATTTTAAGGCTAATCCATCGGATTTTGGTGGGGTTAAATGTACTTTTTGCCCTCTTGCTGGTGCTTACCTATGTGAGCGTTTACATTAACCCTGAAGATTTTTGGTTTGCAGCGCTATACGGATTGCTTTATCCTTTCTTTCTGATAGTAAACCTACTTTTTCTTTTTTACTGGATTTTTCGGTGGCGAAAGTTAGTTTTCATTTCATTTGCAGCCATTCTACTTGGCGTTAGCCATTTCAATGGCTTTATTCGCTTTCCGTATGGGGGTGCTGCAAAGGGTTCCAATCCCGATTTAAGGGTGATGACCTACAATGTAAACCTTTTCAGGCTTTACTCATGGTCAAAGCTCAAACCATCGTATTCCGATGTGTTCAACTATATCAAAAACAACAGCTTTGATGTGGTTTGCCTGCAAGAGTTTTACCTCAGGGAGGGGAGGTTAACCCTTGACCAGGCTAAGCAGCAATCGGGCATGAATATTTACCCATCGTACATTCTCAGGCGCTCAAATTCGGCTTACGGTTTGGCAATTTTGACTAACCTGCCCGTGGTTCGCACGGGTGAGATTTCATTTCCAAACTCGTTTAATGCATGTATGTATGCCGATATTGTGAAAGGCGCTGATACCATTAGGGTCTACAACCTGCATCTGCAATCAACCCGGCTAAAGGAGCGGAACTTCAACTTCTTGCTTCGCAATGAGTTTAAGCTCGACAGCAAGAACTACGATGAGTTAAAAGATTTACTCAGCCGTTTAGGCGTTGCCTTCACAAAGCGGGCACGCCAGGTGAACATGGTGGTTGAACACATGCGTACCTGCCGTTATCCCATTATAATCTGCGGCGATTTTAACGATTCACCCGTATCGTATACCTACCATACCCTAACGGCTAGCCTACACGATACATTTAAAGATGCAGGTAGTGGGGTTGTAGTCACCTTTAGCGGTTTGTGGCCTTCGTATCGTATCGATTATGTGCTGCGGAGCAGGCAGTTCCGAACCGTTTCGTACCAAAGCCCCCGGCTGCGGTATTCTGACCATTACCCGGTTGTGGTTGAGGTTCAGCTATCGGGCAAACGTTAACCTTGCCAGGGTAAATGGTTTAAATCGACATTGCCGCCCGAGATGATGATACCTACCCGTTTGTTGTGGAACAGTTTGGCATTTTCCATGATGGCCGCCACTGGAACAGCCGACGAAGGCTCAATAATAATCTTCATGCGTTCCCAAACCATACGCATGGCTTCAATAATTGCCTGTTCCGATACGGTAAGTATTCCATCGCAGTGCCTATTTAAGATAGAGTAGGTTAGGGGAGATAGAGAGGTGAGTAGCCCATCGGCTATGGTTTGCGGCTTTACCGACGGGTAAATGGTGTGGTCGCGGAGCGACCGGTAGGCATCGTCAGCATTCTTTGGCTCAGCACCATAAACCTTAACATGCGGGAAACGCCCCTTGATATACGTAGCCGTTCCGCTAAGCAATCCGCCACCGCCAACAGGCGCGATAACAATATCGAGTTCAGGTTCCTGCTGCATGAGTTCCAGCACAGCCGTTCCCTGTCCGCATATCACGTTAAAGTTATCGTATGGGTGGATGAATGTGGCACCGGTTTGCTCCTTAATGCGGAGCATCGTTTGTTCCCTATCGGCTTGCGTTGGGGGGCAAAAGGTGATTATTCCCCCGTAGCCCGCTACGGCTTTCTTTTTGATTTCGGGAGCGTTTTCGGGCATTACAATATAAGCCGGAATACCTCTCTGCGATGCAGCTAAAGCCAAGGCTGCTGCATGGTTGCCCGAGCTGTGGGTAATAACACCGCATTTAGCCTCATCGGGGTTTAGCCTGAGAATGGCATGTGTGGCACCACGAAACTTGAAAGCACCTACCCGCTGAAAGTTTTCGCACTTCATGTAAACCGAGCATCCCAGTATGGCATTCACACTCCGTGATGTTAGTACCGGCGTTCTATTGATATGCTTTTCAATTAGGCCAAAAGCATTTTCAATATCAACATGGCTTGGTATGGGAGCATTCTGGTTTGCCATACGGGTTACTCTTTAGTGTTGCGCTTAACCTTGGTGATTTTTTCAAAATCTTTATACTGCTCTAAAATCCGCTCACGTATTTCGTAATCGGTTGAGGTTAGTATGTAGTTCTCGTCGAACTTTAGGAATTCTATAAATTCCTGCAGCTCATTTCCCGTTAAGCCGGTTAGGCTGCTAACTATACCCGCATTAAATTTTCGGTCGGCTATTCGCTTTTTTCTATCCTTTTCAATGGCCTCGGCAACCTTCTCGTTTTGCTTCTGGTACCAGTCCTTGCCAAAGCTTAACCCCATGGTTGGTTGTGGTAGGTTACGTAAGTTCAAGCCCTTGGTGATTTTAAGGAAGTATAGCTGTATTACCTCCTGCTGCTCTGTTACCCTTGTTTTTGTCAGCTTTAGGTTGGCAAACTCGCGTAGAAATCGGTCGTAGGTGCTAAAGCGCGATATTTTAACCTCCTCAATCTGGTAAACTTTTGGGGTAAGGGTTAGCTCGTAAAAAAGGGTATCCTTGTTAAACTGTCCCCAGTTTAGCACATGCTTGGTGTGGTAGCCTATGGCTGTAATGCTAAGGCTATCGCCCAGCTTAAATGGAATGCTAAAGTAACCCAGCAGGTCGGAGATGCAACCCTTTTTCTGGGTGATATTCATAACATGGGCAAGCCCAATTGGCTCGTGGGAGTAGTAATCCGTAACCCTGAAGTTGATAACGCGCAACGAGTCGGGCACCGGAAGTAATACCTGTGCTCTTAGACTGCTATTACCAGCAATAATTGCCAGTAACCAGAACAAAAGGAACCACTTTCTCAAAACGCATAGATTTTTCTCAAATATAGCACATTCAGTAAATGGGCAACAAAACTTGCCCAACTCTTTAACCCAAATTAACCGGATGGGTGATTTTGCTTTTTTGGGGGTTATTAGTTAAATTGGTTGAGCGGTTTGAAAACAGGGGTTAAACCATCGTGGGCTATCTTTGCTTAACAGGATGACAAGGGAACGTCCTAAACCGTTTTGAAAAATATGTCCAGAAAATAGGGGGTCAAACCAGGTTAAACCAATCTACAACATCGGGGGCGAATCCTTCGGGTGAAACCCCCTTATTTTACTTTTTTTGTCGGACAGTAGTGATAGAATATAATAGTAAAAGAACTGCCTCTGTAACAAAATGAGGCAGTTTCTATTTTTACCTATATAACTATTGAATTTTTAACCAATATGAACCGCCATGCCGTTCTACATTATCAAGATTTGGATGTTGCCAAATTGGATTTAAAATTGAACTCAATTCTTTATCCTCTGAAATAAAATAATTTGGTAAAATAGTTTGATATTTAGTACTATTAGCTAGTAAATACATCGCCAAACCATATTGTTCAGAATAAAACCTGTCGCACATAACTTGAGGATAATCATATGGTAAATAAATGTCATGAATATGCACGATAACACCTTTGGGAAGTTTGGGCAACACCTCTAAGTAGAAAACCATAGAATCCGAGTTAGGCAATATTCTATGAGAGTTATCAATAAATAATATATCGTTTTCTTTCAATGAATAAATAAAATCAAAATCAGTATTTTCAAATGGTTTCCGAATAATTTTATCAGCTAACTGGTCAATTTCCGCACGTGGTGCTGGGTCAATTGAAATTAACTTTGTATTTAATTCATTATCCTTTATAGCTTTGTAGGCAACTTTTGTAGAATTACCTGACCCAACTTCAATATAGGTATTGGGTCTAAATTTCGATATAATTGTATAAATCCCAATTATATCTAACCCAGGCAAAAACTCATTATTGTATACAGGTTTAATTTCATCATTTTCTTCATTCATTTTTTTTATACCCTGAAACACTTGCTTATATTGTAATGCTTCATTCAATATATCAGAATAAATCGAACGATTCTTGTTTATTAGTTCATAAAGTAAGGCATGGGCTGACTGCCCATGCCCATACCTAGGTTTAAAATCTACCTTATATTCCATAAATAGATTTTGCCATTTAGGTGACAAAAATCTATATAAGCTTTTTATTAATTTCTGCATAAAACTATTTTTTATTTATACTTAATTTATATGTTTTTATCTCATCCCGAATCAAAACTTTTACTATATAAACGCCAGAAATAATTCCACTACAATTCACTTCAACTTCATTTGCTGGACTTCCATTATATTGATAAATTATTCTTCCTTGCAAATCTAATACAGAAACTTGACTTAGATTACCATCTGAAGATTTTATTTTAAAATCAGTTGATACTGGATTAGGAAATATACTAATAGATGAATTATTTGTACTTAATGAATTAATTGATGTAGTCGAATTTATTTTTTGCTCACCATATTTTCCTAAATCTTCATCATTACCAATAACGTGCCCAATATTTGGTTGATTTACAGAGGCACTTTTCAAAGTATTTAATGATACACTTAGATTGAAATTACCAAAAGCACCATTATAACCATCAACCACAACATAATAGTAACCGGGATTTAATTGTGCACCACTGATTGTCGAGAAATATTGATTATAGTTACAAGTGTAATTATCATTGTAAAAGCTAGTCCTTGTGCCATCAAGCTTAAATATTTCAAGTTTAGTATCATAATTGGTAATCGAACTACAAGTTGTAGCGTTAATTTTGGAAGTAGAAGGAAGATAAATTAAAAATCCTATATCAGAACCATCAGCACCCTGAACATCCCAAGAATTACCAGTATTTGAGTTGGAAGAAGTAATCGAAAATGGAAGGGTATTAACAAATGAGTAATTATGAACCCTTGAATCCAGCCCAACATAAAATAGTTGATTATTTCCAAAAACAATGTCTGAATTTTCTTTTGCTCCTGATAGGTTAGATGGCGTTTGGTTTATTTTTGTATAAACCCATCCACTTGAGGATGTCCAATACATTTTATAAATGTATGAGTCAGTACCAATGTAATAAATTGTATTGTTTTGTTCAGGTAACAGCACAAAACCTGTACCAGCTTTAACTTTTGGAGCATTTGGATTAAGCCAATTGTAGACCCATGCGTTATTTGACTTATACAAAGCATGGATTACTCCATCATTACGTACATAAAATAAATGACCATTCCCATAATGCAACTCTGAATGTTCTTGTACATTTAATTGAGCAGTTGATGTGCTTTCATAAGACCAGCCATTTGAGCTTGTCCAATACATTCGATAAATCTTCCCATCAGTACCAACATAATAAATTTCATTATTATTTTGAGGAATTAATTCAAATCCGCAATTTGAATTTGCTTTCGGGGCACTACCATTTAACCAATTATAAACCCACGAACTACCTGATTTATAGATCGCATGGATAATTCCATCATTTCTGATATAGAATAATTGACCGTTTCCATAATGCAATTCAGAATAATTAGCAACATTTAAAGAAGCTGATATTGGTAATTCATAAGACCAAGATGATCCATTCCAATACATTCGGTAAATTTGATTATTCGTACCCACATAGTAAATTTCATTATTATTGGATGGAACAATTTCAAAACCTCCATTTGATTTAACTTTAGGAGCATTAGGATTAACCCAATCATCCGATTTTCCATTCCATATAGAATGAATAATCCCATCTGCTCTAACATAAAACATTTGACCATTTCCATATTTAATCTGAGTAAATGGCATAACAGTATTCTGTAATTTAGATAAAACATTTTCATTCCAGCCAGTACTTCCGGAAAACTTTATAACATGTACATCCATTGGGCCAAAAGATACAGATAGTGTACCATTAAAACTTTGAGTATATTTTTTGCTTACTGTAAGCGCAGTTAAATTAATTGTTGAGTTTCTATTTGTTTTATAAGTGCTACTCGTAACAGGTGTGCTATTATCTTCAAACAGAAATTCGACCTGATTAGAATTTCGAATTATTTGATTTGAAAATTTTGTAAAATCCAGAGTTGCTGTTACAGCAACATTTAATGGATTTGTAATAATCATAATTACTTCGTTACCATTAGTCCTAATTGTGTATCTTAAACCATAATTTTCCGTTCTCTTTTCTGAGGGTAAACTAGCCGGAATATATGATGAAGCAACAGGAACAATTCCATTTGGATCTGCGATATCGGTTTTACTTGCCAAAACACTTGTATTATCTGTAGTTAAAATATTCTTATTTACAAGGAATCTTAATTCACGAGCCAAATGGCGAATATAGTTTTTGTATGCGTCTGAAAAGTTATAAAGTTCAAATCTATCAGCTCCAGTTGCTCTTGTTTCATCAGACCTCCAACTATTGGATAAGTCCCAAAACCAAATTCCTTTAGAATTATGAATTATTGATGTGTATGCTTGAAACCAAAGCCAATTTGCATTTTTAATTGCTAATTGAGAATGATAGTGATGCTCATAATTACTATTATTAATTTCAGTATTTATAACCTTTTGTACTTCATTAACTTTTGTATAAGCATAGTCAATAGACTTTAAAGGGCCTAAATAATGATAACCAGTTGGTGTTGAAATAGCAGAATAATTCTGATTCAGCCAGCCGTCCTCTGGAAATTGAGTATATGAACCTTCAAGAAAAACATCTGGTTTATTCTGGATTTTAAGATAATCTTGCGGATTATAAGAGCCTTGCCCATCGTTTGTATTGTCATTAATGTTCTTGTGGTGATTAGCTTCCATTGCAACAAGCTTTTGATTAGAAATACTTAAAGAATTTTGCTTTTGACGAAAATAACCAATCGCATTAGAAACATTAGTTGGTGGAACTTCTGTAAAACAATTTTGTGGGTCATCCCATCCAATAAAATTATCAGTAGGATTAAATGGATGATTATATGACGCTTCTTCTGTTATATGATGACCCCAAACAACATTTTTGTAATTGGAATTAGAATAAACATTTGCGTAAAGTTCATCAAAATTTGGTCTTGCCCTACAGATTGAATTTGCTCCACCTCCGTTGTTATTGTACACATTAGTTCCTTCAATACAATTTGTATTCGGTTTAAAAAAATATCTTGCATGAGAATAATATTGCAACTTATTATTTTTCACTAAATCGAGTAATGCAGACATAAATGTAACTGTTGAATTGTACATGTCCGGCTGATAATTTATTACAATATTAAAACCATCAGAACTTAATACATTCCCTTGAGAAGAAGGGTGTCCGTTGTACATAGTAGTTGTAATTGGTTTGTAATTAAGATTGCTACAATCAAAATTTGTTGCAGTCATATAACTAAAGCCAAATATACCTATCTTAAAGTCATTTGTTTGGCTTAAAACTGAGTTTACTACAATAAATATTGTAATAAAGAAAGAAAAAGTTTTTTTCATAATTTTTTTTTGGTTAATGGTTAAACAATTGGATTATCTGGTAAAAAGTTTTTCAGACTACAATTAAAAATTAAAGCTAACTTGTTTAAGTGGTTCAAGTTATACTTAGCTGTAGTTTGAAAACTTTCAACTTTACCGATAAAACCAGAAGATACCGAGAGTTTAACCGCTAAATTAAATTGCGAAAAACCTTTTTCAACTCTTTTTTCTTTGACTTTATTGATTACATATGTATCAAGTAAGGTTTTGAGATTCCTGTTCATAGAACAATAAATTAAAGTTTCTTTCCTATAGGTAAGTATATTGAACTTTTTTTATTGCATAGAAAATTTTACGGGGTTATATTATGGTCAATAAAATTCTTTCTTTTTTAGATTATCAAGTTGGACTATACTATAATCAAGGCAGGTGTGTTGACAAGAAAAGCAAGTGTGTAGCAGCGAAGGGGCGGTTGCAGGGATGGGCTGCTACACTCTTGCTTTTGTGCGGGGGCCTGTTTCAATAATTGTTCTTTCATTTTTTGTCCGTTATCAATGCGCTATCGTCTTTTGTGTTAGGCTTGGCGCTAACGTTTTATGGTATGGTGTCGTGCGGGATTACGAAGCGATTTCCTATCAGTTTACACCGACTTTTTTTACGAGCCACAAACCTTCGAAAACCTTTGAAACCCGCATGCACTATACTATGTGTTGGCTACCGTTGGTGTGTCCTACGATGAATCAGGGCACTTTCAAATATACAAAACTTTCTGCAAGTCAGGGAGTACGTTCTTTGAAATTGATTCATCATAACTTTAGATGAGATGAGAGACTGAATTCAACTTTGTGAGCAACTTGCGGAGGTCGAGCGAACTGACTGGCTGAGGTTGCTACGGAGAGAGTTCAGGTTGGCCTCTCGGATACGCTTTACTGGAAGCGTTTCCAATCCGCCCAGCGGTGCTTCCCTTTCAAGGGGTAGGTGCTGAACGGCTTGGGTTAAAAGGCAGAAAGCCAGCAATGGCGAAAATCTGTCAGGAGCGAGCGTAGGAGTTGAACGAAAGTAAACCGACCGATGACGTGTCGAAAATAACCTTTACGAGACTGAAAACCGTGTGTGGGACGGTCACACGGGATAAGGGCAGAGATTACCAGTCTATCGGCTGCCTCGGTCTCCGGCATTAAGGCGGCAAGAACTACGCTCATTGGCCCATCTAAGGAACAGGAGAACCTACCCGCCGATGTTAAGAGAGAATGCCGAAAACCCGTAGGGCAAGGCAGAGAGTATCGAAGCGGTGGAGTAGGGGCGGATTAACCCGTAGTAGCGACTTGTGCCAACTAAAGGCTCTGGAAACTTAGCCACAGCGAAGGGGTTAACGGACTCAAGGCAATTTTGCCAACCTCGTTCATTCGAGGGATGAGCTTGTTTCAGCCTGTCAACCTGAAATGGTTGCGCGAGTTCGAGGAGCCGTATGACGGGAGACTGTCACGTACGGTTCTGGGAGAGGCTTGGGGGTGAGATTCCCCCTTGCCTACTCGACTATTTTTTAAAGGTTATACAGTAAAATTTATTATTCCACATCAGTTCAGTTTTCAAGTCTACAACTCCGCTTGGAATAGCCGATTCAATATCATTCAAATCGAAAGACTCACCCTCAAAATACTTTTTAGATAAACTGTTTTTTTTGTATTGTTTTTCAATAAAATCTGCTGTCTCATCAGCAATGAGTATCTTTGAATCCTTTTTTGCAACCCTTATCATCTCTTGAATTGCTAATGCTTTGTCATTAAAAAAGTTTATTCCGCCGACATGAAATACAATATCAAATTCGTTGTCTTTAAATGGCAAATCCTCCGCACAACAGTTGATTAGTGAAATATTTAATTGATTCTTATATTTTTTCTTGCATTTTTTAAGCATGCCCAATGAAATATCTACACCTACAATATCTAGTGATTTTTTGTTTATCAATTCAGGGATAAATTGCAAATCCTTACCTGTCCCAATAGATACATATAAAACGGAACAGTTATCTCGCCACTCCAATTTTGATATTATCTCACTTCTCATATTGTTAATAGCGTTTCCGTATTTTAATCTACCAATAATGGTTTCTGCCAAATCATATCCTTTTGACATCCAATCATACATTTTCATATATTTTTGATTGTCTCCAGATAGAAATTTGTCATTTAGAAGAACAGGTATACCATTAATCATCTTGTTTTCTAAATGAAATTCCGCTCTAAGTTTTTCTTTTAATCTAATATCCATAATTTCAAAATTAATTTGTTATCATAATCACGAAGATAAATTAATCAAAATCGATTGACATATATCGTCGGCGATTTTTTTTAATGTTTGCTAACGATTGGCAATATAGCCAGTGGCGGTTTGCGGGCTTCGTCACTATCCACCGTTACAAATGATTATGCGGGGCAGAAAGCTTCAAACTTCCACATCCCCCGCCAATGGCTATATTGCTTGTTAGCAGGCGTTTATTTAATTTTACTTTCGATTTCAATAACTTTCTTTTTTCTTGAGTCAGTTGGCTTATATTTATTTGCTTTATTGAAATACTTTAAAGCTTCTTTATAATCTTTTTGCTTTTCAAATATAAGCCCAAGATTATAACAGGTTGCAGCTAGTTCATTTTTATCATAATAATCTTCTCTTTCTTCGTCAAATGATTCCAATAATTGCAGCTTTGCTTCTTCATATTCATGTAATTTTATCAAAGTAATTGCGAGATTATTTATATCATGCAATTTGTCACTTTCATTATGATGTGGCATTAATACAGCATTCTGAAAATATTTCTTTGCTAAACCATAGTTTTTTTCTTTGTATGCTTGAAGCCCATACTTGGTGTATTCATTTCTTGTTATTTGTGGTTCTTTATAAACTTCATATTCATTTCCATTAAAACGGAAAACTTTCAGTAAGTAAATAGGATTTGTCTTTTGCCCTTTAAAATATTCTGACAAAATTTGAAGATAATTACCATCACTTTCTGCAAACGTGAAATTTTCTTTCAGAAAACTACCTATTAGAATTAATTCTCTTTTTTCATTCAATTCATAAATGTCAGCTAAATGATAATTTGGAGACGCAACTCTATCATAATAGAAATGAATTAATTCGCATTTAGGGTCATTGTCAATATTTACTGCTATAAGTTCTAATGAACCAGCATACTGTGTGTCGAGTTTTCTAATTAAAACATTTTGAAAACTGTCAAGTTCAAATTTAGTTAAATGGTTACATTTAAGAGATTCTAATTTTATTGGTTTAGGAAAGAAATATGTCTCACCTTCAGATTGACCATAAACTGAATTTAACAAAACAAATAGTAATAAAAGCAATGTTGATGAATGTCTCATGTTTCTGGTTCTTAAATGCCTGCTAACTCGTTTATAGGTATGATAAAATCATACAATATATCCTTAATTGGACGGATATGTATGATTTTAGTCATACTAATTGCTAAATTAAAGAAATTTTACAAATCATCAAATGGTCTTTTAACTTTTTGCAAACTTTTTTGGTTTACGTGGGTGTATATCTCGGTAGTCTTAGAGCTCTTATGCCCAAGTAGTTTCTGAATACAATGTAAGCATTTGCCGGCATCATAATGCTTTCACCTGCGAGTTCGGAATGACAGGAGGCGTAGTCCGTTGTTTGTTAATTGTTGTTCGTGAGGGGGGCTTTATGATTAACTTCTCCTTATTCTTCATTCATGCGTTTAACGGTTATCGGTTCACGATTAACGCTTTGTATTCATTTAACTCCCTCTAGCTTCCTTTAATTTCTTCTAACTTAATCTTCTTCGCCCAAACAACGGCTCACGTCTAACGTTTAACGGGCTCGAACCTAATATAACTTCCGCATATTCTGCATCTATCCGTGTAACGACAAATATTTATGGTTTCCTTTTGCTTTTCACTAAAATAGCTGATAGCTGTAAATGTAAGTAATAGAAAAATTCAGCGCGAATGAATTAAAAAAAGTATTATATAAAATAAATAATATGTGTTATGGCTTCTGAACTTGCCACCCATAGTCAACGTATGACCAACGGAAATCATTTTCCCCGAAGGTAATAAACAAGAACCCCTCTTCAACTCCTTTATAGGGGCCTTCCCACCATCCTCCCGATACAGCTCCACCGGTGATAAAATGAATGCCATCAATATAAATATCTTCAACTATATGCAAATGGCCTTGTAGGACAAGCTTAAGGTTATACCCATTGAATAGATCAATTACCTCCTTTGCATTGTAAACAACAAGGGTTGAATCGTTTGGCAATGTCGTTCCTCCATATTTTTGAGTGTATGCTGTAATGAACGGGATATGTGTACTTATAACAATTGGGGTTTTGGGGTTTGTATTTTTTAACTCATTCTTAATCCACGAAATCTGGGTGGAGTCAATTTGCCCAATGTATTTACCCTTTTTTGTATCTTCAATGGAGTTAATAACTATAAACTTCCACCCTTTATGTTCGAAGGCATAGTATGATTTTCCGAGTCTCTTTTCAAACATCAGTTCCCCGTATTCGGGGTTTGTAGGGTTGGCGTTGCTTTTTTTGTAAATACCATATATCTCATGATTACCCATGGTATTGTAAACGGGCTTACTTGATTTTTTTATTACTTCCTGGTATAGGTTGTATAGTGAATCGGCCCGACCATACGATTGACCGAGAGCATCCATTATAAGGTCACCACCGGTTATGATAAAGTCGGGATTTAATTTGTTAACCGTATCCAAAGCTTTTGTGAATCCTTCAACCGCTTTATCTTCCGGTTGTAAGTGGATGTCAGTCATAAAAGCAATGCTGAATGAGTCCTTCTCTTTAATGTTTTTATTACAGCCTATAAGTGATAGTATTAAAGCCAAGCCTATCACTAAAACCTCAAATTTCCTTTTCATTTCCTTGTCTCCTTTTGATTTTGTTAATGTTCTAATCTATCATGTAAGTCTGGCTTGCATAAAAGAAAAAAGCATTTGATGTATTGGTTTTTCCAAATAGTTATTCCATTTATAAAACCTTACCAAAGTACGAAAATAATCAATTATACATCGTGGTCCCATTCATGCTTAACCAAATGTTAATACAAGGGTTATTTTAATCCAAAAATATCGACAACTTCAATATAGTATCATTCCTCTAACTTCCTCTAACTTCATTTAACTTCCTCATATTCTGTATCCTTCCCTTTAGCGGCTTACGGTTTATGAATTTCCATTCACTTTTCACCCATCAGCCACTAAATCGATTTAGATTTTTAATATCTTTACACCAAGTAAACATTTTTGGTATGGCTAACCGTGTTACTCTCGACCACATAGCCCGGCATGTTGGGGTTTCCAAAACCTTGGTGTCGCTGGTGCTTAACGGTAAGGCTCAGCAGTATGGCATATCGCGCCAAACCTGCGATAGGGTGTTTGCGGCAGTGAAGGAGCTGAACTACCGACCCAACCAAACTGCCCGCAGCTTGCGAACCGGAAAAACCGGAACCATTGGGTTGGTGGTTTCCGATATCTCTAATGCCTTTTACGCTCAACTTGCCCGACAGTTTGAGGATTTGGCTGCCGCCAATGGCTATAGCGTTTTCATCTGCAGCACTGATGAGGATGTGGAAAAGGAACAGCGCCTGATTACCATGCTACGTAACCGACAGGTTGACGGGCTGGTGGTATCGTCGTCGCAGAGCAATGCTGAATGGCTGATGGCCATTAACGATAGCGGAACGCCACTGGTGCTTATCGATAGGCATTTGGGTGCTAACACGCTAACCGCGGTGGTGGCAGCTAACCGAAATGGGGGCGCGTTGCTTGCCAATCACCTGTTTGAACAGGGGTATAGGCATCCACTGGTGATTGGTTTATCCACTAATCATATCTCCTCGGTGGCAGAGCGTATCGATGGGTTTGTGGAGGTGTTCAAGGGAAAGGGTCTGCCCTGCGCAATCCGCGAGGTGGGCTTCAATACCCTTCAGACCAATGTCGAAAGCCTACTGACTAACTTGAAACTGTTGCCTTTTAAACCCGATTGCCTATTTGCGGTTAACAATAATGTGGCCACCGCAGCCCTGCAATCGCTGGCTGCCATGCGGGTCAAAATACCCAACGCGTTGGGCTTGGTTTGCTTCGACGATTTGCCGTATTTTTCAATTATCGACCCAACCATAACTGCAGTGGAACAGCCTATTGCTGCCATGTGCCGCAAGGCATTTGAATTACTGCAGGCCAAGATGGATGGTGCTAATGTGGAAGTTGACCAAGGTGTATTAGAGCTACCGGTTAAACTTAACATTCGCCGGTCGTCGTTAAAAAAATCGAAATAACGTATCAAATCAAACTAAAACCTAAACCATGAACCGTAAAACATTTGCCATTTTGCTAGCCTTCCTAAGTATGGGCTTTGGCGATGCAGTGGGGCCCTTTGTGGGGTTAGCCAAGGAGCAGTTTGCTCTATCGAATTTTGAGGCACAGCTCATTGCCTTCATGGGCTTTATCATGTTTGGTATCCTTTCGGTGCCAATGGGTATTGTGCAGGACCGCACCGGTAAAAAGTTTGTGCTGCTGCTGGGTTTAGCAATTGCCCTTACTGGGCTTGTGCTACCGCTTATTGGACTTAACAGCTATGCGTTATTCCTGCTAACCATCTTGATGCTTGGTGCCGGAGCAGCCATACTGCAAGTGGCCGGTAACCCAATAATGCGCGATGTGTCAGAGCCCGGGAAGTATTCGCGTAACCTGAGTTTCGGACAGTTCATCAAGGCCATTGGTTCGCTTTCAGGGTCGCTTATCCCGTTTGCAGCCGCCAAGTGGATGGGAATGGATTGGAGGGTGCTTTTCCCTATCTATGTGGCATCGCTTTTAATCACCCTGATAATTATAGGTTTTACCCGCATACAGGAGGTTAAAGCCGATAAGGAGCCGGCTACCCTTGCCACGTGCTTTAGCTTGCTAAGGAATAGATTCATTCTGCTCATGGTGCTTGGAATCTTTGTTTACGTGGGTATTGAGATATGCCTGAGTTCGGGAGTTCCTATCCTGTTAAGCACGCATTACGGCATCGATTTAAAGACTTGGGGTTTGTTGGGTAATGCGTTTTTCTTTATTGCAATACTTACCGGACGGTTCTTGGGGTCTGTAATCCTATCGTGGATGAACCCTCGTAGCTTCTTCCGCCTTACCGTAGCCCTTTCGGCATTAGGCCTTTTGCTGATTTTTGTTGATAATCAGGCGGTAACCCTTGCCGGAGTATTCATCACGGGACTGGGTTTTGCCAATATTTTCCCGTTGATTTTCTCAATTACAGTCGATTCTATGCCCGAACGTGCCAACGAGATTTCGGGATTAATGGTGACCGCCATTGCTGGCGGTGCATTTATTCCACCACTCATGGGACTGCTTGCCGATGCCACCAGCGTTAGGTTTGGGTTTATTGTTCCCTTAATTGGCATTGTCTTTATTGCCTTGCTAACCATGGCAAAACCTAAAACTCAAGCGTAATGGACTATAGCAGCGACAAACGGGTGGTGCTTACCCTCGATGCTGGCGGTACAAACTTTGTGTTCAGCGCTATCAAAGGGAAGGAGCGTATTGGCGAACCCATTACGCTTCCGAGCAATGGCGATAATCTCGAAAAATGTCTTACAGGCATTATCGATGGCTTTAGCAGTTTGATAGGTGGTTTATCCGAAAAGCCTGTTGCTATAAGCTTTGCATTTCCAGGGCCAGCCGATTATCCCAACGGTATTATCGGTGATTTGGGTAATCTACCTGCTTTCCGTGGTGGTGTAGCCTTGGGCCCAATGCTTGAGGACAGGTTTCACCTGCCCGTTTTTATCAATAACGATGGCGATTTGTTTGCCTATGGTGAGGCCATTGCAGGTTTTCTGCCGTATGTGAACCAAATGCTTGCCGAGGCAGGAAGCCAAAAGCGCTATCGCCATTTACTGGGTATTACGCTGGGAACAGGCTTTGGTGCAGGGCTGGTTGTTGATGGAAATCTTTTTATTGGCGATAACTCGGCCGGAGCCGAGATTTGGCTTGTCCGTAACGCCATCGACCCCGACTGCTTTGCCGAGGAGGGTGCCAGTATCAGGGCGGTTCAGCGGGTTTACCATTCGTATAGCAAGCATAATCACGATATACGGTTAACACCCAAGGAAATCTTTGAGATACTCGAAGGAACTATTGAAGGCGACATGGTTGCAGCAAGGCTTGCTTTCCAAACCCTTGGGGTTGTGGTGGGCGATGCCATTGCCAACGCAGTTACACTGACCGATTCGCTTGTGGTGATTGGCGGAGGCCTGTCGAACGCCTGGAAGTATTTTGCCCCTGCCATGCTAAGCCAGCTAAACGGAACCATTGCACGAACCGATGGAACAAAGGTAGATAGGCTTGAGGTAAAGGCTTTTGATTTGGAGGATGCCCTACAACGCGGCATTTTCCTGTCGGGACAGCAGAAACAAATACCAGTGCCCTATTCCAACCGAATGGTTCACTATGATCCAATGAAACGAATAGGCATAGGCGCTTCGCGCCTTGGTACAAGCCACGCAGTGGCTGTGGGGGCTTACGCTTATGCGCTCGAGATGATCGATAAAAAGCGTTGATGCATCTTTTCATTCCAAGCGGCCTGTCCCGCATTAGCGGGAAGCCGAGGGATCTCATTCAAGGGTAAAAGGAGAAAAAGGGCAAAGAGATGCTTCGGCGAGCTCAGCATGACAGGAAAGAAATGTTTACCAGAAAGTGTAAAAACGTTTAACGTGAGAAAGATTTTAACACTTGCAGTTTTTGGGGTGTTGGCTTTTGCCGCATTCTCTCAGCATGAACTTTCGCTCAGCGGTCAGTGGCTATTTCGGAAGGCCAATTCATCGCAGGACTGGCTACCCGCAAACGTTCCGGGGGCGGTTCATACTGACCTTGTGGCCAATGGACTGATTGGCAATCCGTACCTTGGCTGTGACAACTTGCAGCTGGCTTGGATTGATAGCGCCGACTGGGAGTATTGGAAAACATTCGACTTGCCGCTAAATATTGATAAAAAAGCAGAATTTGAACTCGTTTTTGAGGGACTTGATACCTATGCCGTTGTTTACCTGAATGGGGTTAAGGTGTTAACAGCCAATAACATGTTCAGGCAATGGCGTGTTCCCTGCTCAAAATACCTAAAGAAAACCAATAATGAACTGCTGGTGGTTTTCCACTCTGCCCTGAGGGTTACCGATAGCTTAGCAAACAGGCTACCCTACCGTTTGCCCGGTGGCGATTGGGCTTATATCCGTAAGGCTGCCTACCACTTTGGCTGGGACTGGGGGCCGCGCTTTGTAACCTGCGGTATTTGGCGACCAGTATATATTAGAGTGATGCCTAAGGTTGATATCCATAATCTTGCCATTACTACGCTTGCAGCAAATCCGCAAAAAGCTATTTTATCTGTTGATTTTGATGTGATTGCAAAATATAAAAAATCATTGAAGTTAACCGTCAGCGATACCGATTCAGGGAAAATCTACCTAACCACTCAAATACCCCCCAAGGGCATTGTGGCAAACGCAAGGTTTGAGGTTGATAATCCCAAACTCTGGTGGCCGAATGGCATGGGAAAACAAAATCTAAATCGTTTTAGAGTACTAATACATGCCGGTGACGAATTGGTTTACGATAAAGTTCACGAGGTGGGGATACGAACCATCAAATTGGTATCGGAGCCCGATAGTATTGGTAGGTCGTTTTACTTTTTGGTAAACGGCTTGCCGATGTTTGCCAAAGGGGCAAACCTAATTCCCCCAGACTTTTTTGTGCATGGCATTTCCGATTCGATTTGGGTTAAGCAGGTTGATTTCGCAGCCCAGAGTAATTTTAACATGCTAAGGGTTTGGGGCGGGGGCGTTTACACGCCCGATGCCTTTATGGAGGAGTGCACCCGTAAGGGCATTCTGGTTTGGCACGATTTTATGTTTGCCTGTTCCATGTATCCTTCCAGTGCTGAGTACTTGGCAAATATTGAGGCCGAGGCCATTCAGCAGGTAAAGCGTTTACGCAGGCATACAAGCCTTGCCCTTTGGTGTGGTAATAATGAGGTGGACGAGGGTTGGCATAACTGGGGCTGGCAGTCGCAGCTAAGCGAGTATACGGGAGCAGCCGATTCGGTATGGAACGGTTACGTTCAGCTGTTCCACCATCTTTTGCCTGAGGTTGTTATGCGTTACGACTCCACCAGAAGCTACTGGCCTTCGTCGCCAATGTATGGTTGGGGTGATGCTAAGAGTATGACCCATGGCGATTCGCACTACTGGGGCGTTTGGTGGGGTAGGGAACCCTTTGAGCGTTACGCTCAAAAGGTGCCGCGTTTCATGAGCGAGTATGGTTTTCAGGGTTCTCCCTCAGAATCCGTTCTGCGGATGTTTAGCGATGGGCAAAACCTGCCCGATTCAGCGCAGCTGCTTTGCCACCAGAAACACCCTGTTGGCTATCAGACCATAAACGAGTATATGGAACGTGAGGGGTTTAAACCCAACGATTTGCTTGAGTGGATTGACTACAGTCAACTGCTTCAGGCGCAGGGATATGCTCACGCCATTGAGGCGCATCGGCTATCATCGCCTTACTGCATGGGCACACTTTACTGGCAGCTAAACGATTGCTGGCCTGTGGTATCGTGGTCGGGTATCGATTATGCGGGAAACTGGAAACGGGTTCAACACTACGTGCAAAATCTCTATAAACCCGTAATTGCCGGTGCATACCTAATTGATAGTGTGGTTGTTGTAAAGGCAGTATCCGAAAGTATAAAGCCGATACAGGTAAATATTTCCGCTAAAGTTTTTGACATCAATGGAAATGTTTTAAATCAACTCATCCAGAACTTAACTTTACAGCCTAACGTTGCCCTTGAGGTTGGTAGAATACCGCTTACCAACGAAATAATTGCCCGCAACGATATCTACCTGAAATTAACTGTTAGCATCGATAATGAAACGCGCTTTGAGAGCGTTTACTACTTCACTAGGTCGCCCCATAAGGATATTCTGGGTATGGGTATGGTTCAACGAATAAGAGAGATAAAAAGGTAAACATCGGATAAATCATAAACCTAAATAGTATGAAACCACTGGTATTAGCAACGATTCTCATGCAGGCATTAAGCCTTTGGGCTCAAAAAGGCCCTGCCGATTACGTGAATCCATTTATTGGCACCGATTTTCACGGCCATACCTATCCCGGTGCTACAGTTCCATTTGGGATGGTGCAGCTCAGCCCCGATACCCGGCTTTCCGGCTGGGATGGTTGTTCCGGATATCACTATTCCGATAATGTTATTTATGGATTCTCGCACACACACCTGAGCGGGACAGGAGCATCGGACTATGGCGATATTCTGTTTGCTCCGGTTACCGGTAAAACTCCTGTTTTTGAGAATAGCAAGTATTCGTCGGCATTTAGCAAGAAGAATGAGCAGGCAAAGGCTGGTTACTACTCAGTATTTCTCGATAAATATAAGGTGAAGGCTGAACTCACTGCTACGGCAAGAGTTGGTTTCCATAGGTACACCTATACTAAACCCAGTGAACCAGCAATGGTTATTGACCTTGCCCACCGCGATAGGGTGTTGGAGGCATGGTTTAAGGTAACGGGTAAAAACGAGTTGCGTGGTTACCGCCGTTCATCGCAGTGGGCAAAAGATCAAAAAATATACTTTGTGGCAAGGTTTTCAGAGCCCTTTGTTGTTGGGCCTAAGTTCACCGACGATAGTGGTGAAATGAACACGCTTAGCAACGAGGATGGCACAATTGAGGTTCATGGGACAAAACTGAAAGCATGGGTACTATTCCCAAAGCAGAAAAACAAAGTTTTACTGGTAAAGGTGGGTATCTCATTTGTTAGCGAGGAGGGAGCTCTCAAGAACCTTGAGGCCGAGGTTCCCGGCTGGGATTTTGATGGCGTTGTTGAGGCAGCACGCAATAAGTGGAACGAGGAATTATCAAAAATTCAGATTGACGGGGGTACCCCCGAGGTGCTAACCACGTTTTACACAGCCATGTACCATGCCATGGTTGTACCAAATATTTTTTCCGATGTGGATGGATTGTACCGTACCATGGACGGTAATGTTCGTTACGCCGAAGGTTTCACACCCTACACGGTGTTTTCCATTTGGGATACCTACCGCGCCTGGCATCCGTTGATGACTATTATTGATACCAAGCGTACAACCGATTACATTAACACATTCCTGTCGCACTACCGCTATGGGGGTAGGTTGCCGGTTTGGGAACTGGCTGCTAACGAAACCGACTGTATGATTGGTTACCATTCCGTATCGGTTATTACCGATGCTTGGGTTAAGGGCATCCAAGGCTTTGATGCCAATTACGCGCTACAGGCCATGAAGCATAGCGCTAGCCTGAACCATTTTGGGTTGCAATTCTACAAGCATTTTGGGTTTATTCCGGGCGATATGGAGCATGAATCGGTATCGAAAACACTGGAGTACGCTTACGACGATTGGTGCATTGCCCAAATGGCTAAAGGTTTAGGAAAGGACGATGACTACATCTCTTTTATCAAACGCGCCCAGTCGTACAAGAATCTGTTTGACCCCGATACCCGCCTGATGCGGCCACGCCTGAACGGGGGATTTAAGCCTAACTTTAACCCCGCCGAGGTTGACCAGCATTTTACTGAGGCCAACAGCTGGCAATACAGCTTCTATGTTCCGCACGATGTTACGGGTTTGATAAATCTGCATGGGAGTACGGAAAAGTTCGAGGTAAAACTCGATGAGCTCTTTAATGCGCCCTCGCAGCTGGCAGGACGAAATCAGGCCGATATTACCGGGTTAATTGGACAGTACGCCCATGGCAATGAGCCTAGTCACCACATGGCTTACCTTTACAATTACGTGGGTAAGCCCTGGAAAACACAGCAACTGGTTAAACGAATAATGAACGAGATGTACAGCTCAAAACCCGATGGCATTTGCGGAAACGAGGATTGTGGTCAGATGAGCGCATGGTATATAATGAGTGCAATGGGCTTTTACCCGCTCTGCCCGGGTTCAACTCAGTATGCAATTGGTTCGCCATTATTCCCAAGAATCACAATAAACCTAGAGAATGGTAAAAAATTTACGGTGATTGCCGAAAATCTAAACGCCCAGAACATCTACATTCAAGCCGCTACGCTTAATGGAAACCCTATTACAAGGAGTTGGATTGACCACACCGAGATAATGTCAGGTGGTGAACTGGTGTTAACTATGGCAAGCGCACCAGCCGACAAATGGGGTGCACAGCCTGCCGATTTGCCAAGTACTTCAATTGATGACAATCCAGTAACCATAGCACCATTTCTGGTTGCAGCATCCAATGTATTTACCGATACCTTAACCGTTTCTATCTCATCGGTTCAGGCCGATGCTCAAATTTTCTATGCGGTTGAGCCAGTGGATAAACCCATGCCACAAACCAATTGGATTCAGGGCAATAAGGTGAAGCTTACTGAAAGCCAAAAGGTTCGCACCTTTGCCATTTTGCCCAACGGGCAAACAAGTGCCATTATTGAAGGCGTTTTCAGGAAGGTTAATAGCGTAGCCGATGTTCAGCTGAAATCGCAATACAGCTCGCTTTACATGGCTGGTGGAAAATTGGGTTTGGTCGATGGAATTAGAGGAAGTAAAAATTTCCGAATTGGCGGTTGGCAAGGCTATCAGGGGCAGGATTTTGAGGCCCTAGTCGATTTGGGTGAGGTGAAGTCTGTGCAGCAAATATCTGCTGGTTTTCTGCAGGATGTCAGTCCTTGGATAATGATGCCACGCGAGGTAATCTTTTCGGTATCCACCGATGGGCAAAACTTTGTTTTGGTTGGGACTGTCAAAAGCGATATTCCTGAAAACCAGATGGAACCTACCATTAAGGACTTTACAGTGAATGTTGATACTAAAGCGCGATTTGTAAAAGTGATTGCAAAGGCATTTGGCCCTCTTCCATCGTGGCACGAGAGCGCCGGCGAGCCATCGTGGCTTTTTATCGATGAAATCACCATAAAGTAAAAACTTTAAGCCATGCGAAATGTATCACTGGCAATAGTAGTGCTTACAGCACTTTTGTCGTGCAGCAGGAATAACGATGTAAACATCATACCAAAACCAGTAAGCCTTAAACAGGCCGATGGTAATTTTACCATTAACCACAAAACATTAGTAAGAGCCGAAAGTGCCGATAGCATTACTATTAATAATGCAAATTGTCTTGTTGAGTTGTTGAACCAGAAAGGAGTAGGCTGTACTTTAAAAGCTGAAGTAGGAGTTGACTCTACTAATAGTATCGTTTTTACCAGAACCAGTTGCCCCGATAGTTTAGGTGCAGAGGGCTATATGATTGAAGTTAACCCCAACACCATTACCATTAGGGCTAATCAATCCGCTGGCTTTTTCTATGCCATTCAAACCCTTAGGCAGCTGATGCCTGCCGATTTCGAAAAAAATGATTTTACGGCAAAATCGGTAACTATACCTTGTGTTGTGATTGTTGATAAACCGCGTTTTTCGTGGCGAGGATTAAACCTCGATTGCTGCCGTCATTTTATGACCAAGGACTTTGTTAAACGCTACATCGATTTGCTGGCATACCATAAAATGAATGTGCTGCACTGGCATCTTACCGAGGACCAGGGATGGCGTATCGAAGTAAAGAAGTATCCGAAGTTAACCCAGGTTGGTGCTTGGCGCACCAATACCGATGGTACCGTTTACGGTGGTTTTTACACTCAGGATGATATCCGCGAGATAGTGGCCTATGCTGCAAAACGCCATGTGATGGTTGTTCCCGAGATTGAGATGCCCGGGCATTCGGTAGCCGCTTTAGCGGCTTACCCTCACCTTTCGTGTACAGGAAAACCATTAAGCGTAGAAACTAACTGGGGTGTTTTTAAGGATATTTACTGTGCTGGGAACGATTCTACATTTATCTTTTTGCAGGATGTACTTACTGAGGTTGTGGTGCTCTTCCCTTCGCCCTTCATTCACATAGGCGGTGATGAGGCTCCCAAGTATCGCTGGGAGAATTGTCCTAAGTGTAGGGCACGGCTTAAAGCCGAAAATCTTGGTAGTTACGAGGAGTTGCAGCGATACTTTATCAGCCGCATTGCAAAATTTTTGGAAGGTAAAGGGAAAAGCATTATTGGTTGGGACGAAATACTGGAAGGTGGACGTCCGCATAATGCTATGGTTCAGGCTTGGCGCGGCATCGATAGGGCTTCGCAAGCCCTTAAGGCCAACGCACCGGTTATAGTGTCGCCTACCAGCCATTGCTACTTCGATTATCCCGTTGAGGTTACAAACCTGCAAAAGGTTTACAGTTTCGATCCAATACCCGAAAATACTTTATCGGAAAAGATAGATTTGGTGCTTGGGGGTGAGTGCAATATGTGGACAGAGTATGCCCCTCAGGAAACGGTCGATTCAAAGGTCTTTCCCCGCTTGCTTGCCATTGCAGAGGTTTTGTGGACATATCCAACCCAACGCAACTATTCTGAATTCCTCAAGCGTGTTCGCTACCATTACGCCCGCCTCGATGCGTTAGGAGTAAGCTATGGTTTTGAGCAATCGGCTGTTGAGTTTAAATCGAGTATTGGTGATGATAGAAAATCCATAACCGTGGAATTGATTAAAGGGCAGGATAATCTTGAGATACGGTACGCCACCAACGGCGATGAACCTACCGAGAAAAGCTCACGCTATCGTAAACCGATTGTGTTAAATTCACCTACTACCTTAAAGGCAGCGGCATTTAACAATGGCAATCGAGTGGGTGATGTTTTTGAACGGACATTTGTGGTATCGAAAAGTTTGGGTAAGCCTATTGACCTTGGCTTTAAACCATCTGAAAAGTACATGGGTGGAGGTTTGCTAGCCTTGGTAGACGGTCGCTTGGGAACGCCCAAGTATAACGATGGCATTTGGCAAGCCGTGCAAGGCGAGGATATGGTAGTTACCATTGACCTTGGTAGCGAGCTGCCAATCAATAGTCTGGCCATTGGCTTTCTTCAGAATATCCCCTCATGGATATTTCTGCCAAGCAGGGTAGATGTGTTTATTTCGGCTGATAATTCCACTTTTAAGCAAATTGCTCAGCTGGATTGTCCGGATAGTATAAAGCGGCAGCCAATGCTCATTTATAGGTTTAACGCTTTTACCGTAAAAAATATTAAAGGGCGTTTCGTGCGTTTTGTTGCCCATAATCCCGGGCCTTGCCCCGACTGGCATCCTGCCTCCGGCTCACCCACATGGCTTTTTGCCGATGAGGTAGTGGTGGAATAAAGAAGCCGGTTTGCACCGGCTTCTTTTATTTTTTTGTGGGCTCTTCAACCCGTTTGGCTTTAATTTTTCCGGTTACAGTGTATGTTTTTGGCGTATTGCTATTGTCGGAAAAAGTTCCGCTATAAGTGGCCTCAATGAATCCACCAACTGGGTCAATTTTGTCAATGGTTGTTTGAACATCCTTTGACTCGAGGAAAAGGACAAGATTGTCATTTTTATGGAACATGATCATTCCTGTTAGGCCTGCAGTGCCGGGTTTATTATCTTCGAGCACCAGGTAGTAGTGTACATTGAACCCGCTACCGGCATTAATCATTTCGGTTTTGGGATAAACGGCTGTGAAATAGATTTGAGCAGTTGGGGTGTCATATAAATACGTATAACCCTCTACTTCCATTGATGTTCCCATGTTAAAGGTGGGATTGGAGTAGGTTTTACCATCAATGGTTACGCTGCCGCTAATGGTTACAGAGTTATCGTAATCGGTACTCTCATCGTTCCCGCACGATGCCATTCCAAAAGCCAAAAGGCTTGCAAGCAAAATGTATGATATCCGTTTCATAACAATAAAATTTTAATTTATAGATATAAATGTAAAAAAAATCTCTCAACCTATAAACACTTTTTTTGACAGATAGTATATCCAAATTCGTAAATTGAAAAAATCAATTGACGAATCGGCAAAAAATCTACTCATTCCGAAAGATTAGAATGAATATTTTTGATTAAGTGGGTTTTCCTGTCTATACAAACAAGATGTTAAGATATTTAATGAGGTTCTATTGACTAAACTAATAAATATAGTAAGTTAAAAAGGGTATTTGTAGACCATAGATACCCTTTTTAATATAGTAAAACCAATTAAGAAGTTAGTTAGATTATTAATCTACCTTATTGTAAACCAAAGCAAGACCAAATCCTGCAAGTAGATCGCTGTAAGGGTAAACCATTACGGAGACTTTAATCATAGGTTCTATAGAAAATTGGTTGTTCAGCCTTAACGATTTTGATAGTGCGCCCTGAACACCCAAAAGGTAAGTATCTTCTATGTGGTAGTTGTTGATTTGTGCATTTTCATCGCTAACTGAAGCAACACCCCATCCTACATAATAGTTGTAATTAATTCCAAATGAAAGGTTTATGATCTGGCTTGAGAATTTATACATAAATGGTACAACTAGGTACCTTTCATTTACATCAAAAACGTAAAGATCGTAGTTAATGCTAAATGCTCCATCGTTTTTTCTGATTTGGTAAAATAAACCGGTTTCAAATTGGCTATGTTTGCTTAATGGTATATTAAGTTTTAATCCAACTTCCGGTAATATAGATTCTAAGTGAAAATTTGAGCTTATTTCAGCCCCAAATGATAAGTTCTGCGCATCACCCATCTTAAACATTGCCATGAGTGGAATGAATACCATTAATACTTTCTTCATTGTGTTAATTATTAGTTAGTTAAAAAATAGTTTTTAAATAATATGTTTAACAAAGTTACAAAAATGTTTAATGTTTTATATTCACTACTTTCCGATAAAAAAATCCTTATCCTTCACGAAGAAATTAAAGTACCCTCTTTTCTGTGCTTTTACAACAGTTTAACCGCTACGTGGGAATAGGATTACGTTTCGCCATAAGCGATTAAGAGTTGTTTAAAAACCAACCCTAATTTTTGTTCCACATAGAGGATAGATTAAGTAAAGATTTTACTAATTCCTAAAAGCTTTGGCCGGGGCGGTAGTGGTTTTTTAAAATAAAAAAAGGGGTGTCCAATCTGACACCCCTCATCGGTTGGCTAAAGTTCTATCTCGTTATCGTTTTTATCGAAGAAATGGTACTCCAGAAAATGGTACGACGACATGGGCAACAGGTTGATAATGCAGTTGAACTTTATGGCCCATTTAAATTGTTTTGAAATTAAGCCCTTTTTGAGGTAAGCTGCTATATAGGGATGCAGCTTAATGGTGATTGAGCGATACTTTTTGGTGGCACAAATCAACGATAGTTGATTTTCTATTTGCTCGTCGAGCAAGATGGTGGCAGTAACCTTGCCGCTACCGTTGCAAACCGGACATTTCTCGCTGGTGTCGATATGCATTTCGGGGCGAACCCGTTGGCGCGTAATTTGCATGAGCCCGAACTTGGTTAGCGGCAGGATATTGTGCTTGGCGCGGTCGCGACTCATGAGTTCCTTCATGCGCTCGTACACCATTTGCTTATTCTCGTTGCTGTGCATGTCGATGAAATCGACAACAATAATTCCACCCATATCGCGCAACCTAAGCTGTCGGGCAATCTCGTCCACTGCAGCAAGGTTTACCTCAAGAGCATTGGTTTCCTGGTCGTTCGACGACTTGGAGCGGTTACCGCTGTTCACATCAATTACATGCAAAGCCTCAGTATGCTCAATAATAAGGTATGCACCACTCTTGATGGACACGGTTCGGCCAAAGAGCGACTTAATTTGCTTTTCTACGCCAAACTGGTCGAATATTGGCACATTACCGGTGTAGAGCTTTAGAATCTTTTCCTTTTCGGGTGCAATACTTTCGATGTACTCGCGTATTTCTTCGTAAACATTTTCGTCGTTTACGTGAATGCTGTTAAAAGAACCGTTAAGCATATCCCTCAGGATAGCCGATGTGCGTTTAATCTCGCTTGTTAAAAGAGCCGGGTAACCAGGATTTTTTAGTTTTTCAATGGTGATTTCCCACCGTTTAATTAAGCTGCGCAGCTCAGCATCGAGCACTGCAACTTTTTTGCCTTCGGCAGCGGTACGTACAATAACCCCAAAATTTTTGGGTAAAATACTTTCCATCAGCCTTTTGAGGCGTTTGCGTTCCTCGGGGGCTGTAATTTTCTGCGAGATTGATACCTTGTCGTTAAAGGGAACAAGTACGATGTTCCTTCCTGCAAGGGAAATCTCGGAGGTTAGCCTTGGTCCCTTGGTCGAAATGGGCTCCTTGGCAATTTGCACCATTACCGGCTGTCCAGTGCTAAGCACATCGGTTATTTTCCCTCCCTTATCAATATCGGGCAGCATGCCGTATTTTGAGATGGGGATGGTTTTGCTTTTGCGCGAGTAATGATCCTGAACGTACTTCTGGAGTGTTTTAAACTGTGGCCCCAGATCGAGGTAGTGAAGGAATGCATCCTTTTCGTAACCCACATCTACAAAGGCTGCATTCAACCCGGGCATGATTTTTTTTACTTTACCGAGATAGATGTCGCCAACCGAGAACTGAACGTTGCTTCGCTCCTTGTTGAGCTCAACCAACTGCTTATTTTCGAGCAGGGCAATCGCAACTTCAGTTTCACGAACATCGATAATTAGCTCGGTATTCACTTTTTTAATGTGTTTATGGTTAGCGATTAAACAATGCAACCTAAAGCACCTTGAGGCACTTTAGGCTGCTTATTTCACCATGCTGATTAGCAAATGGTTATCTATTTTTCTTTTTATGGCGATTCTTACGTAGACGTTTTTTACGCTTGTGGGTTGCCATTTTGTGTCTTTTTCTCTTCTTTCCGCTTGGCATTGTGGTAAATTTTGATTGTTAGTACTTAAACTATTTCTTTACGTGGTTCTTAACCTTGTTTACAAACGACTTTGAAGGTTTGAAAGCAGGAATGAAGTGCTCGGGAATAATGATAGTGGTGTTCTTTGAGATGTTACGAGCGGTTTTTTTAGCACGCTTTTTAACTATAAAGCTGCCAAAGCCACGCAGATAAACATTCTTTTCCTTTACCAAGGAATCCTTTACGGCTTCCATGAAAGCCTCAACGGTTTTCTGAACTGCTACTTTCTCGATTCCAGTACTCTTGGAAATCTCGTTTACGATATCAGCCTTTGTCATTTTTTGAAAATCTTTAGTTATCAATGAATTAGACAATTACTTTCAAATTTGGATTGCAAATATACATGTTTTGTATCGATATATAAAATGGTTAAGGTTATTTTTGATAAGAATTTTTTTTTCTTTTGATTTGATAGCATGGATTTTAGTTCAAAACTTTTGAAATGGTATCAGGCAAATGCGCGCGATTTACCGTGGCGTAACACTACCAACCCTTACTTTATTTGGGTGTCGGAGGTAATACTCCAGCAAACCAGGGTTGCGCAGGGTATATCGTATTACTACCGCTTTATTGAGCGTTTCCCTACCATTCAATCACTTGCTGAAGCAAATATCGATGATTTAATGAAGGTTTGGCAGGGCCTTGGCTACTACACGCGTGCGCGTAACCTTAAAGCAGGGGCAATTCAGGTTATGGAGCAGTACAGTGGCAGCTTGCCTACAAGCTATAGGGAACTTTTAAGGATTAAAGGGTTAGGCGCTTACTCAGCTGCAGCTGTTGCATCGTTTGCTTTTGGCGAGGCTGTACCAGCCGTTGATGGCAATGTTTACCGAATCCTATCGCGCATTTTTGGAGTATTTACACCTATCGATTCCACTAGCGGTAAAAAGGAGTTTTTTGCATTGGCAAATGAACTCATCTCCCGTTCTGAACCTGGTCGTTTTAACCAAGCTTTGATTGATTTTGGTGCGCTGCAGTGCACCCCAAAATCGCCACACTGCCTAGCATGTCCTTTTGCTAGCTACTGCTATGCATACCAAAACAACCTGATTGCCGCGCTACCGGTAAAGGGTAAAAAGAAACCGCCCACTGTCCGGTTCTTTTACTACTTTATGGTAAAGCACAAAGGGTATACCTACATTAAAAGGCGCGAGCAAAAGGATATTTGGCACTCCTTGTATGAGTTCCCTATGCTTGAGACATCGGTAGGACTCGAAACCCATGAGCTGATTGAAATGTTGAGTAACCTAAGTTTCCTATCGGGCTCCAGGGTGAAAGTGTTGAATATCTCACATCCCATCCGTCATATGTTGAGCCATCGGACTATTTGGGCAACCTTTTTAATACTTGAGGTTGATAAACCTAACTACGTGCTTGCCCAGGAGTACCTAAGGGTTCCGGTTGACAACGTGAACAATTACTCTTTACCAAGGCTAATTGATGCATACATGGCTGCTGAGCCGGCAGTAAAATATTTTTCAACAAAAAAATAATTGCATAGGTGCGTTTTTTTATTTAAATTGGGTTACTAATAAACCTTAACCTAAAATTAGTAACGATGTCAGTAAACAAAGTAATCCTGGTAGGAAACGTAGGCAAAGATCCTGAGGTCCGCCACCTTGAAGGTGGAGTAACTGTTGCCCGTTTTTCATTGGCAACCAATGAAACCTACACCGATAAATCGGGTAAAAAGGTAACCCAAACCGAGTGGCACAACATTGTTGTATGGCGCGGATTGGCCGACATTGCAGAGAAGTATGTTAAAGCCGGAAAACTTTTGTATGTGGAGGGACGTATCCGTAGTTCATCTTACGAGGATAAGGATGGTAACAAGCGTTACACAACCGAGATTCTCTGCGATAATTTCCGTTTTCTTGGGCCAAATACCGGTCAGGGCGAAAAAGCGCAGTCATACACAGAGGGAAAGAGTGAAGGCGCAATGGCAAGCGATGCTGAAATCATGCCCCCTCAACCCGACGACGATTTACCCTTCTAAAAAAAAGCGAACTCCGGCTTTGCCGGAGTTCATTGTTTTGAACAAAGGTTTTTAAGTAGTCAATTTTGTAGCCTCATTTATTATTAGCTGAGCCAACTCATTGGCCTTACTTTGCGATTTTGCTTCTGCATAAATCCGAATGATAGGCTCGGTGTTCGATTTGCGCATATGAACCCAGCCTTCGGCAAAGTCGATACGCAAACCGTCGATGGTGTTGATTTTCTCGGTTGAGAATTTCCCTTTAAGTCGTTCTAAAACGGCATCGGGATTTAAGCCTTGCTTAAGTTCCAATTTGTTTTTTGAGATGAAATAGTTTGGGTATTGCTGTCGAACCTCCGAACACTTTTTGCCGCTTTTGGCAAGGTGCGAAAGGAATAGGGCAATGCCAACAAGGGCGTCGCGCCCGTAATGCAGTTCAGGGAGTATTACACCGCCATTACCCTCGCCACCAATAACGGCGTTAACCTCTTTCATTTTGGCAACCACGTTCACCTCGCCCACAGCCGATGCATAGTATTCCTTGCCGTACTTATGGGTAATATCGCGCAGTGCGGCTGTGCTTGAAAGGTTTGAAACGGTATTGCCCGGGTTATGGCTAAGCACATAATCGGCACACGCAACCAGGGTGTACTCCTCCCCAAACATGCTGCCATCCTCGTTAATAATAGCAAGCCTGTCCACATCGGGGTCAACCACAAGGCCCATATCGGCTTTGCGCTCTTTTATTACTTTTGATATCTCAGATAAATGTTCAGGAAGAGGCTCGGGGTTGTGCGGAAAATCGCCGGTGGGGTCGGTATACAGCTCAATGATATCGTTTACACCTAAAGCTTTTAGTAGCCGTGGAAGCGCTATTCCGCCAACAGAGTTGACACAGTCAATTGCAATCCTAAAGTTTGCCTTTTCAATAGCCTTGGTATCAACATATTTCAGGTTGATAATGTGTTCAATGTGTTCGTCAATAAACGAGTACTCCTCGTCGGTTGTGCCAAGGTTGTCGATATCGGCAAAGGAAAAACTTTCGCTATCGGCAATTTCAAGGACTTTTCGACCATCGGCGTCCGATAGGAATTCACCCTTTTCATTCAGTAACTTAAGGGCGTTCCACTGACGGGGGTTGTGGCTTGCAGTTAGAATTATTCCCCCATCGGTTTTTTCATGTATTACTGCCATTTCAACGGTGGGTGTGGTGGCAAGGCCAAGGTTTAGAACATCAACTCCGCATCCCATGAGGGTGCCAACAACAAGGTTGTTGACCATCTCGCCTGAAATACGTGCATCGCGACCTACAGCAACCCTCCAACGCTTACCTTGGTTACGTTGCTTTAGCCATTCAGCATAAGCCGCTGTAAACCTAACAATATCAATTGGGGTAAGGTTTTCGCCAACTCCACCACCTATAGTTCCGCGTATTCCTGATATCGATTTAATGAGAGTCATTTTGGTTTGATTTTGTAGCGCAAAGTTAGAAAAATAGCTGTTTGCAGGGATTTTGTCTGCACATATTTGTGGTTTGCTAAAATGTGTTATACCAGTCAGATTTGTTTCAAGCAGTTTTGAAGAGCACTCAAAAACAATTAAATTTGGGAATAGCATATTGGGTTGGCCATGAACCGTATAAAAGTAATCATTCTGGTAATTTTTCTTTTTTCAAATGGGCTTTTTGCCCAAAAGGTGAGCCTGGTTTTAAGTGGTGGTGGCGCAAAGGGGTTGGCTCATATAGGGGTTATAAAAGCATTAGAGGAGAATGGAATTCCCATCGATAACGTGTCGGGTACCTCAATGGGTGCAATTATTGGGGGACTATATGCAATGGGTTACTCCCCCGATGAGATGGTTGAAAAGTTCAAAACTCGAGACTTTTATAATTGGAGCAAAGGGATAATTGACGAATCGCTTAAGTATAACATAAACGATTTCTCGTTGTCCGATGCCGAAAATCTTAGCGTAGGGCTTATGCTCACATCCAAGGGTATTAAGCCTAAGGTTGCATCGAGTTTTATACCCACCGTAGGGATGGATATTGCTTTTGATGAGCTTTTTGCCCAGGGCACAGCCGTTTCAGGGGGCGATTTCAATAAACTTTTTGTGCCCTTTAGGTGCAATGCCTCTGATGTGGTTGGTAAGAACATTGTTTACTTCCGAAAAGGCGATTTAGGGATAAGTATCAGGACATCAATGACTTTTCCGCTTTACTTTAAGCCAATTTACGTTGATAGTTTACTGCTTTTCGATGGCGGAATCTATAACAACTTCATGTGGCCTGAGGCCTTAAAGGAGTTTTCGCCCGATTTTATCATTGGTAGCAAGGTGGCTAATAACTCTAAAAGCCCCTCGGACGAAGATCCGTTTGAACAGTTTGAGGCAATGATTGTAGGTATGACCAACTACGATATTCCCGATTCAATAGGGATGGTTATTGATACCCGATTATCAAACGTTAACCTTTTAGATTTTGATAGGGTTGACGAAATTGTTGGCATGGGTTACCAATCAACCCTAAACCTATTGGATAGCATTAAGTTGCGCGTTAGCCGAAGGGTGCTGCTCGATAGTCTTACTAAAGCCCGCAAACAGTTTCGAGAAAAGCTACCGCCATTGTACATCTCACAAATCAATGTTTTGGGTTTAAACCCAAAACAGCAAAAGTATATCGATAAGGTGCTGATGAGCAAGTTCAGCATAGTTACTCTCGACCGGTTCAAGGTAAACTATTACCGTTTGATGTCCGATAAAGTATTTCATCGCCTTCAACCCGAATTCATCTATGATAGGAATAGCGGACTGTTTGATGTTAACATGCATGCTACTCTTAATAAGTACCCCAGCCTTGGTTTAGGCCTGAGCCTTTCATCCGACATTGGTAATGAAGGTTTTTTCTCTGTTACCCATAGCTGGTTAACCAGAACGTCGAATACCCTGTACGGCAATATTTACTTTGGAAAATTTCACAGCAGCGCAAGGCTAACAGCCATGAAAACTTTTCCATCGCGAATTCCTGTCTCGTTGGTGTCAACTCTTGTTGCAAACCGTTACGATTACCATAGCGGGAATCCAGTACCCTTTTTTGAAGATGTAAAACCTGCTTATGCCATCCAGAACGAGACCTTTGCGACCATTGCGTTGCGCTTTAGTCATACCAGTGCATTGAACACATCAATGTTTGTAACGAGTGGTGAAAAGATGGATGAGTATTACCAAACTGAGAACTACTACTCATTCGATATTCCCGATAAAACCCATTTCCGGTTCTTGAAGGGGGGAGTCAGGCTGGAAAAGAATACCCTGAACCATAAGCAGTATGCTAACCGTGGGCGACTGCAACTAATATCGGTATCGGGGTACTACGGACACGAAATTCATAAACCAGGAACTACTGCCATGCAGCTCACGGAATTTGACGATTACCAATCGTTTATCTCTGCATACCTTCACAACGAGAGTTACCATAGGCTGATTGGGCAAAGCTTCTGGCTTGGCTTTTACTTTGACGGTTACTGGACATCGCAGCGATTTTTTGATAATTACTGGGCGACAATTCTGTCAATGAATCAGTTCTCGCCAACCCCGCATTCGCGGATAATGTTTTTAAAGGAACTTCGTTCAAGCAAGTATATTGCTATTGGTTTATCGCCAGTTGTAAATTTTGGTAGCAATGTGAGTTTCCGAATCGATGCTTTTATTTATCAGCCTTACAGAGCTATTTTGTCCAATAGCGATGGTATAGCCTACTACGGCGATGTCTTTAAAGGCCGGGAGTATTTAATGTCAGCAGCAGTAATTTATAGCTCTCCAGTAGGTCCTGTTTCAATTTCGCTATCGCATTACCCCAGGAATGCGGGTAAACAGTTTTTTGTGAATTTGTCGTTTGGATACTCATTGTTTAACCCAAGGGTTTTCGACAACTAACGATTAGCCTCAAGCAAGTTGCGCATTTTCTGGATCAGCACTTCAATCTGAAAGGGTTTGCTGATGTAATCGTCCATTCCGGCTGCTAAACATTCTTCCCTGTCGCCCATGAGCGCATTGGCAGTAATGGCAATAATTGGGGTGTGCGAGTTTGTGCTTGCCTCAATCTCCCGAATTTTTTTAGCAGCGGTGTAGCCATTCATGATTGGCATTTGAACATCCATCAGAATAATATCGTACTTGCTGGTTCCAAATTTATCCAATGCCTCTTTCCCGTTTACAGCTACATCAATGTTTTTAACCAGCTTTTTAAGGCTGAGTAATACAATCTTCTGGTTAATCAGGTTGTCCTCCACCAGTAAAACATTGGCATTTTCTAATTTAACATCCGTTGTGGGGAACTTGTCTGGCTTACCAATTTCAGAGGTTTCGTGTATAATTTCATTGATGTCTTTTGCCTTGCCCTCAGGTTGTTGGATTTCTTCTTTTAGTGATGTGGGTACTTTAAGCAGCCTGATGTTGAAGTTTATTTGTGAATCCTGCGACGTTAGCTTAACATTTAGCTTACCTCCATTTTCGCGAATAAGCTTGGCTGCAATTTTTAGGTCGAGCATCTCAATAAACACCTGGTTGCTCAGGGCGGTTGAGCCATCGGTTAGGGTGGTTGACGACACACCATCGGCATGGTGAAGGAGCAAGGGGGTGTTTGTTTTGATTTCGGTATAAATGTCAACCCCATCGCCGGCTTCCTGCATCTTATTGATTTTAATATCAAGTATTACCTTTTGGCTGCTTTTGTTCTTGATTATACTCTCCACAATGTTTAGGAAAATCTGCTTTAGCTTAACGGGATCGCCAAGTAGGTTTTTAGGAAGGCGTTCATCGTACTTAAAGGAGAAACTAACAGTACCCGATTGGGTTGAAAACAGGCGAAATGTATTATTAAGCGTATTTTGTAGGTCGAACGGCACGAGCACATCGGAGTCCTTTGGCATCTCGCTTATGGAGAGGTCAATCATACTGTTGAGAGTACTCATAAGATTATTTGACGAAGCCTGAATGGTGTCAATCATATCCTTGAGCTTCTCCTCCTGGATTTGGTTGGACAGTATGTTTGAAACTATTACAATGTTATTTAATGGCGTTCTTATGTCGTGCGAAAGTTTAGCAAGATTCTCCGCTCGTTTTTTAATATCATTTTTAAGTTCAATGTTTTTCATTTCTAGCTCTTGCATCTGTTTGGTTCTTATGAACCATAGCAATGATACAGCGGTTAGGTAAACAATATATCCAACGCTAATGAAATATCGGTTTATATAAAAAATATTTTCGCTGGGTAAGCCAAGAACAGGCAGGATAAATAGAACAATAGTGAGTAATACTGCAAAAACTACAAGTGTTACCGATGCTTTATTGAATGTTGTAGAGCTGTAAAACATAAGAGGTAAGAGCATTGTAGCTGCTAGCAGTATAAGGTTGGTTGAACTCAAAAGTAAATTTGCCAGTATGCTTATAGCGAAAATAAAGGAAATGCCAAGACCAAAAGTGTTGAAGTGGTTTGAACGGATAAGCATAGAAAGCAAAACCAGAGCTACTAAAAAAGTGGAAAAATTTAGGATTGAAACAGGTAATGATGCTTTAAGTGAGAAAATGGCTAAGATTATGAAAATGAGCAGTGAAGGGATGGTAACAAGGTTTAGCTGAGTAATCTTATCGGCAAAATCTTTCGATTTGTTTGTTTCAACACCAAACGACAAAATCCCTATGAGCTTATTGGCTATTTTCATCTGAAATGATTTTCAGTTTAAACTACAATCCAAATATAACAATATTTTGAATTAATAGGCTAATATAAAAACTTTAAATAAACCTACCGTGTTCAGTTCAAATTACAGAAAAATACGATAAGCCGCCTAGCAAAGGGGTTGGCGTAGTGTTAAAAGAACACCTTGTGAATTACGTTTAAAATGGCAAGACCTCCTAGCGTGAAAATTACGGCACCCGAAATTTTATTGATCCACCAGAGCTGTTTTAGCCGGAAATGCCTGCGAAAATAGTTTACGGTAGATGTAAGAATGTACCACCAGAGAGCTCCGCCAAGGAAAACTCCAGCAAGCGCTATTAGGTTTACCCATATGCTTTGGTCGTGGCTAATAACTCCAGCTGTGGCAAAAAGGGCAATAAAAAAGAAAACAGCAAGTGGATTGGAACCGGTTAACAGAAGAACCGACATGAAGTCTTCCAGCAAATTGCTTTTTTTCCGCTTGTTCCGTTTGAGCTGCGAAATAGGATTTGTTGCAAAAATCTTTAACCCCAGAAAAACTACAATAACACCGCCAACAAGTTCGATTATGGTTTGACGCTCTTCAAGAAAGCTGATAATGAACGAAAGGCTAAACCCCGCAATGGCAGCAAAAAGCGTATCGGCGGTGGCTGCTCCTAAACCAGAAAGAAACCCGCTGATCTTGCCCTTATTGATGGTTCGTTGAACGCAGATAACCCCAATTGGTCCAAGCGGTATGCTTGCAGCCAATCCTATAATTATTCCCTTGATTAGCAGGGTTAAAAGCATGGTGGTTTCGTTCATAGATGCGGTGCAAATATACCAATAATTAGCAAATATCCGACCGTTGCGTTCAGGGAAATGAGAAATAGTGTTAAACTACAGTATGTTCTTGACCAAAAGCCTTGGTTCAAGCATTTCAAGCATGGCATACTTAACCCCTTCGCGCCCAAAGCCTGAGTTTTTAATTCCACCGTAAGGCATGTGGTCCACCCTGAAGGTGGGAACATCGTTAATGAATACACCACCAACCCGTAACTCGTTGAAAGCAATATTCATTTCATCGAGCTGGTTTGTGAAAATTCCTGCCTGTAACCCATACTCCGATTGATTTATCAGGTTTACCGCTTCGTTAAAATCGGTGTAGGGTTCAAGGGTGACCACAGGGCCAAAAATCTCCTGGGCGCAAACCTTCATGCTGTTTGTGGTGTTGGTAAGAACCGTGGGCGGGAAAAAGGAACCTTGACGTTTGCCTCCTAGTAATACATTGGCCCCCTCAACCACTGCTTCGTTTACCCATTCCTCAACTCTTATTGCATTTTCCTCGTCAATCATCGATGTTATATCGGTGTCGGTGTCCAGTGGGTGTCCACTCTTAAGCTTTGCTGCGCCTTGCATGAACTTTTCGGAAAAGGCTGCGAAAACTGATTGATGAACGTATATACGTTGGGTGTGAATGCATACCTGGCCAGCATATGCAAAGGCACCGCTCAGGCACTTTGAAACAGCCTGTTCAAGGTTGGATGTTGGGGTTACTATAACACCAGCGTTGCCTCCAAGCTCAAGCACCACGCGTTTATGGCCAGCCTGGCTTTTCATTTTCCAGCCAACCTGTGGCGAACCGGTAAATGATAGTAAGGCAAACCTGTGGTCGGTCACCAGTTTGTTGCCAACCTCTCGGTTAGTGGGCAGTATTGATAGTGCACCCTTGGGAAGCGAAGTGGAGTTCACTACCTCAGCAAGTTTTAAAGCCGATAGGGGTGTTGAGCGGGCTGGCTTTAAAATAATTGGACAACCAGCTGCTATGGCGGGTGCTATTTTATGAACGCTAAGGTTTAGCGGAAAGTTGAAGGGTGCAATACCAGCCACCAACCCAACAGGAAAGTATTTTACAAGCCCCTCTTTACCTTTTCCTTGCGGAGTCCAATCAATACGAATGTACTCTGCGGGTGGCCTTTTTGCTTCTTCGGCTGCAATTATGAAAGTTTGTATGGCCCTGTCAACCTCGCCATAGGCAAGTTTGATGGGTTTGCAAGCCTCTAGGGAAAGGGTTTTGGCAAACTCATCGCGCTGTTCCTTTATTCCCTGAGCAATTCGCATTAATATCTCATATTTTTCATAGGCGGCCAGCTCTGCCATAGGGCGCTCAGCATGCTGTGCATGCAGTATTGCCTGTTCTAACTCTTTCTCTCCTGCAAGATGAACCTTGGCAATGGGAGAATTGTCCCATGGACAATTAACGTGGTAGATCTCGTTTGTGGAAACGAATTCACCTCCAATGTACGGGTGTGTTTCAGGAAGGGCCATAGCAAGCAAATCTTAAATTTCACCCAAAAATAGCTTTAATTGGATTAGTAAGAACGGCAAATCGTTTATCTTTACAAATCGTTTTAAAAATAACATACACCATGCAGCTAAAGAATCTGTTTAAGTCCAATTTATTTCTGATGTTTCTTTCGGGGTTGCTTTTGGCGCTCCCATGGTATGAGGGTTTACCAAGCTACACTATTTTTTTTGGGTTTGTTCCCCTTTTTGTATCATACTATAGGCTAGTTGAGCAAAAAGCTGGTTTTTGGAAGATATTTGGATACATATACCTGTCGTTTTTTACCTGGAATATTCTTTCAACCTGGTGGATTTACAATGCAACAGTAATAGGAGCTGCGTTGGCTGTTGTTCTTACCTCCCTGTTAATGACCATTGTATTCAGCATTTACCATTTCATCCATATTAACACCAACAAAACCATTGGTGCTTTTGCGTTTATAACTTTTTGGATTGCCTGGGAGCAATTTTTTCATAATTCCGAAATAACCTGGCCATGGCTAACCCTAGGTAATAGCCTGGGTAATCACCCTATGGTAATCCAGTGGTACGAGTATACAGGTGTGTTGGGAGGTTCGCTATGGATTTTAGTAGTTAACTTTTTTATTCTTTCGCAGATTACTGCTTACCGTGAGAGAATTTATGGTCGCATTGCATGGTTCTTTTCCGATGTTCTCCTCTTTTTCACAATACCTTTTGCCATTTCGCTATACATCTACTTTAACCACGAGGAGAAGGGCGAAAAAGTGAATGTGCTCATTGTTCAACCAAATATTGATCCCTATAACGAAAAGTTCAATGGGTTAACAAATGAGCAGCAAATGGACATAATGCTCAACCTAGCCGAAGAGAACCTTGACAGTACTATTAGTTATGTGGTGTGCCCTGAAACAGCCATCGACGACCGCATTTGGGAACATCAGCTGGCGGATAACGAGAGTGTTAAAAGGCTAAAAGCCTTTGTTGATAAGCATCCTAGTGTGATGTGGGTAACCGGTTTGGTATCGCTTAAGCTTTATGAACCGAACGAGCCTGTATCGCATACTGCGCGTAAACTGCCTTACGATGAAAGATACTACTACGATAGGTATAACTCAGCTATTCAGGTCGATACTTTGTTCAATTTGCCCATTTACCACAAATCGAAACTTGTAGTTGGTGTTGAGATGATGCCCTACCCGCAATACCTTAAGTTTCTGGAGAAACTTTCAATTGATTTAGGAGGAATTACCGGAAGCTTAGGAACCCAGCCCGATAGAGGTGTTTTCCGTTCAACCGATGGTAAGTATGGCGTTGGGCCAATAATATGTTACGAATCGGTTTTTGGGGAGTATGTGGCTGGTTATGTGCAGAATGGAGCAAACCTACTTTTTGTGATTACAAACGATGGTTGGTGGGGCGATACCCCAGGCTACAGGCAACACCTGTCGTTCTCGCGCATTCGCGCCATAGAGATGCGCCGTTCAATAGCCCGTTCCGCCAATACCGGTATATCGGCCATCATAAACCAGCGCGGCGAGGTGATTGATTCCCTTGGTTGGTGGAAGCGGGGAGTAATAAAAGGCTCTGTATATGCCAATAATGCCACTACATACTATGCCCGTCATGGCGAATACATAGGGAACATTTCGGCATTCATGGCTCTGCTTTCACTAGCTTATGGTATTTCAAGGTATTTGATGGGTAGGAAGAAAAGAAAGTTTTAGATACAAGCAAATTGTGATGAAAAATTGACAAAACACAAATAACACAGATTGGCGATTAGAAATCAAACCTATGTTATTTGTATTCAGCAAAGTATTTCTCGCCTATTTCCTGAACTTCCTGATGAACTCCTCAACCTCTGGGACACCACCCTGGTAAATAAGGTAGCCGTTGTAGGGCTCACGGGGGGTAATTTCATCGTTAATGGGGGTAAGCATTAAGCGTTTCACCTCCTCCGGGTCGTTGGTTTGGCCAAGCACCCAACCCAACTTGATGTAGGCAGTTTCAGGGAGCATGTTTTCGGCAGGGATGATTCCCTTGGCCATTAGGTCGCGACCCGTATCGTACACGTACATGTGGGCATAGCCCCAAAGGGTTTGAACGGTCATGAACATGTGAACCCCTTTCTTTTTAGCCCTTTCAATGGCGGGATAAAGGGGTTTGTTCACATGGCCAAGCCCTGTTCCGGCTATTATTATTCCCCGATACCCATTATCAACCAGCGAGTCGATAATATCGGGTTTCATATTAGGGTAATAGTAAACAATTGATACTTTTTCTTCAAAGTAAGGTAGTATTTTAACTTTTCTATCCTTTCGGCGGTGGTTGTAGGTGTCCTTTATGGGCTTAATGCCATCTTTGAGGCTTACCGTTGCCAGTGGGGTATCGCCAATGGTGCGGAAGGTACTGCGGTATGATGAATGCATTTTACGTACCCTTGTTCCTCGGTGCAGGAATCCATACTCGTCGGAGGTAGGGCCAAACATACATACCATTACCTCTGCAATATCGGAATGACCTGCTGTGTATGTGGCATGCATCAGGTTAAGCGCTGCATCGCTGCTGGGGCGGTCGCTACTTCGCTGTGAGCCCACAAGCACAATGGGAACAGGAGGGTTTTGAACCATAAAGGTTAGTGCTGCTGCTGTGTGGCTGAGGGTGTCGGTGCCATGACCAATTATTATTCCATCAATCCCGTTTTCAATCTCCTTGCCAATAGCAATTGCAAGCGCCTTGTACTGCTCTGGCCCCATGTTTTCGCTGAATACAGCGAACAGTTTTTCGGTTGATAGGTTGCATATATCGGCCAGCTCGGGTACAGCGCCGTATAGTTCGCCTGGTGAGAAGGCTGGTATTACTGCGCCGGTGCGGTAATCGAGTCGCGATGCAATAGTACCTCCGGTTCCCAGCAGCTTAACCTTGGGAAGGTTTGGGGTGTATGGAAACTCCTTTTCCGGAATTTTATAGGTGGCCTTGTAGTACCCCACCTCTTTCATGGTTTTGATTGTAAAAATGTCGATACCGATATTGTAGCCCGTTGCTATCTTAAGCACTATGTGAGTGTCATCGTCATTTTCGGCACGGGGTAAAACAGTACCCTGGAATTCACCCCGGGTGGTTTCAATGATGGCTTTTCCCCAAACCCTTACGTTGAACTTTTTTAGAACTTCGAGCGAGCGGCCTTTGTATCCTTGAAAAATATCTTCCATAATCTTTTTAGTTAGTCATTGAGTGTTTAGCCAATTCGTTGCTTTATCCTTGTATGTAGTACGGCAGGGTCAATATTGCCTAGTGCTTGCTTGTGCAGCTGTCCCATTACCCAGTTAACCGCATTCTCTGGCTTATCCTTTTTGGCAATCTTTATCTCCTTAAATTTTTCAATTAGGTAATCTACCGGTGCAAGGAGTTCCTCCTCGGTCTTTCGTTTAAAGTTGATACTGGTTAGTACCGAGTTAAAATCCATGTTTGGATACTGGTAAACAACTGGAAGCATTAGCTTAGCAATGGAATGGTGTAATTTATTCTCTTTAATAAAGCGGAATAGTTCAACAATTCGGGAGTAGTTAAAATCTTTATGTTTAGGGTATTTCCCTTCAATTCGCTTCAATTTATGCCCAAGCAGTGAACCCACATAGCGCGAAGGGAATCCCAAGGCAACAATTTCCTCAATAACTGGAACTAGATTCCGCCTTAGCAGGAACGAATGGGCATCCTCAGGGATTTGCATTTGGGCAAGCTGTTGGAAACGGTGCCAGATGTCAACTGGCAATCGCTCGCGCAGTTTTTCAATATAGGCCTCATCCAGAGGGATAGGGGCGGAGTCGGTATCGGGGTACATGCGGTCGGCACCGGGTAGAACGCGTTCAAAAATGGTTGTTCCATCGGCAAGTGGCCGACGGGTTTCGCGTGGAACCCCCTCAAAGGCCATGCGGCATCGTTCTTCTATTGTTTCCAGAGCAGTAGGGATATCTTCGGCTGGGCCCCAAATCAGTACAATTGCATCATCGGGTGAAGCCTTGAGCAGTGATGCTAAACGTGTAGTGTCGCTTTCAGAAAGTGGTATTTCCAAATCCTCATTACTAGTGATGTTGGGCCGCTCAATGCAGGCTATCACCTTGAGCCTATCAGCCAGCTCGTTGGTGAAGCACTTGCCGGGCTGGGTGAAATGCGACAGTATGCCATGAAATGCAGGAAGGGCAATTGCAACAACCTTGTAACCCATATCGGCAAATTTATTGGCGGCTGCATGCTCAATTCCTTGAGAGTAGGGGTCGATTTCAATATGGCGCATTACCCACTTTTCGGGAGATGGCACACGCTCCAAAAGCAGCTTTCTGATGTGGAGTAGCGCCCACTGTCTGAAACACTCATTATGCGAAAGCATTGGTAACCACTTGTTATGCGAAACTCCCTTGATTTCCACACGTGTTCCCCCCTCGCAGCTTACGTTTGTGTCCTGTCGGGCAGCGCCAATACCAGTACGGACTTTGCCGGTACTACGGTTCAGGAATCGAATGTAGTCAGCAGCCTCGCGGAGTTCATCGGGAGTGAGGCACTGGGGATGGGTAACGGTTTCAATCAGTGGCATGCCTAACCTGTCGGTTTTGTATATGCGACGATGCCCAACATCTGAGATTTCCCGACAGGCGTCCTCCTCAATACTTAGCTGGATTAGGCCAACCTTTTTATTCTTTAGCTGAATCTCGCCCTCAACACCTAGAATGGCGGTTCGTTGGAATCCGGTTGGGATTGAGCCATCGAGGTATTGCTTACGGGTAATGTGAACCTCGCCCACAATGTTGAACTTGCAAAGCAATGAAATTTCAAGGGCAATTTCCAAAGCCTCTCGGTTAATGGGAAAAGGGGGAGTATCGTCAATTTCGTATGTGCAGGTGGTTTTGTTGTTTATGCGGTAAACAATCTCCTTCCGGGTTTTAAACTCCATGAGAGCTGTTCCGTCGTACTCGCCCATCTCGCTTAGGGTTGGCCGCATATGGCGGATTATTTCCGCATGGTAATCATTATCGTCGTGGTAAATTCCTGCCGGACATCGGCAGAAAAGCTTTTGCTTGGTTTTAAGTTGCTGATGAACCTCGAGTCCCGATTTGAATCCAATGCGTTCATAATCCTTAGGGGTGGCTTCGGCTCGGGTTACATAGCCAATAGCCTTCATGGTTTCCCGGTAGTTCTTTTGAGGATCGAAATGCTTGCCGGGCGTTTGTTTTTTGGCCATTTTGGTTTAGGTATGGGTTGGTTTACAGCCTTCTAAGTTAAAAAACTGCTAGGAATTTCCAAATGATTTATCAGTGCAATGTGATTGCTGGAAAAATTGCCTTAAACTGTTAAGTGGCAAAAAATTAACTTTTTAGTGATTGTTTGTTGATGATTTATCGGAATTTTAAATTAAAATGATCGCTAGTGGCATAGTGTTTGATGCTAGTTAAATGTTTTTCTCTGGTTTTGCAATTATTTTGAAACCATTCAAAATGTAATCTAAAACCAAACCAAAATCCAATCTAAAAAAAATCGACCGCCCCTTTTGGGGCGGTTTTATTATTAATTAAATGCAAACAAAAGCAGCAAAACAATGGCGTAGCAATATTATTGCTTCATGTAAAGCCATGAGGTACAGCTACGGTTTAGAAAAAAAGTTCAGGTAAAACCTGAGCTAATAATTTTGATGGTATTCTTTTTTACTTACTAGTGGATTCCATTAAAACGTTAATAGCCTTTTCAAGTTGCTGGTCACGTCCAATTGGAGCAACTGATGGTTCATTCATTATCACGTAATCGGGTATAGCATCAACATTTTCCATCCAAACGCCATACATATCCTTTGCGCTGACCGGAACCATTCCCCAGCGGATTTGATTGTCCTGAAGTGTTTCCCAGCCTGCAAAGCTACATGTGCCGGGCACAGGCATGCCTATAAGTTTCCCAATACCCAATTGCTTGTAACCGCAGGCAAAGCAGCTACCATCGCTGTAGTTTGCTTCGTTTACCAGCGCAACGGTTGGTTTTGTCCACCGGAAAGTTGGTTCGGAGCCGAGTTCGCGACCGTGGTTGTGGTATGTGATAAACCTGGTGCCAGTAAAGAACATAGCCAAATCTGACACCAGATCACCACCGCCGTTAAAGCGGGTATCAACCACAATGCCTGAACGGCTATAATACTTACCCATCATTTCGCCATAGATATTGCGGTAAGGCCCATCGCTCATTCCGGGAATATGGACGTAACCCAATGTTCCATTGCTCAATTGTTCAACCTCATCGGCATTTCGTTTAACCCACCGGCGGTAAAGCAATCGGGACTCCTGGGATAAACTAATGGGTTTTACTGTTACCTGTCTTTCCTTGCTATTGCCTATCTCTTTAAGGGTGAGTAAAATATACCTATCGGATTTGCGATTTAGGAAGTAAGCCCAATCCTTATCGGTGCTAACGGTATTCCCGTCAATTGCAGTAATAATGAAGGGTGCAGAAAGGTTTAATTCTTTTCGGTCAAGTGGACCTCCAAGCAGAATCTCATCAACCTTAATGCCTTGTCCTTGATAGGTTACGTCGGGTATAATGCCAAGCGAAGCAGTTTGATCGCCATTGGGGTTGTTGAGGTAGAAGCGTGCACCTGAATGCGATACGTTAAGCTCGCCCAGCAGCTCGCTGAGCAGCTCTGCAAATTCGAAACCATTTCCGATGTGAGGGAGGAACTTACGGTAATGCTCAGCCATCGAGTCCCAGTCCACACCGTGGTATGTGGGGGTGTAAAACCCTTTACGGGTTCTGATAACCACGTGTTCATACATGGCTTGCCTTTCGGCATCGGTGTTAATGGTTAGCTCTGCTGCAATTTTTAATGCTTCCCGTTTACCCTTGTCAACATCAACCTTATAAATTTTGCCATCGGCAAGCATGAACATGCTCTTTTCATCTTTATCCCAGAGAAGTTTAGCATAATCAACATCCATCTCAACAACGATTTTTGCCTCCTTATCGCGAATGCTCATCGACCAAAGGTTGTAACCCTTGTCGTAACGGGCAAGGTAGTATAGGGTTTCACCATCCTTACTCAGCAGAGCATCGGCAATATCGGCCGAGGATGTAGTTAGACGTGCTGAACGGTACTCAAAGCCATCCCAGTCGAACTTCAGTGAGCTGTCAACCTTTTCTTTACCTTTTTTATCCTTATCCTTTTTATCCTTTTTGTCGTCAACTTTTTGTTGCTTAGCTTCTTTCTGCTTTTCCTCAATTGCTTTCAGCAAGTTGTATTCGTCTTTATTAAGCCTGAATTTATCCCAGGAATCGCGGGTAAGGAAAAGTGTGTAAACATCGCTTTGACGTTCACCACTATTGGCGTAGCTCCTGAGCCCATCGCGAGTTGAAAGCCAAAGCACTTGTTTGCCCCCATTGGACCAGCGAGGCGAAAAGTCGTCGTAACCGTTTTGTGTAAGATTCCTGTAAGGTTCAGAGCCATCGGCAGGCATGGCAATAATCTCATTGTTGGACATGGTTGGAGAGTACTCAACCAAAAGCCAACGGCTATCGGGGCTCCATGTGAAGTTTTGGTCGCCATCGCGCATGTAGTAAAGTTCCTTAGGTGTAAGCAACGTTTTAGTTGTCTTGCTTTCCAAATCTAACACCTTAAGGGTAGTTCTGTCCTCAATGTAAGCAAGTTTTTTGCCATCGGGCGAGGGGAGTGGCTGATAGTTGTCGTGTTCATTGCCTATAAGCAACTCCTCGTTGATTAAGGTTGATGCAAAAAAGAACGGCTCTTCGGGGCGAACACGCGAAGCTTTGAATATTTGCCAGCGTCCATTCCGTTCACCAGCATACACAATGCTTTTGCCATCGGGCATGAATGTCACAAAGCGTTCCTGCTCAGGGGTTTGGGTTATTCGTTTTGTAAATGCCCCCTCTACGGAGGTAACAAATACATCACCTCGTGCAATAAATGCAACCTCTTTGCCATCGGGCGATACGGAAACCTCGCGTATGTTTCCGCTAAGTGATACTGTTTGCTCAGGGTTCTGCTGAAAGTCACGGTTTATCTTGATGTCTACTTTTTTACTAATTCCATTATTACCCAGAGTGTAAATGGAACCATCGTAGCCAAAGCAAAGCGTTCCGTTCTGGCTGATGCTTAAAAACCGAACTGGGTGGGTGGTAAAGTTTGTAACCTGCTTAACTTCCGATGAATTGGATAGCGATAGCTTGAATATATTAAAATTTACATCCTCACGGAGGAAGTAAATTGCAGAATCGCTCGGAGCAAAAACCGGGTTGCGGTCTTCGCCCTTATAGGTTGTGAGTTGCTTATACTCTTGGGTTTGTGTGTTGTAAAGCCACATATCGCGAGCAATTGACGACTTATGATGTTTCCGAAACTCATTCTCACCGCCCTTTTTATCTTGATAAGCCAGAAATCTGCCATCTTTTGAAACAGAAACAGCTTCGGCTGGAACCGGAAGTACTTGATTGACAATTCCGCCATTTACTGGCACAGAATATAGTTCGGGTTGCGATGTAGTTGGGTAAAGTCGGCTGGATGCCATGTCGTAACGTGCTGCACCGAATAGCACATGCTTATCGTCGGCTGTAAAGGCGTATGGCAACTCATCGGCTGAGTGGTAGGTTAAGCGTTTGGGTTCGCCGCCCTTAGATGGCATAATAAACACATCCATATCCCCATACCTGTTCGAGGCAAAGGCAATGTAATCGCCGTTATGGCTCCATACCGGTAGGTAATCGTGTGCTGGATTCGCTGTCAATGCAGTTGCCTCGCCCCCGGTTGCAGGAACCGTGTACATATCGCCCTTGTAAACAAATGCTATGGTTTTGCCATCGGGCGATATGGCAGGATAACGGTACCATTCTACCTGATTTTGGGAAAGCCCAGATATTGAGAAACATGCAAGGATTATGGCCAGTGATTTTTTTGTTAAACTCATTTTGATATGTTTTAAAAAGTTTGTTTTAGTCGTACTTTAAATTAAACCACTTATCCAATTAATGGTTTAAAATGTTTAGTTTTATTTAAAAAATAATAATTTTGAGGATAAAATTATGAAATAATGTTCTCGCTCAGTAACACTGAACATGTTTTTGAGGGTAGAAGCAATGCATCGCTCCGCTGCGAATCCACTATTCTTTCAATTCTTTCAAAAAAAATGGTAGCAAAATCCTTAATTTTATTTTCAATTTTTGCTATAAAACTAAAAATTTTTAAGGATTTTCCGGGTAAGCCTTTAGTAAAGCGATTTTTTAGCAACAGTTCTATTGATGAGTTAAAAGAAATATCAACTCAAAATTTTCACAATAGAATTCTCTCCTGTATTTTGCCAATTTCGAGCGGAAATGGTTCAGTTGCCAGTTTATTATCGGATTTAGCTAACGATAATCACGATATACCAGGGTTGGAGTTCCTTTTTTTTAATGTTGACGATTACGTTGAACCCCGCATTCTTAGTCTGGTATCAAACGATGGGTTTTTGAATCAAATAGATAAGAAAGCGTTTCAATCCTTTATTGATTATGTTGAGGTGCTATGTGAAATGGCTAGTAGAAATAACAAATCAATAATCCTATATACTGCCCATTTTGTCGGTTTTTCAGCGCTTAATGCAATAGCCATTGACTTGATGCAACGATATAATACCCAAAAAACAACGGTATTTTTGCTCTTCCATCTGTGCCATCTTAACTCGCAAAAAAGAATAGTTGATCTTGTAAGAATGGGCTCAAGTCAAGGCTTTACCCCTGGTATTGCAATTGCCAAGTATTTAACCTCAGAGTATGTGAATAAAAAGTTTGCCGATAATAGTCACAACGACTCGAATTGCCATAGCTTTAGTCAGACCAAGCGTGTGTTTTATGAGGTAACTAAATTTCTGTTCAATAATGTGGAGCATATTTCAGCATTACTGATTAGCCACAACCCCGACAACATACTTTACCTTACCTCGCTCATGGAGGGTTGTGGTGTGGGACATACCAACAAGAATATTACCTTTTTGCAGCTTTACGGAATGGCCAAAACCATAACTTTCAACCTTGCCAGTAGGGGGTATAATGTGGCAACAATTATACCCTACGGTAACCTTATCGATACATTGCGTTGGATGCATAGGCTATATGGCTTCGACCCTTCGTTGCCAAATATTTTTTCCGAGCAACGCTTTGTTATTCTGAGAGAGCTGAATAGACGTAAACTAGAAAACTGATACATTATGAAGTTCGATAACCAGGATACTGTATATGGAATCCACTCCCTGAAACTTGTTTTAGCGGTAGTGGTGGTAATAGTAATTGTATTAATGTACTTAACATCAATCCCCGATTACATTGAGAGTATTACTGGAATTGGCCAGGGATGGGTAATAGCCATTGTTGTATTACTATACCTTATGTTTTTCAGCTACTTTATTTGGATGGATGCTGCGTTTGTTTCGTATAACGATGAGGGCAACAAGCTAGTTATTCGAACTTTCAAGTTACGCCCTTGGGGGGGTAAAAAGATATCGATGGAAATACCACATTCTGAATTCTACAAGTATGAGATTACCCACAAATGGCCCAAAAAACAGCTCCACATATATGTAAAAAAAGGGAATAAGATTATGAAATACCCACCGGTTTCAATAGTGTCGTTAACCGCTGAGCAGTCCCAAAACATGGAAAATTCGCTTAAACAGTTTTCGAAAGTTTAGGGCATGAGCGCAAGCGAGTTGCAATATCGCATAGCCATTGAGCTTATCCCAAAAGTAGGAAGTATAACCGCTAAGCGGTTAATTGCCTACTGCGGAAGCGCCGAGGCAGTTTTTCGTCAGTCCAAAAAAACTCTTCTCAAAATACCGGGCGTTGGCGAAACCATTGCAGCTGAAGTGGTCAACCAGAATGTGTTACACCTTGCCGAAAAAGAGATAGAGTTTATTGAGAGGTATAAAATTAAAGCCCTATACTTCACTGACCCGGAATATCCCGAACGGTTACGCCAGTGTGAGGATGGCCCGGTAATGCTTTACGTGAAAACTCATTCCGGCATAAATTTTAATTCTGATAAGATTATCAGTGTAGTAGGAACTCGAAAGGCTACAGCCTATGGGAAACAGGTTTGCGAAGCCATTGTAAATGGCCTTGCTTCCAAGGGTCATAATCCAATAATTGTTAGCGGATTAGCTTACGGAATTGATATAGTAGCGCACAAAAGCGCATTGAAAAATAACCTGCAAACAGTTGCAGTACTAGGGCATGGTTTGGATACCATTTACCCGGTAGCGCACAGGGCGGTAGCAAAGGAGATGGTTGAACAAGGAGCCTTGGTTACCGATTTTATTTCCGGCACCCCATTTGACCCCAATAACTTTTTGAGGCGTAATCGCATAATTGCCGGCTTGGCCGATGCCACCATTGTAGTTGAGAGCGCAGTTGAGGGTGGGGCCCTAGTTACTGCCGATATAGCCAACTCATACAACCGCGATGTGTTTGCCGTGCCCGGCAATGTAACCTCAACATACTCCATGGGTTGTAACATGTTAATTAAACAGAACAAGGCAGCATTGGTGGAGTCGGTCGACGATATTGAGTTCCTGCTGGGCTGGTGTTCAACCAGTAAAGCCCAATCCGTTAAGCAGTTCGCAATGAACTTCGACCATTTTAGCAACGAGGAGAAAAAAATTCTTAACTTTCTAAAGGAAAAAGGGGAAGAAACCGTTGACCTGATTGCACTTGGAACAGACCTTCCAGTTTCAACTGTCTTATCCTCGCTTCTTAATTTGGAGTTTTCAGGAGTAGTAAGCAGCAAACCAGGGAAAGTATTCGCCATAAAAAACTGATGCAATGAGCAAACAACGAAAACCAAGCAGGTTAATAGAGCTGTATAAAAAGGTTCAGTCTTTTCTGTTTCATGGTATTTGGAGTATGAACCTTGATGAGCTTCCGCCCAAGCTAAAATGGCCATTTAAGTATTTACGTGTGCTCTTACTTGCCCTCAAGGGATTCTTTGAGGATAAGGTAATTACAAAAGCTTCGGCTTTAACCTACTACACACTTATGTCCATTGTTCCAATTTTTGCCATGGCATTTGGAATTGCCAAAGGATTTGGTTTCGAAAAATACCTTGAACAGCAGTTAACTACCCAGTTTAAGGGGCAGGAAGAGGTGATTAATAGGGTTATTGTTTTTGCCAACACACTACTAGCACGGACTGGGGGTGGCTTAATTGCCGGAATTGGTGTTGTACTCCTTTTTTGGTCAGTTATCAACGTTTTATCTAGCATTGAGCATGCCTTTAACGATATTTGGCAGGTAGAAAAACCTCGCAGCTGGGTACGCAAGTTTACTGATTATCTTTCTATTATGCTCATCTCGCCGATTCTACTTATTGCTTCCGGGAGTATTCATATTTACCTTGCTACTACAGTGACAAGCATTGCTGAAAAGCATGAGCTTGTGAGCTACATCAGCCCATTCCTGATTGATATGCTCCAGTTTTTGCCTTACCTTCTAATTTGGATTCTTTTCAGTTTTATTTTTATTGCAATTCCCAACACAAGGGTTTCATATAAGTCAGGTATTATTGCCGGTATTATTGCTGGTTCTGGTTTTGTAATTCTCCAATGGTTATATATTACCCTTCAAATAGGAGTATCACGGTATAATGCAATTTACGGAAGTTTTGCAGCTCTACCCTTGTTCCTTTTCTGGGTGCAAATAAGCTGGCAAATTGTGCTATTTGGTGCCGAAATTTCATTTGCCTATCAAAATGTTGATATGTATGAATTTGAAAGGGAAACCACCCACATTAGCCATAAAAACAGGAAATTATTGGCTTTGCTGGTGTTAAGCACCATTGTAAAACGATTTATGCAGGGTGAGAAACCAGCTACAAGCCTTGAACTTTCGGTTAACCTTAAAATCCCTCAACGCCTGATGCGAAACCTCCTCGATTTAATGGTAAACTGTGAGTTGCTAAACGAGGTGATTATTAACGACACCAAGGATGTTGGTTACCAACCTGCCCGGCATGTTGAACACCTATCAATTGCATTTGTTGAGGAAAAACTCGATAGTTATGGGTTTGAGATTGAACCCGATATTCCGGAACTGAAGCAGGTAAAACAGGTATGCGCCAGTTTTACTGAGCGTTACAGGGAACTGACCGCAAGCACCTTGATAGGTAGTATTTAGTTTACCATTGCTGCCAGTGGATGTTTTCCGCCTTAAACTTATCTTTAGGCAGATGCTCACCTTTGGGGTACCCAATAGGTATCACATTAAGTGGTATTACATTGTCGGGTAGTTTCAGTACCTGCTTAACAGTGAAAACCCTGTCGGCTCGCGGATAAACGCCTGTCCATACCGCCCCTAAGCCCATTGATTCAGCGGCAAGCAGAATGTTTTGTGTTGCGGCAGAGCAATCCTGAACCCAGTATCCCTCAGGACTATCGCCAGCTTTGGAAAGATCGCCGCAAACAGCTATGGCAGCGGGTGCTTCGTACAGCATTTTAGCGTATGGTAAACGTTCAGCCAGTGTATCCAAGGTGGATCGGTCAGTGACAATTACAAATGCCCATGGCTGAAGGTTCCTTGCGGAGGGTGCAGCCATGCCCGCACGGGCAAGTTCTTCAAGCAGCTCAATGCTTACTTCCTGGCTAGTGAAGCTACGCACACTTTTGCGGCTATAGATTGTTTTTAGGCAAGTGGTCATACGCATGCTGTTGTTTTATAAAAATATCAAAAAAACATAAATGCTTGAATATCGAGTTAAGGTTTAATCTACTTTTGCAATCATTTTACAAAGACTTAAAAAATAGAAAAATGGAAAGGGTTTTTAAACCAAAACTATTCTCTGTAATTGGTAGGGGCTATTTTAAAACCCAGTTTACCAAGGATCTTTTTTCCGGTATAATAGTTGGTATTGTTGCACTACCATTGGCTATAGCATTTGCTGTTGCATCGGGAGTTTCGCCCGATAAGGGACTTGTAACTGCAGTGGTTGCGGGCTTTATAATATCGCTTCTTGGTGGTAGCCGTGTTCAAATTGGTGGACCAACTGGCGCATTCATAGTTATTGTTTACGGCATTATTGAACAGTACGGGGTTGATGGGTTAATCATTGCTACAGTACTTGCCGGATTAATCCTAATTGGCTTTGGATTACTCCGCTTGGGTACACTTCTGAAGTTCATACCATACCCTTTAATAGTAGGGTTTACCAGTGGTATAGCATTAGTCATTTTCTCTACCCAAATAAAGGATGCATTAGGGCTTAACATCGATAAAGTACCCTCGGCTTTCATTGCTAAGTGGAGCGTCTATTTTAGTTCACTCGACACCATTAACCCGGCAGCAGTAATTATCACTTTAGTTACCATTCTGATATCGGTTTACTTTAAGAGGATAACAACTAAAATCCCCGGTTCATTTGTGGCAATTATCCTAGTCACTGTTGTTGTTGCTGTATTTAAAATACCCGTTACTACCATTGAGAGCTTCTTTGGTGAAATTCCCAGCAACTTCTCAGTATCAGTTCCACACATAAGTTTTGATCAAGTTGGTTTTTACATTGCCCCTGCGCTCACCATTGCGCTTTTGGGAGGTATTGAGTCATTACTTTCAGCTGTGGTTGCCGATGGAATGATTGGGGGGAATCATCGTTCCAACACGGAGCTTATTGCTCAGGGTATTGCCAATGTGGTAACACCGTTCTTTGGAGGTATACCAGCAACAGGGGCAATTGCACGCACTGCTACAAACGTGAAGAATGGGGGTCGTACCCCAGTAGCCGGCATTATTCATGCTCTCACCCTACTTCTGATTATGCTTTTCTTTGGTAAATGGGCTAAGCTAATCCCCATGTCGTGCCTTGCTGGTATTCTGATAGTGGTTTCCTATAACATGAGCGAATGGCGTAATTTTGTTTCAATCCTTAAAGCTCCTTTCTTTGACCGCGCAATTCTGCTTACCACATTCCTGCTAACTGTGCTTGTTGATCTTACCGTAGCTATTGAGGTAGGTGTAGTTATGGCTTCGTTCCTGTTCATGAAGCGCATGTCCGATGCTGCCCAAAAGGTTGAATTTGAAGTTGACTCCGATTTGGTAGAGCAATATCCCGATATTCCGAAGGAAATATCAATATATGAAATTAGTGGCCCATTCTTCTTCGCTTCGGCCAAAGAGTATAGCGCTGTAATAAAACAGCTGGGGTTGAAATCAAAGGTGATGATTATCAGAATGCGTCATGTGCCCTTTATTGATTCTACAGGGTTGAATAACCTGATGGATACCATCAAAACTCTTCATAAGTTTAATGTAAAAGTTGTTCTTTCCGGAGTAAGAAAAGAAGTACGGACCGAGTTGGAACGTGGTGGAGTTGATAAGCTGATTGGAAAGGAAAACATTTTGCCATCGTTTGACCTTGCGCTAGAACGAGCAAAAGGATTAATTGGTTAAGGAGGATATAGCCCCTTATTTAACATTAACTATTTTAAGGTATGCTTACCGGCCATTTGGCCGCAGGCCGCCCCAACATCATTCCCCTTCGATTGACGAATAGTCCAAAGTATCCCGTATTGATTTAACCAGCGGGCAAAGTTTTTCAGTTCTTCAGGAGTTGGGCTTTTAAAATCAGCTGCTGTATGCTCGTTCCAGGGTATGATGTTGATATGATACTTTAAGCCTTTCAGTAGTATCGATATGGCTTTTGCATGCTTTTCGCTCAGGTTGATGCCCCCAAGGGCTACATACTCAAACGATAGCCGTAAGGGTTTTGCCATAGGGTATTTGAGCAGCAACCTAACAACCTCGTTTATCGGATTTCCTATTTCAGAGGGCATTAGCATCGCTCTTTCTTCATGATAGGGCGAATGAAGGCTTATGGCAAGGTTGCATCTTGGGTTCGATAAGAATTTTTCTAAACCATCTATAATTCCCACGGTTGATAGAGTGATGTTAGACCTTCCAAAAGCAACACCCCAGGCTGAAGTTAATATCTCCAGCGCCCGGCTTACCTCGTTCCAGTTATCGAATGGCTCACCCATGCCCATAATTACCAATCGATTTACACTTTTATTTTCGGGTATTGCCAATAATTGTCCAACAATACTCCCAGCGTCCAGATTGCCTTGGTAACCAATACTCCCAGTCATGCAGAACTTACAGCCCATTCGGCAGCCTGCTTGCGTTGACACGCAAAGTGTTTTACGCTTGCCATTATCCATGTATATCGATTCGAAGCGTTGCCCTTGTGCGTTTGTAAACAGGTATTTTACTGAACCATCGGCTCCGGGATATCGCTCAAAGCCGAGGTGGCCATGTACCTCACCAAAACTATCTTGTATTGCTTTTAGGATATGCTTGGGAACATCATTAATATCAGCATAACGCTGAATTCGTTTACGGTAAATCCAGCCTGTGAGCTTAACTGCATATTGTGCGGGGAATCCCAATCCCGATAACCATGTTTCAACCTGTTTTAGGTCTTTCCCAATTAGCGTGTCCCCTTTCTGCATTTCGGAAATAGTTAGGTTGCAAATTTAGCTTTTGTTATATTTTTTTTATGTGTGAGTGTAATTTCAACCTCAAACGGTTGAAGTCAAAATAATACAGAACTTTAAAGCAAACCATATGTCAATTCAAAACTGTTTTTGATTATAAATTTTGTAACTTCGCGGAGCAATGAGAAATCTTTTAAAAATAGTATTCCCTGTTGCAGCAATTTTTTTATTACTGCTTGCCTATGGATGCAATCGTAGGGTGGCACCTAAGAGTGCAAAGATTGATAAAACCCGAAAGTTTAAGTGCAGGTGTGGCAAAACCAAATTTCCCAAGAGCCATTACCAGGTCACTGTGACCAATTTCGATAATTGGTGATGCATTATAGTACGTTCGATTACTTGAAATAATAAACCATAGACAAAATGAGTAAACTACAGGTTAAACTTAACAACATTTACCAGTTTGTTGATGCCAGCGATGTGCTTTCGCTTAAGGACAAGGTAAACGATTGTCAAAAGCTTATTGAAGGCAAGACTGGAAAAGGGAGCGATTTTCTGGGCTGGGTTACCTTACCTGCCGAAATCACTGACGATCAGTTGAAAAGTATTGAAAAGGTTGCCAATGAGCTCCGTTCCAAGAGCGAGTTTGTGGTAGTGGTAGGTATTGGCGGCTCTTACCTTGGAGCAAAGGCTGTGATTGAGGCCTTGGGCAATAGCTTCTCCATGCTCGACAACGGTGGCACAAAGGTGCTTTTTGCTGGCAATAGCATTTGCGAGGATTACCATGCCGAGCTTTTAAAGTTACTCGACAAGCATAGCTATTCCATAGTGGTTATTTCAAAATCAGGAACTACTACAGAGCCTGCCATTGCATTCCGCCTGTTAAAACAGCACCTTGAGGGGAAAGTGGGTAAAACAGAGGCGGCATCGCGTATAGTAGCAATAACCGATCAATCGAAGGGTGCTCTGCGCAAGTTGGCCGATACCGAGGGCTATCGTACTTTTGTAATTCCCGACGATGTGGGCGGACGTTACTCTGTGCTAACCCCAGTGGGACTTTTACCCATTGCCATAGCCGGTTTTGATATCAGGCAGCTGGTTGAGGGTGCACGCCAAGCCCTAAACGATACCTCGGCCAATGTAGCATTTGAACAAAACCCAGCTTGCCAGTATGCAGCTGCACGTAACGTGCTTTATGCTAAAGGCAAAAAGGTGGAGATCATGGTAAACTACACCCCAAAACTCCACTTTGTAACCGAGTGGTGGAAACAGCTCTACGGCGAAAGCGAGGGTAAGGAGAACAAGGGGATTTTCCCTACCGGGGTCGATTTTACTACTGACCTTCACTCCATGGGTCAGTACATTCAGGAAGGTGAGCGCTTTATTTTTGAAACAGTAATTTCCGTTGAAAAACCTTGGCATACCCTTAATATTCCAAACGATCCAGAGAATCTGGACCAGCTTAACTTCCTTACAGGAAAACGCCTCTCAGAAGTAAACCATATGGCCGAACTGGGTACCATAGTGGCCCACAACGATGGGGGCGTGCCATGTATTCAGATTACCATTCCTGAGCTTAGCGCATACTGGATTGGTTACTTGCTTTACTTCTTTGAGCGTGCATGCGCCATCAGCGGTTATACCTTGGATGTGAATCCGTTTGACCAGCCGGGCGTTGAAGCTTACAAGAAGAATATGTTTGCCTTGTTAGGTAAACCGGGTTTTGAGGATGAAGGGAAAGTCTTGCGGAAACGTTTAGGAATATAGTTACAAAGTAGTACATATATATAAAAAAAGAGGTGCTTTGGGAGCACCTCTTTCTTTATTAATTTAAAAAGGTTAGAAAGCAAAACCGATAGAGAAACCAATACGAATACGGAAACCTTCAAATTTAGCTACATCAAAGTTATCGCCTGTGGCACCTTCTTCGGTTTCGATACTTCCTTTGCTGTAATGGCCACCAAAGAAAAGATCCATAGTAAATCCAGAGTCAGTAATCCACTGACGTCCAATAGCTAAACCACCTCCGTAGTTTGCATAGGTTCCTTTATCGTTGGTTTCAGTATTCTCAAGCTTAAAGTTTTGATACCTGAAGTAAGGCGCAAGGTAAAAGCCATCAATGGCATTGCTTTTAGGGTAAAAGCGCACCTCAGGGGTTAGGATAAGTCCAGAGAATTTTGAATCCTCAATTTTATAGCTAAGGTAACCAACGCCCATTTGTCCCGAAAGGTTATCGGATAATTTGCGTTCGTAAAACAGTGAACCAGTTCCTACAAGTAAACTTAAGGTGTTTACCTTAACAACATTGGGCTCTTCCGACACAGCGGGTTTGTCTTGAGCGAACATGGGTAATGCTAACATTACCAAGGTTGCAAGCGTAATTAGTTTTTTCATTTTTAAAATTTGTATTAGTTTACACGATCAAATTTACAAACATTATGCCAAATTACTAATTTTTGTTAAACCTGATAGTTTGTGTGCTAATGATTTGTAAGTTGACAGGATTAACCATACTCACTTTAACAAGATAAATCCCTTTTGATATACCCGATAGGTTTACTGGTATAACATTCTCTCCGCTATTTAAACTATTAACAGGCTTCGAAAGTATTACCTGTCCAAGCATATTAACCACTTCGATGTTTGCATTAACAGAGTTTTGGTTGTTAACAAACTTAATATATCCATCGTTTTCAACAGGGTTGGGGTAGAAGGATATGGCGTTTTCCTCTGCTGAATTAACTGGAACATCGGTAGTTTTATCGGAAACAATGGCTCGGATAAGGAAGTTGTAATCCAGGTTATACTGAGCTAGCTGCATCCATTGGCTTCCGTTTAGGAGCCAACCTCCTTTGTCGGGAACCATAGGGCCTTTATCGGTAGCAAATGGATAACCGCTTGAGGCAGTTGCTGTATATCCCACCCAGTATTCCCTATCGGGCTTAATCTCTACCGGAGTAGTAACATTATGGGTAGTCCACTCATCAACCTTAACCTCGGCCGATGCGCTCTGGGAGTAAACCAATGTGCCGGGGTTGCCCACACTGCCTCCTTCCCATATCTTTACTACCTCCCCGGAGGTTAACCTTTGTCCGTTGTTATTTCCCCTAAGGAAGAAGTCAACCTTTTTGATGTACTTCCCAACATAGTTGGCCATATCGCTTGCTGAAAAGCGTGTGGCAACGGTTAGTGTGGTAGCCCCATTACCTATAGCAGAGCCATAACCCCTATCGTTCTTAAGCACAATCCAGGGCGAGAAATCGATGGTTGCGTTAAATGAAATGGTAGCGTCGGCAGTAGAAACATTTGAGATGTTGATACCTCCGTTCGACCCGTCGGAAAGGAAGCTGCGGGGGTTGGTTTGGTCGTTCAAGGCGGTACGGCCATACGATGCATTAAAGGTAGCGCTTGAAATCGTGCCATTTAGGGTTAAGGTTCCATTAGGGCGGTAAACGTAAACCTCGTCGGGTGGGCCATCGGCATTACCAATGCCCTCGAGTTTTGAATTGATACGGTAAACCAACATGCCATCGTTAGGCAGGCTGGCATCGTAAGCCTCGCGCTTGCGGTACTCAACCAGAAAATACTCTGTATGAGTAGCAGGCGAGGGTATAATAAAGCTGTTGTTGGTGGCTGAGGTTGAAAGCGGGTTGAGCGTATATGTTCCGGTTTGGTTAATCACTGGTATGTTGTCAATCCAGCCACCGTAAAGATATTTCATGTAAGCACCCATGTTCTGTGGCTCATCCTTGGTGCCTTCCATTATATCCCAAACCCCAACCGGTGCACGGTTTAAATTATCGTCATAATGGTAAAGGTCAGGGGCTCCAAGTGCATGGAACATCTCGTGGCAGAGTGTGCCAAGGTCGATTCGGGAGTTATAAAAGAACTGTAGCTGGAAGGTGTAATCGCCCACCTGTTTTTGATTTATTCTAACTGTTTTGCTCCAAAGGCTCCATTGATGTGGCCAAAGCAGTTCGTTCCAGCCATCGTTACCCCCGGCTACTATAAAAGAAACCACATCAACATAGCCGTCGTTGTTTATGTCGAGGTTGATGTTACTTGGAATTTGAGAGGCAACTGCCTCAATGGCATTCTTTAACAAGGTGTGCTCACGGTAGGTTTGGCTTTTAGTGCTGGTATAGCTATCATCATTGGGGTCATAGCCTATGGGGTTTGTTGTTTGATTGTAGGGGCGGTAGTAGTTGCGGTTTTGTGAATCCTGGTACCACACCACATAGTTGTTTGTGGTTGTTGGGTAAAAAGTTGTACTGATTGTGAATTTCCCGTAGGAAACACTGTTGTAGTAGTCGGCAACCGACATTGAGGCACCATTGTAGATGTTCTGGTAGTAATCAATGGGCTCATCGCCGGGATTATCGTCGGCAAAGCGGATGAATATTACTATGTTGTTCATCACAGTTGCCTCCTTTGAATCGTTTGCCCTTAGTGGGGCAATGCCGCTTACTCCTTTGGTTGGGGTTAACGATAAGTAGTGATTATCGAACCTTTTGCTTTTGCGCTTTGCAATGTACTCCTCGCGCGAGATATTGGCAAATGGCTCTAAACCTTTTGTGGCATTAGGTTTAACCTTGCCAACAATCATATCGCTGGCCACTAGCTTGCCATTTTCCTTTATGGCGTAAACGTAGTAGCCTGTTTTAGGATGTTGAATGATGGTGTATCCATCGGCATCGTGCAGCCAGTTGTGATACTCATCGCCACTGGCATAACATTCAATTTTGGTCCCATCGGGCTGGAAAACAACCATGGGTACATACTTTTTGGGAACCCCAAAAAGTAATGTGGACATTGAAAATAGTAGCAGAGTGGCTACTAATCTAAACAATATAATTCTTTTAAGCATAAATTTGATTTTACCTGTTACTAATACCTGTTTAATTTATTTATTTTGTTTTACAAATCCCGTGAATGTTACCTTCCATGTTGTGGTGGTTTGAACTACTGCTGCGTATGGAAGGGAGTCGGTTTTGGTTTCGGTTATTAGGAATTCTTGACCCGGCTTTAGCTCAAACCTTTTTCCTTTGAGTAAACAATTTACTTTAGTGCTGCTGGCTTTTGAGATGGTGAAGTCGTTGAAAGTGAAGGGATATTTGCTTACGCCAATTACATTGCTTGAAACGCCCTGTCCGGCAGTGCCTTTAAGAACTTTTCTAACGCCAAGGTAAAGTTTAATGTTTAGGCTATCGGAAAGATTATTCCTGTACATATCCAGTTTTTGCGTATCGGGGTTGTATGAGTATCCGGGCCCATCGATTCTTCTACCCTGAGCTGGTGCGCCGCTTAACGCTTTACCCTCGCTAATGGTGTAGAACTCAATAAATGGAACAAGTTTATCCTGAACTTCAGCCTTTCCCGCTTTTCGATTCGATGTGCAGGAAAAAAGCAAAGCAAAACCGACAAATAAGAAAACTTTACGGGTCATACTAATAATGATAATGTTTGCAAAGAAAATACTAATAGTTGATTTGAGTTTTAGTAAAAAATAAAAAAAGGACGAACAACCGACTTTGTTCGTCCAAATGCAGGGGAATGATGATATATTACATTTACGATTTTTTCTCTTGAACTATTCCCAATTGCGATGCTGTGCGTTCGGGCACATAGATGATTAACTTTTGACCTACCCTAATCAGGTTTCGGTACAGGTTATTCCAGTCCTTGAGCTGCCTAACCGATACATTATAGCGTGTGGCTATTGACCCCAGAACATCGCCTTCCTTCACCTTGTAAACTATACGAATTGAGCCTGGGGGAACCTCGTGCTGGTACGATGCGGTATATTTAGATGGGTTTGCCAATATTTTCTGGTTAAAGAACACGCTATCCTTGTATGCGTAAATCTCTTTTTCCTTGTCGAGGAAAGGGCTAACCATTTCTTTGGGTAGCCTCAAAACGTAGGATTTACCTTTGGCAGGAATAATATCGATTTTATAGTGTGGATTCAAATCGCGAAGCAGTTCAATGGGGTAATCGAGCACCTCAGCAATCTGTTGCAGGTGCAGCATATTGTTTACAATTATTGTATCGGTAGCAGGGGGTAGGGTAATGGGTTTTGGTTGTAAGTTGTGTTCCTTGTAAAAGTAGTAGGTGTAGCTGGCAGCAATGAAAGCCGGAACATATCCGCGGGTTTCGCGGGGTAAGTGGTAATAGATATCCCAGTAATTCCTTTTGCCGCCTGAACGTCGGATTGCTTTGTTTACGTTTCCGGGACCGCAATTGTAAGCCGCTATTACAAGTGTCCAGTCACCATAAATTGAGTAGAGGTCTTTCAGGAACCGGCATGCTGCATGGGTAGAGGCTAAAGGATCGCGACGCTCATCGATATACGAATTAATGGTTAGGTTATACATTCTGCCTGTACCGTACATGAACTGCCAGAGGCCAGTAGCGCCGGCTCTGGAAACGGCACGTGGATTTAATGCCGACTCTATTACGGGTAAAAACCTAAGTTCCTGTGGTAATTGATACATATCAAGTATCTCCTCAATCATAGGGAAGTAGTAATCGGTAAGCCCAAGCATCACTTCAACCTTATCGCGTTTTTTCTCGGTGTAGGCTTTTATGAAACTCCTTACAATGTTGTTGTAGGGTAAATCAATTAATGAGTTGATGGTTTGTAGACGCTTTATGTAAAAGGAGTCGGGAAGTTCGGGCCCTTCAATGGTGTCATCCTCAATGTCGGCTACCAGACTATTATCTTCATTGGGTTGCTGGATATACCACTGGTAAAGTAGGCTATCCATCTGGTTTATTTGCCTTTGCTCATAAATGGAGTCGGAGTTTAAACCTTGGCTCTCAACCTGAGCAAGTACGGGGGCGTTAATAGTTAGAGCTAAGCAAAATCCACCCACAATGTATCGCATCGCCTTCATTCTGTTTCAAATTATTAGCAAACATAAGTATTTTAAAGAAAAAATCAAGAGGAAAGGCTTAAAAGTTTTACTAAAACTATTTCTATTGTATCCGAAAATGCTAATATGCCTATCTACTCAAGTGCTGATATTATTAATTTCGCCAAATCGATTGGTTTGGTATTATCGGCATCCACAATGATTTGTGCTTTCTCGTAGAATTTTTTTCGTTCGTCAAGGACTCGAATAATGTAATCGTTCAGCTCCTCGCGGGTTTTACCCCATAGTAAGGGCCTGTCAATTTTCGATTCCACCAAACGGGAAACCAGGGTTGAAACCTCAAGCCTAAGGTAAACCGTAATGCCGTGGCGGTTCATATAGTCGATATTGTTGTAAAAGCACGATGTTCCTCCACCCGATGAAATTACAAAATCGCCGTTGAATGAACAAACCTCTTTGAGGGCTTCGTTTTCAATAAGCCGGAAGTGATCTTCGCCCTTAGTTTCAAAGATTTGTTTAATTGTTCTCCTATGCTTGGTTTCAATATACTCGTCCAAATCGAGGAATTGGTATCCAAGGAAATGAGCCAACTCCCTTCCCACTGTGGTTTTACCGCTCGACATGAATCCTATCAGGAAAATCTTCATTGCTTAATGCTTTACTTTTAAAGTTGAATGCAAGATGACTAATTATCAGTTTTTTACTAAAAAACATTTAGGATATCAAAGATACAAAAAAAGAGCAGAAAAACTGCTCTTTTGGGCTAAAGTTCCAAACTCATTTGCTCAGCCGATGAACCAGTATCATTATCGTCAGACTGGGGAATAGGGGTAATATCCGATTCGTCTTCAAAAGCCGATTTTTCTTTTTCTAGGGGTTCAGTAAACTCAACCCGTTTAACATCGAAGGTGGTAAGGCGCTTCCCTTTTGCCTTGTAGCCCTTTACAGCTATAAAGGCATCAACATCTATATTTTCGGGTTCACGGCTTGAGTGCTTACCTCCAAACACAAGTTTTAGTGCCGGGAAAACATCGGCGTTCAAAGCTATAAGCTTTGAGTTATCCTCATCGGGGATAAAAGATTGCGTTTTTTCGGTTGGTTCAAAGCGGAACCGTTTAAGGTAGTAATGTTTTTGCTCACCGTCGTAGTAAACGGCCGAGAAAACCTTGTGAGTGTTAAATTTTTCAACCAGTAGGGGTTGAATATCGAACCTGAGGGCGTAGTTGGTGTTGGCAAGGAAGTAAGTTCCATCGGGGTTCACAACCAGAAGGCGTTCATCAGGCATAAATTCGCCAAGGAATTCACCTTGCCCTTCATGGTTTAGGCGCATTACCTCGGGGTCGTACCAAACCTTTACACCCTCCACTGCGCCTGCAATCTTTTCCTTGAGCATGATTTTGTGGATGGCGTATCGGGTAAAAATATTTCCCTGTGAGCTACGTCCTTTTACTGCCAGCTGGCTAAAGTCGAGTTCAAGGATTAGGTTCCGTAGGCGAGGTCGCGGTTTCAGGTAAACCTTTAGCACCTCGGTTTCACCATTAGGATTTGCCGAAAGCCATAGTATTTGTGACCCATGGGTGCCTTTCGTAATGTCATACTCCTTATCGCGTGTGGTTCCGTTTATGGCGCATCGTTTCATCATGATATCGCCGTTAAGACCATCGCGGTAAACCACGTTGTATATGGTTTTGGTGTCGTTCTTTTTGTAAACGCCAACATGAACAATGTCCTTGCCAAAGAAATCCTTTTCCTGTACCTTACGGACATAATACTTGCCGTTGCGGAGTATTACTATAACGTCGTCGATGTCGGAGCAATCGCAAACGTACTCATCCTTTTTCAATCCAGTGCCAACAAAGCCTTCGGCACGGTTAACGTAGAGTTTTTCGTTGGCCACAACCACCTTGGTGGCCACAATGGTGTCGAAGCTGCGGAGTTCGGTTCTGCGATCCCTCCCTTTCCCGTACTTCTTCTTGATTTGCTGGTAGTAGTCAATGGTGTAGGCAACAATGTTTGCCAGATGATGTTTAACCTGCTCCATTTCGGTTTCCACGGCCTTGATGTGCTCATCGGCCTTTTTGATATCGAATTTCGATATTTTGCGCACGGGCTTCTCGGTTAGTTTCAGAATATCGTCGCGGGTAATTTCGCGCCTTAATAACTTACGGTATGGATCGAACCCGCGCTCAATGGCCTCAATCACCAAATCCCAGGTTTCGGTATCCTTTTCCAGCTCACGGTAGATTCGTTCCTCAAAGAAAATCTTCTCTAACGACGAGAAATGCCAATCATCCTCAAGTTCAGCCAGCCTGATGTTGAGCTCCATGGTAAGGAGCGCTTTTGTTCTATCGACCGAGGCCTTTAGGATATCCTTAACGCCCATGAAACGCGGCTTATCGTCGTAAATGACGCATGAGTTGGTTGATATGGACATTTCACAGTCGGTAAAGGCGTAAAGGGCATCGATTGTCATGTCGGGGTTGGCATCGGGATGCAGGTGGATAAGAATCTCAACGTTTTCGGCGGTGTTATCGTCAATTTTTTTGATCTTAATTTTCCCTTTGTCGTTTGCTTTTAGAATTGATTCGATAAGCGATGTGGTGGTTTTACCGAAGGGAATTTCTGTTATTGCAAGGGTTTTACGGTCGAGTTTTTGTATGCGGGCTCGTACCTTAACCGCACCTCCGCGTAAGCCATCGTTGTAGCGACTGCAATCGGCTAGGCCACCTGTGGGAAAATCGGGGTAGAGCTCAAAATCCTTACCCTTAAGGTAACTGATAGCAGCATCGATTAGCTCATTGAAGTTGTGGGGTAGAATTTTAGAGGCTAAACCAACCGCAATACCCTCAACCCCTTGTGCCAGCAGAAGCGGGAACTTAACCGGAAGAGTAACAGGCTCCTGATTTCGACCGTCGTAGCTGAGCATCCACTCGGTGGTTTTGGGGTTGAAAACCACCTCAAGGGCAAACTTTGAGAGACGGGCCTCAATGTATCGAGGTGCAGCTGCCCCGTCGCCGGTTAGTATATTGCCCCAGTTACCCTGTGTGTCAATCAACAAATCTTTTTGGCCTAGCTGTACCAGCGCCTCACCAATCGAGGCATCACCGTGTGGGTGATACTGCATGGTGTAACCAATGATGTTGGCCACCTTGTTGTAGCGTCCATCGTCGAGCCGCTTCATGGCATGCAGAATGCGGCGTTGTACGGGTTTCAACCCGTCATCGAGGTGCGGAACGGCACGTTCCAGTATAACGTATGAGGCGTAGTCCAAAAACCAATCCTTGTACATCCCAGAGATGTGGGTCTTTTTGGCTGCCTCGCCGGTAATCCTTTCAATTTTGGCATGAAGCTCTGGTGAAACGGGTTTACCCTCACCTTCGCTTAACAGCTCATCCGCTTCAAAATCGTCCAATCGCATGTTCTTGAGCTATTGTAGGTTGATGTTTATGCTACCAGGTTTTTGTTTTCCACTTCTTGCTGAGCCTCTTCGTCGATGCTGTTTTCATCAACTTTAGGGGCAGGCTCCTCGTCAATAATATCTTCCTCAATCCTGAGGTTGTTGATGATGAAGTCCTGACGGTCAGGGGTGTTCTTGCCCATGTAGAATTCAAGTAGGTCTTGTATCTGGTCTTCCTTGGTTAAGCGAACCGGGTCGAGCCTCATATCGGGGCCGATAAAGTTCTTGAACTCATCGGGCGAAATTTCTCCTAACCCTTTAAACCTTGTTATTTCAGGGTTTGGGCCAAGTTCGGCTATTGCCTTTTCCTTCTCCTCGGGGGAGTAACAGTAAACGGTTTTTTTCTTGTTTCGAACCCTAAAAAGTGGTGTTTGGAGGATGAAGACGTGCTCCTGGCGGATTAGCTCAGGGAAGAACTGCAGGAAAAAGGTTATGAGCAGCAACCTGATGTGCATACCGTCCACATCGGCATCGGTGGCTATTACAATCCGGTTATAGCGGAGGTTTTCCATGTCCTCCTCAATGTCGAGGGCTGCCTGTAGCAGGTTAAATTCCTCGTTCTCGTAAACAATTTTTTTGGTTAACCCATAGGTGTTAAGCGGCTTACCGCGAAGCGAGAATACTGCCTGGGTGTTTACATCACGCGACTTGGTGATGGAACCGCTAGCCGAATCACCCTCGGTGATGAAAAGGGTGCTTTCGTGGGCACGCTCATCCTTGCTGTTGTAGTGAATACGGCAATCGCGTAACTTTCGGTTGTGCAAACTTGCCTTTTTAGCGCGTTCACGGGCAATCTTCTTGATACCAGAGATGGCCTTGCGCTCCTTTTCGGATTCAATAATCTTTTGCAGCAGAATTTGAGCGGTTTCGCTGTTCCGATGCAGGTAGTTATCAAGTTTTTCCTTGATGAAATCGGTAATAAATTGCTTTACCGACGGGCCATTGGGGCCCATATCCTTGCTACCCAACTTAGTTTTGGTTTGCGACTCAAATACGGGATCTTCAACCTTAATGCTAATGGCAGCAATTATGGATGTTCGGATATCTGAAGGATCAAAATCTTTCTTGTAGAACTCTCTAATGGTTTTAACGTAGGCTTCGCGGAATGCGGTTAAATGCGTTCCGCCCTGGGTGGTGTGCTGGCCGTTGACAAATGTATAGTAGTCCTCGCCATAGCCAACACCATGGGTTATGGCCACTTCAATATCTTCGCCTTTCAGATGAATAATAGGGTAGAGGGGCTCTGTGGTTATGTTTTCGTTCAGCAGGTCGAGCAAACCGTTTTTTGAGATAAACTCTTTGCCATTGTAACTGATGGTAAGGTTGGTGTTAAGGTAGGTGTAGTTACGGATCATGGTCTCGATATACTCATCCTGAAATGAGTATTGGCCGAACACCGTTACATCGGGGGTGAACTGAACATATGTACCATTAGCCTCGCCATTGGCGGGGTATTGCTTGTCGTTAACAAGTATGCCACCTGCAAACTCGGCCTCGCGAACCAAACCCTCACGAATGCTTTTGATGATAAACTGCGATGAAAGGGCATTTACTGCCTTGATACCAACACCATTCAGGCCAACCGATTTCTTGAAAACCTTGGAATCGTACTTGGCACCTGTATTCATTTTGGAGGCAACATCTATGAGTTTCCCTTGCGGGATACCTCGGCCGTAGTCGCGAATCGAGACGGTTTTATCGCTAAGCAAAATATCGATACGTTTCCCATTCCCCATCATGAACTCATCGATGGAGTTATCTACAACCTCCTTAAGCAAAATGTAGATACCGTCGTCGGGCTGTGAGCCGTCGCCAAGCTTGCCGATATACATACCCGGACGCTTGCGAATGTGCTCCTGCCATTCCAACGTTTTAATGCTATCCTCAGAATATCCAACACTCATGACTATATCTCCAGTTTGCTGCAAAAATAACCAAATTGGTTTGGCATGAACTTTTTTTACCCAAATAAATATCAACAGGTTGGGAGGACTTGTAAACCGATTGGGATATAATGAGTTATTGGAATGCTTGTTTTGATAGTTTATAAAATCAAAGTATAAAAAGTTGCTTTAGGTTTAAAAACGATAAATGGTCGAAGTAATGTATGGTTGTTATTTCAAGAATCACGATTCAATGTCGTTTAGTTAAGGCTATTTGTCATGTTGAATCGCGATATATCGGGATAGAATCCGCCGAAACATCTCAAAACGATTAATAAATAGAGATCCTTCGTTTCACTCAGGATGACAAAAGGAGTGCCTGTTCAGTTATCTAAACAACTTTGAATCATGATTTTTGTGATTTAAAAAGAGGAAGGGCTACTGATGTTGTTGAAGTAGCCCGTTCCTTGTATCAACGTATCAACTATATTTTCTTACCTATGTAAAAAACATAGCCATAGTACTCCTTGTACTTAGCGTAAAGATGAGCTTCGTATTGTTCGTTTTCAACCAATCGCATGGCACTCTTATTGCTTGCATACTTTTCCATGAAAAGTTTCTGTGCCAAAACCTGTGGAGCATAAAAATGCTCAGTCCAACAGTTTTCGGGCAGTATGAACGTAGCAACCGGAATATAACCAGCCTTTTGCATGATGGCCACCTTGCTAGGAATGGTTTCAATTTCAGGGTAAGCATCTAACCAGAACTGCTCGATTTCTGCAGGTCGCTGTGGTGTAAACCACGATGCCTCAGTTACTGCCACGTAGCCCCCTTTCTTGAGGAATCGCCGCCATTCGGTTAGTCCGCGCTCAAAACCAATGTTATAGATGGCTCCCTCTGACCATATAAGGTCTAACTCTTCGTCCTGAAAAGGCAGGTTGTCCATTGATCCAACTATTGCTTTGGTTTTATCTGTAAGGCCTAGCTTGGTTGCATTTCGATTGAAAATATCTACAAATTTGGGAAACAGGTCAACACCTAGTATTGTTCCCGGGGCGTTCTGAGCTAGCACCAGGGTTTGACCACCTGTTCCGCATCCTATATCGGCAATTTTAGAGTTTTGGGTAAGATTGTCGATAAAACTCAATGCCTTGAGGGTTACCTCAGGGCTGCCAGGCCCTTGACGTTCGACATACGAAAAATACTCGCAAATTAAGGCTATATCGAAATCGTGAATGGAGTTGTTTTCTTGTTCCATGATGTAGTAGTTATGTTTTAACAGGCAATAGATTAGCTTTGCCGCTATTAAATTGTTTGAGAATGTTTAAAATTATAATACTTGGCAAGTTACTGCCAAACAGAAATGGTTGTGTAACCTTGTGATTTACCCAAGATTACCTAACCTACCAGCTCCGAATTCGAAATATACATCCAAAGGTTTTAGACCTTTCAAAGGTAAGCATATTTTTTTTGAGTTTCAATTTTGTTTTACAACAAATTATGTAGCAGTTAAGTTTAGGGTTGATTGAATAGTTTTTTTTATTGATAAACACGATTTTTCGTAGTGTTTATCAATCCAGGAATCAAACGCAAAAATTTTCTTCCAAAAAAATTTGCATGGTAAAAAACAATCTTTTATATTTGACCGACCGTTCAACCAAAAATAAATATGCCACGCACAAAGCAGCAAGTTGAAGCAATCCGCCAGCAGCGAGTTATGCAGATTTTAGACGCTGCACTTGATGTTTTTGCCCACAAGGGTTTTCATTCGGCAACTATTGCCGACATCGCCCAAAAGGCAGGAATTGCAAAAGGGTTGCTTTACCATTACTATAGCTCCAAGGAGGAGCTGCTCTCCCATATCGTGATTAATGGTATGAACAATTTGATAGAAAAGTTTGATGAAAACCACGATGGAGTATTAACCGATGCAGAGATGGAACTGTTTATTAACGATATGTTTCGTAAGATTGTCGAAAACCGCAACTACTGGAAGTTGTACTTCTCCGTTATGCTACAACCCAACGTTTTCAGCAAGGAATTGATGCAAAAGCTTGAGGGTATCTATGAACCAATGGTATCAATCTTAATTCAGTACTTTAGGCGCAAGGGCTATCAGAATCCCGAAATGGAGTTTATGATACTGCATGCCCTTTCCGATGGCATTGTTATTAATTACATCACAAACGAGAACTTTCCTCTCGATGCAATTAAGGAGGAAATTATAAAGCGTTATGTCAAGTAAAAAGTTTAATAACCCATTAAATTAACAGGAGATGATTCCACGAGTTTTATTGCCAACCCTTTTGATTTCAGCCACTCAGTTTTTGGTTGGCCAGAATGCAAGCGAGATAGTTCGAAAGGCCGATGAGATGATGCGTGGCGAAAAATCGAGCTATAGCGAGATGACCATGCGTATAGTGCGCCCCAAATGGGAGCGTTCGCTCTCATTTAAGAGCTGGAGCAAGGGTACTGAGCTCTCTTTGGTCTATATCACTTCCCCGGCAAGGGAAAAGGGACAGGCCTTTCTGAAAATTAACCGTGAGATGTGGAGCTGGAACCCAACCATCAACCGAACGGTTAAGCTGCCACCTTCAATGCTCTCACAGGGGTGGATGGGCTCCGACTTTACCAACGATGACTTACTGAACCAGCGGTCAATTGTGGTTGACTACAACCACACCATTTCCGGCGAGGAGCAGATTGACGGGTGGGATTGCTGGCGAATTACCCTTACCCCAAAACCCGACGCTCCCGTTGTTTGGGGCAAAATGTTTCTTTGGGTTACCAAGAAACATTACCTTATCCTGAAATCGGAATACTATGATGAGGAACAATTACTCGTAAAAACTGAGATGGCGCACAGCATTAAGGATGTTGACGGTAGAACAATTCCTACAATTTATGAGCTATTTCCGGCCGAGGAACCCGGCAACAGAACTATTGTTGAACTGAATGCCATTAAATTCAATATCGATATTAACGATAGCTTTTTCTCGCTACGCAATCTTACCCAGGTTAAGTAGGCGAAAACCAATAAAACATTTTGGTATGAGTTATTTAAAAATGGCACAACGGAACCTTTGGCGCAATAAGCGCCGCACGGCCATAACCATCTCAAGTATCTTTTTTGCAGTACTATTTGCGGTAGTAATGCGTTCGTTTCAGCTGGGTTCATACTCGCTCATGATACGCAATGCCATTGAGCAGTACTACGGCTATATCCGTGTCCAACACCCCGATTTTGCCGACGATCCCTCGCTGGAGAACACCTTTGAGTTTGACCAAAGCCTTCCGGAAACAATTTTAAGGGTTCCAAATGTAAAGGCAGTAACCCCACGGCTCGAAACCTTTGCCCTGGCTTCGTCGGGTAACATTACCAAGGGAGTGCTTGTGCTTGGGATAAAACCTGAGGCCGAAAAGCAATTCTCAAACCCTGAACAGTTCATAGTTAGGTTTACCATTCCAAAGTTGTTGGCCGATAGTTCAGGCTTAGAACCCATTCTTACTGATGAAGTAAAAAGGATACTGGGAGCCCACGCCGGCGAATCGTTTACCGATTCCGCAAGGTTGGCCAGAATTTTCGACGATCAACCGGTTGCTGCTGCCCAGCTAAACCAAATCCTGAACCTGTCGCGGGTGCAGGGACGATTTATTACCAGCAACGATAGCGGTGTTGTAATCTCATCGAGGCTGGCCAATTTCTTAAACATTCAGGTTGGCGATTCGCTTGTGATGCTGAGCCAGGGTTACCAGGGTGCTTCTGCAGCCGGGGTTTATCCGGTTATTGGCATTGTTCGAATACCCAACCCAGAACTCGACAACCGAATGGTTTACATGCCGCTACAGTTGGCGCAAAGTTTCTCCAATGCACATAACCTATTGTCGTATATGGCTGTTAACCTGTACGATGCAACCGACGAAGCGCTAAAGGTTACCACCGATAGCTTAAGAAGGACTTTGGCGTATACTGGCTTGAATGTTAAAACCTGGCAAGACCTAAATAGGGTTCTGGTTCAACAGATTGAAAGCGATAACCAGAGCGGGAAGGCTTTCCTTTTTCTGCTGTATTTTGTTGTGTTTTTCGGAATTTTTGGAACTGTAATAATGATGGTGCACGAACGGATGCATGAGTTCGGTGTGCTTGTGGCTGTTGGCATGCAAAAAATTAAGCTGGCCATTACGGTATTACTCGAGATGCTTATTATGGCATTGATTGGTGTAGCGCTTGGGTATCTTGTTGGGTTACCAATAATCCATTACTACCATGTTCATCCCATTAGGCTTACCGGTGAAATGGCAAAAATGATGATGGATATGGGTTTTGAACCATTAATGCCAATGGCTCCGTTCGGTTCATATGTGCTTTGGCAGGGTTTTTCAGTAATATTCATGGTGTTGCTGGCTTGCATCTATCCTGCCCGGAAAATACTTAAGCTTAACACTGTAACAGCAATTAAACGTTAACCAATGGAGTTGAAAACCATAAAACTTTTTAGATCATGTTAGTTTCTCTAAGCTGGCGAAATGTTTGGCGTAACCCAACCCGGAGTATGGTTGTGGTGGTGGCTGTTGCACTTGGACTTTGGGGTGGGGTTACAGCCATGGCCCTTATAAACGGGTGGGTTAAACAGCGCATAGCCGATAGCATTCAGAATGAGATATCGCACATTCAGATACACAATCCCGAATTCCTCCTTAATGAGGAGGTTGATAAAACTTTCAGTTTCGACTCAGTGGCGGCAACCCTCAATTCTACCCCTGGCATTGTTGGGTTTAGCGGAAGGTTGAAGGTTTTTGCCATGGCTCAAACCGATAGGGCTAACTCGGGCTTGGTTGTGCTTGGCGTTAAGCCAAGCAGCGAACGTAGCGTTAGCGGTATTCCCAACAAGCTGATAATGGGTAGTTTCCTTGAAGGGGATTTTACAACTCCCTCGATTGTTCTTGGGAAGAAAGCCGCTGAGGAGTTAAAGCTGGTTAGTTATCAGTTAACTGACAGCATAGCCCAAAAGTTTTCAATCGTGGAGCCAAAGCTCGTAGAGCAAATCCAACCATTGGTGGGTAAGAGGTATAGGTCTCGCTCAAGTTTTATGAATGACCTTAGAGCTGAACTTGAACCCAAACTGTTCAACCATTACTCCGAATCCATAGCCGACTCCTGCATTTCGTTCAGGTTAAATGGCCCTGTGGTTCTTACATTTCAGACACCGGCTGGTGAGCTGCATAGCGCAATGTTCAGGGTACGCGGCATTTACCGTACATCTAATACGGCCTTTGATGCGCGTATGGCTTACGTAAATTTCGATAATCTTGCTACAGCGGCTAGTATCAACCCAAACCATGTTCATGAGGTTGCCATCCTTTGTAAGGGTAACACCGACGCGGTAAACGTAGCAAAAACGCTATCGGCTACTCATCAAAACTTGAAGGTCAGGAGCTGGGATGAAATTTCGCCCGAAATTGCACTATATGCTGCATTTGGCGATTTTATGGGGATGATTTACGTTGTAATAATCCTGTTTGCCCTAGCATTTGGAATTATTAACACCATGATGATGAGTGTTCTGGAGCGGTACCGTGAGTTTGGTATGCTTATGGCCATTGGTATGAACCGCTTACGTGTATTTAGCATGATAATGATGGAATCGGTTTTTCTTACCCTTACCGGTGGCGTTGTGGGGATAGCATTCAGCACTGTATTTATCAAGATATTTGCCCGAACGGGTATCGATTTCAGCATGTGGGCTGAAGGGTTTGAGGCCATTGGGTACTCCTCTGTGGTTTACCCTGAAATTACCATTTCCAACTATGTACTTATTACCATGCTGGTGGTTGCCACAGGCATTCTTGCTTCGTTGTGGCCTGCCCGGAGGGCGCTTAAATTAAATCCCATGCAGGCATTAAGAGTTGAGTAAATACTGATAACTTGTAAAATATCAATCCATATGGCAATAATTGAAGTTGTTAACGTTGATAAGATATACAACGACTCAGAGGTAAAGGTTACCGCTCTGAGCAATATCAACCTTAAGGTTGAAAAGGGTGAGTTTACCGCTATTGTAGGTCCATCGGGGTCGGGGAAAACCACGTTGCTCAACCTGATTGGAGGGCTCGATAGCCCAACCAATGGTAAAATACGTGTTGGCGATGTTTGGCTTAATGAGCTAAAAGGCTCAAAACTTATTGATTTCAGGCTTCGCAATATTGGGTTCGTTTTCCAGTCGTATAACCTGATACCTGTGCTCACGGCTGGCGAGAATGTTGAGCTAATCATGCAGCTACAAGGTGTGCCAGCTAAGCTGCGCAAACAGGTTTCAGCCGATATGCTGGGGAAGGTGGGATTGGCAGACAGGTTTGCCAGCCGTCCGGCTAAGCTATCGGGAGGGCAGCAGCAGAGGGTTGCCGTTGCTCGGGCCCTGGCATCTAAACCCCAATTCATACTTGCCGATGAGCCTACAGCCAACCTCGATGGCAAATCGGCCGAGAATCTTTTGCAAATTATGGAACATCTTAACCGGACCGAGGGTGTTACCTTTATCTTCTCCACTCACGACCAGCGTGTGGTTAACCGCGCCCGTAGGGTAATACTGTTGGAGGATGGAAAAGTTAAATCCGATATTCTTCAGTAAACTTTCAGCACTATGCGAAAAACATTAAAACTCACACTGGTTTTTGCTTTGCTGCTCTACGGCTATGCAGGCGCACAGGAGTTTAAGGGGCAACTAAAATTACTTAATAACCTCTTTGTACCCTACCCCGATACGCTGATGTGGTTTACTGACCAAACCCTTGAGAATAGGCTTGAGTTCAAGTGGGATGCCACCGATTGGCTGAGGTTTGATGTTCAGGCGCGCAATCGATTTATTTATGGCGATTTTGTTGAGAATATCCCCAATTACTCATCGCTTATTGGCAGTAGCAACGGGCTTGTTAACCTTTCGTTCCTCTGGGCTGAGGGGCGCTCGTTTGTTGGGCATACCGAGTTCGATAGGCTTTTTGCGCGGGTCAGCTATAGCCGTTTTGAGCTAACGCTCGGCAGGCAACGCGTAAACTGGGGAATTGATTTGGTATGGAACCCGAACGATATCTTTAATACCTTTTCGTACCTAAACCTGGAATACCCTGAGCGACCGGGCACCGATGCCGTTACATTGAAAGCGTACACTGGCCAGCTATCGTACATCGAGGCTGTTTACCAGCCCCACAAAACAGACGATAGCAGCGCCTACGGCGTTAGGTATAGAGCAAATATAGCCCGCACCGATTTTCAGTTCTTGGTAGCTCGTATGGCTGGCTTCTACATGCTGGGCGGAGGCCTATCGAGTGAGCTTGGTCAATTTGCCATTAGGAGTGAGGTTTCATACTTTCATGCCATTAGGTCGAGCGAAAAAAGCGGATTGGTAGCCACCCTCTCGGCCGACCGCTCTTTTGGGAGCAACAGCTTTGTGCAGCTTGGAGCGCTCTACAACTCCTTTGGCAGCAAGGGTAGCCATGAACCCATTAGTCTCATTGAACCCCAGGCGCAAAGCCCCATGATGCTTAGCCGAGGGAAAGTGAACCTTTTTGTGGGAGTAAATAGCACCGTGGCAACGCTCTTTACCCCCTCGCTGGCCATACTGGCCAACCCAACCGACTGGTCGGCCGCGGTGATACCCAGTTTAGGCTACTCAGCCTCCGACAACCTAACCCTTGCCCTAACCGCCATGCTATTTGCTGGGAACCGAACCGATGAATACCCAAGTATCGGTCAGCTTGCTTACTTTAAGGTGCAGTGGAACTTTTAGAAACATTTTTTTCGACCCCTCTAAATCTCCCCTGAAAGGGGAGGCTTTGGCTACGCGGTAATTTTTTTTGGTTTCGCCCTCTCCTCTCAGGAGAGTGTTGGGTGCGGTCGGTTTTCCCCTAAAAACTACCAACGACCAACACCTCCTGTCATTCCGAACTCGCAGGTGAAAGCAGTATGATGCCGGCAAATGCTTACATTGTATTAGGAAACTACTTGGGCAAAAGAACTCTAAGACAACCGAGATATACACCCCAGTAAGCCAAAAAAGTTTGCAAAAAGTTAAAAGCCCATTTGATAATTTGAAATATTTCTTTAATTTAGCATTTGGTATGATTAAAGTCATACATATCCACCCAATTTAGGATGTATTGTATGGTTTTATCATACATATAAACGAGTTAGCAACCATTTAAAAAACACGCAGTGACAAACAAATGAGTGTGAAATTTGATATAATAATTGATAGTAAAGGCCATTTAAGGAAACGAGAGAGTTTTGATTTAGAATTTAAGCAAAACTTTCACTTGGGTGATAATCTGATTAAATATATCAAATCGCTTGTTGGAATGGCTAATAATAAAGGGGGGCAGATAATTTTTGGAATTAAAGATAAACCTCGTCTCCCTTTAGGAATGACAAATAATCGTTTTCGTGAAGTAGATACTGCAACTATTGATAGACTAATTCGTGAATATTTCTCTCATGAATTGATATGGGGTATTGAAACAATAGATTATGACAATAAGGAGTTTGGGCAAATTTGGGTAGAAGAGTCAGAATACAAACCAATTATTTGTAAGAAAAATAAAGACGATATTATAAGAGAAGGAGCCATTTATTATCGATATCGCGGTGAAGTTAAGGAAATTGAATTTGCTGAGTTAAATGATATGCTTCAAAGGGAAAGAGATAAAGAAAAAAATATGTGGATGCAGCATATTCAAAAGATTTCAATGATTGGACCTCAATTTGTTCATTTACTTGACACAGTAAAGGGAGAAATAAGCGTGGGGGCAGGAAAGATATTAGTTGATAAAAATGTTCTTGAAAAAATTAAATTTGTAAAAGAAGGTCAGTTTGTTGAAAAGGATGGTGCTCCAACATTAAAGTTAGTTGGAGAAATCACTGGAGTTGTTGATACAGATATAGCATTACCGACAGATTCTATCTATCCTTTATTTACTAAGGATTTGCAAGAAAAGTTGGGATTAAATAGCTATGAAATTCAGGCTGTACTAAAGAAACTGAACGTCAAAGGAAATTCCAAATTTCATACAGAGATTAAATCAGATAAAAAATCTGCCAAACTGAATAAGTATTCCGAAAGTCTTGTCCCAGTGATAAAACGAATGCTTAACAGAGCGGACTTTTTAACAATTTGCTTAAAAGAATATAAGACAAGTAACAATAATAGAAAGACCAAAAAGAAGAAAAAATAAAAACGGTTGCTAACATCGTGTATAAAACATTGGGGTTTAAGTGGTTAATTCAAGCGTTCTGCCCCGCATCGGCGTTTGTGTCGGCGGATAGGAACGAAGCCCGCAATCCCCAACGTTTCATACACGTAACCGTTGGCGTTAACTTAATGAAGATGACTTTACAATATTTCAAGTCTGATAACAATGAAAAGATTACTCTGCTTTATTCTGCTTCTAATAAATTTCTCAGTATTTGGACAGAAAATTTCATTCAGCCCTGAAATTTTATCAGCAAAAGATAATGAAATAATTTCTGTTAGAGAATTTTGGAAATCATATATCCAAGACTGTATTAAAAGTTTTATTACAAAAGACAAAAGTTTAACCTTGAAGTATTGGAATGAGGAAGAGCTTAAAAATGGTTACTCTGATTTAACTATAGATAACCTGTCATCTACTTTCCCATTATACCTTTATGGAGAACTAGTAACATTTGACATCAAAAAAACAGAGAATGGATTTCTCCGAATTAGAAGCCTCATTCTTCAATCGGATAGTACAAGTAAGAACGTTTTAGGTGTATTCAGCGTTTATTCAAAAAAAGAAACCACTGGTTATAAATTTTACAATCATTTCTTTATTGCAAAATCATCGCTTAAGCATTATTCCACTGCTCATTTTGACTATTTCTACCCTGCAGATTACGACTTTAACATAGACAAAGTGAAAGAAACGGAAAACTTTTATTTAAATCTATCATCTCAATATGACTTTCAACCTAAGAATAGAATCACCTATGTTGTTGGAAAAACTCTCGATGAAGCGAATGGTTTTATTGGATTTGACTATTCTCTAAGAAGTAGTGCTTCAAAAAATGCAGGATATTATTTATGCAGCCAGAACATTCTTGTTTCTTGTCAGGTAGACCACCATCATGAGATTGTGCATTCAATTTTTGAAACAAAATTTCCGAATGCTCCTAAGTTATTTCATGAAGGAATTGCAACATATTATGGAGGAACTTCTGGAGAAGAATTCGATTTTCATGTCAACCAATTACATGCAATGATTACTTCCAATAAAGAAATAGATTTATCAAACTTCGATGAATGGGATAAAATAATTGAAAATAAGACTAATCCATTTTACACAATAGGTACTGCATTTATTGATTATGCTTTTAAACTAGGAGGAAAGCAGAAAGTTCTTGCTCTTTTTAAGTACCCAAATACCAAAGAAGGAACATATTCTGCTATTACTACTGAACTTGGTATTGAAAGAGATAAAATAGACTTATTCCTGAAAGAGTACATTAAAAATTACAAGAAAGAAAAAAAATAAACTAACGCTAACACGTGGTTTAACCCACTGGGGCTGATTTGCTGATAAGAAAGTTTTTAATAATTTAGTAAAAGTTTAACGTGGGATAAGGACGCTTCCGTTAACTCCCCAGCGTGCCAAACCACGGGAACGTTACAAGCCTTTACAAATCAGTCCAGTCTGCACAATCTTTGTTCTATTGCACTTTCCATCATCATTCAATTCAACCTCATTTGGAGTAATAAAAAATAAAACGTACGTTTTACCGAAAGTGTTGATTTAAAACGTTTGCAGCAAAAACAACCATGTTATAAAAATATGCCGAACAACATATTTGTATAAAATTGCTTGCACAAAAAAGATTTTTTTCCATACCTTTGTCACGGATTCATATCTGGGACAACTATGATTAAAAAAGTATTAATTGCTAACCGGGGCGAGATTGCAGTCCGGGTTATTCGCTCGTGCCGCGAGATGGGGATACTCTCCGTAGCGGTTTACTCCGACGCCGACCGGCGTGCACTCCATGTGCGCTATGCCGATGAGGCATACCATATTGGGCCATCGCCCTCGCGCGAAAGCTACCTGAATGGCGATAGGATTATTGAGGTGGCCCTTAGGGCAGGTGCCGATGCCATTCATCCCGGCTACGGTTTCCTTTCGGAAAACGCTGAGTTTGCCCGCAAATGTGCCGCCGCAGGCATAACCTTTATTGGGCCCGATCCCGATGCCATTAACCAAATGGGCGATAAGATAACCGCCCGCCAAACCATGATTGCCGCTGGCGTGCCCGTAGTACCCGGAACCCAGCAAAAGGTTTCGGACATGGAAACCGTTCGTAAGATTGTTGACGAGATTGGTCTGCCGGTCATCATCAAGGCTTCCGCTGGTGGTGGTGGTAAAGGGATGCGGCTGGTTCGCCGACCCGAAGATCTTATTTCGGCCGTTAAAATGGCTCAATCGGAGGCATTATCGGCCTTTGGCGACGATACGGTGTATATAGAGAAGTATGTTGAATCGCCTCACCATATCGAGTTCCAAATACTTGCCGACAGGCACGGCAATACCGTTCACCTTTTTGAACGCGAGTGCTCCATACAGCGCCGCCACCAAAAGGTAATTGAGGAGACCCCCTCGCCTTTCCTTACCCCTGAGCTTAGGGAGGAAATGGGGAAGGCAGCCGTGGCTGCCGCTAAGGCTGTTAACTACGTTGGAGCAGGAACCATTGAGTTCCTTGTTGATGGCAACCGCAACTTCTACTTCCTTGAAATGAACACCCGCCTGCAGGTGGAACATCCCATTACCGAGCGTGTTACCGGCATCGACCTGGTTAAGGAACAAATCCGCATTGCCTCAGGCTTGCCAATATCGTTTAAACAGGATGAGATAGCCCAGCATGGGCATGCCATTGAATGCCGAATACTGGCCGAGGACCCATTCAATAATTTTATGCCCTCACCCGGGCTTATCCGTCACATCAGCGAGCCCAATGGGCTTGGTGTTAGAACCGATGGTTACGCCTACGAGGGCTACGAAATACCTATATACTACGACCCCATGATTAGCAAGCTAATAACCTGGGGGCGCGACCGAACCGAGGCTATCAACCGTATGAAGCGCGCTCTTTTTGAGTATAAGATAACCGGCGTTAAAACCTCCATCCGATTCCTTGAGCGTATCATGGATAATCACGATTTCAGGATGGGTAACTATAACACCCACTTTATCCCTGAACACCTCGATGAGCTAATGGACATCCATCCACGCGGCAGTAAAGTTTTTGAGGATATGGCTATTATTGCTGCCTACTTCGACTTTATTACCAAAATGGAAAAGGTTGCCATGAGCGACTTTACCGTAACCCATTCCGACAACTGGAAAACATACGGATTGAAGCGTAGCTTACTGCCATACTAACTAAACCGACTACAATATGGGACTTGAAGTAAGAATTGGCGACCGAATAGCCGATGTTAAGCTGGTGCGTCGCGACGAGAATGTGGCCGTTTTTGAGGTTGATGGCGTTGAGTATGAGGTTGACATTGCCCAGGTTGAAAACGGTGTTTACTCAATCATACATAATGGGAAATCGTTCAATATCGAAATAATACCCGGCGATGGGCCCAAAAACTACTACGTGAACACCTTTTATAACTCGCACGAGGTGGAGATTATTGATGCCCAGAGCCGATACCAACGAAGCCGAAAGGCGCTTGACGACCATGCTGCCGATAAAATTATATCGACCCCCATGCCCGGTCGGGTTGTAAAGATTCCAGTTAACGAGGGCGATACCGTTACCAAGGGGACAACCGTCATTGTAATTTCGGCCATGAAAATGGAAAGCGAGTACAAAAGCCCGGTTGATGGGGTGGTAAAGAAAATATATGTGAATGAGGGCGACAACATCAATGCCAACCAACCGCTAGTTGAAATTGAGTAAATTCTATCCTTTAACTTTTTATTGATTTTTTCCATGAAAACACTTGATGAGCTATATCAGGAGCTAGAGCGACGTAATGCCTTGGCCGAGCAGGCTGGTGGCGCCGATCGTATTGCCAAGCAACACGAGGGCGGTAAAAAAACCGCCAGGGAACGTATAATCGAGCTACTTGACCCCGGAACCTTTAACGAGGTAGATAAGTTTGTAACCCACCGCACCAACGATTTTGGCATGGACAAGAACCGTATTCTGGGCGATGGCGTGGTTACCGGTTACGGTAAAATTGACGGACGGTTGGTATACGTTTACGCTTACGACTTTACCGTTTTTGGAGGAACCCTGAGTAGGGCAAATGCCGATAAAATCATAAAGCTACAGCAGCTGGCCACCCGTGTGGGTGCTCCTATTATCGGATTGAACGACTCGGGGGGGGCGCGCATTCAGGAAGGTGTCCAAAGCTTGGCCGGCTATGCCGAGATATTCTACAACAACGTTCGCAGTTCAGGTGTTATTCCGCAAATTACTTGCATAATGGGGCCTTGCGCCGGTGGCGCTGTTTACTCCCCAGCACTTACCGATTTTATAATTATGGTTAAGGATTCCAGCTACATGTTTGTTACCGGGCCCGATGTTATAAAAGCGGTTACCCACGAGGATGTTACCAAGGATGAGCTGGGTGGAGCTGTGACCCATAATGCCAAAAGCGGCGTAGCGCACTTTATTGCTGAAAACGACGAACAGGCGTTAATGCTTGTTAGGGAGCTAATGAGTTTCCTACCCGTTAACAACATGGAGGAGCCACCCGTTTATCCCACCACCGACGATCCGCTACGCGAGGACGAAAGCCTGCAAACCCTTATCCCTGCCGATCCAAATAAACCCTACGATATCAAGGAACTAATTCTAACCGTGGTTGACGAAAAAAACTTTCTGGAGGTTCAACCGCTATTTGCCAAAAATATTGTAGTTGGGTTTGCACGTATGGCGGGGCACACGGTTGGAATTGTTGCCAACCAGCCAGCCCACCTTGCCGGTGTGCTCGATATTGACGCATCGGTTAAGGGTGCTCGCTTCATTCGTTTCTGCGATTCGTTCAATATACCCATTGTAACCTTTGTTGATGTTCCAGGATTCCTACCCGGAGTTAACCAGGAATCGAATGGTATTATTCGTCATGGGGCAAAACTTCTGTACGCTTACTCTGAGGCAACAGTTCCCAAAATTGCAGTAATAACCCGCAAGGCATACGGTGGCGCATACTGTGTAATGTCGAGCAAGCAGGTTGGCGCCGATGTAAACTATGCCTATCCCATGGCCGAAATTGCCGTAATGGGACCCGAGGGTGCCGTAAATATACTCTACAGGAGTAAAATTGACAGCGAGGAAACCCGTCAGGAACTAATTGACGAGTATCGCGAAACATTTGCCAATCCCTATCGAGCAGCGGAACTGGGCTATATTGATGAGGTTATATTACCCAGGCAAACACGTTCCAAGCTCATTCAGGCCTTGGAGATGACCCGAACCAAAAGCCAGCAAAACCCTCCGCGCAAGCATGGTAATATTGTGCTATAAAAAAGAGGGTGTCAATACTCCGACACCCTCTTCAATCCTTACTATTATCTGATCCTATTTACTAATACTTTATATTTAACTGCTTCAGCAACTCCTCAACCGCAGTTTTAATTTGATTATCTATACCGTTTGCAGCTTCTTCGGGTTTAATAGGTACCTGTATATCCGGAATAAGCTGTTGATTCTCTAAATATTTTCCATTTAAATCCTTAACTCCCATTTGGGGTATTCCAAATACAAGCGTTGGATCAATTTGGGTTTCCCACCATACAGCCGTCATAGTTCCAGGTATCGGCATCCCTAATAGTTTTCCAACACCCAAGGTCTTGTAAACGTATGGGAATCCATGAGCATCGGAGTAGTTACCCTCACCAACAAGCACAATTGAGGGCTTATACCATTTAGCAATTGGCTCACTACCTATATGTTGTCCACGTGGCACGAAATCGACATACCTTTTACCATTGAGCAAAGTAGCCAAATCGTCGTGCAGCCAACCGCCCCCGTTAAAACGAGTATCAACAATTACAGCTTCTTTCCCTCTGTGTTTACCAAGCAAATCGGAATAAACCTCCCGGAAACTTTCCGAGTTCATTCCCCTAACGTGAACGTAACCTATCCTGCCATTGGAAAGGCGCTCAACCTCATCGTTACATCTCTTTACCCATCGCTTGTATATTAACTCCGACTCTTCGCGCCGGCTTATGGGTTTAACGGTTTCTGTCCAATGTTCTCCATTGGCCGGATTATAAAATCCAATGGAAACAAGTTTGCCTGCTTTGCGATTTAACAAGTTAAAGAAGTTGGTATTGCTTTCTACATCAACACCATCAATCTTTTCAATAATCACACCAGCCTTAACTTTCCCTTTTGAGTTAATCAGGGGGGAGTTATCTAAAACCTCAACTATTTTCATTCCCTTACCGGAATAGCCATAATCGTATAATGCTCCCAAAACGGCTGTTTGGTCGGCATTATTTGGATTTGGTCTGTACCGGCATCCGGTATGCGAGCCATTAAGCTCGCCAAGGAGTTCACTCATCATCTCCGCAAAATCAAAATTATTGTTGATATGAGGTAAGAATCTGGAGTATTCGCTCTTGTAAAAACTCCAATCAACTCCATGAAGGTTTGAATCGTAAAACTTTTTATACACCTGTCGCCACATATGCTCAAACATATATTCGCGCTCTTTTGGGTAATTTATGCTAAACTCCGCATTAAACTTAATGGTTGTTAACTTATTTGTGGCAATCTCAACCTTCATCAAAGCGCCATCAGATAGTAAGAATAAATTTTTCTGATCCTTATCGATATGAAGATTCCCAGCATATCCATCAATTTTAACCAGCAACTTGGTCTCATTGTCTTTTAGGTTTGTCACCCAAAGGTCGTGACCTTTCTCAAAACGGCTCAGGTAGTATAACTTTTCACCATCGGGAACCAAAATAGCATCGGATAGAGCCGATGAATTTATGGTTAGTTTAACCTTCCGATTATCAATATTTTCAATATCAATTTTTAGTGGTTCAATACCTTTATCGCTTGGCGCTGATTTCTTATCCTTTTTGTCGTCCTTTTCGGATTTCTCTTTGGTGTCGTTATTGGGTTTTTCTTTATCTTTCTTACGTTTTTCCTTTAGTAGTTCCCATTCAGGTTTGCTTAATTTGAATTCTTCATACGCTTCCTGGGTTAAGAACATAGCATAGGCATCGAACTGCGAACCCCACGAGCCATGGCTACGCATTCCCATTTTATCGCTAAACCAAAGGATAGCCTTGCCATCCATCATCCATTTGGGGTTACTATCTTCGTATCCGCTCTTTGTCAAGTTGAAGAATTGACCTGAGCCATCGGCCTTAACCAGAGCAACATCGGAATCGGGCCATGAAGGTAGTTCCATAAAACTAACTACAAACCATTTCCCATCGGGCGACCACTGGTACCATTGGTCGCCATCGGAGTAGGAGTAATTGTACTTTCCGTCGAGAATTGTTCTGATTTGTTTTGTTTCGAGATTCATAACGCAGAGCGTTGTACGCTCCTTCAAAAAAGCCACCTCTTTACCATCGGGTGAGTAGGCCGGTTGGAAAGTTTCCTCGGGGATGGTAATAATTGGTTCCTCCTTCAACAAGGTTGACAAAGTGAAATTGGGTTCATCGGCCGATAAAATAGAGGTTTGGTAGATATTCCAACTGCCATTGCGCTCCGATGCATACAGTAATTTTTTTCCATCGGGGCTGAAGCTAACCCAACGTTCTTGCTCCGGAGTGCTGGTAATGCGCTTGGTAATGCTGTGATCGGCTGAAGTTACAAAAACATCGCCCCTTATAATAAATGCAACTTCTTTGCTGTCGGGCGAAACAGCCATTTCGGTTGCTCCTTTTGAGAGTGATTCAAATTTCACCTCCTGCTCGGTTTTATCGGTGGCAATACTGATGGTAACCTTTTGGGGGGCTCCGTTTAATGGCATTGTGTAAATTTCGCCATTATAATGAAAGCAAAAAGTATTATTAGCAAACGATAAAAACCTTACGGGATGTTTGGTAAAATTTGTAAGAACTTTAGGTGGATTTTTTAAATCGATATCCTGCTCGGCAATGTTGAAGCTGCCATTTATTTCGGATAAGTAATATATGGCTTTCCCATCGGCCGAAAATACTGGATTTCGGTCTTCCCCTTCAAATGAGCTTAACTTTTTGTGGGTATTAGTTTTTGTATCGTAAATCCAAATATCGCGGGTTACCGACGATTGATGGTGCTTTCTCCAGACATCTTCATACCCCTTAACATCGTGGTAGGCAATATATCTGCCATCGGAGCTAAACACTGCTCCCTCGGCGGGTGTTGTAAGCACCTGTCTTACTCTCCCGCCATCAACAGGGGTTATGTATAGTTCTGAAAGAATGTCGCTGGGGAAAAGGACATTTTTGGCATCGTCCTGAATGGTTGCGCTGAACAGAATTTCTTTTGCATCGGGAGTGAATGCCGTTGGATACTCGTTGGCAGAGTGAAAGGTCAAACGAATTGGTTCACCTCCTTCGGAAGGAATTACAAAAATATCGAAATTGCCAAACCTGTTGGAGGCAAAAGCAATTCTTTTGCCATCGGGCGACCAAACCGGCATAAAATCGTAAGCCGGATTTGTAGTTAGGATTCGGGCTTCTCCCCCGTTTGCCGGAACTTTATAAATATCGCCTTTATAGCAAAATGCTATAAAATTCCCATCAGGCGAAATGGTAGGGTAACGCATCCACAGGGGGTTAGCGCTTTCTTGTGCAAAAAGGTTAACATTTGCAAGTATCGCAATGGTTAACATGAACCATTTTTTCATCATAATGCGTATTATTTAGGGCCAATAACTTTTTTTTTGATTGTCGAATTACTATATGGTTTAAAACAAAGTTTTGAATTGATTTTCAATGCATACTCTATAGCGACACCTAAAAGTTGCTCTGAACAACAAAGGCTTTTTCAATGAACCATTCCAACATGATAATCACCCTTTGTCTGATTTCTTTAATCTATCTATCTTTAACAAAAAAATTTGCATGAGCCAAGAACCGCACAAAAGGGTACTGATAGTAACGTACTACTGGCCGCCATCGGGAGGGGTGGCAGTACAGCGTTGGCTTAAGTTTGTAAAGTATCTGCGCGATTTTGGCTGGGAGCCCATTGTTTATACCCCAGAAAACCCTGAATCCTTCTACGACGACCATTCCCTGCTTAAAGATATTCCTGAGAACATTGAGGTTATCAAACGGCCAATATGGGAGCCCTACGACATTTACAAATGGATAACAGGGCGAAAGGGCAAAAAGTTGGGGCTTGGTTTTGCCGACGATAGCGGTAAAAAAGGGCTAGTGGCAAAGTTGATGGTTTGGATACGGGGAAATATTCTGATACCCGACCCGCGAATATTCTGGGTTAGACCATCGGTAAAATTTCTGAAACGTTACCTCAAGCAACATCCGGTTGATGCCATTGTTACCACCGGGCCTCCTCACTCCATGCATCTTATTGGGCTTAAGCTTAAGCGTAAGTGCAATATACCATGGCTTGCCGATTTCCGAGACCCTTGGACAAATATCGATTTTTACCATGAGCTGAGGCTTACCAAACTTGCCGATTGGTATCACCATAAACTTGAGCTGGAGGTAATACAAACTCCCGACTGCGTGCTAGTGGTATCGCAGCAGATGAAGCGAGATTTTAGCGATTTGGGAGGAAGGAATCTTTTGGTTCTAACCAATGGCTTTGATTCCGATGATATTACCAATGGCGAGACCCAAGGTGACAACAACTTTTCCATTTGTTATGTTGGGACGATGAATGCCGCTCGGAACCCAATTGTTTTATGGCAAGCATTAAGCAAGATGTGCTCAACAAGCAAAGAGTTTGCCCAAAAACTCAAAATCGTAATGGCCGGCCAAATCGATATTTCGGTAACCAATACCATAAAATCGCTAAACCTTGAAGGGAATTTTGAATACCTTGGATTACTACCCCATGACAAGGCGCTGGAATTGCAAAAAAGTTCACAAGTCCTTCTGCTGGTTGTTAACAATACTCCAAACGCAAAGGGCATTGTTACAGGCAAGTTTTTTGAATACCTTTCCGTAGGCAAACGAATTCTTGCAATAGGTCCAACCGATGGTGATTTGGCTGAAATCATTCGCGAAACCGGCTCAGGCGATTTGATCGGTTACGATGATGTTGATAGCGCTATTCAAACACTTACCCGGTATTTCAACCTTTTTGAACAGGGCAAATTGGATCCGGAACCCAAAGGTATTGAAAATTACTCCCGCAAGGCTCTAACAGGCCGGTTAGCCGAAATTCTAAATCAAATCACCAATGAGTAAAAAGGGACTACTTACAGTTCTGGGAGCACGCCCACAGTTTGTAAAAGCAGCGGCTGTTAGCCGACAACTTCAGGCTTTTGGCATACCCGAAACGATTGTTCACACCGGTCAGCATTTCGACGAAAACATGTCGGATGTCTTTTTTAGGGAGATGAGCATCCCGACTCCTGCATATAACCTAAACGTCAATAGCCTTAACCATGGAGCAATGATCGGGCGAATGCTTGAGCAGGTTGAAGAAATCATTCTCAAGGAAAAACCCGCTGCCGTTATGGTTTATGGCGACACCAACTCAACGTTGGCGGGAGCACTTGCTGCGGTAAAACTTCATGTGCGTGTTATTCACGTTGAGGCAGGGCTACGTTCTTTCAATATGGCCATGCCTGAGGAGGTAAACCGAATACTTACCGATCGTATTTCAAGTCTCCTGTTCTGCCCAACCGATGCAGCGGTTGCTAACCTTAAAGCAGAGGGCTTTGAGGGATTTAAGGCTCAAATTGTAAAGTGTGGCGATGTGATGCAGGACGCTGCATATTTCTATCTGAACAGGGCAAAGTCAACATCGCGGATTCTTGACGAGCTTTCGCTCAACAGCAGCTTTGTGCTTGCTACCATCCACAGACAGGAGAACACCGATGATCCATCAAACCTCAAAAACATAATTGATGGGCTGAATAGGATTAACCGCGAAATCCGTGTAGTAGTTCCATTGCATCCAAGGACCCGGAAAATACTTGAGCAGTTAGGAATTTCACCGGAGTTTACAGCTATTAACCCGGTTGGGTATTTTGATATGCTAATGCTTATTAGCAATTGCAAGCTGGTTATGACCGATAGCGGAGGGCTTCAGAAAGAGGCTTTCTTTTTTGGTAAATACTGCATTACTCTACGCGAGCAAACCGAGTGGGTTGAACTGGTTGAGCATGGTTTTAATCGTTTAGCAGGCGCTAATGCCGAGGCTATTTTCAACACCTTTTGCGAAATGGTAAACAAAAAATCGAACTTCGATATCGATTTATATGGCAATGGAAAAGCATCGGAACGAATTGCGGAGCAACTTAAACAGTGGCTTTAATATACTTTGGGCAGCACTTATACTTTTTACCTTACAGCCAATCAGATTAAATGCCCAGTGGTACGCTGAAGTATGTGGTGGGAGTGTGTATAATCTATCAATGCCACTGACCATTTATCAGGACGGTGCACCAACCATTAGAATGACTGCCCGATTTAAAACCGAGTCTTTCACTTTACCGGTTTACTGGGATATTCGACTAGGGAAAAAAGTTGGGAAAAGGATTTTTGAAGCAGAACTAATACATCACAAGCTATACCTGAAGAACACTACTGCCGAAGTGCAAAAGTTTAACGTATCGCACGGGTTCAACATGCTGATATTCAACTACGTAATTGAAACAGGAAATTATAGGTTCAGAACAGGGATAGGACTTGTAATTGCACATCCTGAGTCAAAAATTCGTGGACTTGAGTTTGGAAACTCAACCGATGATTGGGATATGGGTTACTATCTTACAGGGCCTGTAGTTTTAGCAAGCGCTGAACGCCTAATCGACATGTCAAAGCACTTTTACCTTGTAATGGGGGCAAAAACAACGGTTGCATTTGCTAAAGTGCCTATCAGTAGCGGCTATGCAAGGTTTGTGAACGTTGCAGGGCATCTGAACATTGGCTTTGGCTTAAGAATATAAAAAATGCCGACCAAATTTGATCGGCATTGATTATTGTTGATTCAACATTATGCAATGTGAAGGAACTGCGATACCAGTTTGGCAATCTCAGCGTTGTTTCCGTATAGCTTTTCGCTTAATCCCTTATCGTTAAAAGCTTTCAGCTTTGAAATAATTGAGTCGATCATGCCATGGGGGTAGATACCATCCTTTTCAAATTTTTGCCTTTTAGCCTCAAGCGCCTCGGCCGATTCCCAGCACGATGCAGGCAATTGCTTAAGGCTGGCTAACCTGTCCTTGAACTCAGGCCTGAAGATATTAACGTCAACATAGAGTTTCTCAGCCAATTCAAGGGCATCGGGACGACGAAGCCCATCGAGTGCAGCAACAATAAGGCCGGCAACAGTCAGGTATGGATTAGCCGATCCATCGGCAACACGGTACTCAACGGTTTGCTTACTTTCCTTTGCTTCGTATACGCTGCAATCGTTAGGGTTAGCATGTTGAACCATGTGCTCAGCACCAATCCATCCAAGCGGAACACGTATTACCACTGAGCGGTTACGCTCACCCCAGCAAATATTGGTGGGTGCTTCCTGGTGAGGAACAAGACGTAAGTAGGAGATGGGGATGGTGTTGCCAAAGGCGGTTAGGGCATCGGCTGCATCGAGGATGCCCGCAACCATTTTCTTGGCGGTATTGCTAAGCTTGCCGTTTTCCACCATCATGTTTTTGCCATCCTTTTCCACCATCATGTGGAAATGTAAGCCGCTTCCAGCCTTTCCTACAGTGATTTTTGGGGCAAAACTTATGTCCACCCCGTAACGATAGCCAAGCATCCGAACAATCCACTTGGCAATTATAAGCTGTTCAACAGCCTCCTCGGCAGGCATGGGAAGGAATTCAATCTCGTGCTGTTCATAAAGATGATCATCGGTCATGAAGCAACCAACTTCAGAGTGGCCATACTTAACCTTACCCCCGGCGCTGGCTATGTAAATAAGAGCCTCTCGACGCAGGTTTTCCCACTTTGAAAATGGTTCCGAGGCGTGGTAGCCTTTTTGGTCAACGCCCGGGTAAAAATCTTCGCGTTCGCTAATCACGTAGTACTCCAGCTCGGCAAGCGCCTTAAAGGTCATGCCTGTTTCACGCTTGAATAAATCGTGGGCTTTGCGCAGCACGTTTTCAGGAGCGCTTTCAAGGGGTTTGCCAGTGCTATCGTAGAAGGAGCAAAGAATATCTATTGTAGGAACATCGGAAAAGGGATTCACAAATGCGGTACGGTAACGTGGGATAACGTAGAGGTCGCTACTTCCGGCCTCAATGAACGAGAACAAGCTACTACCGTCAACCCGCTCGCCGGCCGATAGAACGGAGTCGAGATGCTCCTTGGATGATATTACAAAGTTCAGGGTTTTTAGCTTGCCATCCTCTGCCACATAGCGGAAGTTTACCATTTGGATGTTGTTAGCCTCGCAAAAGCGAATAATATCGTTTTTGGTAAACTCCGATGCGGGTTTCTTTAAAAAGTGAACCAGCTCATTGGGGTTCATCAGGATTTCAGAATCGTTCATGGGTTCCTAAATTTTTTATTTTGCCAAAGCTACAAAATCAATCGACATCGCATTCGCTTGCAGCTATGTTTATCAACATCATTTTATAGCATTTTCCCTTATTGCAGAATTATATTCAGTAATTGACTAAAAGTGTAGAAGAATATTCTAGAACTAAAGGTTTTATCTCGATATATTTCCATAAAAATGGGATTAGAGCTGTTTTGAATTAGTTGGGCGATTTGCCATATTGGAGAGTCTTTCCCATAGTTGATAATAGTTTTAAAGGATTGCAGTTAAAGAAGGCTAAAAAACATTTGTTTAATTGCCAGTGAATTCGAATGAGAGGAAGAAAATTTCTTTAATTTGCACTGTTAACTAGTCCAACGAGAGTTCAATAAATTCTGGCATGAAAAATAAGCCTTTACCCATATTCGCAGTTGTCCTGATTACGGTATTGTCAATAAATGCTTTGTCCGCCCAGCAGAAGCGAACAAACTGGTTGCAGGAGAAAAACGAGTATACAGGCCGCTGGCGTGTTGGTGTTGGTGGCGATATTGTTGAGCCAACTGGCGTCGATATTCAATTTTACCGTTTGAGCAAGATCTGCACAAGCCAATTTGCCATTAACAAGAAAATAGCCATTGGTATTTGGGCAGGCATGGAAGGGTTATTTCTAAACTCCCTTATCGATAAGCAAAACATTACGATTTGGGAAAAAGGAAGTTTCCGCTATGGAATAGATGCCAAGTTTTACATACCCATCGTGCTTAACCCATACTTTGGCTTTGGGATTGAAGGCGGAAACAGAACTTTAGATAACGAGAACTCTTTTTCGCCCGATTTTATTGCACGTATTGGGATTGAGCAGAAAGTTGCCGGTATTAAACTATCAACCAGATCGGCTCTAAACATTACCTTTTTTGTCGATGGGAAGCTAAATAAATGCCTGAATGCCGATTTTATGTATATCATGCCCGGTTTAGGGCTACGATTCCACTGGATTTAGCCAATTGAGCAGGATGTTGTATATCTATTTCGAAATAAAAATCGCACCCGGTGCTCCCCCGAGTGCGATTATAATTTAAGGATAAATATACTAAACTATTTCAATTCCTTTAATCTTTCCTCAAGCGCTTTTATTTTGGTTTGGGCATCGCTCTGCTTTTTGCGTTCAAGTTCCACCACGTTTGCAGGGGCATTGTTCACAAATCGGTCATTACTTAGTTTTTTCAATACGCTATCGAGGAATCCTCTTGTATACTCCAGTTCGGCCAGTATTTTCTGACGTTCCTCATCAACGTCAACTAATCCTTGGAGGGGTATGTAAACCTCATCGACACCAACCATGAACGATGCGGCCCCTTCAATCTTACCATCGGTATAGCTTAGCTGATTTAGTCCTGCAAGTTTCATAATAATTCCTTCAAACCCTTTGGGAAGCTTACTTGATGTGCGAACCGATGCTGTAAGCATATTTTTTGGAGCAATGTTTTTCTCCTGACGGATATTTCTGATACCGGCAATAATCTCCTTAGTCCGCTCAAAGGTTTTAATTAGTTCCTCATCGTAGCCGGTCGATTTGGGCATTTGGCTAACCATAATGCTTTCGCCATCGGCGCGGTTTCGCAGGTGCTGCCACAGTTCCTCGGTGATGAAGGGCATGAACGGGTGCAGCAGGGCAAGCATCTTCTCAAATATTTCGAGGGTTGCATTGTAGGTTGTGGCATCGATGGGGTGGCCGTAGGCCGGTTTAATTGCCTCCAAATACCACGATGAGAATTCATCCCAGAAAAGCTTGTAGAGGTTCATCAAGGCCTCCGATATGCGGTACTTATCAAAGTCATCGTCGCATTGCTCAATGGCTTTGTTGAGCACATTGTTAAACCACTCAACGGCAGCTCTTGCCGATACGGGTTGCTGGGCATTGGCATCAACCTGCCAGCCTTTAACCAGTCGGAAAGCGTTCCAAACCTTGTTGCAGAAATTTCGTCCCTGTTCGGTCAAACTCTCGTCGAAAAGCAGGTCGTTACCGGCTGGTGAACATAGTAGCATGCCAACCCTAACACCATCGGCACCATACTTAGCCATAAGGTGGAGCGGGTCGGGCGAATTGCCAAGTTGCTTGCTCATCTTGCGACGCAGGTGGTCGCGAACAATACCGGTAAGGTAAACGTTGCGGAAGGGTTTATCGCCTAAATACTCGTAACCTGCAATTATCATGCGGGCAACCCAGAAGAAAAGGATTTCCGGTGCGGTTATTAGGTCGTGAGTGGGGTAGTAATACTTTATATCAGGATTCTCAGGGTCTAAAATACCGTTGAATACCGAAATTGGCCATAGCCAGGAACTGAACCAGGTGTCCAGCACATCCTCGTCCTGCCTTAGATCCGATAGCTGAAGGTTTGCATTGCCTGTCTCCTTACGAGCAATTTCAAGTGCTTCCTGTTCGTTATGTGCAACCACATACCCGCCATGTGGCAGATACCAGGCAGGAATACGGTGTCCCCACCATAGCTGGCGCGATAAGCACCAGTCCTTAACGTTCTCCATCCAGTGGCGATAGGTATTCACAAATTTAGGAGGATGTAACTTGATATCGCCATTAACCACTGCATCGAGTGCAGGTTTTGAAATATCCTTCATTTTAAGGAACCACTGCATCGAGAGTTTTGGTTCAATCACGGCATCGGTACGCTCGCTGAAACCAACCTTGTTCACATAATCCTCAACCTTGGCCAGATGACCGGCTTTTTCAAGGTCGGTAACAATCTGCTTGCGAGCCTCAAACCTATCCATTCCCACATATAGCTGCGCTAGCTGGTTCAGGGTGCCATTGTCGTTGAAGATATCGATAACCTCAAGGTTATACTTTTCGCCCAGCATGTAGTCGTTGATATCGTGAGCGGGGGTTACCTTTAGCGCTCCGGTACCAAACTCCATATCAACGTACTCGTCAAATATTATTGGCACTCTACGATTGATGAGCGGAACCAAAAGGTGTTTCCCCTTTAGGTTTGTGTAGCGTGGGTCATTGGGGTTTACGCAAACGGCAGTATCGCCCAGAATGGTCTCAGGACGAGTAGTGGCAATGGTTACAAAACCATCCTCTCCGTCAATTTTATATTTCAGGTAGTAAAGCTTACCATTTACCTCGCGGTAAATAACTTCCTCATCCGAAACGGCTGTTTTAGCCTGCGGATCCCAGTTTACCATCCGCACGCCGCGGTAAATATATCCTTTACGGTAAAGATCAACAAAAACATGGATAACACTGTCCGATAGGGTTGGGTCCATGGTAAAACATGTGCGCTCCCAATCGCACGATGCGCCCAGCTTTTTAAGCTGCTCAAGGATTATTCCACCATGCTTCTCCTTCCACTCCCAGGCATGTTTCAGAAACTCCTCGCGGGTAAGCTGAGATTTTTCGATACCTTCGGCCTTTAGCTTGGCTACTACCTTAGCCTCAGTTGCTATTGAAGCATGGTCGGTTCCGGGAACCCAGCATGCGTTCTTGCCTTTCATTCGGGCCCTACGTACTAAAACATCCTGTAGGGTATTGTTAAGCATGTGCCCCATGTGAAGCACACCGGTAACATTGGGTGGGGGTATAACTATACAGTAGGGCTCGCGCTCATCGGGAGTTGAACGGAAAAATCCTTTTTCCATCCAGTACTTGTACCACTTATCCTCAACCTCAGCCGGGTTGTACTTAGCCGAAAGTTCTTTTGTGCTATCCATATATTGTGTTGTAAACTAAATCGAACCGCAAAAATAGCATTTTTTAAACAAAGGACTATAGCTTTAGCAAAAGCTTATTAGCATAGCTTGCCGTGGCACGATTTATGATGAATTGGGTTGATAAACCAAAGTACCATGAACCGACTAATAACCTTTGTTCTGGTGATGTTTGCCACTGCGGCAATGGCACAGGTAGATGTAGAATCGATACCTGACTGGTACAACAACCCACCAACCTCAGCACGTAAAATTTACGCTGCCGGTACGGCAACAGGCCCAACTGTGGATGTTGCCGAGAAAAAGGCAACCATGGATGCCAAGATCCAACTGGCCCGGCAGGTTGGGCAGGTTAAGTACCTAAGCAAGGATGGCGAAAGCATAACCACCGAAGTGGTTAAGGCTGAGCTACGCGACGTGCGCGTTGAGCGCAAAAAGGTGATTTCCGCCGGCAATAGCCATACCGTATTCGTGCTGGTATCGATGAAAAAGAAAAACGTTAAACGTGAGCCGTGAACCGTGAGCCGTGAAACGTTACACATGAAGTTTTCTTATTGTCATCCATCTTATAACTCCTGCACAACTATCATTCTGCGATGTTTGCAAAATGCCATCAAAACTGTGCCATTTAACCCACGCCTATCCCCCATCAAGCAATAAACATTTGCACAGCCTGTAACAACTATATCAAGTTTTACTTAATTTTATGGTTTCTGTGTTAACAGGAAACCATAAAATATTTACCATTTTGCCAATGAAAATAACTCTTGTAGCAATAGGAAAGACAAGTGAAAAGTACATTGCCGAAGGGTTCGATAATTACGCAAAACGGCTTAGCCGTTACTGCAGGTTTGACTTTAAAGTCCTTCCTGAGCTAAAAAATACCAAATCGATGCCAGTTGAGGTGCAGCTGCAAAAGGAGGGCGATATGATACTTGCCGAAATGGAAAACCATCAGGAGTGCATACTACTCGACGAACATGGAAAACTTTACACTTCAGTAGAGTTTGCATGTTTTATTGAGAAACGCATGATTAGCGGACAGCGCGATTTGGCCTTCATTATTGGCGGTCCTTACGGTTTCGACGAACGGGTAAAAGCTGCATGCCACGGGAAACTCTCCGTGTCGCCTATGACTTTTTCGCATCAGCTTATCCGACTAATATTTGCCGAGCAGCTATACAGAGCATATACAATTATTAAGGGGGAACCTTACCATAACCCTTAATTTAGGCTCGATTTTTGCTATATTTTAAACAATGAAACAAAAACTATACTATTTACCAATAATCCTATTAACAATCTCGGCCGTACTACTTTTTATTTCAGAGTATGGACTGAGTAAAATTCCTTACATACAGCCAATAACAGCCAAAAAAAGTTCCATAGAAAAGATATTTGAAAGGAAGACTCAAAAAGCATATGACCTATCGAAAAAACTACTGGAAAGAATTGATAGTGCCTGCTCCTCAAAATCGTTTCAGACATGCCTTAATTTTATTAATTCATTATCCGCGAACGAACGTTTTGAAGTTTTTATACTCAAGAATGGACAAACCTGCTTTTGGTCAACAAACATTGATCCTCAAGAGAGTACAACGAGAACTCATATCGCTCAGCTGGTGAAACTTAATAGCGCTTACTACATCTCTTTTTGGGTCTACAATGCCGACTCATCGCTATCCGCAAGGGTTCTTATTCATGTGTCGAACGAATTCCCTTACCAAAATAAATATCTTGTAAACAGTTACACCGACGATTTTAAGATACTATCAGGGTTTAGCATATCAAAGCAATTGGAATCGTACTGCATTCCAGTTAGGCCTAAAAACTTTGAGCCCTTTTACTTGGTTCCAACCGATAAGACCGGAACTGTCATAAAAGAAAATATTAAAACAGGCTTGCGTTACATTTCGCTGGTTTTGGTTCTAGTTTCGTTAGCTTTTTTGCTAAACCGATATTTCAAGAAAATTCATTCGGCAATTAAAGTCCTGATATTTATAGTTGCAATTGTTGTTTTTAGGCTAGTTAGTCTTAAAACATCATTTCCGGGGATTCTGCCACTAACTATCTTTAATCCTGAGCTTTACGCTCATACCTGGTACAATCCCTCGCTTGGCGACTTTCTAATCAATTCAATGTTAGTTCTGGTAGTAGCAGCATTTACTTTCCGGAACTTAAGTGATTATAGGATAAATATCGCCTTGTTGTGTGATAGGATAATATTGGCTGTCAGCTTGTTGCTTACAATTCTTTGCTATACTGCAGCTCATGCCTCAATGGTATCGCTGGTTAATCATTCTACAATTCCCCTCGACACATCAAATATCTTCAACCTTAATATTTACTCGGTAATAGGATATTTTTCGGTATTTTTTTGGGTTCTTGCTGCAATTACTTTAAACCTGCTATGGCTGCGGATTAACGAACAGGCAAAAGATAAACGTTTTAATAAATACTTATCGCTTGCGGCGATTATTTTTGCTCTCCCGTTTTTTGTACTAACGGACTTAAGCTACATCTCCCTTTTGGGTTATGGGTGGTTCATGCTCGTTTCAGTTACTCTTTACTGGTTCTGTTGGGTAAGAAACAAAGCAATTGGTGCCAAGGCTCTGCTTTTTCTTGCGGCTGTATCGTCAATCTATATCACTGTAATAGTTTCTATATATAGCCGTCAAAAGGAGGTTGCCGTTCGAAAAGTTCTTGCAGTAAGTTTGAGTAGTGAGCGGGATCCGCTAGCTGAAACCATCCTGCCACAGCTTTACCAGGCGCTCACAACCGATGCCTACGCTCGCAGCTGCGTTAAGGATATTGGTAATAAAAACGTTGAGTTTTACGACTACTTGCGCCGTGGGTATTTTAAGGATTACCTAAACCGCTACGATCTAACCGCTACCGTTTGCTTGGAAAACTCGGTTATTATCGATGAGCTAGGAGGTAAAACCAGCTGTAACCTATTCTTTGATAATCTGATTTCAAGTTACGGAATTATTCTGCCCGGTTCAAGGTTCTACTACCTATCAACCCAGTCGGGCTACATCTACTACATTGGAGTGCTGAGCTACCGATTCGATGATGAAGTTCGTAACCTTTACATAGAACTGAATAGCCGTCCGAGCTGGGAACTACTGGGGTATCCTGAACTACTGATTGAGGGTAAAAACAAACGAAACCAGCTTAAGGGTTACTCATGGGCTAAGTATCACAGCGGCAAGCTGGTTACCAAATCGGGTGCATACGAGTACAGGTTAACAGAAGCTGAAACCGATTCCCTTACGGGTTCCTATAAATTTTATAATGAGAACAGGTACAACCACTTGTCCTATAAACCAAACCAGGCCGATACTATTGTAATTAGCCGACCTCGTCAGGAGCCTCTAAGTTCAACAGCTTCGTTTGCCTATATCCTAGTTTTTCTCCTGATAATGCTATCGCTCTACCTATACATGCTTGGAATAAAGCTAAGCACCCAATTCACCAGCTTAAAGCACAGGATTGGATGGGCAATGGTGTCTATAATCATACTATCGATGGTGCTTGTAGCTGGAGCTACCATTTACTATAATGTAAAGAACTTTGATGACAGGAACAGAAGTAGCCTCAGCGAAAAATTGCTTTCACTTCAGTTTGAACTGGAACATATGCTCCCCTACATGAACAAGAATAGGCAGGATGTTGAGCTGCTTAAAGAGAAGCTGATTGACCTTTCCAACACATTTTATACCGACATCAACATATACGATACAAGCGGGGTTCTGCTTGTTACATCGCGTTCCGAAGTTTTTGATAAAAACCTTTTGGGCCGAATGATGAACCCCATTGCGTGGTACCATTTGCATCACCTGCATAACCCCAAGTATTTGGAGCAGGAAAACATTGGGAAAGCCAAATTCATGTCGGCCTACGTGCCATTGCTAAACCCATACGGGAAAACCGTTGCGTACCTAAACCTACCATACTTTACAAGACAGGAAGAACTTCGGAATGAACTATACAGCATTATTGTAGCCATAATCAACATATTTGCGCTGCTTGCATTGCTCTCCATTTCGCTGGTTGTAGCAATAGCCTCGGAGCTTACCAAGCCACTAGAACTGATCCGCGAGAGCATGAGCCGGGTTAACATTACCGGCAATAATGCCACCATAGAGTATGCGGGGAACGATGAGGTAGGACAGCTCATTGCCGAGTATAACCGAATGGTAAAAGAGTTAGCCCGCAGTGCTGAAGAGCTTGCCCGAAGCCAACGCGAAACGGCTTGGCGCGAAATGGCCAAGCAAATTGCCCACGAGGTTAAAAACCCCTTAACTCCAATAAAGCTTAGCCTGCAACATCTGGTTAAAGCCAAACGCGAAGGGTTACCAAACTGGGACGAACGTTTTGAACAGTTTGCACAATCGCTAACCGAACAGATAAAAGCCCTTACGGTTATTTCCAATGAGTTCTCCTCGTTTGCAAAGCTTCCCGGTGCAAAGCGTGAACCCGTTAATCTTGTGGCAGTTATTAACGATGTTATCACCCTTTACTCCGGCTATAAACATATTAAAATAGTACTTAATAATGCCGCTGGCGAACCGTTTGTTTTTGCCGATAGGGATCAACTTTTAAGGGTGTTCAACAACCTTGTAAAGAATGGCATACAGGCTATTGAACGTGGCAAAACCGGTGTGGTTACTATAAGTATATCAAAAATATCCAGCAGCACGGTAAGGGTTGATGTCTCCGATACGGGCATAGGTATACCAAAGGATGCGAGGGAAAAAATTTTTACACCAAATTTCACCACCAAATCGGGAGGAACCGGTTTAGGGCTAGCCATTACACGCGAAATAATTTTAAATTTTGGGGGTAACATCCATTTTACCACTACCGAAAACATGGGCACAACCTTTACGGTTGATCTCCCGCTCTACGAAGCGTAATAGGTTAGCTTTGCTTTGAACCCTTTAAAACAAACCTGTTAAACAGGATTAAGCCGATAATGGTTAATACACCAATTCCGCAAAACATCAACCAGAATAGCTCGGGACGGTTCATATTTGTTACAAACTTAACGTAAGCAAAAGCACCAAGAACACCCCCAATTCCGCTACCTATTACACCGTAAAGGAATGAATAGCCCAGGTAAAGAGCCTTTTTATCCTGAGGAGCAATTAAACCGATGTAGGAGATAAACTTTGGATGGGCGGTCATTTCGCCAATGGTGAAAATCACTAGTCCTAAAATAAACACCCATGCATAGGTTGATATGGCTAAAAGGCCAAGCCCCAGTGTCCCAAACGATATTCCTACTATCATGGTTGGTAAGGGTTTGGCATTCTTCAGAATTGCCGATACCATAAGCTGCAAAAGTATAATAGTTCCCGCATTTACCACAGTAACGTGTTCGGCGTCAAACTTCCACGATGGGTTATCAACAAAAATGGCTAAAAATGAATTTACGGCATTGTTAACCGGGGTCATATCGATATGCTCCTTCAAGAACCAAAGTACCGAGTCATACATCTGAAAGTAAAGTATCCAGAAGCCAGAATAAATAACTATGGTTAGTATGAACTTATAATCCTTAAGAACCAAAAGCATATCGGCAAAAACCTGAATGAGGTTTTTCTGGCTTTGAGGCCTTGCCGGTTCGCGGAACACAAAGAAATTTAACAAAAGCAGCCAGCCTGTGCCAAATGCGGCCATCAGCAGAATATAATTCCAACCCAACGTTTTAAGGTAAGGCACTAAGAGCAATGGGAAAAGAAATGCCCCAAGGTTTATGGACCAGTAATATATTCCAAATCCTAACGAAGAATTCGACTCGTTAGTGGTTCGGGCTATTGTCCCTGAAATTATTGGCTTAAAGGTTCCTGCACCTATTGCCATGAGCGTAAGACTTAAGAAAACAGCCGAGTACGAAGTACTAATGCTCGTGAGGAAATACCCGGAACTCATTACCGCAAAGGCAAAAAAAAGTGTTTTCCGGTAGCCAAACCGATCGGCTATGGCTCCTGCCACTATTGGGAGTATGTATAGCAGCGGTGTAATAACGCTTTTAATGATTCCTACCTTTTCCTTGGTAAAATCCAAACCACCCTGATCGGTACTAAGAACCAGGTAAACCGAAAGAACCGACATTACGCCATAGTACGATCCTCTCTCAAAGAACTCCATGGTTATGGCAGTCCAAAAACTTTTACCAAACGAGCCAAAGCCTTTTTTCATGGTTACTCACGATTAATTTCCGCAATATTCAACTTTTTTCCCATTTGTATGCATGATAAAAATCAAATTGTAAAAAAAGGGGGATATTATCCCCCCAGTTTCTATTATGCAAGGAAACCTTACTTTGTTTTGCTTGCTTTTTCGTAAGCCTTTTGGGCTTCCTTAAGGGCATCCTCGGCAAGTTTCTTTTCGCTTTTAGCCTTTTTCAAATTCTCCTCGCCTTTTGCCACCATCTTTTGGCCGTTCTCATAAACCTTAAGAGCCTCTTTGTACTTAACGTTCCATTGCTTAACCTCTTCCTTAAATTTACTCTCGGCTTCCTTTATTTCGGCCTTTGCGCTGTTTACCTCCTCTTTATCCTTGGAGCGTAGCTTTTTCTCCAACGGCTTAATCTCGTTAAAATGGGCCTTTTCCATTTGTTTCTGTTCAGCTTCAAGCGCTCTAATATCAACGGAAGCATCCTGCATAATTTTTTTCCCTTCGGTTATCAAGCTGTCGGCTGAGTAAACCTTTGCATCGGCTTTTTCAACCTTAGCTTTGGCGGCTTCAACCTTTGCCTCAAGTTTCTGTAACTTGTCGTCCTGGGCATTTGTGGTGATTGCCCATAAGCAAATGGCAATAACGCTTAAAAGAGTAAATTTTTTCATGCTAAGTAGGGTTATTATGTTTAACATTGATATACATACTGACTGAAGGAATACAACTGCAAATTCTGAAATATCTTACGAAAAAGCAAGTTACAGGTTACAAAAAGTCGGGGCAGTTAAAAGCCCCGACTTTAGTTAAACTACTTGAGAACAAAGATAAAATCACCACCCTGATCGCCAGCATCTTTAATATCGCCATACATGGGGGTTACAGGGCTGCTGCTTAGAACTACATTGCGGATTGAGGCAAAAAGTTCCTCGGCAGTAATGTAGCTTTTGGTATTGTTATTTAGCTTATCAACCAGCTGCTCAAGGAAAACGCTACGGTCGGGTACCTCGGTAAGGTTACCGCTGGTCATAGCCTTACGGCTTGGGGCATCAAATGCCTTTTTAACCGATTGCGAACCCTCCTCAAAAGCCTTACGCGAACGGAAAATGCTTCCGCCAAAGCATGCGTCGGCAATCACAAGGGTATGCTTCGCCTTGATTGCAGCCACATAATCCTTGATTTGGCTATTTGCCAGCCAGTTGGCAGTGCTATTCGACTTGGAATCGGTGGGTATCCAGTAGCCAAAATCGGTTTCCTTATCCCAAAAACCATGGCCGGCATAAAATACCAAAAGGTTATCGTACTTGGTTACCTTACGGGTTAGCCAATCCATGGCGTTAATCATTTGCTCGCGGGTTGGATTTTTCAGGAATATTACATTGCTTGGATCGAATGTATAGCGGTTAACCAGAGCGTTATAAAGTTTGGTGGCATCCTGTATGGGATTATCCAAATCGGTTATGGCATTGTCGGCATAGTCGTTTGCACCCATGATTAGCGCAAAGTAACGGGGTGCTGTTTTGGGCGAATCGAATACAAGATCGAGTTCCTCCGTGTCGCCCTTTGCCACCTTCCCCGATGGCGACTTGCGGAGCACAAAGAATTTCTTTTCAACACTATTCTGGCGCAGGTCAACAGCACGGATAACAATCTCGTTTCTGCCAATTTCCAAAGGAACCTTAACCTGGAACACGCCATCCTTTAAAGGTTCAGCGGAGACACCATTGACGGTTACATCGTATATCCCGCTCTCATCGCTAACCTTGGCCTTAACCACGGTAAACTCGTCGGTAGTGGCAAGCTCCTCGCCTGTTGCTAATGAGCGTAAACGCTTATCGTCCATGCCAATGGACGACTGAGCGTAAGGACGACCGCGGGTTGCCTCTTTACCAACTAGCGGAATGTTGGCTGGCGATAAAAGCTCAATAACCGGCGGGTTATTGTCAACCACCTCTACTTTGCGAATGGTAAAATGCTCAGGCGATGAAGCTAGCTGGAGTTTTTTGGTTTGTTCAACACGCATCCCTGCAGTTTGAACGTTGCTAACAGGAAGGTCGCGAAACTGTAATTTGCCAATTTTCAAATCAATACCGTATGTTTCGTCGGTTATAAGCTCAATTCCTATATCGAGCCTCATTGCGCGGTCAACCTCGGTGGGTACACGCTCAAATAGGAATCGGGCCTTTACGTTTTCGCCTTTCTTGATGGTTCGTTGTGGGGTGGAGTAGCGTTCATTACCCTCAACTTCGGCTATCTTTCCCTTTTGGGCATCGTACTTACGTTTGTTGAAATCGGTGATGGTGATTAACCCATTAATCATTTTTAAATCGCGGGTAGGGCCGTTGTTGGTAATGGAGAGGATCAGCTCAACGTTTCCGTCGGTTGTGCGATTTAAACTCTCCAGCTTAAAGAGAACATCACGGAAATCGTCCTGAAGGGGTACAACGCTTTTTGATATCCCTTCGAGCTTGAAAACCACATCGGAGTCAAGTTCCTTTAGGTCTTTTAGTACATCCCATACAATTATCTGGTTTCTACCACCAGGGATATTGCTACCCACGTTCCCCTTAACGCTCTTGAGCGGTAAGAACGATTTACCACCATCGATGGAGTAGAAGGGGGTAACTGTAAATTGCTGCCCCACAGCCTCGCCGGAAATGGCGTATTCAAGGGTAATTTTATCGCCTATCTGTTTTGGCGTTAACTTACTAAATTCCTGTGCTTGCGTTGTAGCAAGTAAACCTATTATACCCCATGCTGAGAGTAGTGCTGCTTTGATAAATGTTTTCATTGCGCCATCTATTTTGGTTTTACATATAAAGTTTTTACCACATGCTATTGGTTTGACCCTTTAGGTTCAAGTCAAACTTTAAGGTATCATTTACAAATTTGATGCCGTTAATTTCAAGGGTGGATGAAAATGATGCAATTTCACGAGCCAAACGTGTGACCCCGCGGTTGTACTGCTGGTCAACATTTTTCAGTTTTACGCTGTATGGCTGAGTATTTAGCATCAGGGTGAAAAGCATCTGCCTGGAGAGTATGCTCCATAAGCCATTGTAGGTCACCAGAACCTGATTCCGTGATGTGGCATCGGGTGATGTGTAGGAGTAAGGAAATGCCGGATATTCAAGTTGCTCTCCATTAAAGCTCGATACGCTCAGGAACTTATTTCCCTTCTCCCTGAAAAGGAATTCGGCACCAGTAACCTTCTGGTCGGGAGTAAGCAGGTAGTTTTTCATTTCGTACTCAGCCTGGTTATCCTCAGCTCCATCGTAGTTTGCCGAAACAAAAAACGCCGATGCGATGGCCATTAGCGAGTAAAGGGTATCGGACTCATTAACCTGCCGTGGGTTATAGCCAACCAGAACAACATACTCGTTATAGCGTGTTACATGGGTGTCGAGCACAGCAAACATGGCATCGGAAACCTTGCGTTTGGCTGTCAGTTTAAAGTAGATATCAAACCGCTCGTTAAGGTTAGTGTAGCGTTGAACTTCCTTTGCATCAGTGTAAATATCCTTGAAGTACTGAATTTTACACTCCTCATTGAAGAGTGCTATTGACTTAGCCCGGATAATAGCCTGCTTTTTAGCTTCATCAAGAACCATATCGGGGTCGGAAACGCCAATGGCGTAGTAACCCATACCGCTAGCGTGGGGATTAAAAAACCAGGAGGGTAAAGTATCGGGATAGTAACTTAGGCGCGATACATTTTTAAAGCGTTTCTGGCTATCAGTTTCACCGGAGGTTTCCTTCTCAAAAATCTTTTGAAACCGCTCCTTATCCTGTGCATAAGCCTTTATGCCGATAAAGAATAGTAAAATTAAAACAAATCCTGCTTTTCCATTCATCGTACTCATAGTATCAGTACCTAAAATTACAAAAATTCTTGGTCGTTTGGGTTAGCAATCTCGTTCTTTTTACACTAATGTTTTAAGAAAGTTTGATAAACAGCCCAAACTTGTTGACAACTTTACTAAATAGATATGAGTGGAAAAGCAGTTTTTAGTAACTTTATAGACTGTAATGTTTTTTCTAATAGTTTGATAAACATAAATTTATGGAAGTTATTATCGCGTTAGCCGGAGTTGGAGTAGGCGCATTGCTAATTTACCTGATTTTAAAAGGCAAAACAGCTAATGCGGCAAAACAGCAAGCCAATATTGATGAGTTGACAGCAAAGCTGAACCAGTTGACTACCGAGGCTGATGTATTAGCCGAAAGGAACCGACACGCAAGCGAAACCATAAGTACATTACAAGCCACACTTGCACAACGCGATGAGGAAAGGATAGCGCTAACCGCAAAGGTTTCATCGCTTGAAGCATCGCTACATAATGCCACTAAAACAGCCGATGAGCTGAGGCAAGAAATTGAGAAGCTACTGGCTGAAATCGATGCCAAGCAGCATCAGCTTGAACAGGCACGTTTTAGAGGAGTGGAACTCGAAAAGGAGAATATCTACCTGAAAGAATCGCTTGAAAAGCAAAAGAAGGACTTAGAGGCAATTGGCGAGCAGTTCACCAAGGAGTTTAAGCTTCTGGCCGACCAAATCCTTGAGGATAAATCGCAACGGTTTACTAAAATGAATGTGGAAACCATCGACAGGTTATTGAAGCCGTTGGACGAGAACATCAAGCAGTTCCAGAAGCAGGTTCAGGAGGTTTACGAGAAGGAGAGCCGCGAGCGTTTCTCGCTGGGCGAGAAGGTAAAGGAGCTCAGTGAACTGAACCGCACCATTAGCCAGGAGGCTAAAAACCTAACCGAAGCGCTGAAGGGTCAGGTAAAAACTCAAGGGAACTGGGGCGAAATGATACTTGAATCCATTCTATCCAAATCGGGACTGGTAAAGGGACGTGAGTATACCGTTCAGGAATCGATAACCGACGAGGAGGGGAAACGCTTCCAGCCCGATGTAATCATCTCGTATCCCGATAACCGCAAAGTGGTAATCGACTCAAAGGTTACACTGGTGGCCTATGAGCGTTATTACTCGGCATCGAACCCAACGGAGCAGCAAGCTGCTGCAAACGATTTACTACAATCGGTTAAGCGACATATAGATGGGCTATCGGCTAAAAGCTATGATGAGCTGGTTGATTCGCTCGATTTTGTAATGATGTTCATCCCAATTGAACCCGCATTCATGCTTGTGATGGAGCGCGACCCATCAATCTGGAACTATGCCTACGAAAAGCGTGTATTGCTTATTAGCCCTACAAACCTGATTGCTGCTTTAAAGCTGATATACGACCTGTGGCAACGCGAGTACCGTAACCGTTACGCCGAGGAAATTGCCAAAAAGGGCGGTCTGCTATACGATAAGTTTGTGGGATTTCTGGAAGATTTCCGTAAAATAGGCGATAGCCTAACAGCTGCTCAAAAAAAGTACGAGGAAGCATTTGGAAAGTTAAAGGAAGGGAAGGGAAACCTTGTGGTTCAGGCAAAGCAGCTAAAGGAGCTTGGAGCAAAGGCAAAGAAGAGTATCCCCGATGATTTCCTGCCTATTGATAACGAATTGGATGAATAGGGCAAACAAAATTCCGATTTCATCGTATTAAGATGAGGCAATTTGTGTTACTTTAGCAGTTTAATTGGCTTAGAATGATTTCGGTTTGCATTCCGGTTTACAATTTCGATGTTACCGAGCTGGTTGGTGAGCTTATTGCTCAGGCTAACCGGATGCAATACCCTATTGAGATTCTCATATTCGACGACCACTCGCACAGCTACTTCCGGAACCGCAACTCGCAGCTTGCCTCGCATAGCTTGGTTAACTACCTGGAGTTCGATTTCAACATTGGTCGTTCTAAAATTCGCAACCGCCTAGCCGATGTTGCTACCGGGCAATGGCTGCTATTCCTGGACTGCGATGTAATGGTTGATGACCCAAATTACCTTAAACGTTACATTGATAATCTACCTAACGCAAAGGTGGTTTGTGGCGGACGTAAGTATGGCCCCAAGCCATTCCGTCCCGAGCTTCTGCTCCGTTGGAAATACGGCGTTAAACGCGAATGCCGCTCGGCATACTCCCGGCAGCTAAAGCCTTACAGCTCGTTTATCAGCGGAAACTTCCTGATTGAGTACGACACCTTCCACAGTATCCGGTTCAACGAAGAACTATCGGGGTACGGGCACGAGGACACCCTCCTTGGCCTTGACCTAAAAAAGCATAAGGTTGATATCCTCCATATCGATAATCCAACCATACACATGGGGCTCGATAGCAACCAGGAGTTTTTGGAAAAAACCGATCAGGGCGTGAAAAATCTTGTTAAGATTTTGCACATTATGCCTTGCATGCGTAGGGATATTGAAAAATCAATTACCCTGCTCAAGGTATTCCGTTTCCTGCGAAAGGTTGGAATGCTCTATCCTCTAAGGTGGGTGTCGCGTGTGTACACTCCCCTGCTCCGCAAGCAGCTTTGCGGTAGCCGTCCATCAATCCTGCTGATGGACTTATACAAGCTAACACTACTGGCTAAACTGTACACAAAAGGCTGGCGAAACCAAAGCCAGCCTTGAAGAATGTTACTTCTCCCTAAAGTAAATCTGAATGGGCACCCCGGTAAGGTTAAACCTTTCCCTTAGCCTATTTTCAATGAACCGCTTGTAAGGATCCTTTATATACTGCGGCAAGTTGCAGAAAAATGCAAACTGTGGGGTTTGGGTGGGTAACTGCGTGGCATACTTAATTTTCACAAGTTTACCCTTATAAACCGGCGGCTCCTTAATTTGCAGTGTTTCCTGCAGAAAATTGTTTAGCTCCGAAGTGGAAATGCGGCGCTTACGATTTTCGTAAACCTGCATGGCAGCCTCAATCACCTTGTAAACCCTTTGTTTGGTTAGAGCCGATGCAAAAATGATAGGAACATCGTTGAAAGGAGCAATTCGTTCCTTGATTAGTTTTGTGTACTCATCAACGGTTTTATTGCTTTTCTCCACCAAATCCCATTTGTTAACAACCAGTACTAATCCTTTTCTATTGCGGACTATAAGGCTGAAGATGTTCATGTCCTGCCGCTCAATGCCCTGGGTGGCATCAACCAGCAAAAGGCAAACGTCGGAACTCTCAATTGCCCTAACGGAGCGCATCACGGAGTAAAACTCCAGATCTTCCTTTACCTTAGTTTTACGGCGAAGGCCGGCGGTATCAACAATAATGAAATCGTGGCCAAATTTACGGTAGTGGGTATCAATGGCATCGCGCGTGGTGCCGGCCAGGGGGGTTACAATGTTGCGCTCCTCACCAATAAAGGTGTTGATTAACGACGATTTACCCACATTGGGGCGACCAACTACGGCAATGCGCGGTACTTCGTTCTGATCGGCAGCCTCGTTGCCATCGGTGAAATGCTTAAGCATATCATCGAGCAAATCGCCGGTGCCGGAGCCATTAATGGATGAAACACACCATGGGTCGCCCAATCCCAAGCTGTAGAACTCACCCGTTTGCATACGAATGGCGTTATTATCAACCTTATTGGCAACCAGATAAACCGGTTTTGATGTCCGCCTTAGAATTTCAGCCACGGCAATATCCATATCGGTTATGCCCTCCTGGGCATCAACCAAAAAGGTGATAACATCGGCCTCATCAATAGCAATAAGCACCTGCTTGCGAATCTCCTCCTCAAAAATGTCATCGGAATTTTCGACCCAACCGCCGGTATCAATCACGGAGAACTCCTTCCCATTCCAATCGCTTTTCCCGTATATGCGGTCGCGGGTAACGCCGGCTATCTCATCCACAATGGCATGGCGCCAGCCAACTAAACGGTTAAAGAAAGTGGATTTACCCACGTTGGGTCTTCCTACAATAGCAACTAAATTTCCCATTGCCCAAAATATCGTTTTTTAATGAAATACTACCAATATCGATTTACATGGGGTAGCCAAAACGCTTTAGCTTGCCCTCATCGTTGCGCCAGTTGGGATCAACCTTAACGTAAATCTCCAGAAAAACTTTCTTCCCCAGGAAATTTTCCATGTCGAGCCGTGCCTCGGTTCCCACTTTTTTGAGCATTCGGCCCTGACTGCCAATAATAATAGACTTTTGCGACTCCCTATCAACGTAGATTATTGCCCTAATCCGGTCGATGGTTTCTGACTCCTTATACTCCTCAATATCTACCTCAACCGAGTAGGGGATTTCCTTTTTGTAGTTCAGCAGGATTTTTTCCCTTATAATTTCGGCTGCAAAAAAGCGGAGTGTCTTGTCGGTTAGGGTATCCTTGGGGAAATACTCAGGCCCTTCGGGTAGCCTCTCAACAATCATGCTCACCAAAGCATCGGTGTTAAAGCCGTGCAGTGCTGATATTGGAAGAATATCGACCTTGGGCATCATCTGCTTCCACTGGTCAACTAAAAGGGTAACCTTTTCCTGGGTTGACAGATCAACCTTATTGATGGCCAAAATGATTGGAATGTCGAGTTGCTGGAGTTTATCGAGAAACTCCTGATTTTTATTGGGTGTTTCAACCGTATCGGTGATGTAAAGGATTACATCGGCATCCTCCAGGGCCGATTCCACAAACCGCATCATGGCCGATTGCAGCTTGTAGGCAGGCTTAAGAATACCGGGGGTGTCCGAATATACTATCTGAAAGTCATTGGAGTTGACAATTCCCATAATGCGATGGCGGGTGGTTTGCGCCTTGCTGGTAACAATGGAAATCCGCTCGCCAACCAGGGCGTTCATCAAGGTTGATTTGCCAACATTGGGGTTGCCAATGATATTTACAAAACCCGATTTGTGCGACATAGCCTAAGATGATTAAATTTTAGTAAAATCTATTCATCTTGAGCATGTTAACCTCTTTCTCGGTAAGGAAACGCCACTTGCCGCGGGGCAAATTCTTTTTGGTTAAACCGGCAAAGTAAACCCTGTCGAGCTTGGTTACCTTGTAACCCAACGACTCAAAGATACGGCGAACAACGCGGTTCTGGCCACTATGTATTTCAATACCGATTTCCGAACCATCGCTACCGTCCACGTAATCGATGGCATCTACCTGAATTCTTTCGCCCTCGAGCTCAACCCCCTCAAATATTTTATTCAAATCTTCGGAGCGAACCTTGCGGTCGAGACCAACATGGTAAATTTTACGCTTTTTGAAGCTTGGGTGGGTAAGCCTGGTGGTAAGGTCACCATCGTTGGTAAGCAGCAGCACACCTGTACTATTGCGGTCGAGCCTACCTACGGGGTAAACGCGAACATCGCAGGCCCCTTCGATGAGCTCCATCACCGTATGCTTGGCATGGGGGTCGTCAACGGTGGTAACGTAGTCCTTGGGCTTGTTGAGCAGAATGTAAACCTTGCGCTCAGCGGTAAGGCGTTTGCCCTTATACATAACCACATCGTCGCGGCGCACCTTGGTGCCCAACTCAGTAACCACCTTGCCGTTAACGGTTACCTGACCGTTAGCAATTAGTTCATCGGCCTCGCGGCGGCTGCACACGCCCGAATTGGCAATATACCGGTTAAGGCGAATGAGATCGTCGGGCGATTTTTTGGCAACAATGCCCTCTGCCTTTGCGTTGTCGCGTGTGTACTCCTTACTCTTACTCTCGTTGTAACGGGTATGTTTAAGCAGTTTGAAGCCATCGTTTTTCCGTCCACCTTCGTGCTTACGCTCATCGCGCGAAGGTCTTGAACTACGCTCGTATGGAGTTTCGCGTGGCTCATGCTCTTTAGGCTCGGAATCCTTTTTCCATGAGCGTGGGCGGTACGATTTTGGCTGTTCGGAATTGTCGGATTTTGGTTTACGGGAATCGCTTCGGCGGCTATCCTCTGACCTGCGCGTTGGTTCCGGCTTGTGTTCATCGGAACGGCGGGATACACGTTTCTCAGGCTTAGAATCGTCTTCGTTGGCAGGTTCAACCTTCTTCAACGTAAGGGTTCGTGGCCTGTAAACCCTGGCGGGTTCTTCGGGGGAGTTACTCCGCTTCTCGCGTTTAACATCCCTGTTCATGCTTTCTTTTCTCATCTATCGGTTTGAATTTTAACTAGTTACGGCTAACGCTTTAGCCGTTTTGAGCTGCAAATATACAAAAGAAAATTGATTTACATGCTGATTAAGAGAAATTTGTGTTTTGGGTTTGGGTTATGGTGTTTAGGGTTTAGTTGATTTAAAATCTGGGCAAAGCTGGGGCGAACGCGTCTTAAAGATGAACTCGAACAGAGAACTGCCCAGGTGGCAGAAAACCAAGTAGGTAAGGTGTGTCCATCTATCAATTCCTTACTTTGCTTGCCCCCGTTGTACTTCTTTACAATATCGGAGAATATTTGCCAGGGAATAAGGCTGGTGATTTAGAAAAAAAGCGTTAACTTTACCATGGGATTTGGTTTTTGGGTTATTGTAAAACTATCTCTTAACAGGGATGTTTCCAACTTCGCTTTTTTTATCTATAAAATTTTATTTTGGACGGATGTGAGAAAAAATAAATAGTTTGTTGAAAATTCACAAAGAGCAAGAACAAGAATTAAACGAACTTTTGCCCAGTTTAATGGATAAAGCGTTTAAAGGGGAAATGTAAAATATGATAAAACAGGACAACAATCAATTATTCAGGTTAGCAGCAGTATTGTATGCTGACAACAATTATGAAGTTTCTACAAAAACTATCATCCGAAAGGTTATTGAATGTGCTATTTTAAGTAATGGCAATAAACCGTTGAACATTCATCAAATAATTGAGTTTGTCCAGACGTCTTACAATTTAGATCTTATTGAAGAAGAAGTAATTTCAATTGTAACTCACGAAAAAGAAGAAGGATTTGCTGTTAATGTTAAGAAAGAAGAAATAATTATAAACTTAACTGAAAAAAGGAAGATTCACCTTGAATCAAAAGTTTCAAATAAAACTATTGACTTTTTCATTGATGAGTTTGTGAAACTAAAATCAGAATTAGCTACAGGTATCAATGTAAAAGAGATTATTTACAGATTTTTATATGAATTGCTTAGTACAAATGTAGAAGGTTTTAAAAAACTACTTAACAGCAAAAATCAAATTGAAGACCTAATTAATATTGAATCTAATAACTACACTACAATTGAAAGAGAAGTTATTAACGAATTTCTTACTTGGGATAATAACGATAAAAACAAAGCGATTTTTGACATTGCTTCTTATGCTCTTGAATATTGTATGATTTCCAATAATGGAAAAGGTGTCCAATTACAACTTAATAATCTAAAAAATAAAGTTTTCTACATAGACACTAATGTTATTTATAGAGCATTAGGCATAAATGATGTAAACCGAAAGAAAAGAACTATAACTTTTTTAAAGAAGGTAACTGAAACTGAAACTAAATTAGTTATTTCGAAATATACTGATTTAGAGTTTAAAGATTCAGTAAAGTTCTATGTTGATAAATTAAAAAAGTATCCTTTGAATCGGCCAATTAGTCCTGATGTTTTCTATGAAAAATATTTCAAAAGTTTGTCTGACATTTACGATTTTTATTATCAATGGCGATTAGAATTAGTGAATGATAGTTTAGAACTATTTGAAGCTCATATCCTCGGGCTTTATGAGAAATTCAAAGAAGAATTTAATGTCACTACTGAATACAAGATCCCTTTTAATGATAATGATGAAAAAATAAAAGAAAAAATCACATCTCTTTCAAATGAAATTTCTCGACAAAAAGATGCTGACAATTCCCGTCACAATTGGAATGGAGATTATTATGATGCTTCAAATATTCTCTTAATTGAAACAAGACGTGAAGGCAAAGAATCGAATATATTTGAAACAAAACAGTTCTTTATTTCCACCGACCAATCATTAAGAAGATGGGACTACTATAGAAATTTGTCAACCCCTGTTGTTATTCTTCCAAGCCAATGGCTTAGCATTATACTTAGATATATATGTAGAACAACAGACGATTATAAAAGTTTTGTTAGCTTTTTGAACTTGCCGAGTGGAGAAAGTCAAATAGACAGCGAGAAAATTCATATCATTTTAAAAGGCATCAGTGAAATGACCACTAACTTTGACCAACAGAGATTTTTGGTTCAAACATTGGTTCAAAGGAAATTTGAAGGAGTACTTGAAAACGGAATCAAGGATGAGGAAATCCTAGAAAGGACAAAAGACTTTGCAAAAACTGAGTTACAAAAACAAGTTGAAGAAATTGCAGCGAAGCATCAAAATCTACAATCAGAGTTTGAGACACACAAAGAATCTACATCTAAACTGATACAAGATTTTGATCAGAAAGCCACTAAACAAGCAGAGGAACTAATAGAGAAAGAAGAAGAAAATAAAAGGCTTAAAGCTAAACTTAGTCAGGAATTTATTGACAGTAAATTGAGTGATTGGCGTACTTCAGCTTATTTGTGTTTGCCATTGATTATTGCCATAGGCGCATTTTTCTTTTTCCAATTGTTCTATATTGATTGGGAGTACAACTATGTTGAAAAGTTAATTCAATATATTGACAATAATCCGAGTGAGTCAAAACGTAATTGGATGATGACAGTCAATGTTGCTTTGTTAGCAGCAATTGCAGGGCTAATACGATTTTGTTGGTATAGACTTTTTTCTTCCGAAAAGAAGGAAGAACAAATAAACAAAATAATTCAAAATTTACCTGATGAATATAAATAGCCCCCGTTCGGCTGAGGCTATACGCCTCAGTCGAATCTATCTATTCGGGCACTGCCCGGTAAATATAGCTAATTGTACGTTTTCCATCGTATGTCTAAGGTAATTACATCTATAACTGAATCTAATCCTGCGTAGTTGCGTGCGCTGGAGTACAGGTAATCCTCTGGGTTTACTACAATGCCGCTGCGTACTGGATTGTGGTGGATATAGTGAACCTTCTGCTCTATAAACTTTTGGCTGTAAATATACTCGGCATGGTTCTCGTGCGTCCAAAGCTGGAAGGTTTGCATGCTTTTTAGCTTGCCGTGGTACTCAAATACCACCCGGAGCCATTCGCTCCGGCTTTCCTTCCCACTTTGCATGATTTCGAGGAACCGTTTGCTGGTGTAGCTCTTAAAATCACGGATAAACCCACTTAAATTACCATTTTGGCTCTGCGCCAGCAGGTGAATGTGATTCGACATAATTACGTACGCGAATAGGTTTAGCCCCTTATTCTTTTGGCAGAACTTTAGGCTATCGATAACCACATCGCGGTACTCCTTACGGGTGAACAGATCCACCCATCCCACTATCTGAAACGTTAGGTAGTGCGCGCCATCCTGCTCCTGCATTTTGTAGCCTGTGGACATTGTTCCGGTCTGTTGCTATAACAAATCTACAAAAATTCAGCAATAACTTTTACGTGTAACTTAGTTTTTGTTAACGTATTCTGGCTAAAGCGTAACGTTAGGCTTAGGCTCATTATGCTTATGGCTTTGCCTGTACTTGAATTATAAAAAAACAGGCACAGCCTGCTACTGATAGCCCGACGGCGGTGCAACCGCCGCCGAACACGGGGCTGATGATAGAGATACGTAATTTTTTTGTATTTTTAGGTGGTTTTACATAACAAAGTTACTCAAACTCATAATGACAAGAAAACATTAACTTTACAAAAGTTATTTAAAATTATATCAAATGAAAAATATAAAGTATGCTGTTTTAATCTTTTCATTATTTTTTATTAGTTGTGAATCATCTAATAAGAATAAGACACTAATTAAAAAGCCAGTAATAATTGCTGGGAAAATTGAGAATCCTAAAACTGAATTGGTTAGTGTTGATTATCAAGACATCGTGAATGGGTCGGTTCATTATTCCCAGGTTATTGATACTTTGGATGGAACTTTTAAATTTGTTTTTGATTTAGTCCATGGACAAGATTTGAGGTTTGAATACAATAATACATTCATTACTTTATTTGCTGAGCCATCCGATAGTCTATTTATCAAAATTAATACAACATTAACTGATAGTAAAAACAGTATAGTCTTTTCTGGGTCAAATAAAATAATTAATGAAGAAATTAATAAGTATTTATCATACAAGAAAATACCGCCATTTAACACCGAATTTGAAGGTAAGAGTGTAAAAGAATACCATAATAATTTAAAATTTCAGATTAAAAATGAGTTATTAGAATTAGATTGTTTTGTAAAAAAGTTTGAACCATCAGCAAAATTTATTAAATGGGCAAAGAATGATATTATTTACAATAACTCAAACTTCTTAATTGACTATAAGTTTTATCTGACTAATAATAATCTACCTTTAACGGATAGTCTATTTGATTCCGAATTGTTCCCTACTGATAATGAACAGGCCTTTATATCATCAATGTTTGGAGTTTATCTTTGGAATTATGCTTACGATAAATATATTCAAAATAATTCAATAGTTAAGGATTTACTAAGTAAAGGAAAAACACTTGAAGCTTACAGACTATGTATTAAAAAAATTTTGGAGGAAGAGAAAAAAGGTTTAATAAGGGATATTATAGTATTTAAGGTAATTTTAACGATTGCAGAAGAATCGCTAACAAATCCTTTAAATTTAACCAAAAAAATTGACTATAAAATCGATAATCCTGTATTAGCTTCAGAGCTTGAACTGCGTTTACATAACGCATCAAATAACGGAAAAATTCTAAAATTTAATTCTAGGGGAATTCATTCTGAAGTTACCCAAAATGTTATGGATATTCTTAAAAAAGAGTCAGAAGGAAGAACTATTTATGTTGATTTTTGGGCTATTTGGTGCGGAACTTGTAGGGCTGAGATCCCAAGTTTAATCAAATTAAATGAAAAAATCAAAAATAAGAATATTCAAATTGTATCATTCTGCTTCGACTCTGATAGAAATGCATGGTATGCTTTAATAAAAGAGAAAAAGATTCCAGGGATTCATTATCTGCTTAGCAAAGAGCAGGCATCAATATTAAAATCAAAACTTAAAATTCAAGGATTTCCAAGATATATGATTATTAAAAATGGTATGGTAATAGATAGTAACTCCCTTAGGCCATCATCGCATGAAAAATTACTTAAGGAGTTATTGAGAAATAGTGCCATGTAACTTATATCAAATTAAAATTTACCCCCCTTGTTAGTGTACGTCTGCGGACGCGTTCGATAGTAAGGTTGGGCAGAGCACATGCCTAACGCATCGCTTCAGACGAACATGAAAAAGTTTTTTGTACTTACCTGAACGAGGGGATTTTTTACTACTTTTACAAAAAGTTACCGGGCGGTGTGGTGTATATCGCACTCTTTTACAAACACGCGCGAACGATGGGAAAAATTCAAGCAGATAGAAACCGAGCCAATCCAAGCGGTTCGTATCGGCTTGACTAGAAAAAAAGTGGACACAGAAAATTATGCCGAGAAAAAATATAGGTATTTAGTTGAGCTTAACCTCCAACATAAATTCAAGGATAAAGAAAAAGTTGTTCGACAACTTTTGGCAGACAACAAAATCAATAAAGAACAAGCCAAAGAAATAATAGGCTACAACATAAATCCGTAAATGATAACTGATAGCCAAACAAATACTCTTTACCTTGCTGACCGCTTACCAAAAAAGCATCCAAAATTCTTTGCGGACTTTGAAGCGGTATTAAAAAAGTGTAGTATCACTTTTCTGTTATTACCTGATACGAAAGATATTTGGGCGGTTGATTATATGCCAGTTCAAGTTAAAGTTGACAAGTTTGTTCAGTTTGTTTACAACCCTGACTATTTGCAAAGCCGAAAATGGATAAAGACAATTCCGGATGTTGAAAGTATTTGCAACTCAATAAGACTTAATAGAATAAAATCAGACATCGTTTTAGATGGAGGTAACGTAATAAAAACAACCGATAAAGTAATAATGTGTGACAAGATTTTTCTTGAAAATCCAAACTATTCAAGGCGTCAACTTTCAGATAAATTAAAAGAATTATTTGAAATAGATAAACTCTTTTTTATTCCTCAACAACCAAAGGATTTTACTGGTCACGCAGATGGAATGGTTCGTTTCCTCGACAACAATACGGTAATAATTAACGACTATTCAAAAGAGAAACCAGAATTTCAGAGAGCATTTAAAATTGCATTGGACAACGCAGGTCTTGACTACATTGAAATCCCATACAACCCATACGGTAACAAGACTAACGGACAAGCAAATGGTATCTACATCAACTTTTTACAAATGCAAAATACGGTTATCGTTCCAACTTTTGGCATTAGGGAAGATGATATTGCAGTTCGACAATTTGAACAACTTTTTAGCGGACAACAAATAGAAACAATTGACAGTAACGAAGTGGCTAACAATGGCGGAATACTTAATTGTATAACATGGAACATTTTGACAACGTGATAAGAAAAACGCACTATGACACTCCTTGCTAAACCCTTTTCCACGCTACTATAGCAAAAAGCATAATATGGAATATCAAGCAAGCGATAAAGTAAATGAAAAGTATTGTTCATTGACTATAAGCCCCTCCAAAGATGAGCAAATAGTTTTAAAATGGATTTTTTACTTTAAAGTAAAAAAAAGGGTTAATGCAAAACGAAATTCGTAAAGATAATAGGACTCTTAAACAAATTAAATCTGCACTTTTTGGGGTTGCAGTTGGCGATGCTTTAGGGGTTCCTGTAGAGTTTAAAAGCAGACACGAGATTATCCAAAATCCTGTAACTACTATGATTGGTTACGGCACACACAATCAGCCTCCCGGAACTTGGTCCGATGACAGTTCGCTAACTTTTTGTTTGGCCGAAGCCTTGACAATTGACTTTAGCCTTGATGAAATAGGACAAAATTTTGTAAAATGGCACAACGAAAATTATTGGACACCCTATGGTGAAGTTTTTGATATTGGCGGAACAACCAAACAGGCAATTTTACGAATTGCAAAAGGCGAGAATCCTGAGTTAGCGGGTAGTTCAAAAGAAACCGATAATGGTAACGGTTCGTTAATGCGAATTTTACCGCTGCTTTTTTATTTATACAACAAACCAATTAATGTGCGTTTCGAAATTACAAGAAAGGTCTCTTCAATAACTCACAGGCATATCCGTTCAATTATTGCATGCTTTTACTACCTTGAATTCGCTAAGCAAATTATTGAGGGAAGAGACAAGTTTGATATTTACAGCAATTTGCAAACATTAGTTCTAAATCATTTAACAAATCTTTTAATTAACCCAGCAGAAATATCTTTGTTCGATAGATTGCTAAAATCAAGTATTTACGAACTTGACGCGGAACAAATTTATAGTACTGGTTATGTAGTGCATACACTTGAAGCCAGTATTTGGTGTTTAATGACAACAAGTAATTTCAAAGAATCCGTTTTGAAAGCGGTCAATTTTGGATATGACACTGATACAACAGGAACGGTAACAGGAGGCCTTGCAGGTTTGCTTTACGGTTTTGAAAATATTCCCGAAGAATGGGTACTTCAAATTGCAAAACATCATGAAATAGAAAATTTGGCTGAACGACTTTACATAAAAATTACTAGTTGTTAGCATGGCATCTGCATAGTGCGGATTAAGGTGCTAAAATTGAGAGCAGAGCACCTGTATATTTCCTACTTTTACCATAATTCTCTAAAACCCCAAGTAAAAATCCTCGGTTAACCGTTTGTACTCATCGGAGTATGCGCCATCGGGGTTGTGGATGGTGAGGGTGCTGTCGGTTACAGGCTTTTTGGTAGCCTCAAGCTGTAGCAGAACCCTTAGCACCTTTCGGCCGGGGCGTGAGGTTACATTAACCTTTTGCGTGCAGTATAGGCCATGAGCGCTAGCCATGGCAATAAATACATTCCCCTCGGAGTAAGGGAAAACTCCACAGAACTTTCCACCGGGAGCAAGTAACTTTTTAACGCCTTCAATCAAATCGGGATAGGGAAGGCTCTCGGAATGGCGCGAGATATTTCGGCCTACGTGTGGCGATTTGAGCGATTGGTTGAAGTACGGAGGGTTCGATACAATTAGATCGTATGAATGTTTGACCGATTGGGCAAAACTTTGCAAGGAACAATTGATAACATCGATTCGGTTTGCCCACGGCGATAGGGTAACATTGTTTCGGGCATCGGATGCCGATAGGGTATCAATCTCAATGGCATCGATATGTGCACTGGAGCTGCGTTGGGCAAGCATAAGCGCAATTACACCCGTTCCGGTTCCAATGTCTAAAATCCGATTGGCACCCAAAACATTAGCCCATGCCCCTAAAAGCACACCATCGGTATTTACCCGCATGGCCGCTTTTGACTGGTGCACTGTGAATTGCTTGAATTTAAAGTAGCTATTACCCACGGCGTTGCAAGTTAAAACTTTTCATGAAGGCCTAAACCAAATAGGGCGTAATCATACTTAACAGGATCGGCGGGGTCAAACTGCCTTAGCGCGTCGGTAAGCTCAACCACGGCTTTAAAATCGTCCTGCGCGCGTTGTAGGATTCCCAGCTTACGGGCTACCCTGCCGGTATGTAGGTCGAGCGGCATAAGTAATGCCGAGGTTGGAATGGTACTCCAGATGCTAAAATCGACCCCCTCAGTTGCAGGGCGAACCATCCAACGTAAAAACATGTTTATACGCTTTGCGGCAGCACCCACAGCAACATTGGGGACATGGCGTAGCGTGCGTGCAGGCACCTCGCACTCCGTAAATACATCGCGGTAAGCCTGAATGGCACCGTAAACCGATTGGTGTTTCCTATAGCCCTCAGCAAACACCTGTTCAAGTCCGCCTAAATGGCGGTAGATGTGCCTTAGCACATACATAAACTGAACCGCATCGGCTGCGCTAAACGTGCGATGGACAAAGCCTTGCAACCTATACTCATCGGCTTGGGAAAAGCTCATCACAAACTCGTAGGGTTTACTACCCATGATACCCATAAGCTTGCGGGCGCTGTTGACAATAGATTTTCGGCTTCCCCAGGCAAAGGTTGCTGCCAACAAAGCGCTTATCTCTATATCGTGCTTGCCCTTAAAACCATGGGGTACTTGAATGGGGTCGCCCTCGATAAAGGCAGGGCAGGCATACCGCCTATACCTGTCGTTAAGCAAATCGGCAAGCTCAGCAAACGACCTTGGAGTAGGCATGGCTAAACTATTTGGCCATCGTTCATGGAAATTTGCAGGTCGGCCATGCGGGCCAAATCCTTATCGTGGGTTACCACCACAAAGGTTTGTTCAAATGTATCGCGCAGGTGGAAAAAAAGCTTATGCAGTTCCTCCTTATTATGCGAATCGAGGTTACCGGAGGGTTCATCGGCCAATACCACCATGGGATTGTTGATGAGGGCACGAGCCACTGCCACCCTTTGCTGCTCCCCTCCCGACAATTCGGAGGGTTTATGGCTAACCCTGTGGGACAATCCCAAGAACTCAAGCAGTTCCTTTGCGCGCTTTGAGGCATCGGCCATGCTTTTGCCTGCAATGAGTGCAGGCATGCAAACATTCTCAAGAGCAGTAAACTCAGGTAAAAGATGGTGGAACTGGAACACAAAGCCAATATGGCTGTTACGGAACCGTGCAAGTTGAGTATCGTTAAGCGAGGTAACATCAACACCGTTGTAAAGCACTTTGCCTTTTTCGGGTTGGCTAAGCGTACCCATTATTTGCAAAAGGGTAGTTTTGCCAGCTCCGCTAGGACCAACAATGGCAACTACCTTTTGCTCGGGTATCTCAACGGTAATGCCCTTGAGTACGGTAAGCGGCCCAAACGATTTTACTATGTTTTCAACCTTAATCATCTATCTACATAAAAAATGAAGTTCAACAAAGGTAAACATTTTAGGGAAAGGTTAAAGGATAAAGGATAAAGGATAAAGGATAAAGGATAAAAAGGGGAAAGGGGAAGGTGTTTAGTATTTGGTGTTTCGTTGATTTCTTATCTGAGTAAATCCTTTTAATCTGAGTAATCGGTGTTCCATTGGATTTGTAACCAACAGCTATCAACCTCAACTGTCTTTCTGAGCAGCCTGCGCTGAGCATGTCGAAGCGTTGCGAGGGAACTCCATCTACCCAGCACGCTGATTGCTAGGGTTGTCATCGTTTTCAGAGTCTTTGTCGTCTAGGTTAGTCAGGCTGATTTGGCTGCGAATCTCGGCAATACTTTTTTGCAGGTAATGGTAAGCTCTTCCCAGTAGTCGGGCAACATTTAGCAGGGTTGCCGAATCAAAGAGCAACAAAGCAACTATAACAATTACAACCAGTTCCCATAGGCCTACAAAAAGCAGAATCATGGCACTCAACGTTTACTACCCAAAGGTAGTCAGAAAAACAAAAAAAGTTTACAAAATCATAGTTTATCAGCCCAAAAAATTATAGTTTGGCACCAAATTTAAACCAAAAGCTATAAACCAAAACCTACCGTTGAGATATGAGTAAAATTCTTGTTTTAGGAGCAGGGCTATCGTCGTCGGATTTGATTAAGTACCTGCTCGACCATTCAAAGGTGTTGGGCTGGACTGTTAGAGTTGGCGACCTATCGTTAGAGACCGCCCGGCAAAAGGTAAACAATCATCCCAATGGCCAAGCCATTCAATTCGATATCAACAATAACAAACAGCTGCAGGACGAGGTATCGTGGGCAACGGCTGTAATTTCGTTGCTGCCTGCATTTATGCATCCTGTGGTTGCGCAGGAATGCGTTAGGCAAGGTAAGCACATGCTTACCGCCTCGTATGTTTCGGACACTATGAAGACGTTGCATGAGGAGGCTCGGCAGAAAGGTATTGCCCTGCTTAACGAGCTTGGGGTTGACCCGGGTATCGATCACATGTCGGCCATGCGAGTAATTGATGAGATTAGAGCAAAGGGCGGTAAGCTAAAAGGTTTCATTAGCAATACTGGAGGACTTATAGCCCCTGAAAGCGATAATAACCCATGGAACTACAAGTTTACGTGGAATCCGCGCAACGTGGTACTTGCTGGTCAGGGAGTAGCCCAATACCTTGAGAACGGGCAATACAAGTATACCCCATACCATCGGCTTTTTACGAGCGTAAGGGAATACAATATCATGGATTTGGGCAAGTTTGAGATGTACCCCAACCGCGACTCGCTTAAGTATAGGGAGATATACGGGATTGAGGACATACAAACCATTATACGAGGCACTCTGCGCCGCGCCGGATACAGTAAGGCCTGGAACGTTTTTGTTCAACTTGGCATGACCGACGACACCTACAAAATGGCAAACAGCGAAAAACTCACCAAGCGCGAGTTCTTAAACAGTTTCCTACCCTACCATCCTACCGAAACCGTTGAGGAAAAACTAAAAAGGATAATCCCCGATGCCCAGGACGAGGTAGTTTTTAACAAGCTGAAATGGCTGGGGATGTTCGAGAACGAACCCATTGGTCTTCCCAATGCAAGCCCTGCCCAATTGCTGCAGCATATACTTGAACCCAAACTAGCACTTGGCCCGAACGATAAGGATATGATTGTTATGCAGCATATTTTCGACTATGAGCTATCGGGGAGGAAGCATCGTAAAACATCAACCATGGTGATAATTGGGAAGGATACCACCCACACCGCTATGTCGATTACAGTGGGAACCCCTCTGGCCATTGCCACCAAACTTTTACTTACCGGCCAAATTAAGGAACGCGGTGTAATTGTTCCCACCAAGTCAGATCTTTACAACCCAATACTCAATGAGCTTGAAAATTACGGTGTTAAGTTTATTGAGGAAGATGTTGGTGTAGAGTAAAAATTTTGAGAAAGCAAAATATAGTAAAAGCCAGACAAAAAGTCTGGCTTTTACTATTTCAAAATGGTGTAAAAATTGGCTTAATGGACATATTTCAGGCTGACATAGTGTTTAACACCAATAAATATCGAACTTTGGGGAATTTGAATGTCATGAATAAAAAATTTGCTTTTACTGTGGTTCGAAAAGGACGAAGAAAAATGG
>Ga0209381_1000196_pt1 | contig 175023 bp, 171 predicted proteins | sample DewCreD2012metaG_FD_184111 | JGI IMG/M metagenome (GOLD analysis project Ga0209381, IMG submission 184111) | Hot spring sediment bacterial and archeal communities from British Columbia, Canada, to study Microbial Dark Matter (Phase II) - Dewar... ... | reverse complement strand
CCTGGTGCTGGACAACAACAACAGCACCGCCGACACCACCCCAACCCCCCCCGCTGGCTGGCTTTTTATTAGCCCAACCGGTGGAAGCCGGGCCATCACCGTGGCCGCCAGCAACCTGCTGAACCAGGACTTCGGCCTCTTCCACGGCGCACGGGTAGAGGGCCGGGTCTTCTACGACGATGGCGAGAGCGGCGGCTCGGCCAACAACGCCCTGCAGGACGGCCAGGAGCGCGGCGTGGGCGGTGCAACGGTCACGGCCAGCGACGGCGTTTCCAGCCGCAGCGCCAGCACCGATGGCAGCGGGCTTTATTCCCTGTATGTGCCCGCTGGCTGGGGCAGCGTCAGCCTTACCCACCCCCTGCGCCCGGCCACCGGCTGGAACAACGGGAGTACCGCCACCCTGGTGGGAAGCTGGGCCGATGCCACAGGCCCCACCTCCACAGGTGCCGTGATCAGCCTGGGTTCGGCCAGCAGCCTGGCCGGCTCGGTTCTTACCCGCAACTTTGGGGTGGTGCGCAACTCGCTCTTCCGGCCCGACCAGTCGGGCCAGGCCACCAGCCCCGGGGTGGTGCGCTACCTACACCAGTTCAAGCCCGGCACCCAGGGCACGGTTGGTCTGGCCCTGGCCAACACCCCGCAGTTCGGTTACCAGCTCCGCCGCGATGTGAACTGCGACGGCGACTTCGACGACGCTGGCGAGGGCTTCCAGGGGCTGCCGCAGAGCTTTGGCGTGGGTTCTGGCTGGCCGCGGGAACCCGACGGCAGCCTGGCGGCCTGTGCCCTCGAGGTGCAGGCACTGGTGCCCGCAGGGGTGAGCGCCGGCCAGGTGGATATCGCCAGTCTCAGCGCCAGTCTGGCCTGGAGCAACAACCCTGCCGTCCAGGAAACCCGGGGCCTGACCGATACCACCACTGTTATTCGGGGTGGGGAGCTAAAGCTGGATAAGCAGGTGCGCAACGTGAGCCAGAACACCGCTTTCGCGGCCAGCGCCCAGGGCCGCCCCGGCGAGGTGCTGGAGTACCGCATCCAGTATCAGAACATCGGCAGCCAGCCCATCTTCAATGTGGTGCTCTACGACCCCATCCCCTTCTTCAGCACCCTGGTACAGAACGCCTACGGCGGCACCGGCGAGGTGGAGCTGGTCTGTCCAGGTGGTGCGGTGGTACGGCCCGACCTGGGCAGCACCAGCAGCATCAGCCTGAACCTGGCTACGCTCTGCACCCTACCCACCGCCCCTCAGCCTGGTGGCGGCAGCGCCCCGGCCTTGCTGCCTGGTCAGGGTGGGTATTTCGTGTACCGGGTACAGGTAAACTAAAAAACAACTTCCATTCCAGACATCCTGTAGGTTCTGGCCTTAGACTGTTCATGTGCAGTTGCAAGACCTACACACGTCGCTGAACGTGACCTGGCAGATTCAGGATGGGCTTCGAATCCCTTGGAGCTACGGTGATGTGGAGGCCGAACTCGAGGCTATCCAGCATGGAGCGGCTTTGCTGGACTTCTCCCATCATGGTTTGCTCGAGCTCAAGGGCCCCGATCGCGCCGAGTTTCTGCACAACCAGTGCACCTCCAATATCCGCTCTATGTTGCGGGATAGCTGGCTCGAGACGCTTTTTCTTAGCGCCAAAGGCCAGATTGAATACCTGGGCCTGGTGCTGCACATGGGTGAGTCCTTCTGGGTTAGCTCACACAGCACTAGCGCCTTAGCCAACCGTTTCCGCAGGTATATTGTGTTCGATCAGGTGGATATCGAGGTGCTGCCCTGGTCTTTGTTGCGCCTGCAAGGCCCGGATGCCGGAGCAATAGCCCAAGAGCTGGCCCCCCTTCCCCCGCGCTGGGGGCTCCACAAGACCCCACATCTGGTGCTGATGCGGGACGAATTCGGTCTGTGGCTCCTGGTGCCTTCCATTCAGGCGTATGCACTGGCCCAGCGGCTGCTGGAGACCGGGGCTACCCCGGCAGGCCATCAGGCCTGGCACATCTGGCGGGTCGAGCGTGGGGTAGCCGATCTGCCGGAGGCCCTGGGCGAGCTGCCGCAGGAGGTGGGGCTGGATAGCCGGGTTAGCTACAAGAAGGGCTGCTACCTGGGGCAGGAGATAATGGCCCGGCTCGAGGCCCGGGGCAACACCCGCTACCAGCTCATGGGCCTGCTGGGCCAGAAGGAGATTCCCAGCGGAGCCGAGGTTCTCCGCGAGGGCCGGCCGGTTGGCCGGGTCGGTACCTCGGTGGAGTCGCCCCTCCATGGGGCGATTGCGCTGGCCCTGCTGCGCAAGGAGCTGGCCCCCGGCGATCAGGTGCAGATCGAGGGCTGGTCGGCCACCGTTTCGGGCCTGCCCATTCGCTGAGCGCATTGGCCGCGGCGCTTTGACCTTTTTCAAAAATCGTTGTAGCATATAGGGGTTATTATGTTTTTAGCAGAAATAATTGGCGTGGGGGATGAGCTGTTATACGGCGAAACGGTGGATACCAACACCGCCGAGATCGCCGTCAGTCTGCAGCCCTACGCCCTCGAGATCCGCCGCACCCTGCGCGTAGCCGACCACCTCGAGGCCCTGACCGAGGCCGTGCGCGAGGCCTGGCAGAAGGCCCGGCTGGTGGTGCTCTCGGGCGGGCTGGGCCCCACCCCCGACGACATCACCCGCGAGGCCATCGCAGCGGCCCTGGGCGAGACCATGGAACTCGACCCCCAGGTGCTGGCCTGGCTGGAGGGAATTTTTGCGGATCGGGGCTGGAAGATGCCCGAGACCAACCGCAAACAGGCCCTCAAGATTCCTTCGGCCACCTGGATCGCCAACCCCCGCGGCACCGCGCCCGGCTGGTGGGTGCACCGGGAAGACAAAGACCTGGTCGCTCTGCCCGGCCCACCCGCCGAGTGGCGCCCGATGTGGGCCGAGCTGCTGCCCAGGCTGGGGCTGCCAGCAAAACCCTACCGTCAGGTGGCCTTCAAAACCTTTGGCCTGGGCGAGTCGCGCATCGTGGAGCTGCTGGGCGGTCTGTTCCGGCGCAACGGGGCGGTAGAGGTGGGCACCTACGCCAAGATGGACGGGGTGGCGGTGGTAGTGCGGGGGGAGCCCGGCCCGGTCGAAGCGCTGGCCGCGCAGATCCGGCCCCTGCTGGGCGAGGCGGTCTGGGGCCAGGACAGCGATACCCTCCCGGCGCTGGCCCTCCAGCGATTAGACGATCAAAAAATCACCCTGGCCACCCTCGAGTCCATGACCGGGGGGGTGCTGGGCGCGCTCCTGACGGGGGTACCGGGCGCTTCCAGAAGCTACCTGGGGGGCCTGGTCTCCTACAGCCCCCTCGCCAAATCCCAGCTCCCCATTCCCCTCGAGGTCGCGGCCCAACACGGGATGGTCTCGGCGGCCTTTGCCGAAGCCATGGCCGTGGCGGCCCGCAGCCTGCTGGGGGCCACCTACGGCCTCGCCACCACCGGCGTAGCCGGCCCCGAGACCCTGGAGGGCCAGCCGGTGGGCACCCTGTTCGTGGGCCTGGCCGGCCCCGAGGGGGTTCGCTCCCGGCACTTCCGACTGCCGGGGGCCAGCCGCGAAATGATACGCCAGCGGGCCGCCCATGCGGCCCTGGCTTTTCTGGTGGGTGAGCTGCGATGAGGCTTTTTTATGCCATCTTTCCCCCGCGCGAGGTGCAGGTCGCCCTGGGCGAGGCCCAGGAAAAGCTACGCAGCTACAAGGGCTGGAAGCCCAGCCCCCCCCACCAGCTCCACATCACCCTGCTCTTTTTGGGGGAGCAGCCCCCCGAGCGCCTGCCGGAGTTTCGCCGCATCGGGCACGAGGTTGCGTCCCGCGTCAAAGCTTTTGAGGTGACGTTGGGCGGAACCGGCTACTTCCCCCCTACCGGGGGGCCCCGGGTCTGGTTCGTCAAGGCCAGCGGGGAGGGGCTCGAGGCCCTCGCCCAGGGGCTGCAGCAGGCCCTGCCGGACATCGAGGCAGCGTCCTTCAAGCCCCACCTGACCCTGGCCCGCAAAAAAGGCCCGGCCCCCCGCATCGGGCCGTTGGTGATGAATATCCGGTTTCAGGCCAAAGCGGTATGCTTGGTGGAATCCAAGCTGGCGCGTTCGGGTTCGCAGTACCAGGTTTTGGAGCAGTTTCCTCTGAAATAGTCTCTGACAGCAGGAGTGTATATGGATAAAGAAAAGCAAAAAGCGTTGGAAGGGGCCTTAAAGTCCATCGAAAAGCAGTTCGGCAAAGGGGCCGTGATGCGCCTGGGCGAGGCCCCCAGGCAGCAGGTAGATGTCATCTCCACCGGCAGTCTGGGCCTGGATATGGCCCTGGGCATCGGTGGGATTCCCAAAGGGCGGATCATCGAGATCTATGGGCCCGAGTCCGGTGGCAAGACCACCCTGGCCCTCTCCATCATCGCCCAGGCCCAGCAGGCCGGGGGGGTGGCAGCTTTTGTGGACGCCGAGCACGCCCTCGACCCCATCTACGCCAAAAGCCTGGGGGTGAACATTGACGACCTGTTGGTCTCCCAGCCCGACACCGGCGAACAGGCCCTGGAAATCGTGGAGCTTCTGACCCGCAGCGGCGCGATAGACGTCATTGTGATTGACTCGGTGGCGGCCCTGGTGCCCCAGGCCGAGATCGAGGGGCAGATGGGCGACGCCTTCGTGGGCATTCAGGCCCGCCTGATGAGCCAGGCCCTGCGCAAGCTCACGGCGGCGCTTTCCAAGAGCAACACCGCCGCCATCTTCATCAACCAGATCCGGGAAAAGGTGGGGCAGATGTACGGCAACCCCGAGACCACCCCCGGCGGGCGGGCCCTCAAGTTTTATGCCTCGGTGCGGCTGGATGTGCGCAAGCAGGGCCAGCCCATCAAGGTGGGCAACGACGCAGTGGGCAACCGGGTGCGGGTCAAGGTGACCAAGAACAAGCTGGCCCCGCCTTTCCGCGAGCACGAGATTGAGCTGTACTTCGGCAAGGGCATTGACCCCCTGGCCGACCTGGTGACGGTAGCCATCGCCACCGAGGTGATTGATAAATCGGGCTCCTGGCTCTCCTATGGCGACACCCGGCTGGGCCAGGGCAAGGAGAAGGCCGCCGAGTTCCTGAGGGGCGAGCCGCGGCTGGTTCAGGAGATCCGCGAGAAAGTTTTGGCCCAAGCTGGTAAGCTATCGGTATTGGCACCCTCCGGAGAGGACGAAGAGTCTTCCGCTGTGGTTGCCGAGGCATAAACTGCTTGCTAGGTGGGGTTCTCCCAGTATGAAGGGCCAGGTAACCCGAATGCTCAGAGTCTGTCCGGTGGCCGTCAGGGCCAAGGAACAGCGGGATGTTGTGCTGGGTTGTGGTTTACCTGTGGTCTGGCGTCGGGCTTGGGCCAATCTGATCGCGGTTCCTATCTTTGCTCCGCCGGGCAGGGTAGGTTATCCAAAACAACCCCGTATTAAAGACGGGCTGTTTTCAAGAGCCGTTCAGCGCAGGGGTGTGCCTAAGGAAGCTGTAGCACGTATTTAGCCAAACGCCAATCATGACCTGAAACTGCGAGAACCTCCTTGCAATCTACGGGAGGTACCGATGGCTTTTAATCCCCTGGACTTAATACTCACACTGATCGTAATCGTGCTGGCGGCGGTGGTGGTGGTGCTGTTGCAGCGCATCAACCGCCAGAGCGACGTTAACAAGAGCGAACTCGAGGCCGCCCGCCGCGAGGCCCAGCAGACCCTGGAAGCCGCCCGCCGCCAGGCCCAGACCGCCCTCGAGCAGGCCCAGAGCCAGGCCCAGGCGTTGCTCGAGGCCGCCCGCAGCGAAGCCCAGAGCCTGCGCCAGAGCGCCCAGACCGAGGTGCAAAACCTGCGGCAAAGCGCCCATGCCGAACTCGAGCGCCTCCGTCAGCAAGGCGAGGAGCGCCTGCGCCAGCAGCTCCGGGAAGAGCGCGAGCGCCTGCAGGCCAGCCTCCAGGCCGAGCGCGAGGCCCTGGCAAGCGAGCGCGCCTCCATCCAGACCGAGCGCGAACGCTTGCAGGCCGACCTACAGGCCAGCCGGGCTGAGCGGGAGGAGCTCAAGCGCGAGACCGAGCGCCTGGCCCGGCGGGGCGAGCAGCTCGACGCCCGCGCGGCCAAGCTCGACGAGCAGGAGGAAAAGCTCGACGCCCTGGAGAAAGCCCTCGAGGCCCGCCAGGCCGAGCTGGCCCAGCGCGAACGGCAGATCGACCTCAAGCTCCAGGAGGTGGCCGGGATGAGCCGGGAGGAGGCCCAGAGCCTGCTTTTGTCGCGCCTGGACGCCGAACTGGAGGAAGAAAAAGCCCTGCGGGTCAAGGCCAACCTCGAGCGCATCCGGCTCGAGGTCAAGCGCGAAGCCCAGAAGCTTTTGGCCCAGGCCGCCCAGCGCCAGGCCTCCGAGACCGCCGCGGCCCTGGCCGTCTCGGTGGTGCCCATCCCCTCCGACGCCATGAAGGGCCGCATCATCGGGCGCGAGGGCCGCAATATCCGCACCTTCGAGGCCCTTACCGGGGTGGATCTGATCATTGACGACACCCCCGAGGCGGTGCTGCTCTCCAGCTTCAACCCCATGCGCCGCGAGATTGCCAAAATGGCCCTCGAGCAGCTCGTGGCCGACGGCCGTATCCACCCCAGCCGCATCGAGGAGGTGGTGGAAAAAGCCAAAAACGAGATGAAAACCTTCATCTACGAGCGCGGCGAGGAGGCCGCCCTGGAAGCGGGCGTGGTGGGCCTCAAGCCGGGCCTGGTGCAGTTGCTGGGCCGGCTGCACTTCCGCTCCTCCTACGGCCAGAACGTGCTCAAGCACTCGGTGCAGGTGGCCCACCTGACCGGCATCATGGCCGCCGAGCTGGGCCTGGACGCCGCCCTGGGCCGCCGGGCCGGGCTGCTGCACGACCTGGGCAAGTCGGTAGACCGCGAGATCGAGGGCACCCACGTGGAAATTGGCATCACCCTGGCCACCCGCTTTGGCGAGCCCAAAGAGGTAATTGACGCCATCGCCCACCACCACGACCCCGAAAACGGCGAGACCCTCTACTCGGTGCTGGCCGCCGCCGCCGACGCCATCAGCGCGGCCCGTCCCGGCGCCCGCCGCGAGAGCCTGGAAGAGTACATCCAGCGCTTGGAGCAGCTCGAGCGCATCGCCCTGTCGTTCCCCGGCGTGGACAACGCTTTCGCGGTGCAGGCCGGGCGCGAGGTGCGGGTGATTGTGAAGCCCGACCGCATCTCCGACGCCAAGGCCACCCTGCTGGCCCGCGAGATTGCCGGGCGCATCGAGCGCGACATGAACTACCCTGGCCAGGTGCAGGTCACGGTGGTGCGGGAAAGCCGGGCCGTGGAGTACGCGAAGTAAAACTCAACCTACCCCCAGCAGGTGCTTCGTCCTGCTACACTTAGGCTATGCAGTTTCATGTGCACGCGCGCTGGGACGACGAAGCCCAGGTCTGGGTGGCCGAGAGCGACGACCTGCCCGGACTGGTAGCCGAGGCCGGTACAGTAGAGGACTTGCTGAAGAAGCTCAGCGTATTGGTTCCCGAGTTGGCCGAGCTAAACCTTGGCCAAAGCAGCGGCAAAGGCACCTTTACCCTAACCGCCGAGCGTGAGCTGGCCTTTAGCTGATGGCCGACTACACCCGCGAACTCAAGCAATTGCTGACAGAGGCAGGCTGCCGCTTCCACCGGCAGGGGAAGGGCGACCATGAAATTTGGTACAGCCCCATTACGAACCGTTATTTTCCGGTAGATAGCGCCATCAAATCCCGTCATACCGCTAACGGGGTACTCAAGCAGGCCGGACTGCCCAAAAAGTTCTAACAGCAGTTGCCATCAGCTTTTCGTACAGGGCAACGCCAAGGCCTTGAGCCGCACAAACACGCGGCCCACCCTTTTAGACAGACTGTCCATTGCCTTATGGGGCCCAGGCTCCTACCATGAATCTATCGGGCCTCAACTCTGTTTCATTGCCCAGCCCATACGGAGGTAGCAGATGGCAGTCAAGGAACCCCAAGTCACCCTGAAGCGCGTTTCGCACTGGATCGGCGGCAAGCTGGTCGAGGGCAGGTCTGGGCGGAGCGGCGTGGTCTGGAACCCTGCCACCGGGCAGCCGCAGGCCACCGTAGACTTCGCCTCGGTGGAGGAACTCGATGCGGCAGTGGCGGTAGCCAAGGAAGCCTACAAAACCTGGCGGCAGACCCCCCTCTCGCGCCGGGCCGAGATCATGTTCAAGTTCCGCGATCTGGTAGACCAGAACCGCCGCAAAATTGCCGAGCTGATTACCCTCGAGCACGGCAAGACCCTGGCCGATGCCCTGGGCGAGGTGGCGCGGGGCCTGGAAAACGTGGAGTTCGCCACCGGCATCCCCCACCTCTTGAAGGGGGGCTTCTCCGAGCAGGCCAGCCGGGGGGTGGACGTGTACCAGATTCGCCAGCCGCTGGGCGTGGTGGCGGGCATTACCCCCTTCAACTTTCCGGCCATGGTGCCCATGTGGATGTTCGCCAATGCCATCGCCTGCGGCAACACCTTCATCCTGAAGCCTTCGGAAAAAGACCCCTCCCCCAGCCTCTTCCTGGCCGAACTTCTGCAGCAAGCCGGGCTCCCCGATGGGGTGTTCAACGTAGTGCACGGCGATAAGGTGGCGGTGGATCGCATCCTCGAGCACCCCGAGATCAAGGCCGTTAGTTTTGTGGGCTCCACCCCGGTGGCCAAGTACATCTACGAGACCGGCACCAAAAACGGCAAGCGGGTGCAGGCCCTGGGCGGGGCCAAAAACCACATGGTGGTGCTGCCCGACGCCGATATCGGCATGGCCGCCGACGCCGCCGTGAGCGCGGCCTATGGTTCGGCGGGCGAGCGCTGCATGGCCATCTCGGTGGTGGTGGCGGTGGGCGACCAGACCGCCGAAAACCTGATTGCCGCCATCAAGGAGCGGATGCCCAGAATCAAGGTGGGGCCGGGCCTCGAGGAGGGCGTGGAGATGGGCCCCCTGATTACCCGCGAGCACCGCGACAAGGTGGCCTCCTACATCGAAAACGCCCCCAAGGAAGGGGCCACCGTGGTGGTGGATGGCCGGCAGGATCCCATCGCCCAGTCCGAGGGCTTTTTCCTGGGCACCAGCCTGATTGACCACGTTAAGCCCGGCATGAAGTGCTACGACGACGAGATTTTTGGCCCGGTGCTCAGCGTGGTGCGGGTCAAGACCTACGACGAGGCCCTGAAGCTCATCAACGAGCATCCCTACGGCAACGGCACGGCCATCTTCACCCGCGACGGTGGGGCCGCCCGGCAGTTCCAGTTCGACGTGGAAGCCGGCATGGTGGGCATCAATGTACCCATCCCGGTACCGGTGGCCTACTACAGCTTTGGTGGCTGGAAGGCCAGCCTGTTCGGCGATCTGCACATGTACGGCCCCGAAGGGGTGCAGTTCTACACCCGCGCCAAGGTAGTCACCAGCCGCTGGCCCGACCCCAGCACCAGCAAGGTGGATCTGGGCTTTCCGCAGGTGCGCTAGCCCCTGAACACCCGCTTCACCTTGTCCCAGAAGCCCTCGGGGGCCACTTCTTCGCCCACTTCCTGCGCGTACTGGCGCAGGAGTTCGCGGGCTTTCTTGGAAAGGTTGTGCGGCACGGCTATCTGGGTGATCACCTGCAGCTTGCCCCGGCTGCGGCTACCGGGGTGGGGTAAACCCTGGCCCTCGAGCTCGAACACCTCGCCATCGTGGGTGCCGGGGGGGATGCTGAGCTCGAGGTCGCCCTCCAGGCCTGGAATCTGCACCCGGGCCCCCAGTGCGGCCTGGGCCAGCCCCAGCCGTAGCTCGTAAATCAGATTGGAGCCCTCGCGCTTGAGGTGGGGGTGGGGGTGGATGTGCGGGCGCACGAACAGGTCGCCTGGCCCCCCCGGCCCCAGGTTGCCCATCCCCGAGACCCGCAGGAGCTGGTTTTCGTCTATACCAGCGGGGATGTTTACCTGTATCTTTTCCCTGCGCCGCACCCGGCCCTGGCCTTTGCAGGCTGAACAGGTCTCGGAAAGGGTGTAACCCCGGCCCCGGCAGGCCGTGCAGGGCACCTGGGCCACCATGTTGCCAAAAAAGGTGCGCTGGATCTGCTCGAGCGTGCCCCGTCCCCCACACGAGCGGCAGGTCTGGCGCTTACCCCCCTGTCCGTGGCAGGTTTCGCAGGGAACCAGGCGGTCGTACTCGAACTCCTTCTGCACACCGTACAGTACGTCTACCAGCTCCAGTTCGACCTCGGCCTCGAGGTCCTCCCCCCGCGGCGCACGGCCCGCACCCCCCGGCGTGCGGAAACCAAACACCTGCTCGAACAGGTCGAAGATGTCGCCAAAATTGCCCCCCGCACTGCCTGGCGTAGCTGTGCCGTAGCGGTCGTAGTTGGCCCTTTTTTCGGGGTCGGAAAGCACCGCGTAGGCCTCGTTGATTTGCTTGAACTTCTCCTCGGCTTCTTTGTTGCCGGGGTTTTTGTCGGGGTGATACTGCAGGGCCAGTTTGCGGTAGGCCCTCTTAATCTCGTCGGCACTGGCATTCCTGTCCACACCCAGGGTTGCGTAGTAGTCGTTCATCGAAGTTTAGTCTATCAGGCTTAGGTATTTTTCTTGTGGTTTTAAACACGAGGCGGTACTGCCCAGCCCATCGGCTTTTTGACAAAACGTATATACCCCTGTATATTCAAACCAGATGCGATTCTCCGCACGAGCTATCCTCTAACGGCGCTCTTCTTCGGAAGAGGCCGTAGGGGTTTGCCCAGCGGAGAATCTTTTTGTTTGGAGGAAACGCATGGTTCTCTTGACCCCCGGCCCCACCCCCATCCACCCTAGGGTACAGACCGCGCTCGGCAAGGAGATGCGCGGCCACCTCGACCCCGAGGTGCTGGCCACCAACCGCCGCATTCGCGAGCACCTCGGTATTCTGTTCGACCCCGGCCCCGGCGCTTTGCTGGCCGCCATGCCGGGTTCGGGCAGCCTGGGGATGGAGGCCGGCCTCACCAACCTGGCCGACGAAGGCGACGCCGTGCTGTTGCTGGTGAGCGGCACTTTTGGCGAGCGCATGGTGGAGATTGCCCATGCCTACCAGTTCGACTATAAAGTGCTGCGCTCCGAGCCGGGCCACCCCATTGACCCCCAGGCCGTGGCCGAGGAGCTGAACCACCGCCCCTACAAGCTGGTGGCTCTGGTGCACGGCGAGACCAGCACCGGTGTGCTCAACCCGGTAGAAGAGATTGCCGAGCTGGTGCAGGCCCACGGGGCGCTGTTCATGCTGGACGCGGTGACCACCGCCGGCATGATGCCGCTCTCGATGCAGAAGCTGGGCGTGGACTACGCCTTCACCGGTAGCCAGAAATGCCTCTCGGCCCCGCCCGGGCTGGCCCCCTTTGCCCTCTCCCAGCGCGGGCGCGAGTGCCTGGGGCAGGTGCGGGGCTGGTACTCCGACCTGTCGCGGGTAGCGGTCTACTGGGAACAGGAAGGCTACTTCTGCACCTCGCCGGTGCTGTTGCACTACGCCCTCGAGGAGGCTCTCAAGCTGGCCCTCGAGGAAGGCCTGGAGAACCGCCAGAAACGCGCCGAGCTGCTATACAGCACGGTGCTGTCGCTCTTGGAAGAGCTGGGCTTCAGCGCCTATGCCGCCGAAGGAGCCCGCCTGCCGACGGTGCTGGTGGTGCGCCCACCCCAGGGCCTGCACGAGGCCGAGATCCGCAAGGGGCTGTATGCGCGGGGGGTCTCGGTGGCCGGGGGTATCGGCCCTACCGCTGGTAAGGTGCTGCGGCTTGGGCTGATGGGCGAAAGCGCACGGCCCGAGCACTACCGGGTGTTCTTCAAGGCCCTGGGCGAGGTGCTGGGCAAGAGCGGCCTCGAGCGGGCCTTCGAGGAGCGGCTGGGCCTGGTGGCCCTCTAGTGCTGGGTCAGGTAGTAGTGCTCGAGCTCGCCTTCGAGCTGCACGAGGGCCTGCTGGACGCTGATGCCTTGAAGAGGCAGGAAGCCATAAGCCAGAATCGCCAGGTTCTGCCGGATGCGACGGAAAACGGCCTGGGCTCCCTCGAGGTTGCTCCCCTGCAAAACAATCAGAAACTGGCCCGGCCCAAGCTGAAACACCATGTCGGGCTGGCGCAGGTATTGCAGCAGTTCGGCTCCCGGCTGGTCGGTGCGGGTGTGCAGCAGCAAAAGCGTAACCGGCCGCACCGCCGAGAGGGTCTCGAGGCTGGGGGCCAGAGCTTGCAAAGCGGTATGCGATAGAACACCCCCCTCATGGCGAAAACCCATCTGTGTGGGAGGTGGCAGGCTTGGCACCTCGCGCCGAAGCAAGAAAAACAATCCTACCAAGAAGGCACCGGCTCCCATCAAACTCGCCACCGAAGCCATTACCGCTACATCGTCGGGAACCTGGGCCAGGTCGCGACTGGCGGCTACAGCTATAGCGCTGCTCATCAGAGCCAGCCCCAGCACCCAGAAAAAACGCGCCTGTGGGCCCAACGGTACGCGGGCATACAGGCTGGCCGCGGCGGCCAGCATCAGAGCGGCTAGCAAGAATACCAGACCGGGATAAAGGCTCGCCTGCCGAGGAAACAGCCACAGCGGCAACAGGCCCAACAGGACGAAGCCCCAGGGCAGCAGCGACAACCACATAACTCCTAGCATACGATCACAGCTCACCAGGCTGCGCCAAGAATAACCGGGGTGGCAAACCCCCGCCCTCTGGTACGATTATGTTGTGAGCATAGCCCCGCTGGCCGAGCGCGTACGTCCCCAGACCCTAGACGAGGTGGTGGGCCAGGAACACCTCACCGGGCCAGGCAAACCCCTGCGGCGCATGCTGGAGACCCGGCGGCTTTCCTCCTTCATTTTGTGGGGGCCGCCCGGCAGCGGCAAAACCACCCTGGCCCGGCTGATGGCCCAGGGCGCGGGGCGGGCGATGGTGGCGCTTTCGGCGGTCAGTGCCGGCGTGAAGGACATCAAGGAGATTGTGGCCCAGGCCCAGGAACAGAGCGGCCTGGTGCTTTTCCTGGACGAGATTCACCGCTTCAACAAAGCCCAGCAAGACGCACTCCTGCCCCATGTGGAGTCGGGCCTCCTGACCCTGATTGGGGCCACCACCGAGAACCCCTCCTTCGAGGTGAATCCGGCCCTGCGCTCCCGCGCCCGGGTCTACGTGCTCGAGCCCCTGGACGAGGCGGCCACCCGCAGGCTTCTGGAGCGAGCGCTTCACCACCCCCAGGGCCTGCAAGCCCAGGCCGACCCGGAAGCCCTGCACCTGATCGCCCAGGCTGCCATGGGCGACGCCCGGCGGGCCCTGTCGGCGCTGGAGCTCGCCGCCAGCCTGGGCGAGGGGCACGTCAGCGTGGCAGCAGCCCGCGAAGCCCTGGGCCGCGGTACGCTGGGCTTCGACAAAGGGGGCGATTACTTCTACGACCTGATCTCGGCCCTGCACAAGAGCGTGCGCGGTAACCATGTGGACGCCGCACTCTACTACCTGGCCCGCATGCTCGAGGGCGGCGCCGACCCCCTCTACCTGGCCCGCCGGCTGGCCCGCATGGCCGTGGAGGACGTGGGCCTGGCCGACCCCAACGCCCTGCGCCTGGCCATGGCCGCCAAGGAGGCCTACGATTTTTTAGGCAACCCCGAGGGCGAGCTGGCCCTGGCCGAGCTGGTGGTATACCTGGCCCTGGCCCCCAAGTCCAACAGCGTCTATGTGGCCTGGCACAAGGCCCAGGAGGCCGCCCGCGAACACCCTACCGCCCCCATTCCCCTGCACCTCCGCAACGCCCCCACCACGCTCATGCAACAGATGGGCTATGGCCGGGGCTACGCCTACTACCACGACGACCCCGAGGGCAGCTTCGCCCAACAATACCTGCCCGAGGCGTTGGAGGGCCTCGAGCTCTACCAGGCCACCGGCGAGGGCTGGGAAGAACGGGTGCGCGAGCGGCTCAAAACCCTGCGGGCGCGGTTTGCCTCGAGGGGCTCATAGAAAAACTCCAGAGGTTCCATTCCTCTAGAACGCATTCCAGCAGTATCGTTTAGCTTTCAAAAATTAACGATGCTATCGGAATGCACTCCTACCCCCTTTCGTCAGCTCGAATTCTTCGTATTCGTATTTTATTGCACTAAAAGGAGAAGAAGGGAAACCGGTATCACCCCTACCTCAATACTTGTGCCACATCCCGCAAGGAGATGACGGCCGACATAACACAAGCGCCACTCCTTTGAACATTGCGATAGGAGGCACCTGTCTGCGCACCTTGCTGGGTATCGCAAGAACATAAGGCCCAGCAGCTCCCCTACCGCTGGCTTGATTCGACCTGCGAATGCCTCCAAAATTTTCCCTGGGAGCAACCTGGCGTTGTCTGGCGTTTTGCTGTACCTATCAACGACCTAGCACGAAAGTCAGTATGATGGCAACCGCTGCCATAGCAACTGCCGCGATAGCAATGTTGCTAGCCAGCCTCACTTTACCCTCGAGCTTGTCCTGGTTGCTGGCAAGTTGAGCTAGCAATTTCTGCTGGTTCTTCAGCTCTCTGTTTTGCTCTTCGAGCAGCCGGTGAACCTCATCAACCACTTCCTTGGTCTTGTGGTTAACTTCCTCGAGCGCCTTCTGCTGGCGCTGAGAGAACTGCTCGAGGCGCTGTTCCACATCCCCGCGTAGTTCATTGACCTGTAAACCAAGCTCGGTTCGCAGGTTACGCTGCGCGGTGTGCAAATCCTCTTGTGCCTTGACGAGGGTGCCGCGGAATTCCATCCACTGCGCTTCGTTTTGAGCCTTAAGCTCCTCGAAGCTCCTCTGCAAGTAGCTGAGGGTGTTGTTTACATCGTCTGCTAACGACTTGAAGCGCGACTGGGCATCTTGAAGCCGCCCTTGCGCCTCCTCCCCGTGAGCCTGTAATTGCTGGGTAAGGGTGGCAAGGTGCTTGAACTTTTCCTGGATAGCCTTGAGGCCGTCCAGCAACCCAACAGCTTCCTGCAAGCGATTTTCAACCTCATGAAGCTGAGACTCCAAGTACTCGACATCGGTGAGTCTACTACCTTTGGACATAGTTCTCTCCCATCATTGTCTGCAAACTATCAAAACCGGAGAGTAGCTCAACAACCGGCTGCTTCAGCAGCTGGATAGCAGCCTCTGCGGTGCGGGCTACCCGACGGGTATGCCGCAGCGCCCGTACGACCCGTGGTGCGGGTGCCTCATCTCCATATAGTTGCTTGGCCTGTTCCTCAAGGAGTTTGAGGCCGTGATCGGTATTGAAGGGCCCATCCACTGGAGTCAGCCAGTCAAAAGCTTTTTCGGGGTTGAGTTGAGCAGCCTCTTTGGCGATAAAGACAAGGTTCTCGGGGATAAAGTCCTGGCGAATTCCTTCATCAAAAGCGCTCTTGAGGTAAGACATGGCCTCTTCCTCCCGGCCCTTGCGTCTGCGGTAGAGCGCGCCTGCCAGGTAAAGCGATGGCACGTTGGTAATGTCCTTCTCCAGGCGGTTGGCGATACGCGAAGTCATCCCCACCACTGCGCCACGGTCGACGGTGACCCGAACCGCCTCAGCGAGCTTGTCCGGCTGAAAGCTGGAAACCAGTTCGGGCAGGATGCGAGCCAAGTCGTCCACCTGAGCATCTCGCACAGGTATTTCCGCCTGGTCACGGGTGAAGTTGAGATCAGGAACGCACACATCACAGAAGCCACAGCGGTAGTCATCCGAGAAACCCACGTCGTCAAAGTAGCTGCGAATTTTCACTCTGCGGCAGACACCCTCGTTGTGACTCTGCGCGTAGTCGTGTTCGCGCTCGAGCATGTAGTAGCGGGTCTTGCGAATGGTGGTATAAACCCGCTCAAGCAGCACCTCGAGGGCCATCTCTATCAACCGCCGCCTCTCCCCACCGGGCACGCCCACGCGCCTGCGCTTACCATTCACCCGCTGGCTCAGCTCAGCTAAGTGCTGCTCGACATAAGCCTCACCTTCGGTGCGGAGCAGGTACTGCCGCAGGTGGTGCAGCACCGCCTCGGGTTGCCAGTTGGAGTTGAACTCGGCCTCGAAGACCACCTCACGTAAACTCTTGTAAGTGAGCGAATACCCCTCGACGACCCCGAGCTGCTGAAGACGGTACAGGGCGAGTTGGATACCCTTGCTCTCCTCATCGTCATCGTCAAAGCTATTCTTGATAAGCGCCTGTCCAGCCACCAGCCGGTCGTACACCGATAAGGCCCGCTCGAGGTCTGTCTGAAGCCCAGGATAGCTCGCCTTGACGAAAAAAGCTTGCCTGCCGTAGTCGCAAAGGCCTGGCAGCTCGTAAGGGCACTTGTGGAACTTGAAGTTGCCGGGCTCGGAGACGCAGGGTGGCTCCTGGTGGTAGCGCAGATGCTCTTCGTAGCACTTCCGCATCGGTGGTGAGTAAATGAGGGCCACATGCGATTGCTTACCATCGCGCCCAGCACGCCCGGCTTCCTGGTAGTAACCCTCCAGGCCGCTCGAAAGCGCATGGTGAATGATGAAGCGTATGTTCCGCTTGTCAATACCCATGCCATAACCCTTGGTGGCTACCAGAATGGGGAACTGGTTGTCCTGGAAAGCGTCTTGGCGCTCGAGGATGGTGTTCTCCCAGTCGCTCGCGTAGGCGTAGCGGGAAAAAACCTCCTTGCACTCCAGACAGCGGTAGCCCTGGGTCATACCGTAGAGCTTCAGCTCCTTGCTCGTGAGCGGCAGGTAAAGCTGGGAGCCGCAATTTGGACAAACGGTAGGCGGTGTGCTGGCATGCACCTGCACGAACTCAGGGTCAGGTGACACGCGCTCACGAATAACTTTGGCGATGTGGTGAACCCCCTCCGCTATCGTCGTCTTACCATGGGGGTTGGCGTAAATGCCAAAGACTACTCCAGCGTGCTCGTAGGGGGGCTCCTCCCCAAGAGGGATGAGCTCTTCCTTCTCCATACGTAGGGCAGTAGGCACTACCTTGGTTAGGACTTGCTCGAGCACTTCTTCCTTGGCCTCGAGGCCGTAAGCCCCGCTTGGATGCACGGAGAGGCTAAGGTTAGGCCGGTCACTACTGGCGAGTTGCACAACGCTTTGTAGCTCGAGGCCCAGCACGTCGCACACGTCCTTACGCACCGCCTCGGAAGCAGTAGCTGTGAGGGCAATGATGGGGATGGATCGCCCCGATGCCTCTTCTAAGAGGCGTCGGAGGCGGCCTATTTGCAAGTACGCAGGGCGGAAGTCATGCCCCCACTCTGAAACACAATGGGCTTCGTCGATGACCAATGCGCCCACTGGGGTGTCCTGCATGCTTGCCCTAAGCTCCTCATAGAAGCCCTTTATCTGAAGACGCTCAGGAGATATGTAAAGCAGACGGTAGCGATGACCACGGAATTCAGCCAGCTTGCGCTCTTTTGCCGCCGAGGAGTCGAAGCTGCTGATAGAGTCCACACAGACCAATCCCAGCCGGTGCATGGAGTGAACCTGGTCACGGATGAGGGCCTTGAGCGGGCTGATGACCAGGGTGGTGCGGGGTATGAGCAGACCGTAGAGCTGGAACACCAGTGACTTACCAAAGCCCGTAGGCAGGATGCCCAGCCCACTTTGTCCAAGCAGAGCTCGCTGAAGAAGCTGAACTTGTTCAGGCTTTAGGTCACGCACAGCAAAGTAGCGGCGAGCAAAGAAGTCCAGAAGGGTGCGCTCGACCGAAACCGGGTTGGCTTTCGACGGCGGCTTTGGGCCGACTTCACTCACGAAGTGTGCAGCAAAGCGCTCGAGGCGAGACTCGTCCAGTGACCCGGACGGCGGGCTCGAGGCCGCCTCGGCGGCGAAGATGTGATCCACTAAGTCGGCGTCCGGCACCCGGTTCACCAGTTCGTACTCGATGTGGGTTCGGGGCAAGTCTACGAAGGAGCTTTCGCCATGACATCGATAAAGCTCCATTGCTTGCAAGAAGAGGTCGGGGTCGGGAGGGCGGAGCACGTAGAGTTTTACCTTAGGCAAGACCACCGGCTGCCCATAGAGCTCAGCTACCCGCTCAACCAAGGCAAAGGTGTCCAACAGCGCCAAGGTCAATCCAGGAGTGACAGGCTCGTAGTCCACCAGCGTGAGTTCGTTCTTGCCCTCCCGGTTGGCACTCTCCAGCATCGCCAGGATAGCCTTCTGATAGAGCGGGAAGCGCTTTGGTAGAAAGCGCAGAAGCTGCTCCAGGCGTGCCAGCTTAGAAGCCCCAGTGGTATGCTCTGAATGCTGGTTAGCCAAAAACAAACGGTGGAGTATGGGATCTTCGAAGGCTAGCTCGGTGAGCACTGCCTGGGCTCGCTTCTGGCGAATATCGCCGAAGCTAAAGGGGAAGTAACGATACCCCGCCTGGCCCAGGTCACGCTGGCGTTGCTTCTCATCGTTGAACTTCTCGTCACCGATACTGGTATGTGCATGGTAAGCGGCACCCTCTACCTCGATGGCATACTTCGTCTTTCCATCGAGCACAAAGTCAATGCGCCGCTTGCGCTTCTTTGAGTCCACAAACTCGACTTGGGAGCGCAGATAGGATAGGCCTTCCAAACCAAAGACTGGCAGGAAAGCCTCTTCAATAAACACACGCTCAGCATAGTGCTCATCGCGCTCTTTAGGGTCTCTAGGTGGCAGCAGCTTGTTGAAGCGGTAGTAATCCTCAAGCGAAGAAAATGTAGCCCGTTTGCCGGGCCGTGATGCTTTGAGAGCCTCAGCCAACGCCGGGTCTTTGAAACGCCAGCGACCCACCCACCGATACTCGCCTTCACCGTATAACAAATCGTCCTTGCGCACCTCGAGGTCGAGGGCACCTGGGTCAATGCGCGCCGCCGCCAGCAGTACCGCACCGCGGACGGGCATCGGCAGTGTTCCCAGAGGCTCTTGAGGGGTAACGCCTAGGAGCGTTACCCCAGACAGGTGGTAAGAAAGTGACCATATTGGATTCAACAGCACACCTCAGCGAAAAGTTCTAGACACAGCATTCATCCTAGATATGCGAAGCTTTCCAGGAAAGCGAATTTGACCATGGCAATAGACTCAGAGGTTGTACACACCGAATAGAAAAGCTTGACTTAGAGAGTAGTTGGCAGCATTATCCCCTCCACCATTCGTCAAGCAGCAGGTCAGGGCCTAGTTGGGTATAGGCCTGCCAGGAAGCTTCCTGGGTGTTGTCAACATGCTCATCAAATCGAACCCCAACATCACCCTGTCGGTTTACCGTCACCTGCTGGAGCACAAACGGCAAGGTTGGGTGCTCGACCCTGAAGATCTACTCAAACCCCGCCCCAAAACCTGACTCATAAACCCCTCAAACTTTATTGGGGTCAAAACGTGGGGTCAAACGCAAACCCGAGGATTCGCACCCTCGGGTTTTTCGCGTCCTGGACTGGCGGGCCGTGAAGGATTCGAACCTCCGACACCTCGTTTTGGAGACGAGTGCTCTACCGGGCTGAGCTAACGGCCCACACTGGCGCATGCGGACGCTATTTTTACCCGCTCCCACCTGCCCTATGGCAGGATACGCCAGGTAGACCCGGTAAATCAAGCCCCCTGGTCTGACCGGTGGGAGCACCCGAAAACCCCAAATGCGTACTTAGTGGGATAAGTGCGCATTTTGACCGGGCGTCCGGTGAGACCTTGATACACTTTTGTGACCAATCACGCCAATCACGCCAATCACGTCCGTACTCGAGCAACCGCCCTACCGGATAGCTTTATACCAATCGCGCTAGTACTCGAGTCCCCCTGGTGAGACCTGAGCGACCAAACACGCCAACGACCGGTCGTCCGGTGAGACCTTGATACCTTTGTGACCAATCGCGCCATACCTTTATGACCAATCGCGCCATAGCACCAACGACCCATCGCACCCGCGATACACCGATAGCTCAGCGACCTACCACGACTGTACTCGAGTCCCCCACCCGGCCATAGCCGAGCGTCAAAACACGCCCATCACGCCAACACCCCCCAACCCCCCAACCCCGGTTCAGTTGGGGGCAATAGTAGGGCTTTGGAGATTTCACATCCAGAAAGTCCGTTTTTGTACAATACGAATCATGAAGTACTTCAATAGCCAAAGCTATATCAGTCCCAAACAGGCCGCTGCCATCCTGGGAATCAGCCGTGGCACCATCTTCAGTCTCATCAACCGTGGCACCCTGCCCGCCGTCAAGCTCGGTGCACGCACTATTCGCATCCCGCTGGCGGCCATTGAAGGGCTTGCGACAAAAGAAAAAGACGGGCGCTAAGCCCGCCGGCAAATCACCATGCACCATCCAATAGTATACAAAACCCTGTTAGCGTTCGCGATTACTGAACCCGCCGATAGCGCGGACGGCTTTACGTCGCGCATGCTGGTGGGCCTGCTCCCCGCTCCCAGGCATATCCGGCGCAACCGCATGCGCATCCTGCGCGGCCTGGCCGGGCCGCTGCTGAGCCAGGCCCGGCACGCCAAGCTGCGCGATGTTGGGGGCTTGGTGTGGTACGGACTTCAACATCAGCAGCCCAACTTTGCCGAACCCGCACGTCGGCTCAAAATAGCAGCACACGCCCTGCGCAACACCCCTGACCCCTTCCCCACCCCCACCCGGCTCCCCGCACCGCTCCCACCGGCCCCATCGCCCCGACCCCGGCGCGCTCGCCGCAAGCGCAAGGCCCGTGCTCAGGCCCCACCCGCCGAAAGCGATGATGGCGAGCCGCCTAGAGCCTGCTGGCTCCGGGTCTCCAAAAAGCGCTGGGCAAAGCGGGTGGATAAAGCCCTGGCCGCCGCATCGCTGCCGGGGGCCGTGTTCGTCACGTTGACCTGGCCCACCCCCCCTAGCGAAAACGAACGCAGGCTGGCACGGCTGCCCAAAGACCGCCACCGCCAGGCCCGGACGTTCGTGGACGCAATCCGCCGGGCCAAGGCCCGTTATTACGTCACTATCGCAACTCGTTCGGAAACTAAGACTTGGTATCCGCACGCTCACGCGATAATCGCCGGGCTGGACGTTGAAAACATTCAAAAAGCTGCGGAAAAAGCCGGGCTGGTGCTGGCCTATGCCCAGCCGGTGCAAGACCCCATCGCCGCGGCGCGGTATGTTACCAGCGCCCGGCAATCGAAAAACTACGACAAGGCGGAAGGCCGCGTGACCTGGGGCAACGTCCGCGAGTTTACTGCGGTAAACTTCACCCCCAAGCCCCCCGCGGACTGGGCCAAGTCCCTGACCGTGGACGGCCTACCCCCCGAGTTCACCCTGCGCCCTGGCCTGCGGGTGGTCAATCCGGCGCGGTTCCTGACCGCGCTCCAGCGCGACCTGGACAGCCCCAACCCCCGAATCCGCGAACCCGCCGTTCTCGCCGCCGCTGACCTGGCTCGAGCCTTATCCCCGCCGGGGGTGGTGGTATGACCCGCTCCTTCACGGACGACCTGACCGCTGGCAAGGCCGCCGAGCTCGACCCCCGCATCGCCGCCGCTCTAAGCCGCCTGCACCTGGGCGCGTCTTTGGCTAAGGCCCCCTGGACTATGGAAAAGACCGGGGTCGACCTGGTGCTCCATGACCCCGAGACAGACCGGCTTTATCGCGTCGAAGTGAAAGCGCGTCAGTCTCAATGGAATAGCAGGGACGTTGTACTTGAAGTGCTATCCGCCAATGCACCCCTGACCTTTGGTTGGGGGCTTACAACCCGCGCCGATTATGTCGTTGTCCTGTACCAGGACGCGGTTCTCGTCTTCCATGGCCCAACATTAGTAGCGACAACACGGCAACACCACACCCGCTGGACTGAGCTCGCCGAGCGGGGACTGCTAGGCTTTCGGCTCATCGAAACCAAAACCCGCAACAAGGGCAACGTGTACTCGAGCATCGCCCTGGTGGTGCCCATCACGGAGCTGCAAGGCCCGCTGCTCCTGGTGCACCGCTCACAGCCCCAAGCGGCTTAGGGGACTAATCTTCTCGTGAATCGCCTTGATATCCCCGTCCATCAAGGCCAGATACCCCTTGGTCGTCTCGAGACGGCTATGGCCCAAGACCCGCCCAACGGTGAAGATATCCCCACCCGCCTTGAGCATGGTCACCGCCGCCGTGTGCCGTAGGCGGTGCGGCCCGCCCTTGACCCCCGCGCTACGGGCTATGCGCCGAAAGACACAGTACAGGCTTTCTTCCCTGAACCCCCGTCCCCCAAGACTCAGGAAAACCCGGCGCTCGATGGGGTCGTATGCCTTCCGCTCGCGGTTGATATAAGCGTTCAGATAGCTCAGCGCCTTACCGCTGATAGGCACCACCCGCACGCCCGTCTTCCCCTTGACCCGCAAAGTCCCATTGCGCCAGTCAATGTCGTCTAAGGTCAGTCTGCACAACTCCCCCAACCGCAACCCCGTGTCCAGCGCCACAGCCAGCAACGCCCGTTCACGCCTGGGCCTGCGAGACCTACTCGCAACCGCCCATAGCCGCTCTATCTCTTCCGGCCTGTAAGGACGCACCGGCTCAGCCTTCTCCCTTGGGGGTGGCAAACCTTCAAGCGGGTCTTGCTTCAGATACCCCCGCCGCACACCCCAACGCACCACCACCCGCACCGCCCGGTCGTAGTTCCGCACGGTAGCAGGAGAAAGCCCCCGCGCCCGGCACTCGCCGATAAAGCCCACCATCCTGCTCCTGTCCAGCTGCTCAGGCTCAGCCCCCAACACCGCGAAGACCTTCCTGTACCACCCGAGCGTCTTTGGACTGTTACCCCGATAAGCCTGCTCCGCCAGAAAATCTTCCAACAACCGTCCCATCGCTACCGTCTCCTTGTTTGGTAGACCCGGTGGAAAGCGGGACAGCAACGGTGTTTACTGAAGGGCTTTTTTGGCTTTTGCGTCCTGGACACGCTTTTTAGACGAGTGCTCTACCGGGCTGAGCTAACGGCCCACACTGGCGCATCGGATTGTAGCACAGGGACAGAGAACCGACAACCGGGGCAGGCCAGGGTAGAATCGGCCCGATGACTACCCTCAAACCCCTCGTTGCCCTGGGCGACCTCACCTGGGACGTGCTGGCCAAACCCAATACCCTGCTCCTGCCCGGCGGCGATACCACCGGACGGGTTTTGCTGATGGGCGGCGGAAGTGCGGCCAACGTGGCGGTGTGGGCGGCCCGGGTGGGCTACCCAGCGGGATTTATCGGGGAGGTAGGGCGCGACCGCTTCGGCGAGTTTGCGGTACAGGAGCTGGCCGAAGAGGGTGTAGAACCACACATCATCTGGAACAGCAACACTCCTACCAGCGTGATTCTGGTGCTGATTGACGCCGCCGGACAGCGCTCCATGCTCACCTCCCAGGGGGCCGACTTCGAACTACGCCCGGAGGAAGTACCGGTAGAGGTGATTCGGCAAGCCGGGCACCTGCACATAACGGCCTGGTCGCTCTTTACCGACCCGCCGCGCCAGGCCGCCCTCAAGGCCGTGCACGTCGCACGCGAGGCCGGCGTGACGGTCTCTTTTGACCCGGCCTCGTTCCAGATGATCCGGGAGATCGGGCGCGAGGAGTTCCGCCGCATGACCCGCGATCTTTCGCTGGATTTTGTTTTTCCCAACCTGGATGAAGGCCAGGCCCTGACCGGGGCGCGGGACCCCAAGGACATCCTCGAGGTGCTGCAAAAGCTCTACCCCGAGGCCATGATTCTGCTCAAGCTGGCCGCCGACGGGGCTCTGATTCTCGACCGGGGCCAGCTCATCGAACTCCCGGCCACCCGCGACCAGCCGGTAGACGCTACCGGGGCCGGGGATTCGTTTGGGGGGGCTTTCCTGGGGCATTACCTGCGCTCTAAAGACACCCTGGCTGCCGGTCAGCTTGCGGTGCAGGTAGCGGGCTGGGTGATTGGGCGGTTTGGGGCCCGCCCACCCATGGACGCAGAGATCAAGCGACGTCTCGAGCAGTTTGGCTTCACGCCCAAATAAACCCGAGCATGTCCACGAGTTTTGGCGGCTCCCAAAGCTACGAAGCAGTACATCCAAACTTGGCACTACGGCGAAGAAGGGTGGCCGCGCAGCCATGCCTGGGCCTGGACAACCCGCGTTTCCTCGGGCTGGCTTAGCAGTTTGAGCTCGAGCCCTTCCAGCTCGGGCAGTTCCTCGACCAGGCGCGAGACCCGCAGCAGCAGGTCTTGTAAGCTCGCGAGGTGGGCCTTGCCGGACAGTGGTTGCAGCATTTCCAGGGCTTCCCGGTCGGTAAGGGGAGTAATGCGAAGGCCCAGCAGTTGCTCGCCTAGGGGTAGCTCGGTCAGGGATAGGCTCAGCACCGGGCCGAAAAGGACGTCGTGTCGGATACGCAACACCATTGCGATGCCCTGGCCGGTAGCGGGCTTTAGTGAGATGCCAAAATATCCCAGCAGTTCCTGGATTTGCCCAGGGGTGAAGTGGTTCTTGGCTTTGCTTACCAGGGCTCGAGCAGCGTCTTCTTGTACCCCGTGATCAGGGATTTCTCCGGGTGGGGTTTTGCGCCATTGGGCGTAGGCATATGCAGCAGCCAATGCCCGCCCTGCCGACTCCGGAAAGCGGTACGAGGGTACCAGCTCGGCCCCGAGTCGCACCCGTGGCCGCCCGGCGGTCATAAAGCAGGTAAGCACCGGAATCTGGATATTCTGGGCTCGAGCCTCATTAAAGGCGGTTTGGAGTGCCCTGGTGACCTCTTCCAGGGTTGCGTAACCTAGCGGTACAAAGAGGGCGATGACAGCATGATAACCACCGGACAGGAGTTCTCGTGCAGCCTCCAGATAGGCCTCGGCGGAGGCCCTCGAGCCCAGGTCACGGGTCTCAGCTTGTAAGCCCTCGGCCTCGAGGGCGTCCTTGGCTAGGTTGGCAGGCCCCGAGGCGTTGGTGAGCAGGGCCACCCTAGGGCCTTCGGGTAGGGGTTGGTGCGCCAGAATTGCCGCGATGTCGAACATCTCTTCCAGGTTTTCCGCCAGTACCACCCCGGTCTGCTTGAAGAGGGCCTCTACTACCGGGTCGCGCCCCGGCCGCACAGCCAGAATGGGTTTCTTGCGACCCACCCGCCGGGCCAAACGGGCAAAGCGCCTGGGGTTTCCAAACGACTCCACATAAAGGAGAATGAGCCCTGTCTCGGGGTCTTCTTCCCAGTATTGGATGAGGTCGTTAGAGGAAATGTCTACTTTTGCGCCCAGCGAAACAAAGTTGGAGAATCCCATCCCCATCTCTCGGGCGTACTCCAAAACCGCCAGTCCTACCGCGCCACTCTGACTGGACATGGCAATGCGACCACGTAAGGGGAGTTGTGGGGCCAGGCCAGCACAAAGCTGCACATCTGGGCTGGTGCTCATTAAGGCCAGCGAGCCCGGCCCCAGCAGCCGCATACCATAGTGGCGGCAGGTTTGTACCAGGGCCTTAATTTGCGGCATCTCCATGTCGGTAGTGATCACCATCAGGGCCCTTACGCCCCGCTGTCCACAGGCCTCGGCGGCCTCCAGCACCTTATCGCGGGGGGTGGTGATGATAGCCAGGTCAATCGGGCCCGGCACGGCCTTCACGGAGGTATAGGCCAGCATCGAGCCCACCACCGGCACCTCGCCTGCGGCAGGGGTAGCGGCGGTGTTAACCGGGTACACCGGGCCCTGGAAGCGATTGAGCACCAGGTGTTCTAGCACCTGATAGCCCACACTGGCAGGGTCTCTTGAAGCACCCACCACCGCTACACCCTTGGGGCGCAAAACCGGCATGAGGGAGGCCACCGTAGCCACCCGCTCACGCAGCTCAAACTTGGCTACCATCTCAGGGTTCGGCTCAATTTCGAAGCTGACCTCTACTTCCCCGGATTCTGCGTGCGACTCAACCTTAAAGCCGCTGGCCTTGAACACGTCCAGCATCTGCTTGTTCTCGGCCAGGGTAAAGGCGTGGAAGCGCCGTATGCCCCGCTGCACCCCAATCAGGGCGAGTCGCTCGAGCAGCAGTGAACCCAAGCCCCGCCCTTGATACCAGTCGTCTACCAAAAAAGCCACCTCGGCCGAGGTAGAGCCCGGCCCTTCTTGCACATACTCGCCGGTAGCGATGATACGTTCGGGGTCGCCGGTAAGCACTACCAGGGTTACTTTGTCTTCGTCGGGCGGCTTGCGCAGCAGTAGGTCGGCGGCGGTTTCGGGGTTGACCTCAGAGAAAAACCGAAAGGTACGGGCCTGTGGGGATAGGCGCTCGAGAAACTCCACAAACAGGGGTCGGTCTTCGGGGCGGGCTGGCCGAAGGGTTGCGGTGCGGCCATCCTTGAGCAGTATGGGGCCGGACTCGAGCGCATACTGTGGGGTGGGGGGTGGGATGTAACGTTGGGGCATAGAACCGTCCTACCTAACAGCATAGTAGCCGTCGGTTAAGAAAGCTGTCCCGCAAACCCCAGCCGCCTACCTACACACGAACCCAGGGATCGCCTGCTCAAGCTCAGTACTGAAGCGGCAATTCGTGTCTTGGTGGGTAGAAAACCCACCGCCGCTTGAGGCTTTTCGAAAGGGGTCGGTTTTAAAAGCACCCCAGCCGGTAGGGTGCTTTTGGGTGTCGGACGCTTTGCTCAGGCCTGTATGCGTGCGGGCGGTGTGGTGGGTACAGGCTCCCCTCGAGCCCCTTGCTGAACCCCGATCAGGAAACCCATCTTGATGATGGCGATAATCTGCTCGGTTTGGCCCGTACGTACCAGCTCCTCCACGTACTCCGCCATTCCGGGTGGAAATGGCATCTGCCGAAGAGCTTCGCGATTGGCTTCTACCATTTGCTGGATCCACTCTACCGGTGTCATATCTACTTGCTAATATAGCACTCAACTTTTCTAACATTCGGTTTTCTGACACTATCTGTGTTCGGATTGGCCTAGCGACCCACCTGCCGTTCGTTGGCCGATAGCTCACTTTGCAGCCAGGCCAGTACGGCCTCAGCAGCCGTCAGGTTGGTGGCAAGGGGTACGTTATGCACATCACAGACCCGCATCAGGGCCTGAACGTCGGGTTCGTGGGGCTGGGCCTGAAGTGGGTCGCGCAGAAAGATAACAGCCAGTACTTTGTCTTCAGCTACCATAGCCCCAATCTGCTGGTCGCCCCCAAGTGGCCCCGAGAGCATACAGGTCACACCCAGACCGGCCTTCTCCTGTAACAGCCGCCCAGTAGTGCCCGTAGCTATCAGAGGAAAGCGTGTCAATAGATCTTTGTGGTCTTTGGCAAACGACACCATATCGGTTTTCTTGCCATCGTGGGCAATGAGGGCCAGTGCTTTCATCGGCTCTATGTTATCGCGGCCGAGGTGAAACACACTTGGCTGCATTGCGCCTGCTCAGGAGCTTGTTTCGCAGTCAGTTGGTGGCACGAACTGCCCCCAAGAAGCTCATCCTGCTGAGGAACAACCGTATCAGCAGTTTGTCCCGCTGGCGCACGGGGCCTGCTCCGTTCTGCGGGGGTCGTCCCCTCTAGTTGAGCGTTCGGTTGCCATCCACCAGGTTGCGGGCCCGCTCGAGGTAGCTGCTAAGAGCTTGGTGCCATTCGTCGGCAGGGTGTAGGTAGGGAAGCACTGCCTCGCTGCGTGCAATTATTTCGTTTGGATGACGAAAGCCTAGCTGGGCCAGGGTATCCACCACCATTTGTTGGGCTGTGACCCAATCGCGGCTGCCCTCGGGGGCAGTTTCGCAGGCCTGGATGTAATGCTCGAGGGCCTCCTCCAGGTGCAGCAGGTCGTAGGCCAGGTTACCCAAAATCAGGTGTCCAGCACTCGGGCTTCCCTGGCGAATTGCCGCTTGAGCTGCCTGGGCTGCCTCGTCGTAACGGCCCAGGCGGTAGAGTACCTCGGCCAAATCTCCGTAGGCATCGCCCAGATGGCCGTACTCGGGGTCACGCAAAACCTCCCGCAGGGTAGCCTCGGCCTCGGCCAGCTCCCCGGCTTCCAGGTATGCGACAGCCAGCTCATGTAAGGCATAGCTTTTGTCTGGCTCTTCGGCCCGCCGTACAGCCTCCTGGAAAGCCTCAATGGCCTCACGGGGCTGTCCCAGCTGCATAAGGGCCTGCCCGTGCACCAAGGGTGTACCGTGAGCCGGTTCTGCACCCGCCCGCTCCATCTCCAAAGCCCGCTGGATGGCCTCGAGGGCCAGGTTGGGGTTGCCAAGCAGGAGATGGCTGCGCGCAATCAGGTAGTAGCGGGTGGCCGCCTCTTCAGGGTCTTCCAGCTCGGGTACATCGGTTTCGGCTTCCTGCAGGGCTTGCAGGGCCTCGAGGCCCATTCCGGCCTCCACGAACATTGCCGAAGCATCAATCAGGTTCCAGTAATGCTCCATCCCGACGGCCAGGCGCGAGGCTTCTTTGTAGGCTGCGGCCGCCTCGGCAGCCTGCCCCAGCCGCTCGAGAGCTTTCCCCCGCAGGGTATGGGCGCGCCAGGCCAGAAAAGCGGGCAGCTCGAGGGGACGGTTCAGGATTTCCAGGGCTTCTTCTGGCAAGCCCAGATACATCAGCGCCTGGGCCTGGTGGTAAAGGGCTCGAGGATCGGCTGTTTTTGGCAGAATTTGCCGTACTTCTTCCTCCGAAGCGCCCTCCAGTGCACGCATCTCACCCAGAATGGAGCGATAGCGGGGATGAGACCCAAGCAAGGGCACGCTGCTCAAGCCCTCTTCCAGGGCCCGGTTGGCCCCATCAATACCCCCCTCGCCGTACAGGGAGTAGGCCTCGGCCAGCAATAGGGCTGCCTCGGCTGCTTCCTGCCCTTGCGCCAGCGCCAGCGTGCGTATCAGCGTTTCAAACGCCGTATCGTAGTCGCCTTTGTGGAGGGCCTCGAGTACTACCTGCATCGTCTCCCATCATAAGGCCGAAACCTTAAACCAATGAGAGCCAGGTTCGCTGTGGTTGCCTGCATATAGCTTGGCTAATGAGCGATCTCCTGTCAGGGCAAGCCCACGCCGTACACCAACGGAATATGCTTTATTCGCCGGGCGAAGCAAAGGGTGTGATACCAGATTCGGTTGTTTCGTTGCCAAGCAGCGACAAAACAACCCGACCGAAGGGAGTGCTCGATTAAAAAAGACAGCCTCATGGAATTTTTGATTGACCATTGTTTTTTGAATCCGGTATGACTTGGTAACTATCAGAAAAGATAGCTCTTTTGCATGGCTACCTTTTTGGCGGCATTAGTCCCTAGCACCCATTCCTCATGCCAGGATTAAGTACCATGGTTTAGTGCACCTGCCTGCCGTAATATAATCGGCGGAATAGGCATGGCCTGTATCGCAGGCGCCCAATGGAGGTTCTGGTTTGCCAACACGTATCAACCCCTGGAGCTTAATCCTTGTCGTCATCCTGGCGTACTGGCTCTTTACCTTATTCGGTGGTGGTAACAACACCCGTACCAGTATTCCGTATAGCGATTTCATCAATTATGTTGAACAGGGCAAGGTGGCCCGGGTCATCTTGCAGGAAGGCCGCATAAACGGCTTTTTCAAAGCGCCCGAGCGCATTCAAGTCGGCAATACCACCGAAACCACTGACCGTTTTACCGTCATTGCCCTTCCGGCAGGTTACAGCGACCCCCAGTTTGCCAACCTGCTCCGCCAGAACGGCGTAGTTATCGAAAACCGCTTACCCAGTATCTGGCCCCAACTTCTCTATACCCTAGTACCTGTCGCTGCGCTGATTGCCTTCTGGTGGTTCTTCTTCATGCGCTCACAGGGTGGGGCGGGGCAGGTGATGCAGTTTGGTCAGAGCCGGGCGCGTCAGTACGGTAAGGAGCGCCGGGTCAATACCACCTTCAAGGATGTGGCCGGTCATCACGAGGCCAAGCGCGAGCTGATGGAAGTGGTGGACTTTCTCAAAAACCCACAAAAATACATCGCCATCGGGGCCGAGATTCCCAAAGGGGTACTGCTGGTAGGGCCACCCGGTACTGGCAAGACCCTTCTGACCCGCGCCGTGGCCGGCGAGGCCGGCGTACCATTCTTTTCTGTTTCGGCCTCGGAGTTTATGGAGATGTTTGTGGGCGTGGGGGCCAGTCGGGTACGAACCCTATTTGATGAAGCCCGGCGTAATGCCCCGGCCATCATTTTTATTGACGAGCTGGACTCTATTGGCCGCAAGCGCGGGGCCGGTATCGGGGGCGGTCACGACGAACGCGAGCAGACCCTCAACCAAATTCTCTCCGAGATGGATGGCTTCGAGAAAGATACCAGCGTAATCGTGCTGGCCGCGACCAACCGTCCCGACATCCTCGACCCTGCCCTGTTGCGTCCTGGACGCTTTGATCGCCAGGTAGTGATTGGGCTGCCTACCCTGGAAGAGCGCAAGGAAATCCTGCAGGTGCACATGCGGGGCAAAAAGTTTGCGTCCGATGTGGACGTTAACAACTTAGCCCGCCTGACCCCGCAGTTTAGCGGTGCCGACCTCAAAAACCTGGTCAACGAAGCCGCGCTTCAGGCGGCCCGCGAGAATGCAAGCGAAATTTCCAACGCCCACTTCCAGGCCGCGCTCGACAAAATCATGCTGGGCCTGGAACGGGGCACCCTTAAGCTGAGCGAGCAGGAAAAGCGGGCTGTGGCATACCACGAGGCCGGTCACGCGATTGCGGGCGAGGAACTACCTTATGCCGACAAAACCGAAAAGGTTTCGATTGTGCCCAGGGGTATGGCGCTTGGGGTGCGCTGGAGCAAGCCCGAGGAGCGAATTCTGATGAGCAAAGAGCACCTCGAGGACACCCTGGCCATGACCCTGGCGGGTCGGGCGGCCGAAGAGTTGTTTGTGGGCACCATTACCACTGGCGCCGCCAACGATTTCAAACAGGCCACCAGCCTGGCTAAACAGATGGTGCTCGACTGGGGCATGGGGGATCACTTTAAAAACGTAGCCTGGGGCTCCAATACCGGCCCCATATTCCTGGGCGAGGAAATTGCCAAAAAGCAAGATCACTCCGAGGAAACCAGCCGCCTCATCGATGCGGACATCCGGGCTATTCTGGATCGGGCCTACGAGCGTGCCAAGCAAGTTCTGTCCAGCAACGCCAAGGCCATGCATCAGCTGGCTGCGGAGCTCCTGGAGACAGAAATTGTCCAAGGCGAGCGCGTACGCGAGATCATCGCCCAGAGCAAGCAGCCTGAAGTAACATCCGTGGCTTTTAATCCCGAGGCCTAGGCGTTACTGCAACGCCCTGGAGTTTTTGGTCAGGAAAAGTCTTGTAACTATAACAAAATATACCCATGCGCTGGTTTTTAGCTCTGGCAGCATGGTTGGGTCTAGTGTACGGGCACTCGGTTGTGGTGCTCACCCCCCAGGGACGCATTCAGGGGGGCTACAGCGAACAAGCTCAGGTGGCCTACTTCCTCGGTATCCCCTATGCCAGGGCCGAACGCTGGAAAGCCCCACAGCCGGTTTTGCGCCTCGAGGGGGTGTTCAAAGCTACCCAGCCGGGCCCGGCCTGCCCCCAGCGCGGGGTCTTCACCACCCGCCTGGGGGGCTACCTCCCGCCACAGAGCGAAGACTGCCTGAACCTGGGGGTCTGGATGCCCATGGCCGCTCCCCCGCCGGAGGGCTACCCGGTGATGGTCTTTATTCATGGGGGCAGCTACACCGGTGGTAGCTGGGCCGAGCCCCTCTACGACGGCACGGCCCTGGCCTCGCAGGGGGTGGTGGTGGTGGGGTTCAACTACCGGCTGGGTTCGCTGGGCTGGCTGGCCCTGTCCACGCTGCAACATGAAGACCCCCACGGCTCTACTGGCAACTACGGGCTCTTGGACATGCTCGAGGCCCTGCGCTGGGTGCAACGCAACATCGCTGCCTTCGGGGGCAACCCCAACAATGTGACCCTTTTCGGGCAGTCGGCAGGGGGGATGGCGGTCTGCACCCTGCTGGCGGTTCCAGCGGCCAGGGGCCTCTTCCACAAGGCCATTATTCAGTCGGGGGGGTGCGAGTACGTGCGCACCCTAGAACAGGGGCTGGCCTGGGGTGAGCAATGGGCTGCGCGGATGGGATGCGGGGCGGGCGATCTGGCCTGTTTGCGCCGGATTCCCCTGGAGCGCCTCTTCCCACCTGAAGACCGTAGCATTGGGGCGCTTTTGCAAAGGGTCGAGGCCGGGGAGTTTGCCGAGGTGCCCTGGAAGCCCCACCTGGACGGGGTCTGGTTGAAAAAAGTGCCCCTTCGGGCCTTGCGCGAGGGCGATGCGACAGGGATACCCCTGGTGGTGGGGGCTACCGCTCAGGAGACCTGGGGGGAGCGTCTTTCAGGGCCGTCCAGCTGGGGCGAATTTGCCAAGCGCGTAGAGGAAAAGCTGCCGGGGCAGGGGGCTCGAGCCGAGCAGCTTTACCGGGCCCGTTCTGCTTCCCCTGCCGAGGCCTGGGCCTACTTCCAGACCGATCGGATTCTGCTCTGCCCCACGCTGGCCGCCGGGCAGGCCCAGGCCGCCCATGCGCCCACCTACAGCTACCTGGTGGACTGGGCCTCACCGGTGCTCGAGGGGCTGGGCAGCTTCCACGGGATCGAGCTGCCCCTGCTCTTCGGCACCGAGACGAGCTGGCCTGCGCTGGCCCTGTTCCTCACCCAGGAGGCCCTGGCAAGCTCCCGCCCCCTGGCCCAGGCCTTGCAGGCCCAGTGGCTCAACTTTGCCCGCACCGGGGCGCCTTTTTTACAGGGCTGGCCCGAGACCAGGGCCGGCTATGCGATGGGCTTTTCCACCCAGCCGGGCCGCATCGCCGATCCCTACCCCGAACGCTGTGGGTTGTTTCGCTAGGCCCAACTGAATAGCATAAAGGGGTGCCGGTGCTTCGGGTTTCCGCCGCCGACCAGTATCTCGTTGCCAGCGGTGACACGCCCTTGCTCGAGGTCTGGGCCGCCCTGCCCCCAGGGCTGTTTCCGCCCTTTCCCCCGGTGGAGCTGCCGGGGGGCCTGGACGGCCTGCTCAAGCGCGGCGGCTTCGCCCAGACCTTTTTTATGGGCAGCGAGGTGCTGGGGCTCAGGTTCAGGTCGCCCAAGGGCCACATCATTCAGGCGGGGGGCCTCACCGTAAAAAACGTGCAGGGCTACGACCTGGTGCGCCCCTTTGTGGGTAGCTTTGGGGCGCTGGGGGATGTGCTCGAGGCCACCCTGCGTTTGCGGCCTGGGCGGGCCTCGGCGTTTCTGCGCCGAACAGGCGAGCTGTCCAACCCCCCCATCCAGCCCCGTTTTTTATGGCAGGCGCTGACCCATACCTACGCTTTTCACTTCGGGCATCCCCTCGAGATCCAGCGCTTCGCAGAAACCTTCGGCGGAGAGACCGTACAGGGGCCGCTGGACTACACCGGGCTGTTCCCCGAGGGCATGGGGGTAGGGCCGGGCAGCCTGAGCGATAGGCGGTTTAGCTGGGCCAACGGCGGGGCCCGGCCCGAGCTGCCCGAGGCCTTCCGGCGCCTGGCGGAGGCGATTTAGGAACCTATGACACCCAAATTTACCGTTCCAGACCATCTAAAGCCCTATCAGCGCCGGATTAGCGCCAACGGGGTGGGGCTGCACCTTTACGACTCCGGGCCGGCCCAGGCCCACGACCCCACCTTTCTGCTGATTCATGGCTTGGGCGACGAGGCCGATAGCTGGCGCAAGGTGTTTCCGCTGCTAACCGGGCGGGGCCGGGTCATCGCCCCTGATCTGCCGGGTTTTGGCCGTTCGGAGCACCCCCGGCGGGCCTACACCCTCAACTTTTTTGCCGATACAATGGCCGCCCTGCTGGAAAGCCTGAAGGTTCCGCAGGCCGTCCTGGTGGGCAGCTCGATGGGGGCCGCGGTGGCCCTGCGGGTGGCCCTGCGGCGGGCCGACCTGGTGGCGCGACTGGTGCTGGTAGATGGCCCACCGGTGCGGGGCAGGCTCAATCGGGTGCAGCTCATGTTCTTGATACCGGGCCAGGGCGAAAAGCTATACAACAGCTTCCGCAGCTCGCAGGAGGCTGCTTTTGAGAGCCTGCGGCCCTACTATGCCAGCCTGGATGCCCTGCCGCCGGAAGACCGCCAGTTTTTGCGGGAGCGGGTCTGGGATCGGGTCTGGAGCGACGACCAGCGGCGGGCTTTCTTCTCCACCTTCCGCTGGATGGCTTTGGAGAGCCTGCTGGGCCGGGCCCGCTTAGGCCAGGTAAAAACCCCTACGCTGCTGGTCTGGGGCGAGCAGGACGCGGTAATTCCCCTCGAGGCCGCCAAAACCCTGCAAAGCTGGATACCGGGCTCACAGCTTCAGGTGATCCCCAGCTGCGGCCACCTGCCCCAGCAGGAAAAGCCCCTCGAGCTAATCCGGCTTATTTTGCAGTAGCGGCCTGGCAGGCCGGGCAGAGGCCCTGGTATTCGACCTGCACGTCTTCGATTGCAAAAGCGGGGTACTTGGCCTTGACCTCGCTCAGCAGATCGGGCAGTGGGTGCACGATGTCGAAGAAGCGGTTGCACCTGCGGCAGACCATGTGCAGGTGGCCGTCCAGGTTGGCCTCGTAGCGCAGGGCCTCTCCGGGTCGGGCCAGGGGCACCAGATAGCCCTCCTCGGTGAGGGCGTCCAGGGTGCGGTACACCGTGCCCAGGCTGATGCTGGGCACCTGCTTGCGCACTTCAGCGTAGACCCAAGCAGCGTCGGGGTGGTGGCCCTTGGCACTACGAACCACCTCGAGCACGGCCTTGCGCTGCTTGGTGAGTCGTTTCATTCCCATATTTGCCAACCATGTCTAGCCGGAGCAATCCCGACTATTTATCTCAAGTTTACCGCAAAACGACAGCGGGAAAGTGGGGTGGTGGGCAAAGTACACGATTATCGCGCCTGCACCGCGCCCAACAACTCCCGCCCGCCTTCGGCCAGCAAGTCCTGGGCCAGGTCGTGGCCCAGCTCGGCGGCTTCTTCGGCGTCGCCCTCGATCTCGGCCCGGATGAGTTCGCGGCCATCGGGCGAGGCCACCACCCCTTGCAGCAGCAGGGTGTCGTCGCCCTCGAGGGTAGCCAGCGCGGCGGCGGCGCACTCGTCACCCGCGCCCAGGGCCTTCAAGAAGGCCCGCTCGGCAGCTGTCCGCACGAAGGAGGCCCGGTGGTTCAGGCTATAGGCCAGTTCCTCGGCCCAGTCGTCGCCCTGGCGCACCTCGAGGCCCAGCGCCCCCTGACCGGGTGCGGGCAGCACAATTTCGGGGTCTATGAGCTGGTCAATGCGGTTTCTCAAGTCCAGCCGCAGCAGGCTGGCTGCTCCAATAATCACTGCATCGTACTCGCCGGTTCCGAGGGCGCTCAGGCGATCGTCTACGTCGCCCTCGAGGTCGTGCAGGCTCAGGTCGGGTCGGTAGGCCAGCAACTGGGCCTTGCGCCGCAGGCTGTTGACCCCCACAATGGCCCCTTTGGGCAGATCTTCCAGGCGCTTGGCGCTGCGCCCGACCAGGGCCTCGCGCGGCTCCACGCGCTTGGGCACGGCCACCAGGCGAATCCCCGGTGCTTCCTGGGTGGGCAGGTGCTTGAGCGAATACACGGCAATATCCACTTCCCGCTTGCCAAGTGCCTGTCGCAAGGCTTCGGCTGCGCTTTGCTCCGAAGTGTGCTTCGACTGTATAGTGCGTATTTTGAACTCGGTTTCGGGCCAGTTCTCTTTGAGGCGTTCCGCCACCCAGCGGGTCTGGGCTTGCGCCAGCAGGCTCGCCCGTGCCCCTATTACGATAACGCGCATAACGCCCAATATATTAGCCGGAAATTGCCGGCTGTGGTATGCAGCACCTGAGCCAGGCTCGACATTAAAGGTTCAATCGGATAATTGTCGGCGGTAGGGCAAAGGAATGCAGTCCAGCTCGAGCTCGAAATCTCCTTCCACGGACCAGGCCTTGCCTTCTTTCTCCAGCAGGTGCAGTGTCTGGCTTACGTACTGCTGCACCCGCCGCAGCGGGAGGGTCTCGGCGGCCAGTTCGGGCCGGTGCAGCTTGAGAAAAGCCCGGTGGAAGGCGGGCAGTTCCGGCAGGGGTATCTGGGCCTCAAGCGCCGACCACCGCCAACGCCGGCTCATCCCCATCCCCTATTTCGCCTTGCCAAAGGCAAAGACCAGTTCGTCGCCCTTGCGTACCACAAACAGAATGGCGGCCCTGCCAGCCTCGTCCCGCAGGTTGTAGCGGGTGCGCACCTCACCCGCTACCTGGGTTTCCTGCTGATTCTCCACGAAGTAGCCGGAGGCCGCAAAGCTGGTCAGAATCTGCTGAACGAAACCGGGTTGCAGCCGGGCCGCCACGCCCCTGGCCGCGTAGACCTCCAGGTTGAACCGGCTGGCATCGGGGATGCGGGCTACAATGGCCTCGCTGCCGCGCCCGGCCTTGAAGGAGCCCGAGGGAAAGCGCACACTGGCATCCAGGCTGGAGGCGATGGCCGCCACCGTGGTCACCTCGACCAGGGTCTGGGCCAGGGCCGGAGCGCCCAGCAGGAGCAGCAAGCCAAGCAAAAGGGTCTTCATGCCTCGAGCATATCGGCGAGCAGCGGGACGGCTGGGTTATTTGCCTCAGGACTGGCCGACCGGGGTATCCTTAGGCGGCAACGGGGGCAGCCCCAGGCGGTTCCAGCGCTCGTCTACCCGGCGCACGATCTCGGGCGCCATCACGATTTTGGGCGGCCAGCGGCGGGTAAAGCCCTCCTCGGCCAGCTTGCGGGTGCCGTCCAGCACCAGCACCGGGCCCTCCACCCCCGGCAACACCCAGGCGTCGCGCTCGGGGTCAATGTTGTTGAGCACTGCCCACATCACCTCGTCGAACTCGAGGTGGGTGTCGGCATCGGTCAGGAGCATCAGCCGAATGCCCGCACTCTGGGGGGCTATCAGCAGGCGCTCGGCAAGCTCTTTGGCCTGGTGGGGGCGGGTTTTCTCGAAGGTGACCATCCAGATGCCCGGCAGTTGCTTTTGCCGCACCCCGGGAATACCCGGCAGGCTGGGGTGGGCCCGGAGGGTAAAGGGCAGGGCACCGCCTTCCTCCTCGAGCTTGGCCGTACCGTCCACAATCAGCTTGCCCCCGTAGCCCATGGCGCGGGAGGAATGGTCGAGCACGTCAATGGGGCCGCGCGAGATGAGGGTGTCGCGCCCCGGCACGGCGTGCTCGAGGGCTTTTTGCAGGGCCTCGGGCCCCTTCAAAGGAGCGCCCGCATCCAGCACCACGATCACCTTGGCAAACATCATCTGGCCCAGCCCAAACAGGCCGTTGGCCACCTTGTAGGCCTGGCCGGGGTAGCGCTTCTCGATGCTCACGTTCACCCAGTTGTGGGCCACCCCGGCGGGCGGCATGTGGTAGTCGTGGATCTCCGGCAGGATGAGCTGGGCCGCGGGTAGAAAGAGCCGTTCGGAGGCCTCGATCAGGTAGGCGTCCTCCATGGGCGGGCGGCCCACGATGGTGGCCGGGTAGACGGCGTTTTTGCGGTGGGTGATGGCGGTGAGGTGGAAGCGGGGGTAGAGGTCTTCCAGGGTGTAAAAGCCGGTGTGGTCGCCAAAAGGCCCCTCCACTACCAGGTCTTCGGCGGGGTCGATGTAGCCCTCGAGCACGAACTCGGCCTCGGCGGGCACCGGCAGGTCTACCGTGACACCGCGGGTCAGCTCGACCGGCTGGCCCCGCAAGAACCCTGCCAGGTTGAACTCGTTGACGCCCGGAATGGGGGGCACGGGGGCGGTGGCGGCGTAGGTCAGGATGGGGTCGCCGCCCAGGGCCACCGCCACTTCCAGCCGCTTCCCCAGTTTTTTGGCTTTGTCGTAGTGCCGCCGACCCACCTTGTGCAGTTGCCAGTGCATGGCGGTGCTTTGCCTGTCCAGCACCTGCATCCGGTACATGCCCAGGTTAAGCTCGTCCGTTTCCGGGTCTTTGGAGATCACCAGCGGCAGGGTGATGTAGGGGCCGCCGTCCAGGGGCCAGCACTTGAGGATGGGAATTCGGAAGAGGTCTACCTGGTCGCCTTTCCAGACCACCTCCTGCACCGGCCCGCCGCGCACTTTTTTGGGGAAGAAGCCCTTGAGTTCCCGCAGCTTGGGCAGCATAGCGAGGGCCGCCTTGAGGCCGCCCTTGCCGGGGTTGAGGTTCATCAGGTTGGCTACCCGCACCGCCAGGTCGTCCAGGCTTTTCACGCCCATGGCCCGCGCGGTGCGCTCGGCGGTGCCAAAACCCCCGATGAAAACCGGGAAGTCGCGCCCCTCTACATTCTCAAACAGCAGGGCCGGGCCGCCCGACTTGACCATTCGGTCGGCAATCTCGGTGATTTCCAGTTCGCAGGAGACCGGTTCCTTGATGCGAACGAGCTCCTGGCGGCGCTCGAGTTCGCGAATGAAGACCTGGAGGTTCTTGTACATCCAGTCCAGATTACGGCCTGAAGCGCCTGCTGACTGTAGGTTCGCCCAGGGGTTGGGCCCGGCCCTGCAGGGCTTTTGGCCGGGGTTTGAGCGGCACCGCCACCGAGGCCAGCTCGGGCTCGAAGACGAAGGGCTGCTCGTAGTACAGCCGACCCTCGGCGGTGCGCACGTAGGGGGCCAGCGCCTCGCCGTAGCCCAGGCGGGCGGCCAGCTCGAGGCCGTCGTATTGCAGGTGCAGGCTCCGGCCCGGGTGCAGGGGGCCGGGGTGGCAGAGCGCCAGGGTTTTGCGGTCCTTCAGGCGGATAAACCCGACCTCCAGCAGCGGTACGGTTTTTTGGCCCTGCCACTGCAAGAAAAGCTCGAGGGCCGCACGGGCCGAAAGGGGCACGGGCGGGTTGAGCCGGGGGCGTGAAAGGTTGGCCTGGTTCAGGTACAGCCAGATGCGGTGGGCTTGCAGGGTTTGTTCGGGCGGTGGCGCGGGCAACGCAGGGCCCTGGTGAAGCGCCCGCAGTTTTTTGATTAGTTTGCCCAGCATAGAAGCCAGTATAGGGCGGGCTGGGTGGCCGTGCCTTAATCCAGACGGAGGTGCTCGAGGCGGTGCTGCTGGGGCGTGCCGTAGACCAGAACGGCCTCGAGGCGCACCGGTAGATCGTCCCGGCCCAGCAGGTAAACCACCGACTGGTAGATGCGCCGGTACTTGGCGGGGGTAAGGGCCTCGAGGGGGGTGCCAAAGGCCTCGCTGCGGCGCTGCTTGACCTCGACCGCCACATAGGTGGGGCCGTCCTGCATCCAGAGATCAATCTCGCCAAAAGGGGTGCGCTTGTTCTGCCCCAGCAACACATAGCCCTTGGCCTGTAGATGCTGGCAGGCCAGGGCCTCGGCCCAGGCCCCCTTCATAAGGGGCTTTCCAGCACCTGCTGCCCGTTGACCACCACCCGCAGCACCGCGCTGCCGCGCACCACAATCTCCTGGCTAAAGCTCCAGGGCTGCTGCACCGGCCCCTCAAACACCGTATTGACCAGTACCTCGTCCTGCACGGTGATAACCACTACCGCGTTGGGGATGTCTTCCGGCAGGGTGTAGCTCACGTTGACCCGGCGCTCTTGCGGCCCGGTAGGAGCCGGGGGTGGGGTGGGCTGGTTTACGTCTGGGTTGGTGGGTGCCGGCGTGGGGGTTGGTGTTGGTTCGGGGATGGGGGTTGGTGCGGGCTCGGGCGGTGGGGGTGGTTCTAGGCGCGGGGGGGCGAAGGGGGCGGCTTTGGGGAGGGTGGCCACCGGCTGGGCGGCCACCACAACGCGCACCACGGTCTCGCGCGGCAGCACCACGCCGGGGCCGGGCTCCTGCCCCACCACCAGCCCGTCGGGTGCGCCCGAGGCTACCCGCACCACCTGGGCCTGGAGTTCGGCCACCGTAAGGATGTAACGGGCCTCCTCCTCGGTCAGGCCGGTTAGGTCGGGCAGCAGGGTCTCGCGCACCGGCGGGCGGGTTCCGGTGGAGACCAGAAGCCGCACCCCCTCGCCGGGGCGCAGGGGCTGGCCCTCGCGGGGGATGCTGGACAGAACGGTATCGGCGGTGTCGCCCGAGGCGATGCGGGTAATACCGGCGACGCGGTAGCCGGCGGCCTCGAGGGCCTGGCGGGCATCCTCGAGCGAGCGCCCGCTTACGGTAGGTACGCTGCCAAAGCGGGGTTTGTTGATCACCAGCTCGAGCCGTCGGCCCGGTTTGACACGGGTGCCGGGGTCAGGAGTCTGCTCCAGAATCTGATCTTTGGGCAGCGAAACGTCGCTACCCTCGGCAAACTCCACCTTGAGGCCATAGGCACGTACCGCCTCCAAGGCCTGCCGGGGAGTTTTACCCACCAGATCGGGCAACACGTATTGCGGCGGATTCAGGTAGTGGTTGGCAGCTTGCCAGAGCGCTATACCGCCCAACGCCAACATCAGCAAGCCCGGAAGCCAACCGAGCCAGTTTGCACGCAGAACATGCTGCTCGGCACGAGCTTTGGCTCCCGGGTGGGTGGGGTGGGGTGGGCTGGATTTGCGGGGCATCTCAACTTTGGTCGAGGGCTCTTGGACGGGAGTGGCTTGGGGAGTTGGAGGAAGGGCAGAGGCCAGATCGGGGCGGCTTGTGCCAGCGATCTGGGGACGCAGCTTCCCCACCAGGGGTCGTCCATTTACTTCGGTGGCCTCGAGGTCGCTTTCCTGGTAGCCGAAGGGCTCGAGAGCCTCCAAAATCGGCTTGAGCCGCCGAGATTTGAGGGCTATCTTGGGCTGCTCGGGCCAGAAGACATAGTAACGCCCCGGATTGGCCGAGACCAGTACCCCCGAGGGCAAAAAGCCCTGGCCCTCGAGTCGGCGAATAGCATTCTTGTAGCGGTGAAAAGCAGTGCGGGCCTCCGGGCTATGCACTTCAAACCAATACAACTGGCCTTTAAGCCCCTCCAGTGTTTGCACCCAATAAGGGCGTACAAAGCCATGGGCCGGCTCTTCGGTCAGAATGGTAAACTTATCGTCCAGTAGCGACACCACAAGCGATTATACAAACCGCGCCGAGGGCTTTATGAGGGCTGGCCGTTCGCATTGATCACATAACAGGGAGCCGTCTCGCAGAGCACCCGCCAGGTCGTGGGGCAAAAAAACTTTGGCCATAGTGAAGTTTACGCCTCACCGAACTATCCACACTCGAGCCGACTTTTTCGGGGTAAATTTGCAAATTTATACTTCGTTGCTATCATAAAGCCGAGCATGACTTCTCATTTCAGTCGGGTAGCTTTTACCTACGACCGGACGCGGTATCATCCACCCGAGGTTTCCGGGCGCATCGCCACCGCCATCACCGCGCCCGTTGAGAAGCTGTTCCGCGACCCCTTGTTTTTGGAAATTGGAGCAGGGACAGGTCGAATTGCAGTCCCGATTATCGCGCGGGGCTATCGCTATATCGCCCTGGACAATAACCCGGCCATGCTCGAGGTCTTGCGGCAAAAGGTGGCCGGGGTAGCCCGCAAAGCCCGCCTGATCGAGGCCGATGCCCGTGAGCTACCCTTCGAACGTGGTAGCCTCCACGCGGTGATTGCAGTGCATTTCTGGCACCTGGTCGACAACTGGCAGCAAGCCCTACACGAAAGCCTGCGGGTGTTGCGCCAAGGCGGGTTCTTGTTTGAAGGCTGGGATCAGTCCGACGGCGAAAGCGAGGACTGTCGTATCCAGCAAAAGTGGAAGGAAATTCTGGCCGGCATGGGCTACCCGCTGATACGGGGTCGTCATCAGGCTCGCCTGGCAGAGGTAGAACAGGAACTGGTTCGGCTCGGCCTCGATCCCAGGGTTCGAATAGTAGCCGAATGGGTCGAACCGCGCAGCCCCCGTACCAGCCTCGAGATGCTGCTGGAGCGCATCTATTCCTTTACCTGGAACGTTCCCGAGGATGTTTTTAGGCCCTCAGTGGCCGAGTTGGCCAGATGGGTGGAAGCCACCTATCCCGACCCCGACATGGAATACCCCGTTCAGTGGAAATTCGTGGTGCGTACTAGCAGGGTGCCCTAGTGCAGCCTTGTTCAAGACATTGGAGCAGTTGCACGGTTACCTGGCACAGCGTGCCGTACTGAAACGGCGTATGAGCAAATCGGTATCGAATATAGTTTATTTGTGGGAAATCCAGTTCAGGGCTTCTGGCCCACAAAAATACTCCAGTCCTCCACTCCGTCCTCCGAAACGGCCAGGTGGTAGTGTAGGGGCTCGAGTTCGTGCTCACTTAGCAAGAGTTCCAGCGGGGCCACAAAGGCCCAGCGTGTAAGTCCATCCTGCCGGATAAGCCGCCGGGGCTTGTGCTCGGGTCGCACGATTAGAATCAGTCGGCCACCCGGCTTGAGTACCGGCAGGGCGCGTTCTAGGTGCTGGGAAAGCCAGTTGGTGTAGTCGGTTTCGGGGTGATCGTGCACGCTGGGATCAAACACCTTGCGAACAAACCAGGCAAATGTAGGAGGGTGTAGCACCAGCAGGTCGGCCACTTCTTCTCCGATGGCGCTTACCAGGCCGGCAATATCCATTTTTCTTACCAGCCGGCCATCTCCGGCAATGTCGCTACCCCAGGCTTGGCGCCCCATCTCCAGGGCTTTTTTCACCACCGTGCCCGCACCCGCCATGGGATCAACCACCAGCGCCCCCGGCTTGCTATAGCGCCCAATCAATGCTTCAGCTATCACCGGATTCAGGCCCTCGAGCCGACGGGCCCGCTTATTCGCAGGAAAAATCCAGACTGGCTTACTCGCCCAGTCGGGTTGGGCCTGGCCTGGTGTAAGCAAGCTGCGCCAGGAACCTATCCGGACGGCCTCCTGTAATTCGACCAGTTCCAAGTCCCGCCTTCGGTATCGGCTCAGAAGCCTGTGCACCTCTGCAAAGCTGGCCCCGTCCGCCAAAATCTCACGCAAGAGGGGGCCCACAGGTGGTTCTAAACAGACCAGGGAGAGCACCGTGTAGCGCAGGTGCTTGGTGCTGGTCATCCCCACCTGATGAGTAAAAACCTTAAACGCGGCCTGATCCAGCCTCAATAGGCTCGAGGCAATCTGTTGGTCGTCGGCTTCCGGCCGGTTCAGGAACGCCCGGCCTGCTTGCAGTACCCGCTGATAAACCTGGTGTGCGTTTGGCATGTCCTCATTTTGCCGTTGAAAAGATTTCCGCTGAGCGGAAAGAAATTGTTTGTCTTGCCAAGCGCCTACCACCGATTTTCCCCCATCCTGGGCCGCGCAGGAAGCACAAATATTTGTTCGAGAAGGGCCAGGAGGTGGTGCTTTCCGTGGGATGCCTGGACTATTCGATCACAATTTTCTCTAAGCCAATCTCGGGCTGAGGGTACTGCATCCCGAGCCCCTCGAGGGTTTCCACCAGAATGCGGCTCACCAGCCAGTTGCGGTACCAGTTTTTGTTGGCCGGAATGACGTACCAGGGAGCATACTCGGTACTGGTCTCCCGAATGGCTACCTCAAAGGCTTCCTGATAGGCATCCCAAAGCTTGCGATCCTCGAGGTCGCCCTTGCGGAACTTCCAGCGCTTCTCGGGGTTGTCCAGGCGCTCTTGCAGGCGTTTACGTTGCTCGTCTTTGGAGATGTGCAGGAAGAATTTGAGGATGGTGGTTCCCTCCTCGACCAGCATACGCTCGAACTCACGGATGTGATGATAGCGCCTCTGCCAGACGTACTGGGGCACCAGGTTTTTGACCCGCACCACCAGCACATCCTCGTAGTGAGAGCGGTTGAAAATAACCAGCTCGCCCTTGCGGGGCACCTGTTGGTGAACCCGCCAGAGGTAGTCGCGGGCCAGCTCATGCTCGGTGGGTACGCCAAAGCTGGCTACCCGTACCCCACTGGGGTTTACTCCATCGAAAACCACCCGAATGGTGCCGTCCTTACCACCCGCATCCATCGCCTGCAATACCACCAGCACCTTATGCTTGCCCTCGGCATAGAGTAGCTCCTGCAGTTTCTCCAGCCGCTTATTGAGCCCAGCCAGGGCTTCCAGAGCTTCTTGCTTACCCCCCTCAAAGGCGCTGGTATCGTTGGGGTCGAAATCCTCGAGGCGAAAGCGACTACCAGCTTGGATGCGGTATTTATCCATTGGAACTCCCATCGGAATTTTAGGCTGGGGCGCACAAATTCGCCAAAACCTCGACCTCACCTTTGCTTGCAGGCCCATCCGGTAATCTGTAGGCGTGCAGCGGTGGATTGGCTGGCTTTTGTGCTTGTCGCTGGCGGCAGCCCAACAACCGGCACAGCTTCTTGCAGGTCACCGGGCCCCGGTTGGGGCTGTGGCTATCGGCCCTGGGGGCACCCTGGCCCTGGGCGCGGATGCCTATATTCAACTCTACCAAGCCGATGGGCGTTTTTTACGTACCCTGAGCGGACACACCGACACGGTGCGGGCACTGGATTTCGCCTCGGATGGCACCCTGCTCAGCGCATCCTCCGATACCACCCTCAGGCTCTGGAATCCCCGGAACGGTCTGCTGCAGGGCGTGCTGCAAGGCCACCGCGATCAGGTCTGGTCAGCCCGGATTCGCCCGGATGCACGGCAGGTGTTGAGTGGCGGGGCCGATGGCGAATTGCGCCTCTGGGATACCCAGGGCTCGAGGCCATCCCTATCCATTTACGCGGGGCGTGGCTGGATATACAGCATTGGACTTTCTCCAGCAGGAAATAGGTGGGCGGCTGGAGGACAGGATGGTGTGCTCTTATGGAATCCTCAGAGCGGCCACCGGCTGCCTCTTTTAGGGAAACTCTCGGTGCGAAGCCTGGCCTGGGGGCCGCAGGGCTACCTGGCTACCGGCGACCGCGATGGACAGATACAGCTGTGGAATGCAGAGGGGCACTTTTTGCAGCAGTGGAACGCGCATCGCCTCGCAGTGAGCGCCTTGGCCTGGAGCAGCGCTGCTCAGCTCATCAGCGGAGGGCAGGACGGGCAGATTATCTTCTGGGACAAAAGCCAGCCCCAGAAAACCCTCCAGACCGCCTCGGTGCTGGCCCTGGCTGTGAATGAAAGCCGGCTCCTGAGCGGCCACGACGACGGGCGGGCCCGGCTATGGAGCCCGCAAGGAACGCTGTTGCGCACCCTCGAGCCCCCCGCGGCCTCGGTGAGCGCCCTGTCCTACAGCCCCGACGGAAGCCTGCTGGCCAGCGGGGGCTGGGACGGCGAGGTCTGGCTGTGGAACCGCCAGGGGCAGCCCATCCACAGGCTGGGCGAGGCCACCCTGGAAATTACCGCCCTGGCCTTCAGTCCGGACGGACGACACCTGGCCGTGGGCAGCCGCGACGGCCTGACCCGCATCTACCAAACGACCACTGGGCGGCTGGTGCAGAGCCTCGAGGCCCACGGCAACGGGGTGGGGGCCCTGGCCTTCGCCCCCAACGGGCGGGCCCTGGCCACCGGCGGGCGCGACCGCTTGATCCGGGTCTGGGACTGGCAGGGTGGCCAGAAGGTGCTCGAGTTCCGCGCCCACGAGTCGCACCTCACCGGCCTGGCTTTTAGCCCCGACGGACGCACCCTATACAGCAGCAGCAGCGATGAAAGCCTGGCCTGGTGGCGCCTGCGCCCCGAAGGGGTAGGGCTCCTGCGCCGGGTCATGGCCCACGCCCGGGGCCTCTATGGCCTGGCTCTGAGCCCCAACGGACGCCTCCTGGCCACCGCCAGCCACGACCAGACCCTCAAGCTCTGGGATGCCCAGTCGGGCACGCTACTCCGGGTGCTGGAAGGGCACACCGAGGCCGCCCAGGCCCTGGCCTTCGCGCCCGACGGCCGGCGGCTGGCCAGCGTGGGCTGGGACAAGACCCTGCGCCTGTGGAGCGTGCAGGGGCCGCTTTTACAGACCACCTCAGGGTTTGTGCGGCCCCTCTACGCGGTGGCCTGGGCCCCGGATGGCCGGCTGGCGGTGGGCAGCGGCACCCTGCGGCAGGCCGGCACCGTGGCTTTATTCAGACCCTAGCTCGAGCCAGGCCCGCCCATAGGGGCGCACCTCGCCCTGGGGGAAGGCCTGCTGCAAGAGTTTCTGCAGGAAACGCCCCGCCATGGGCAGCAGGCCGGTGCAGCCCTGGTTCACATAAACAAACACATAGCCGGGCCGGCGGGGCGACTGGCTGAAGGTGAGCACCCCAGCGTATTCCGGAAAAGCCTCGTAAAAAATAGCCAGAAGGCCCTCCAGCAAGGCCCTGGCCTCGGGCAGGGGCTGGCCCTCCAGCGGGCGCACCCAGAAGGTAACCACCTTGAGGGGGGTCATGGCCGGCCTCCGTGCTGCCAGACCGGCACCCCGCGCAACAGTTCGGCCAGTTTTTTCGCCCCCTCGGCCAGGCGCGGCCCCGGACGGCCCAGGTAGGCCTCCTCGAGGGCGAATACCTGCTTATGCTTCAGGGCAGGAATATCCAGCTTGCGGCGCAAAACCACCTCCGGGCGCAGTTTTTTCGCCCCACACCACGAGACCGTAATCAGGTCGGGCTGGGCCTCCTCCACCAGGGCGGGGGTGAGGGGTTGGGAGCGCACCGGCAGGTGGGCAAAGGCGTTTTCCGCCCCCAGCGCCTCCAGCACCTGCGTTACCCAACTGTGTTTCCCGGCGGCAATCATGGGCCGGGGCCACCACTCCACCATCACCCTGGGGGGGCGCACCCAGTTGGGCAGCGAGCCCCGGGCCTGGGCGATCATCCATTGCATGGCCCGCACCACATGCCGGCCCTGCGAGGCCACCCCCAGGAGACCCGCCACCCGCATAATATCGTCGTAGACGTCTTGCAGGCTTTGCGGGTCGAGCACCACGTGGGGGATTTGCCGCGCCTGCAGACCCTCCACCACCCGCTCCATGCCCGGCACGCTCAGGCTGGCCAGCACCAGATCGGGCTTCAGGGCCTCGACCCTGTTCAGGTCAATCTGGAGGTCGGGCCCCACCCGGGGCAGCCGGGCCACTTCGGGGGGAAAGTCGGAGTTGCTGTCCACCCCCACCAGCCTGTCCAGGCAGCCCAGGGCCCAGACGATCTCGGTGTTGGAGCAGGTCAGGCTCACCAGGCGCATACCAGCCCCCACTCAACGGCGTTTTTTGACCAGCCACTTCTCCTCGGCGAAGCCTTCGCGTTTATTGACCACTCGAGCCAGCGTAAAAAGCAGATCCGAGAGCCGGTTGAGGTAGCGCAGGGCTTCCGGGTTCACCGCCTCGTGGCGCATCAGCTCCACCACCCGGCGCTCGGCCCGGCGCACAATGGTGCGGGCCAGGTGCAGGGCCGCCGCTGCGGGATGGCCGCCGGGGTGGATAAAGCCGGTGAAGCGGGGGGCTTCCTCTTGGTAGCGGTCGATCAGGGCCTCGAGCTTCTCCACGTCCGAGGCGTCCATGCGGGCCAGGTTGCGCTCGTAGGGGCCGCCGGCGCGGGTGGCGAGGTCGGCTCCCAGGTCAAAGAGGGCGTTCTGGAGGTACTCGAGGTCGGCCTCGATATCGGCATGGACCGCGCCCAGGGCTGCGCGGGCCAGCCCGATGGCGCTGTTGGCCTCGTCCACCGTGCCGTAGGCCTCCACCCGGGGGTGGTCCTTGCCCACCCGGTCGGCCCCGTACAGGCCAGTCTCCCCCGCATCGCCGGTTTTGGTGTAGATCTTCATGCTTCCATTTAACTCTACCCGAGGCGGCTCGAGTGGGTCGCGCCCAACATACCTCACTATGCCTGGCAGTACTATGGTCTCATGCGCAGGGAAAGTGTGCTGGCCATCCTGGAGGAACGGCTACCCAGTCTGGCTGAGCAGTACAGCATCAAAAGCCTGTACCTGTTCGGCTCCACCGCCCGCGACGAGGCCAATCCCGATAGCGATGTGGATTTTTTGGTGAGATTGGCCCAACCCACCTTCGAGCGCTACATCGGCCTCAAACACAGCCTGGAGGATCTGCTGGGCTGCAAGGTGGATCTGGTCAGCGCCAAAAAAGTACCGGCCGAGCTGCGTCCTCATCTCGAGGCCGATGTCTTGCAACTTATTTGAAGGGGGCCTATGCGCCATGCCCAGACCCCCAATCCCCATCTGCTAAAGCGGGTCTACCTCGAGCAGATGCAAGAAGCCGCCCAGCGCATCCTGCGCTATACCAGCGGAATGGAGTTTGACGATTTCGCCACCGATTTACGCACCCAGGACGCCATAAGCCACAACCTTCACCGCCTGGGCCTTGTGGCGGCTGTCATGCACCCGAGCCTGCGCGAGGAGCTGCCCGAGCTAGACTGGAGAAGCATTCTGGACCTGCCCGACCTGGTCGGCCACCTTCACTTTGGCATTCAGGACGAAATTATCTGGGACTTAATCCAGCGCACCCTGCCCTACTGGCTGGTGGTGCTGGAGGAGGCCCTGGAGCAGTCGGCATGACGTCTTAAACCCATCGCAGCAAATCGCTTATAGATGCTTTCTGCTGGGGCCCTAAGGTGGGAAAAATTAAGTGGTAAGCGCACACCCCTAAACCACCTCATCCAAAGCGATAAACTGGCCCTATGCGCCGCGCGCTTTCTGCGTTCCTTGTCCTGTGTTCCCTCGCCCTGGCCCAGACCACCCACACCGTCCAGCCCGGCGAGACCCTCTACCGCATCGCCAGGCAGTACAACACCAGCGTGGAAGCCCTGCAAGTGCTGAATAACATCGCAGACCCCACCCAGCTTCGGGTCGGGCAGGTGCTGCGGGTAAGCGGGCAACCTGCTCCCGCCCAGTACCGGCTCACCCAGGCTCCGGCCCCCATCGAGGCCCTCGAGTGGCCCCGCGAGACCACCCAGGGTCACCTGGCGGTGATCCGCATCACGGCCCCAACGTTGGTACGGGGCGAGGTGCGCTTCCTGAACAACACCTACCCCATCCAGCAGAACCGCGTACTGCTGCCCGTACCGGCCCTGCAAGCCCCTGGGGTCTACCCCGCCCGGCTGCGGGTGGGCGGTGCGGAGGTGGGGCTCGAGGTGCGGGTGGTGGCCGGAAGCTTTGGGCGCTTTGTGCTGCAACTGCCCCCCGACCGCCGGGCCCTGCTGGTGCCCGAGCGGCTGCGGGCCGAGCGGCTCAAGGTGGTGGGCTCCTGCGACTTCGACCGGCCCCAGCAGTGGCAAGGCCCCTTCCGGAAGCCCATCCAGACCAACCGCATCACCGATCCCTTTGGCACCCGCCGCAGCTACGACGGTGGACGCACTTACTCCTACCACGAAGGGCTCGACTACGGCGTGCCCGAAGGCACCCCGATCTATGCCCCGGCCCCCGGCGTGGTGGGCCTGGCCGAACGGCTTGAGGTGCGGGGGAACGCCGTCACCCTCGACCACGGGCTGGGGGTGTGCAGCGGCTACTGGCACCTCTCGCGCATTGCAGTAAAGCCGGGCCAGGCTGTGCAGGCCGGCGACCTGCTTGGCTACTCGGGCAACACCGGCCTGTCCAACGGGCCCCACCTGCACTTCGAGATCCGGGTGCGGGGCATCCCCACCAACCCTGCCCCCTGGTTCCTGAGCGTTCCCTGACCCGGCGGCCTACAGGGTGACACAGCGCGCCGGGCGAACCCCTTGCTCGGTAGCCAGAAACTGCACGGGCACGTCCCAGGGGTCGTGCGGTAATTCGGGCAGCACCAAGGCTTCCGGCACCAACCCCAGGGTCAGGGTCTGCGGACGCAGTTGCGCTAGAAAGCGGTCGTAGAAGCCCTGCCCATAGCCCAGCCGATGGCCCCAGGGGTCGAAGGCCAGGCCCGGCACCAGCACGGCATCCAGCACCTCGAGCGCCGCCTTGGGCGTCTTGGGGGCCGGCTCCCAGAAGCCGTACTTGTGCTTGACCAGCCGGCAGGGCAGGGGATGCACCTCGAGCTGGTAGCTGCGGGCCCTGGGCAGGTAGTAGGCAGCGGGATACAGGCGCTGCAATGGGGCGGGGTCGAGCTCGGAGCCAAAAGCGCTGTAAAGCAGAATGTGCCGGGCCCGGTGTTCTTGCAAAAAACCGGCCAGGTGTTGGGTCACTTCTTGCGAAAGCGTTCCGGTGGGAAGGTTTTTGCGTACCTCCTTGGCCCAGCGCCGGAGTTCGGCCTTACTCATAGCAGCTAGTATTTCACCTGCTAGCCCCCATCGGCTGACCAGAAGTTATGGCTGGCATCACCAGGAATTTGGTTGACAGTCGGGGGTGTTGTCTGTCAAAATCCTACAGATGAGGGAGGTGACCCCTCGAGACACTTTTGTCCCACAGGAGTCAGCTATGCCCAGATACGTTTACCAGAACCTCGAGACCGGCGAACAATACGAGTTCGAGCAGGGTTTTCACGATCCCGCCTACACCCATCACCCCGAGACCGGCGCCCCCATCAAGCGTCTGATTTTTGCTCCGGCGGTGGTGTTCAAGGGCTCGGGCTGGTACATCAAAGACTCCAAGGCCGGATCCAACGGCAAGTCCGAGTCTGGTAGCAAGGACACTGGGAGCGCGGCAGCCGATTAAGGGGACAACCTCAAATAAAACACACAGCCCTGGCTTATTAATAGCCGGGCTTCTTTGTTTTTGTCTTACCTCTATCCTAATCTGCCGTCCATCCACCATACTGAGGTCGTATGGTGAGAAAAGCGAGGTGTGTATGTTCCTGCTCTTAGGCATCGTGGTGGCTATCCTGGGCATCGTCCTGCTGGCACAACCCGGTGGTCGGCGGGCGCTGGGCGCGCCGCTCCTGCTCATTGGGCTGGCTATAGCGGCCATCTCCCAGAGCTTTGTGGTGGTTCCGGCAGGCCATGTGGGGGTGGTGTTCAACGTGTTTGGCGGCGTGCAGCCCGCCCCCCTGGGGGAGGGCTTCCGCATCGTGATACCGGGCATTCAGAGCGTCATTCTTTACGATGCTCGCCTGAAGGAAGTAACCCTGGCCAAGGGGCCGGCCCCTTCGAGCACCAGCACCCCCGGCGAGGACGCCATTACCGCCCGCAGCAAGGAGGGGCTGGACATTGGAGTAGACGTCACCGTGCAGTACCGCATCAAGCGCGAGGAGGCCCCCCAGCTTCACCGCAACCTGGGGCCGAACTACCTCGAGACCCTGATCGTGCCCCAGATTCGCAGCAAGGTGCGCGACGCCGTAGGTTTGTTCAACGCCGCCGAACTCATCAGCACCCAGAGAACCCAGCTCGAGGCCGCCGTAACCAGGGAGTTACGCGAAGACCTGGGGGCGCAGCATATCGAGCTCATCTCGGTGCTGTTGCGCCGGATTGACATTCCACCCTCGGTGGCTAAGGTGATCGAGGAGAAGCAGACCGCCGAGCAGCAGGTGCAGGTGGAGATCAACCGCCGCCAGCAGGCCGAGATCGCCGCCCAGCGGGCCGTGGTACAGGCCAAGGGCGAGCGCGACGCCGCCATTCTGCGGGCCGAGGGCGAGGCCCAGGCCATCCGCCTGCGCGGCGAGGCCCTGCGGCAAAGCCCCCAGGTCATCCAGCTCACGGTGGCCGAGAAACTGGCCCCCAACATCCAGACCATCATGGTGCCCACCACCGGCAACTTCTTGCTCGACCTGCGCAGCCTGCAGCAGGCCCAGCCGGCGCAGCCCGCACGGTAGCCGCCTACTGGCCGTTGGGGGTGGCCTCGAGCGTTCGCACACGAACGGTAACACCGGGCCCCACCTGGTTGAGCGCAAACCAACCCCGCCCCACCTCGAGCACCTGCCGGTAGACCACCCCCGGCGCATAGCTGCGACAGCCTTTGCCGGGAGGGGGCGTGGGGCAGGGCTCGATATCCAGAATGGCCAGAATGGTGCCGCGGCTATCCAAAAAGGCTGCCGAAACAGGCTTTTCCAGACCCAGCCCCGTCCAGTCGTGGTCGCGGGGTTCCGAAAAGCTATATAGCATGCCCTGATGGGATTTTCGGGCCAGGAGGTCGAGCGCCCGGGGGTTGGCCCGCATGTAAACCGGCAGTTCCACCGTTCCCTTGGGGCTGGGGATGCTCACCACCGCGCTGGGCATGGGCGGGATGCGCCGCTCTTGCGGACGGCTCAGAATCTGACCAGCCCAAAAGTAGCCCGTGGTGGACAACGCCACCACCAGGGCAATGAGCCCCAGACCATAGCCACGCAGGCGTCCAGAGCCGTTCATGGGTTGCTTACCACTGCAATCTCGAACAAGAAGGGCCAGAGCTTGCCGGTGACGAAGATGCGCCGGTTCTGGCTGTCGTAGGCGATGCCGTTGAGCACGGCGTCGGGGTTGGGGTTACGGGCCTGGGCCAGGAGCGCAAGCCCGCCCAGGTCGAGCCAGGCCTCCACGTTGCCGCTCTGGGGGTTGATGATGGCAATGCGGCTGGTCTGCCAGACATTGGCCCAGATGCGGCCCTGGATGTACTCGAGCTCGTTCAGCCGGGTTACCGGCTGCCCCCCGGCCCGCACCGTAAGGGTGCGCTCGGGCCGGAGGGTGCGGGGGTTGAGGAAAAATAGCTGGGCCGAACCGTCCGACATAATCAGATGCTGGCCGTCGTGGGTCAGGCCCCAGCCCTCGGTCTGGTAGGTGAAGCGCCCCACCGGGTTGAAATTCAGGTCGTAGATAAAGCCCTCCTGGTTCTGCCAGGTGAGCTGGTAGAAGCGGCCCTGGAAGAGGGTGATGCCCTCGCCAAAGTACTTCTGCGGCAAAGACCGGCTTTGCAGCACCCGCCCGGTCTGGAGTTCCACCTTGCGCAGGCTGGACTGGCCGTAGAGACCGGTGCCCTCGTACAGAAAACCGTCGTGGTAGATGAGCCCCTGGGTAAAGGCCTGGGGGTCGTGGGGGTAGGTGTTGACGATGCGAAAACCCCAGACCGGAACCGAGGGCTGGGCCAGGGCCAGGCCCAGCAGGGCCAAGAGGGCAAGGAACGCTCGAATCACGCCCTTTACCTTACCGCAAGGCCCCAAAGATGAATGAGACCGGGGTCAAGGGTTGGCCTCCAAGAGGAGGCTTTCCAGATAGCCCCGCAACTGGGTATGCAGGGCCTCGAGGGGCTGGGTTGCATCCAGTAGCACAAAGCGTTCGGGCTCGGCCTGGGCTAGCTCGAGGTAGCCCTGCCGCACCCGCCGGTGAAACTCGAGCGGCTCGCGCTCGAGGCGGTCGCGTCCTTCGAACCGCTCCAGGCCCACCTCCGGCGGTAAGTCGAACAAAAAAGTCTTGTGGGGCCGGATACCCTGCGTCGCCCCCTGGGCCACAGCCCGCAGCCAGCCCAGATCCAGCCCCCGCCCGTAGCCCTGGTAGGCCAGGGAGGAGTCCAGCCAGCGGTCGCACAGCACGATATGCCCCAACCCCAACGCCGGTTGAATGACCCGCTGCATGTGCTCGGCGCGGTCGGCGGAGTAGAGCAGGTACTCGGCCTCGGCGCACATGGGATCCTGATGTAACAAAAGCCCGCGGATGGCCTGCCCCAGCCGGGTGCCGCCCGGCTCACGGGTGAGCACTACCTCACGCCCTTTTGCGCGAAGCCACTCCGCCAACAGCCGGGCCTGGGTCGACTTACCCGCCCCCTCGGGGCCTTCAAAAGTTATAAAAAGACCTTTCATGCTACAGCCCGGTCGGATGCTCAATAAACACCCAGGGCAGGCCAAACTCCCGCTCCAGCCGGGCGGCCAGGGCCTTGACCCCGAAGGTCTCGCTGTCGTAGTGGCCGGCGTAAATCACGTTCAGGCCCAGCTCGAAGGGCTCGTGGTAGTGGGCGTGGGCGGGCTCACCGGTGATGAAAAGGTCGCAGCCCAGGGCTTTAGCCAGCCCCACATCCCCGGCCCCGCCCCCCGAAACAATGCCCACCCGGCGCACCTCGTCCAGCCCCGCCCGCACCACCAGGGGCTGCATACCGGTCAGCTCGCCAATGCGGTCTTCCACCAGGGCCAGCGGTGCCGGCTCGGCAAACTGGCCGATGTAGCCGATGTTGCCGTACTTGGGGTGCGGGAAGGGCTCCAGGCTTTGCAGCCCCAGCTCGCGGGCCAGGACGGCGTTGTTGCCCACCTCGGGGTGGGCGTCGAGGGGAAGATGGGCCGTGTAGAGGCTGATACCCGCCGAAAAAAGCCGCTCGAGGCGCTTCTTCTGATACCCCACAATGGCGAAGGGCTGCCCCCAGAAGAGGCCGTGGTGGGTTATCAGGAAATCCACCCCAGCCTCGGCGGCTTTGTCGAAAATGGCCTGGGCTGCATCCACCGCGGCCCCCACCCGGCGTACCTCCGCCCGGCCTTCCACCTGCAAGCCGTTGAGCGAGGGGTCTTTGAACTCCCGTATCTTTAGGTACTCGTCCAGCCAGCGAACCAGATCATCGCGCCGCATGGCCTCAGTCTAACGGTTGCACCGCCAGGGCCTTGCGCACCTCGTCCACCTCGTTCCAGGGGATGGCTTCCGTGCCCCGCTCGAGCGTCCGCTCGTGGCCCTTGCCGCTAAAGAGCAGGGTATCGCCCGGCTGGGCTTTCCCAATGGCGTAGCGGATGGCCTCGCGCCGGTCGGGGATAAGCACGTAGCGGCGGGGGTCGCCGTGGGCCTGGGCCATGGTCTCCAAAATGGCCTCCAGCGGCTCGGTGCGGTGGTCTTCCTCGGTAAAAATGGCGAGATCGGCCAGCCGCGCCGCCACCTGGCCGATGCCCACGCGCCGGCTGGGGTCCTGATTCCCGGCGGCCCCGATCACCACCACCAGGCGGCCCTGGGTGGTGGGGCGCAGGGTCTGGAGGGCGGCCTCGAGGCTGGCCCCGGTGTGGGCAAAGTCCACCACCACCCGAAAGGGTGCGCTCTGCACGAGCTGCATCCGGCCCGGCACACCGGGAAAACTGGCCAGGCCCTCCTGGATTTGCTCCACCGAGAGGCCCACCTGCGCAGCAGCGGCCATGGCGGCCAAGGCGTTCTCGGCATTGAAGCGGCCCACCATGGGAAGCTGTACGGCAAACCGGCCGATGGGCGAGACCACCTCGAACTCGAGGCCCGTACTGCTTTCCACCAGGTTCTGGGCCTGCCAGTCCCCTTGCTGGCCGTAGCTCCAGGTCTGGGGGCGGCCCCGCAGGGTCTGGGTCCAGGGGTTGTCGCTATTCACGACGGCGAACCTCGAGCGCTCCAGGAGCTTCTTTTTCTCGGCAAAGTAGTTCTCCATGCTCCCGTGCAGGTCGAGGTGGTCTTCGTAGAGGTTGGTGAACACCCCCACCCGGTATTCCAGCCCCCGCACCCGCTCCAGCGCCAGCGCGTGGCTGCTGACCTCGAGCACTGCCTGCCGACAGCCCGCCTGCACAAAGCGGTGCAGCACCTCCTGTACCTGCGGGGCCTCGGGGGTGGTAAAGTGGCCGGGCAAAAAAAGCTCTTCTTCGCCAGTTTTGATCCCCACCGTGGAGAGCCTTCCCACCGGTGGACGGGCCCTTTGCAACAGGTGATGGAGCAGCACCGCAACGGTGGTTTTGCCTTTGGAGCCGGTCACTCCCAGCAGTTCTAGCCGTTGCGCCGGATACCCCCAGAAGGCTGCCGACAGATCGGCCAGGGCCGCGCGCGCATCGGCCACCCGCAGGTAGGGCACGTTCAGGTGCAGCTCGCGCATCCCCACCACCGCCACCGCCCCGTTCTGGATGGCCTGGGGGATGTAGTCGTGCCCATCGAAGGGTTTGCGGCTCGGCAGGGGCACGCCGGGAACCGCCACGAAGACAAAACCAGGCTGCACCAGGCGCGAGTCGTGGGTCACACCCCGCACCTCCTGGGCCGGGGCGGCCTGGCCGAATAGTCCAAAAAGCTCTCGTAGGGTTGACATTCAGGCCGCTCCGTTAGGCTTGATTTTTGGGCCCCTCGAGCCGCTCGACCGCCCCCCCAGCCTCGGCCCAGGCCTTGAAGCCGCCCTCGATGTGGCAAACCGGCTCCAATCCCATCCGCTGGGCAGTCTGGGCTGCCAGGGCCGAGCGCCAGCCCCCCGCGCAGTAAAAGACGAACTTTTTACCCGAGGCAAAGATGGGCTTGTGGTAGGGGCTTTCGGGGTCTATCCAGAACTCCAGCATGCCCCTGGGGGCGTGAAACGCGCCGGGGATCTTGCCCTCGCGCTGAAGCTCGCGGATGTCGCGTAAGTCCACAAACACGTAGTCGGGGTGGCCCAGGTAGCCTTTGGCCTCCTCCACCGAGATGGTCTCGATCTCGGCCAGGGCCTGCTCGAGCAGCTTTTTATAGCCGACCTTCATTTCCATGCCTCAATTTACTCATCCGAGCGGTTTAAGCTAGCTAAGGTATGCGTGGTTTGCTTTGGCTTTTACCCTTGGTGCTTTCGGCCTGTGTGGTGGGCGTGCGGCCCGAACCCGCCCCTCCCCCGCCGGTGCGGCCCATACCCCAGACCTCCGGTTTCGTGCTGAATGCCCGGCTGGGCCTGCCGCCCTATCCGGGCAGCGTTGCCCTCAAGCGCGAGGAGCGGGGCGGCTCGAGCGAGGCCGAGTTCGAAACCCGCGACCCCCTCGAGCAGGTCTACGCCTTCTTCCACAACTGGCTCACCAGCCGGGGCTGGGTGCGCACCCGCCTCGAGTACAAAGGCCCGGCCACCAAACTCGAGGCCGAGTACCGCCGCGGGGCCGAGCACTTCAAGCTCGAGCTCGACCAGCAGGGCAAAAGTGGGCGCTACAAGCTCGAGATAGATTTTTGAGTAGGTTCGAAATTGTACCCAAAATAAAGTCCCCCTTTGGCAGGGGGACGTAATGTCGGGCAAATACGGGTGCGAATGTGCGGTTTGGTTAGGTTGCTTGGCCCTGAGGGGCTCCAATGGGAGCCTTTTTGAGCAGGGGTGGCTCAGGGCCAAGCAACTGCATAGTAGCAACGAGTTATGCAAAAGATATTGAAAGCCCAGGCCACATAGCGCCTCGAGGGTTTGTGGCATTCTGATCTCGATGCGCCGGGCCTACTCCACCGCTCACTGCACCCTCGAGCTTCCCGATTACCACCCTTTTCCCAAGTACAAGTACGCCGGGGTCGCCGAGGCACTGCAGAATGAGCTGAACGTACAACCCGCCCCAGCCATCGCCTGGGAGACCCTGGCCCTGGCCCACGCCCCGGACTACCTGCAAAAGCTTCGGCTGGAAGGGCTCAGCCGGCAGGAGTCGCACAAGGTGGGGCTGCCCTGGAGCCAGAGCCTGCTCACCCGGGCGTTGCATGCAGCAGGCGGAACCCTGGCCGCCACCCTGGACGCGCTTCAGACCGGCCTGGGCCTCAACCTGGCCGGAGGAACCCACCACGCCTATCCGGGGCGGGCCGAGGGCTACTGCCTGTTCAACGATGTGGCTGTAGCAATTGCTTACTTGCGGGCCCAGGGCTGGAATGGCCGGGTGCTGGTCGTGGACCTCGATGCTCACCAGGGCAATGGCACAGCGGCTTTTTTTCGGAACGACCCCACCGTCTTTACCCTTTCGGTGCACGCCGAGCGCAACTACCCCCTTAAAAAAGAGGAGAGCAACCTGGACATAGGGTTGGCGGATGCCACCAACGATGCAACGTATCTGGAAGCGTTGGAGCCTGCACTGGAACAGGCCTTCGCTCACCGGCCAGATCTGGTTTTCTACAACGCCGGGGTGGATGTGCTGCAAAACGACCGCTTCGGGCGCCTGAGCCTAAGCCTGCAAGGGCTGGCCGAGCGGGATCGGCAGGTGCTGGCAAAGGTTCAGCAGGCCCACCTTCCGCTGGTGGTGGTGATGGGCGGCGGCTACAACCACGACCCACAGGTGACCGTTGCCGGCCATGCCCAGACCTACCGCCTGGCCCTCGAGGTGCTCGAGAATCGGTGAGTCTAAGACATCACACATCCCATTCGCCTCGATACCTGCACCCGATAAAACCTGATGCTATCTCCCATACAATGCACCCCTCACCACGGGAGTAAATGCCACCGCTGCGAACGACACACGGTACGTTGTAATGGGCGGTGTGCGATAAACTGCCCCCATGCAGCCGCCCCGCAACATTCTCTCTATCCAGAGCTGGGTCAGCTACGGCCATGTCGGCAATGCCGCCGCGGTGTTTCCCCTCCAGCGCATGGGCTTCGAGGTCTGGGCCATTCACACCGTACAGTTTTCCAATCACACCGGCTATGGGCAGTGGAAGGGCATGATCCTACCGCCAGAGCATCTGGCAGCAGTCGTGGAGGGCATTGCCGAGCGCGGTGTACTGGGCCAGTGCGACGCGGTGCTATCGGGCTACATGGGCAGTGGCGATACTGCCGAGGCGATTCTCTCAGCGGTGGCTCAGGTACGAGGGCTCAAACCCAAGGCCCTCTTTTGCTGCGACCCGGTGATGGGCGACGAGGGCCGGGGCCTGTTTGTACGCCCGGAAATACCCGAGATCATCAAAAACCAGGTGCTGCCCCAGGCCGATATCCTCACCCCCAACCAGTTCGAGCTCGAGCTCCTCACCGGGCATTCCAGCAAAACCCTGCCGGAGGCGCTCGAGGCAGCCCGCATCGTCCGAACCCAGATGCACCCAGGTGGCCCCCGCATCGTAGTGGTAACCAGCCTGCTGCGCCAGGGAGCCCCTGAAAATACCATCGAAACCCTTGCTGTGGCCGATGAGGGGGCCTGGCTGGTGCGCACCCCCCACATTCCCCTCGAGCCCCCCCGCAACGGAACCGGCGATGCCATTGCCGCCCTGTTTCTAGGCCACTACCTCAAGACCGGCAACGTGGCCCAGAGCCTCGAGCACGCCGTCTCGGCTATGTACAGCCTGCTGCTGCTCACGCACCAGATGAACACCCGCGAAATTCAGCTCATCGCCGCCCAGGAGGAATACATCAATCCCAGCCATCGCTTTGCCGCCGAGCAGGTGGAATGAGCCCCATTTCACGGCTAGTCGTAAAAGTAAGCCCAGCCAGCCGAACGCACCGCCAGGTAATAGGTGTAGGCCGCCGAGTAGCAGGCCGCCCGGCTCAAAAGGCTTTTAGGGCGGCAGATCTGGTTCATGTTAACCAGAAAGTTGTCGTCGGCAAGTTTGCGCCCGGTCTCGTTGTAGAGGCTGGGATAACGTGGAAAGTTGGCATAGCCAAAGTCATGCACATTGCAGGCCGGCCGAAAGGTCTCACGATAGCCCAGCCCCAGCCCTTCCGGTGCCGAACACCCATCGCGGCTCCAGTCAAACTGCGGATAGCTGCCACGCGCGTTGTAGTAGGCATCGTAGTTGGCCACGCTTCCCAGGGCAATGGTCTGCGCCAGCTGCAAGTCGCCTGCACTCAGGCTTTGCAAGGCTAGCCGGGCCTGCTCGAGGTTCTGCAGCGCCTCTGCATACACCGCAATCGCCTCGGGCTCAACCCCTAGCTGGCGCATGTCTTCCACAATGGACGCTGGCGCAGTCTGCTCGGTAGCAGGCTGGCTGCAAGCCGCTAACAACAAGACCAGCATTCCCACCGCAAAGCGCACCGGTTTACCCATGCTTCCCCCTTCAAAGATTCTTTTCTTTACAAGGATAGCCTACCACGGCCATTTCAGCTCCTTCACAGGGTGAGGCGTCCTACACATCCGAACGCCGTTCTGACCGAGGATGAAAAAGTCGTCTAAAGCATCGTTCCTGGTAAGGGGGGTTCTATGCAAAAAATATGGCTTGCAGGTGGGCTGCTGCTGAGCCTAGCCCTGGCCCACCACGGTTGGAGCAGCTACGACGCCAGTCGGGTCATTACCACCACCGGCGTCATCACCGAGGTTACATTCGAGTTTCCCCATGCCACCATCTGGATTGAGGTTCCTCCTTCCGGCCTGACCCTGCAGCGCAAGTGGTACGTGGTGCTGGCCCCGCCCTCGAGGATGGAGGCCCGGGGACTGCCCAACGGTAGCCTGAAGGTGGGGGCACGGGTCACAGTGGTAGGCTATCCACACCGCACCGAACGTGAGGAAATGCGGGCCGAACGCATCATTGTGGATGGCAAAACCATCGAACTGCGCTGATGCGTGAAGCCTGGATGGCCTGGCTGAATTGGTTGCACAACACCCCGCTCGCGCTGTCCATGCGCCAGTCGGAGTGGCTCTACCCTACGGTGGAGATCCTACACATTCTGGGATTCTGCGCGCTGGTGGGGGCGGCAGCTCTGTTCGATTTACGGCTGCTAGGGGTTTCCAGGCAGATTCCCGTGCAACAGATGGCCGCTCACCTGCTCCCGGTAGCCTGGGTGGGCTTTGGGCTGGCAGCGCCCAGCGGTTTTTTGTTGCTCCTGTCCGATGCCCAGAGCATTGGGGCGAGCCCGATATTTCTGAGCAAGCTCGTCCTAATTGGGCTGGCAGGGGTCAACGCCCTGGTCTTTCATACCCGCACAGCACGAAGTCTCCCAGCCTGGAACGAGCATACCCAACCACCACTAACAGCCAAGCTGAGCGCGCTTTTTTCGTTGGGGGTTTGGATAACCGTTATTGCCCTGGGGCGATTAATCGCCTATTACGGATAAAAAGGCGGCTCCCCTCGAGCCGCCCGACTTACCTCGGTAGGTGTGTTGACCGGTGTAGGTTCGGAAACACCTCCCCTCGAGGCTACCCGACCCAAACACCCCCGAAGGGTGGTTATAGCTTAGCAAGAAAAGCCACCTCAAGCTGGTTATTTGACCGTTTGTCTCCATCAAGTTAACTCTTCTCAAAGCGCCGGTTGTAACGGATCAAAGCCAGATGATCAAAAAGTTTCCCGTAGCGCACACTAAAACAAACACGCTGAAAAGAACGTATCACAAAGGCACACATTAGAGAGCGAGATGATTGTCGCCACAGGGCTATTGCATTTCAAACCCAAATGTGCTAAAAATATGGGCACAATAATTGCAAACGATTGCAATAAAATGCGCCCGTGTCCAAATTCATAAAGGATTTACCTAATCCCCGGGCGTATTTTTTGCAAATCTTTGCTGCAAACGATTGCATATGGTCAGCCTTGATGATGTTGCGAAACTTGCCCAGGTCTCCCCCGCGACCGTTTCACGGGCGCTATCCCGTCCGGAGATGGTGGCCGAGACCACCCGCAAGCGCATTCTGCAGGCAGCTCAGGAGCTAGGCTACCAGCCCAATCAGCTGGCCCGTAGCCTGCGCCAGCGCAGCAGCCAGACCCTGGGGCTGATCATCACCGATATCCTCAACCCCTTTCACGCCACACTGGCCAAAGGTGTGCAGGACGCGGCCGAGAAACATAACTACACTGTATTTCTCTTCAATACTGACGAAGACCCAGAGAAAGAGTTACGAGCCCTCAACGTGCTGCGCGGTCATCAGCCTCGAGGTCTTCTAATCGTGCCCAGTCCCAGGGCCAGAGAAAATCTGAAGCTAGTATCCAAGTTACCTACGGTAGAGCTAGACCGCACCAGTGGAACCCCCGGCGTGCGAACGGTCATGGTGGACAACGTTGGCGGCGCTCGCAAAGCCGTTCAACACCTGATTGATTTGGGCCACCGGCGCATCGGCATGATTGTAGGGCGCCTGGACATCTCCACCGCTGTTGAACGCCTACAAGGCTACCGCGAAGCTTTGCAGGCCGCAGGTATTCCCTATGTCAAGGAGCTGGTACTGCCGGGCAACCATCGCGAGGCCGATGGCCGCGCAGCAGCCAAAGCCTTGCTGTCCATGCCCCCCGAAAAGCGGCCCACGGCTTTATTTGTAGGCAACAACGAGATGACTGTGGGAGCCGTACTGGCCGTACGGGAGATGGGCCTCCGTATTCCCCAGGAACTGTCCATCGTAGGGTTTGACGATTCCCGCTGGGCCGCGACCATCGAGCCCGCTCTCACCGTGGTAGCCCAGCCCACCTATGAACTGGGTTTTTTGGCTTGCGAAACCCTGCTGAGCTCGCTCAGTCGCGGCCAGGATACCTTGCCAACCAGTATCCGGCTGGACACCAGCTTCATTCTTCGGGAGTCCACTGCCCCCCCGGGCGGTCGCAAAAAAGGGCTCAAAAAAAGGAGGCAAAGCTAGAAAAAAACAGGTTGGGTTTGAGGTCGCTTTTAGGTCAAGGAGGAGAAGCTATGCATAAAGGATTCGCTATTACAGGCTTGTTGGCAGCAGGCATCGCAGTGCTCGGGCTGGTTACCGCGCAGGATAAGACCCCGTACATTGGGCTCATTACCAAAACCGAGTCCAACCCTTTCTTCGTCAAGATGAAAGAAGGGGCTCAGAAAGAGGCCCAGGCGCTGGGTGCTAAGTTCATCAGCGCGGCAGGGAAAACCGATGGTGACAACGCTGGACAGGTGGCCGCCATCGAAAACATGGTAGCCGCCGGGGTCAATACCATCCTGATTACCCCTAGCGACGCCAGGGCTATTGTTCCTGCAATTCAGAAGGCTCGAGCCGCCGGGGTGCAGGTCATCGCCCTGGATAGCCCCACCGATCCCGAAGATGCTGTGGACGCTCTCTTCGCCACCAACAACTACCAGGCTGGGGTGTTGATCGGTGAGTACGCCGCCGCAGTCATGAAGGGCAAAAAGCCAGTCATCGCCACCCTCGATCTCTTTCCCGGACACCCCGTAGGTGCCCAGCGCCACAACGGCTTTCTAGCTGGCTTCGGCCTGAAGAGCCTGCCCGCAGAAAGCAACGAGCTGGCCAAGCCCGCCGAGGTAGTCTGCATGGCCGACACCTATGGCGACCGGGCCAAAGGCCAGACCGCCATGGAAAACTGCCTGCAGAAGAACCCCAACATCAACCTGGTCTACACCATCAACGAACCTGCCGCTGCCGGGGCCTATCAAGCACTCAAGGCCGCTGGTAAAGAGAAAAACGTCATCATCGTCTCGGTGGACGGTGGGTGCGAGGGTGTACGCAACGTCGAACGGGGCATTATTGCGGCCACCTCGCAGCAGTACCCCTTGAAGATGGCTGCGCTGGGCGTGGCTGCCGGCGTTAAGTACGCCAAAACAGGCCAGAAAGCCCGTGGCTATGTGGACACTGGCGTAACCCTGATCGCCAAGAACCCCGTGCCGGGTGTTGGTAGCAAGGATGTGAAGTTCGGTCTGGCCAACTGCTGGGGCCAGTAAGCTGGACTGGGGAGGGGGTGCTGACCCCCTCCCCAACCCCCCATAAGAATGAGCAAGTTGTATAAATACCCATGAAACAACATAAGAATAAAACCGCGCATACGGCAGGACTTTAGGCCAGGTTCTTATTACAATCAAAAAATCAAACACGAAGCGAGGGGAGCATGTCGGAGCAGTCGGATACCACCCAAAAGCCTCGCAGCCTTTTAGAGAGGCTGCCCAGCCTGACCATCATGGGGCCGCTGGTAGCGCTTTTGCTGGCGGTGGTGTTTTTCAGCTTTCAGTCCGAGCGTTTCTTAACGGGTCAGAACTTTTCGCTAATTTTGCAGCAAATTTCAGTGGTTGCTGTGCTGGCCATCGGCCAGACCCTGATTATCCTCACCGCGGGCATTGACCTGTCGGTCGGGTTTGTAATGGCCCTGGGAACCATGGTCATGGCCAAGTTTGCGGTTGAGCTGGGCATGCCCCCCCTTCTAGCCATTCTGTGTGGTATGGCCGTAACCACTGCTTTTGGCTTTTTGAACGGCTTTTTGATCACCCGTTTTAGGCTACCTCCCTTTATCGTCACCCTGGGCACCATGAATATCGCCTTCGCCCTGACCCAGATCTACTCCAGGGCCCAGACCGTGAGCGGGCTCCCGGAGGCCCACCTCTTCTGGGGCAATACCTTCAGAATCGGCGAGACAGTCTTTACCTATGGCGTTATGCTGATGGTTGCGTTGTATTTACTGGTCTGGTTTTTCCTGAGCGAGACCGCCCCTGGCCGCCATCTGTACGCGGTAGGCAACAACCCTGAGGCGGCTCGCCTGATGGGGATTCCCACCCAGCGGGTACTGCTCCTTACCTATACCGTTGCAGGCTTCTTCTATGGCATCGCTGGATGGCTGCTAATCTCCCGCACCAGCGTGGCCGACCCCAACGCTGGGCAGACCGAGAACCTCGAGACCATCACCGCAGTGGTGCTGGGCGGCACCAGCCTTTTTGGCGGGCGGGGGGTGATTCTGGGCACGCTCCTGGGAGCCATCATCGTGGGGGTCTTCCGCAACGGCCTGACCCTGACCGGGGTCTCCTCGGTTTACCAGGTATTAATCACGGGCATCCTGGTCATTCTGGCTGTGACCGCCGATCAGCTTTCCAAGCGCAGGAGCTAAGGTATGGAACACTCATCAATTCAATCCCCAATCGTTCATGGGGCGCAACCCGACCAAGTCGCTCCAGTAACGCAACCCCGCATCGTTCTAGAAGCCCGTAACCTCGTCAAGCGCTACGGCCATGTAACCGCCCTGGATGGAACCGACTTCGAGTTGCGCGCAGGTGAGATTCTGGCTGTAATCGGCGACAACGGCGCAGGCAAATCTACCCTGATCAAAGCCCTTTCCGGCGCAATTATCCCCGACTCAGGCGAAATTTATCTGGACGGCCAGCGCGTGCATTTCCGCAGTCCCATTGACGCCCGCAGGAACGGTATCGAGACCGTATACCAAGACCTGGCCGTAGCTCCGGCCATGACCATCGCCGAGAACCTTTTCCTGGGGCGGGAGATTCTGCGGCCCGGCTGGTTTGCCCGGCTGATTCGCTGGATAGATAAGAAAAAGATGCTCGAGGAGGCCATCGCCGACATGAAAGACCTCAAAATCGGCATCCGCTCCATGACCCAGGCCGTAGAGACGCTCTCCGGCGGACAGCGCCAGGGGGTTGCCGTGGCCCGCAGCGCAGCTTTTGCCCGGCACGTGGTAATCATGGACGAACCCACCGCCGCTCTGGGAGTAAAGGAAGGCAACATGGTGCTCGAGCTCATCCGTAGGGTGCGCGACAGTGGCCTGCCAGTAATCATCATCAGTCACAACATGCCCCACGTTTTTGAAATCGCCGACCGCATCCACATTCAGCGGCTGGGTAAGCGCGCTGCCGTAGTTAACCCCAAAACCATCAGCATGTCTGATGCCGTGGCCGTGATGACCGGGGCCAAAAGCGCAGCCGAACTGAGCCCCGAGGCTCTGGCTCTGTAGGGGTTGGTATCTTTTGGGAAAGGTCGGTATGCTGCTGGGCCTCGACCTAGGTACCGGATCGCTTAAAGCACTGTTACTGGATTCTGACGGACAGGTACGCGGAGAGGCTAGCCAGCCCTATCCAGTAAAAGCCCCTTACCCTGGCTGGGCTGAGTCCGACCCCGAGGATTGGTGGCGGGCTGCCGCCGAGGCCACCCGGGCCGCTGTCGGGTCGTTGGCCACGCAGGTGGTAGCTGTAGGCCTTTCCGGCCAGATGCACGGGGTGGTGCTGTCGGACTCAGCAGGCCGACCCCTGCGCCCGGCCATCCTCTGGGCTGATGGCCGCTCGGTGCAGGAACTTGACACCCTCAAAACACTCCCAGAATCACTCCAGCATAGGCTGGCCAACCCGCTGGTGGTGGGCATGGCGGCTCCCAGCCTGCTCTGGCTCAAACACCACCAACCCCAGCTCTACGCCGAGGCCCGCTGGGCTTTGCAGCCCAAGGACTGGCTACGTCTTCGTCTTACCGGCCAGGTTGCAAGCGAGCCCTCGGATGCTTCTGGCACTCTTCTGTACGACCTACTGGCCGATACCTGGGCCTGGGAGGTACTCGAACATCTGGGCCTGCGTACAGAGCTCCTTCCCCCGCTCCTGCCCTCGCATGCCGTTGCCGGACACCTCACTGCTGCTGCTGCCCGCTGGTTGGGCCTGCCGGAAGGCCTGCCGGTGGCTACCGGAGCCGCCGACACCGCCGCAGCGCTCCTCGGCAGTGGTCTTGAAGTCGGTGAGGTTCAGCTCACGGTGGGTTCCGGCGCACAAATTGCAGTTTTATTGAAAGAGCCTCGAGTAGATTCCACGTTCCGCACCCACCTTTACCGGGCTGTCCAGCCCCAACAGTGGTACGCCTTGGCGGCCCTGCAGAACGCTGGGCTGGCGCTGGAATGGGTACGCAGAACTTTGGGTCTGGACTGGGAAGCGGCTTACCAGGAGGCTCAAAAGGCACCCGCAGGGTGTGAAGGACTCCATTTTCTACCCTATCTGACCGGTGAGCGCACCCCCCACCTTGACCCTCGAGCCCGGGGGGTCTGGGCCGGACTTGGTCTAAACCACCAGCGGGGCCACCTGATGCGAGCGGCCTTGGAAGGCGTAGCCTACAGCATTCGCGAGGGGCTCGAGGCCCTGGGCACGGCTGTCCCTCCTCAAGTCCCGCTACGTCTGTCAGGTGGTGGCAGCCAAGCACCCTTCTGGCAACAAATGCTCTCCGATGTGCTGGGGCGTTCCCTGGTCAGCACCTCCACTCCCTCGGCCTCGGCCAGAGGAGCGGCCCTGTTGGCCGGTATGGCAGTGGGCATGCCCATCGAAGTCACAAAAAAAGAAACCCTCGTCATTGAGCCGCAAAACCCCGTCTATGAGGAGGGTTATCGGCGGTTTAGGGATCTTTACCACGGGCTCTCGAGCTGGTTCTAACCTGGGATACAATCTTCACCGATGGAGCTACTAAGCGAGGCCGAGGTTCGGATATTGGGCACCCTGATCGAGAAGCAGTACGCCACCCCCGACCACTACCCCCTGACCGAGAACGCCGTCCGGCTGGGAGCCAACCAGAAAAGCAACCGCCAGCCCGTTACCAACCTGAGCGAAGCCGAAGTGCGCGAGGCTCTAGACGCACTCCAACGCAAACGGCTGTGCGGGATGTTCCGCGAGCACAACGCCAGGGCTCCCAAGTACCGGCAGTTTCTGGATAGGGAGTTCAAGTTAGACGCTCCCGCCACCATCCTGATGGCCTTGCTGATGCTGCGTGGCCCCCAAACCCTGGGCGAGCTCCGGGCTCGGGCCGAGAGCATGAACTATAGGTTCGCCTCGCTACAGGAGGTCGAAACGGTTATTCAAACGCTCATCAACCTAGCTCCCCAAGCCCTGGTGACCCCGCTCGAGCGCCAGCCTGGGGAACGTGAGGTGCGCTATGCCCATCTGCTGGCCGGAAAGCCAGCTCCCTTTGTTCGCACAGAGGCCAAAAGTGAGCTCGAGCAACGTCTAGAGGCTCTGGAAGCCGAAGTGCGCGACCTGCGAACCCAGCTGGAAGAGCTCAAAAAGGTGCGGGTATAATTGCCCTATCAGGGCAGGTCTTGGGGGCGGTTGGCGTTTAGAAATAGGTAAGGGCCAAAGCGGGCCTCGAGCATTTCTTTATCCAGGGCCACCAGGGGAATGCTGTGCAGGAGCGACTGTACCCTGAGCTCACCTGTTAAAAGCCTGCGTAAGACTTCGGGCTCGAGGGCCTTATGGTACAGCGCCCCCAGAGGTTCCAGGAAATTATCCGAAGAAGCCACCACCGCCCGGGTATCTGACCGGGCGTGCTCGAGCATAAACGACCAAAAATCCCGGTTCAGGAAAGGCTGGTCGCAGGCCGCCACCGCGACCCAGTCTTCCCGTGCGTGCGCGAGAGCCGAATGCAGCCCCGACAGGGTATCCCCCCCGCGCCAGAGGTCGGGATAGACCTCGAGCCCTGGGTAGGGGCGGTTGGCAATAACCAAACGCTCGGAGGCCCCGGCCATCGAGTCCAGCACCCAGGCGATGAGGGGTTTGCCTTTGTATACGTAGAGCGCCTTGTCCCGACCAAACCGGCTCGACCTGCCTCCTGCTAAAACGGCTCCACTCCAGCGCATCAAAAATAGCTTAGTACGCAGGGGTATAAATTTCGAAATTCATGGGTTTTTTGCCCTCCTCCTGACAATCTCCTGACATCTGAACGACAAGCTATGGGTGGCTGGTAGTGAGCATACCTGCCGCTACAAAAGCAACCGGAGGTTAAAGATGAAAAGGTTATTTATCACAGCCGCTGCACTTTTGGGACTTGCTGGCCTAGCCCTGGCCCAGCCCATCCGCGGCGACGGCTCCTCAACGGTATATCCCATTACCCAGGCAGTGGCCGAGGAGTTCAACATCGCTCGGCCCGACGTTAGGGTCACTGTGGCCTTCTCCGGCACCGGTGGGGGCTTTAAGAAGTTCTGCGTCGGTGAGACCGACCTGCAGAACGCCAGCCGCCCCATCACCAAAGCCGAGATGGACGAGTGCCGTAAAAACGGGGTGGAGTTCATCGAGATTCCGGTGGCCTTCGACGGCCTCACGGTGGTGGTCAATCCCCAGAACACCTGGGCCCAGTGCCTGACCGTGGCCGAACTCAAGCGGATCTGGGAGCCCGACTCCAAGGTCACCAACTGGAACCAGGTACGCCCCAGCTTCCCCAACCGTCCGCTGGTGCTGTACGGCGCAGGTACCGACTCGGGCACCTTCGACTACTTCACCGAGGCCATCAACGGCAAGGCCAAAGCCATCCGCAAGGACTACTTCCCCTCGGAAGACGACAACGTGCTGGTGCGCGGGGTCGAGGGCAATGTTAACGCCATGGGCTTCTTCGGCTATGCCTACTACGTCGAGGAAAGGGGCAAGCTCAAGGCTGTTTCGGTGGACAACGGCAAAGGCTGCGTAGCCCCCACCGAGGCCACCATCAACAACGGCACCTACGCGCCCCTTTCGCGGCCCCTGTTCATTTACGTTAGCGTCAAGAGCCTCAACGAGAAGCGCTCGTTGCAGGACTTCGTCAACTTCCTCCTGACCAACAGCCGTGCCCGCACCGCCATCCGCAAAACCGGCTACGTGCTGCTCCCCGACGAGGCCTACCGCATCGGTAAGGTGCTGGTGGACAAGCGGGTCAAGGGCTCGGTTTTCAGCGGTATTGAGCCCGGCACCCCCCTGGTCGAGATCATGAAGAAGCTCGAGGCCGAGGCCAAGTAACCCCCTACCCCCTGCCCTCTTCCTTAGAGGGCAGGGTATTATTTTCTCGTAGCGATGAGCACTTCCTCCCAAAACGCCAATTCCTGGGCCAACAAACATCCCGGAAAGAGCCTGTCTGAACGCCTCATCGGGACAGGTTTGTTTATCCTGGCCACTATCTCCGTGCTAACCACCGCCGCGGTGATTGTGGTACTTTTCAGCGAGACTTTTCAGTTTTTCCGCCAGGTTCCCCTCACCGAGTTTCTCTTCGCCCCCGAGTGGACACCCCTTTTTGCCGACCCCCGCTATGGGATTGGGGCGCTGCTGGCCGGAACCTTTTTGTTTACCGGTATCGGCCTCGTTGTGGCCATTCCCCTGGGCCTGATGACCGCGGCCTACCTCTCGGAGTATGCCCCTTTCGAGCAAAGCGTGCGGGTTAAGGGCATTATGGAGCTGCTCGAGGGGGTGCCTACGGTGGTGTTTGGCTACTTTGCTTTGCTTTTCGTGACCCCCATCCTACAAAGCCTGATTCCAGGTCTTAACCTTTTTAACCCCATATCGGCTGGCCTGGTACTGGGGTTTGCCATCCTGCCCTACATCTCCAACGTGGCCTCAGACGCCATGATGGCGGTTCCCCGCAGCCTGCGCGAGGCTGCCTATGCGCTGGGGGCCACCAAGTTTGAGGTTGTTACGCGGGTGGTTTTTCCAGCAGCCATCTCGGGTATTGTGGCGGCCATCCTGCTGGCTACTAGCCGGGCCGTGGGCGAGACTATGATTGCCGCCATCGCCGCGGGACAGCGTCCGCTCCTGACCCTTGACCCGCGCGAGACCATCGCCACCATGACCTCCTACATCGTGCAGGCGGCCACCGGCGACCAGCCTGCCGGTTCGCTGGCCTCGAGGGCCCTCTTCTCGGTGGGGGCTACGCTGTTTATGTTTACCCTGACGTTCAACATCCTGGCCCAACGGGTGGTCGAGCGCTACCGCGAGAGGTACGAATAATGCAACGGGGTTTATCGCTGGAGTCCTCTAAAAGTCCAGAGAACCTGCGGCGCGAACGGATCAACCGGGTGTTCGCCCGTGCGGTGATTGTACCCACCGCGCTGGCGCTGGCCCTGATCGCCGTGCTGATTCTGGACACCCTATACGACACCATCTCGGTGCAGGTGGTCGAGGTCACCGAGACCAGCGGGAAGAGTTTTCCCCTGGGGCAGGCCTGGAACGCCGAACAGGTGATCCGCCTCGAGCTTCTGGCCCAGGGTCTGCCTGAGGAAGAGGTGAACCGGCTGATGGCCGATCCGGAGGAGATGCGCATCTTTGGACTCCGCAACCGGGTCGAGCTGATGTGGGCAACCCAGGAGGGGCCGCTGCGCTGGGTGGTCAGCAGCATTGACGACGAACGCGTGAGCAACTACTCGCTCCTCGAGGGCCTGCGGCGCTGGAACGAACTCAAAGCGGGCTTGCAGGAAAACCAGCAACTTCGCCTCAATCCCTGGCTCGACTATTCCTTTCTTAACCGCGACCCCTCGCGCAACCCCATCTCGGCAGGGCTGCGGGTGGCCCTGTTCGGCACCCTGTGGCTCCTGACCATGACCCTGCTGCTAAGCGTTCCCATTGGGGTAGGTACGGCTATTTACCTCGAGGAGTACGCCCCCAAAAACGCCCTAACCCGCTTCATCGAGATCAACCTGCGCAACCTGGCCGGGGTGCCCAGCATCGTCTTTGGGCTGCTGGGGCTGGCGGTCTTCGTGCGCGGGATGAACCTGGGCCCCACCCTGGCCGCCGCCGCCCTGACCATGGCCCTTTTGATCATGCCCACCATTACCATCGCGGCCCGCGAGGCTTTGCGGGCCGTGCCCGACTCGGTACGCCTGGCGGCCTATGCGCTGGGAGCCACCAAGTGGCAGACCATCTCCAGGGTGGTCATTCCGGCTACCATTCCCGGCATCGCTACGGGGGTTATTCTGGCTGCGGCCCGGGCCATTGGCGAGGCAGCGCCACTCCTGCTGGTAGGGGCAGCGGCCTATGTAGCCTTTGTACCGCAGGGGCCTATGTCGGAGTACACCGTGCTACCGGTGCAGATTTACCTGTGGATCTCGGCCAATCTGAGTGAGTTTGCCAACACCGCAGCGGCAGGTATCATCGTGCTGCTCCTGACGCTGGCCGGTTTGTATGCGCTGGCCTTCTGGGTACGGCGGCGCTTTAGGGTGGAGTGGTAACTATGGTTCAAGAGATTGCAATTGGACACCAGACCGTTCGGCGCGAGCCGGTGCCAGCCGAGGAAGCCGTTGTACAGGTACAGAACCTCAGCCTCTTTTACGGCAAGCATCAGGCCCTCTACAACGTAAGCATCAACTTCCCGCGCAACAAGATTACCGCCATCATTGGGCCTTCGGGGTGCGGCAAGTCTACCCTGCTACGCTCCCTCAACCGCATGAACGACCTGGTGCCGGGGGTACGCCTCGAGGGCAAGGTCATCTACGAGGGAATTGATATCTACGACCCCCAGGTTGACCCGGTGGAGGTGCGCCGCCACATCGGCATGGTCTTTCAGAAGCCCAACCCCTTCCCCAAAAGCATCTTCGAGAACGTGGCCTTTGGGCTACGCTTGCAAGGGCAGAAAGCGGGCCTCGAACAAGCAGTGCAGCGGGCCCTCGAGCGCGCCGCACTCTACGAGGAGGTCAAAGACAAGCTTGGCGAGGTTGCGCTCAGGCTCTCGGGCGGTCAGCAGCAACGCTTGTGCATTGCCCGGGCCATCGCCACCGAGCCTCCACTGCTGCTCCTGGACGAGCCCACCAGCGCTCTCGACCCCATCGCAACCGAACGCATCGAGGAGCTTTTGCTGGAACTCAAGAAGCGCTTCTCACTGGTGATTGTGACCCACAACATGCAGCAGGCTGCACGCATCGCCGACCGCACCGCCTTCATGCACCTGGGTGTGCTCATCGAGGAAGGCCCCACCAACGAAATCTTTACGGTGCCGCGCGACCCCCGCACCGAGGCTTATGTAACGGGCCGGTTCGGTTAGGCCACATCGAGCTTGAGGCCGTTGTATTTTTTCTGGGCGGCCTCGAGGCCCTCGGTCGCCCAGAGTTTGGCTGCTTCGGCTGCGGCAGCAATCACCCTGTCCATTACTGGCACCAAATCGGGATGAAAACCCGAGAGCACCCAGCCCGCCCCTGCCTCGGGTGAGGGGGGCTTGCCGATACCAATGCGCAAGCGGTGGAAATCCCGTGTACCCAGGTGAGCAGTAATGGATTCCAGGCCGTAGTTGCCCGCGTTGCTCCCACCGGCTTTGAAGCGCAGTCGGCCAGGGGGCAGATCCAGCTCGTCGTGAATCACCAGGATGCGCTCGGGAGGCACCTTGTAGTAGCGGGCCAGCGGGGCTACGGCCTCGCCAGTGGCGTTGTAAAAGGTGGTGGGCTTGACCAGCAGGCCTGAAACCCACTCACCTGATGGCCTCTGAAGCTTTATTTCAGCTATCAGTGCATTGCCCTTGGGACGAAATTCCGAGCTAAGCCGATCCAGCACCCAGAACCCCACGTTGTGTTTGGTATGGGCATATTGCAGGCCGGGATTTCCCTGTCCTACGATCAGGAACATAATTCAGCGTTTGGTTTTTATTTGGGCCTAAGGCGCCAAAAGGAAGGGTCGAGAGACCACTCTGGCTCTCGACCCCTGGGCCGCCCGAGGGATGGCTACTTCTCTTCCTCGGTCTTGCCCTTCTTGATGACTTCCACTTCGGCAGGAGCCGCCGCAGCCTGGGCTTCCAGCTTCTCAGCATCCTCAGGTGGCACGATGGCGACAATGGTGTCGCGGGGGTTCATGGCCAGCTTTACACCCGGCGGCAGGCTCAGCTCGTCGGCATGGATGCTATCGCCAATCCGCAGGTGGCTTACGTTGACCTCGATATGGGGCGGAATGGCCTTGGGCGAAACCTTGACCTGCACATCGTTGTTGACGAGTTGCAGCACCCCGCCTTCACGTACACCCTGCGCCGTACCCACAATCTTGACCGGAATCCACATCTGCACCGGCTCATCCGAGAGGGCGTAGAAGTCGACATGCTCGGGGCGACGGCGGCGCTTATCCAGGTTGACCTGGCGCACCAGGGTATCCACGGTTTTCCCGTTCTCGAGCTCGAGGGTGATCACGTGGTGGATCCCAGCGGCCATAAAGACCTTGTTGAACTCCTTGAGGTCTACCGTAACCTTATAGTTTTCGCTGCGGTTGTAGACCACCCCCGGCAGCTTGCCGGCGTCGCGCAGGGCCATGGGTTTTTCGTTCCCACGGATTTGGGCTTTGATGCGGTATTCCATTCCCTTCCTCCAAAACTTTTCCGTTGCCAGCATTGGCCAGCTCTGGATTTTTTATCTGCTCACACCACCCCAGCCAAGCAGGGTTCAAAACACAAGCCTTCAAAGTCTACCATAACCCCCGGCCACTCGAAAAGCCTATCTATGGGGCTGCTTGCTCGGCACCTACATTAGAACCCTCCTATACGTTTTTGACGTAATCCAGGCGTCATTACAGCAGTAAACCAATGTCGGACAGGGCTTGGTTTTGTAAAAATTCCGTTTCGATTGGGTTTTGTTTTATTGTTCATAGACCCTAGACAAAACCGGCATTATGTTATACTCTAAGTTCATCCGATTTGGTACAACCAAACGGGGGAAGGAACGAAACGTAGAAGAGCTGAAGAACTGACCGCAACGCACCCAAGACGAGCCGACCGAAACCCCAAACCTCTACCCAGTGTGCCCCTTGTGGCGCAGACCGCAACGGACGTGAACGATGAAAACGCTCGAGAATCCCCCACCCCCCTGCCAGGCCTAGCCGCTTGCACCGGCCATAGCGTAGGTTCTTATGGCCCAACAAACAATCCACCCGCCAAACCCACAGCATCTGACCGTAACGTACAAGGAGAGCCAAACATGTCCACCAACCTAGTCTTCATCAGCGGTGTTCTGAGCAAACACGACCTTCGCTATACCCCTAAAGGTACCCCGGTGCTCGAGGTCACCCTGATTGGCAAACGGGCCGTTGGCAACGAGCATATTTTCTCCCGCGCCGACCTGACCTTCTATGGCAAGATGGCCGAGCACTGGGCCAACCATCTGGTAGCTGGAGAAGCCTATCAGGCGATGGGCCGCCTGGTCTATGAGTCCTGGGAGGCCGATGGACAAAAAGGTTCGCGCCTGCGCATCGTGGGCGAGGATCTCTTCAGGCTGGAAAACGCCGATGTGCGGCAGGAAGAACAGGGCCCGGTGCTCTACGGGGCCGAGAACCGGGTGATCCTGTCCGGTGGCCTGACCGCCGACCCCGAGATCCGCCAGACCCCGCGCAAGACCCCGGTAGCCAGGGCCAGCCTGGGCTTCTCGAGCTGGGATGCTTCAGCCAGACAAGCCAGGAGCCATTACATTGAGCTGGAAGCCTGGCGCGAGCTGGCCGCACCGTTCGCAAGCCTCAAGAAGGGCTCGCCGGTGCTGCTGGAAGGTGCGCTCAAAACCGAAGTGTGGGAAGATCAGGAAACCAAAACCAAGCGCTACAAGCGGGTGCTGGAAGTCCAGCGCGTGACCCCGCTGGCCCGCATCCGCCCTGCCGAACAAGCCCAGGAAGCACCCGTGCAGGTCAAGCGCCGTACCAAGTCAAAGCAAAAGACCAAAGCCGCCTAGAGCAGCCACAAACTTCGGGATTCTAGACGTTACCAGGTTTTGGGTGGACATTCGGGCCGTCCACCCAAATTCCTGCGGAGATACCCGCCAGCGCCCCCATGGGAAGCTTCGCCCCGTTATCTTGCTGGAAGACCTGCTTACGCTTCCCATGAGGGCCCCAGATGAAGGAGAAACAGCGGTAGGGTACTTTGGGGTTTCAACCCAGCCGCTCGTAGGCCGGAAGGGTCAGGAATTCTTTGAACTCCGGCTGCAGCACCAGTTCATCCAGGAGTTGGGCGGCCTCTTCCAGGTTCTTCAGGCCCGCCAGCTTGGCCATCTCTTCCTGCTTGAGCTTTGCGTATAGCTCCTGGGTAAAGGTGCGCCCGTCATCCAGCCTGGCCCCCTTGCGGAGCCACTGCCACAGTTGTGAGCGGGAAATTTCGGCGGTAGCAGCGTCTTCCATCAGGTTGAAGATGGCTACCGCGCCGCTTCCGCCCAGCCAGGCCGCCATGTACTGCAACTCCACGCTGATGTTGTTGCGAATCCCCGCCTCGGTAATCTTGCCGCCTGGCACCTCGAAGTTAATCAGATCTTCGGCCTTAATCTTGCCGTCCACATCCTCGCGCAGGCGGTCTTTCTGATTGGGCTTGTCACCCAGTACCTTATCGAATACCGCCATGGCTACCGGCACCAGGTCGGGGTGGGCCACCCAGGTGCCGTCGAAGCCGTCCCCCGACTCCCGCTCCTTATCTTTGGTGACCTGCTCGATGGCCTTGGCGTTCACCTCGGGGTCTTTGCGGCTGGGGATGAAGGCCGACATCCCCCCAATGGCGTGGGCTCCGCGCTTATGGCAGGTGCGCACCAGCAGCTCGGTGTAGGCCCGCATGAAAGGCACGGTCATGGTGACCTGAGCCCGGTCGGGGAAGAGCACCTCGTGGGTGGCGAACTTCTTGATGCAGCTAAAGATGTAGTCCCAGCGCCCTGCGTTGAGGCCGGCGGCGTGCTCGCGCAGCTCGTAGAGGATTTCCTCCATCTCGAAAGCGGCTAGGATGGTCTCGATGAGCACCGTGGCCCGGATGGTGCCCTGGGGAATGCCCATATAGCTCTGGGCAAACTTGAAGACGTCGTTCCAGAGGCGGGCCTCGAGGTGGTTCTCCAGCTTGGGCAGGTAGAAGTAGGGGCCGCTACCGCGCTTTAGTAGCTCGTGGGCGTTGTGGAAAAAATAGAGCCCGAAGTCGAAGAGGCTTCCGGACATGGGTTCGCCATCCACCAGCACATGCCGTTCGTTCAGGTGCCAGCCCCTGGGGCGCACCACCAGAGTGGCAATTTTCTCGTTCAGTCGGTATTCCTTCTCGGGGGTGCTCAATTGTATGGTACGGCGCACAGCATCCATCAGGTTTTGCTGGCCCTGCACCACGTTTTCCCAGGTTGGCGAGAGCGAGTCCTCGCAGTCGGCCATGAAGACCTTGGCCCCGGAGTTAAGGGCATTAATCATCATTTTGCGTTCAGTAGGGCCGGTAATCTCGACCCGCCGGTCGTTGAGGTCGGGGGGGGCGGGGGCCACCTTCCAGTCCCCTTCCCGGACAAACCGGGTGTGCTCGAGGAAGCCGGGCTTTTCGCCGGCCTGGATGCGCTGGGCTACTTCGGCGCGACGTTGCAACAAACCCTTGCGCACCGCATTGAACTCACGCTGAAGTCCGGCCAAAAAAGCCAGGGCCTCAGGGGTCAGCACCGTATCGGAGGCAGGGAGTTTGGGGCCTAGAATTTGCACACCTTTGGGCATCTCGCTCATGGCAGTCTCCTGTGGAATGGCCGGGCACGCGGCTAGGTCAAAGCCTAGCCTCGGTGGAATCAGTTTGTCAATCTACGGGATTGTTTTCCATTTATTGAAAAAATGCCCCGACTCCCCTATGCTACGGCCATGAATACCAAGCGTCGCCCAGGGCGCAGCCGTTCGACCGAGGTTGGTGAGGTACGGACACTCGAGCGCGGCCTGCACCTGCTGGAGGTTCTATCTGAGGCCGAGACCCTCTCTCTCTCAGAGCTGGCCCGCAAAACCGACCTCTCACCCAGCACCGCCTACCGGCTTCTAGAAACTCTGCGCCGCCGAGGCTTTGCCGACTGGGACGAGGCCCGGGGCCTGTGGAAGGTGGGCCTGCGGGCTTATCAGGTAGGTTCGGCCTTCCTGACGCGGGGCGGGCTAATCGAGGCCGCTACCCCGGAGATGGAGAAACTGGTAGACGAACTCAACGAAACCGTCAACCTGGCCGTTCTGGACGGCAACGAGGTCATCTACATCGCTCAGGTGGAGGGGCGGCAGCTCATCCGGATGTTCACCCGCATCGGGGCCAGGGCCCCCATCTACTGCACCGGGGTGGGCAAAGCCCTGCTTTTAGAACACAGTGAGCCGGAAATTCGCCGGATTGTGGGCGCAGGGCCCTTCAAACCCTACACCGCCAAGACCATCACCACCCTGGAAGGCTTCTTGAAAACCCTGCAGGAAGCCCGCCAGCGCCGTTACGTGCTGGATGATGAAGAGCGCGAAGACGGGGTACGCTGCATTGCGGCCCCCATCCACGACAACCGGGGCAAGGTGGTTGCCTCCATGTCGCTATCGGCCCCTACCACCCGCGTTCCCAACGAGCGTCTGCCCGAACTCGGCGCGCGGGTGCGCCAGGCTGCCGATGCAGTCTCGGCGCGACTGGGCTGGTCGGGCTAAAAAATTAGCCGGGGTTTCACCCGGCTAACCGATGCGGGCCTGTACGTACTCCCGCTCCCCGGCCACTATCTGCCGGGCCAGCTCGAGGTCCTTGGGATACTCCTTGCCCCGGTTAATCAGGTAGGTCTCGTAGCGTCCAATCTCGAAGTGCTCCACCACCCGCTTGAGGGCTTTGCCCAGGTCGAATTCTTTGCAGGAAAAAATATCCACGCTAATAAAACGCTCGCTGGGGAAGGTGTGTATGGCAATGTGGCTCTCGGCGATGATCACCACCCCCGTAATCCCCTCCGCATGACCTGGAAGCGCCGGGTAGCGCTGCACTACCGGCGGCAGCACCTTGGTCATCTCCATCTCTTCGGGAAGCTGATCCAGAACCTGCCGAATAAGCTCGAAATCGGCCAGTTTTTCAGCGTTTGCATGGTAGCCGTCGATCATCAGGTGCGGGCCAAAACCAAACAGTTCCAACCTCGTATCCTCCAAAAGCTTGCGGCTTTCAAGCACAAGTGCCTTGTCCGCAGCGCCTCGTTAGACGGCCACCCAAGGGGCGTCTTAACAGCCAACAATTATGGACTCGAGGGCATATCCTGTCAATCCTCATTGAAATCTTCCTTCTGAAAAGGCAATTCCACGACTTGAGCCAAGGTTGTTTGGAATAAGTGTTATTAATTACACCAGTACTGCCCAGGGTTCAATGTAGCCCATCGAAGTTTCCATACCTGCGCACAAACAGGTATAGTTTAGAGGAAATGAGTACGAAACCCGTTTCAGGTACAGAATCTCGGCAAAGCGATCGGCAGGACGCCTGGTGGATCGAGCCCCTTTTCACGGTGCTGAGCCTGGGCTTGTTTGGGGTATACGCCCTTTGGGTAGCCTGGAACCGTCAACACTTTGAGTTCGGGCCCTACCTATCGCCGTTCTATTCCATACCCATACCTGGCGTTCACGCCAAAGACCTCGACTGGCTGGCCATCTCACCGGCCTTCCTGGTGCTCTGGATTCCCCTGGGCTTCCGTGCAACCTGCTACTACTACCGCAAAGCCTATTACCGAGCCTTCTTCTGGGACCCCCCGGCCTGCGCTGTGCCCGAGTTGCGCAAAGCCTATAGCGGTGAGCGGGCCTTCCCCTTTGTGCTAAACAACCTGCACCGCTACTTCTGGTATCTCTCGGTGCCGGTGGTGGCCTTCCTCTGGTACGACGCCATCCGGGCCTTTTTCTTCGAGGACGGCTTCGGGGTGGGCGTGGGCAGCCTGGTCATGCTGGGCAACGTGATTCTGCTCTCGTACTACACCTTCTCCTGCCACGCCTGGCGGCACCTGGCAGGCGGCTGCCTCAACTGCATGTCCAAGCACAAGACCCGCTATACCCTGTGGCAGCGCATTACTCGCATCAACGAGAGCCACGGCTTCTGGGGGGTAACCAGCATGCTCTCGGTGTGGTTCACCGACGTCTACATCCGCCTGTGCTCCATGGGCACCATCACCGACATTCGCCTGTTCTAAAGGAGCCAATATGGAATCCTACACAATCCACGACTACGACGTACTTGTTATCGGCGCTGGGGGCGCCGGTCTGCGGGCTGCCATCGCGGCCATCGAGCAAGGGGCCAAGGTTGGGGTGGTTACCAAGAGCCTCCTGGGCAAGGCCCACACCGTGATGGCCGAGGGGGGCATGGCGGCCGCGATGGGCAACGTACGCCCGGAGGACAACTGGAAAGTACATTTCCGCGACACCCTCAAGGGCGGGGGCATGCTCAACAACTGGAAGATGGTGGAGAACTACACCAAGGAAGCCCCCGACCGGGTGCGTGAGCTAGAACAATGGGGGGCTGTCTTCGACCGTACCCCCGATGGCCGGATCAACCAGCGCAACTTTGGGGGGCACTCCTACCCCCGGCTGGCCCACGTCGGCGACCGCACCGGCCTCGAGCTCATCCGCACCCTACAAGACCACGCGGTAAAGATGGGCATCCATGCCCACATGGAGACCACCATCTACCGCCTTCTGACCGATGCCGGCCGGGTAGTAGGGGCCCTAGGCTTTAACCGCCAGACCGGGGAATTCCTGGTCTTCCGGGCCAAGGCGGTGGTGCTGGCTACAGGCGGGCTGGGCCGCATCTACCAGATCACCTCCAACTCCTGGGAGTGCACCGGCGATGGCTTCTCGCTGGCCAGCATGGTGGGCGCCGATCTGATCGATATGGAGTTCATCCAGTTCCACCCTACCGGGATGGTCTGGCCGCCCAGCGTGATGGGTATTCTGGTGACCGAAGGCGTGCGGGGCGAAGGGGGTGTCCTCAAGAACAGCGAGGGCAGGCGCTTCATGTTCGACAATGTGCCCGAGCGCTACAAAGGCGAGTTTGCCGAAACCGAGGAGGAAGCCGAGCGCTGGCTCCAGGGCGACCGCAGCGCCCGCCGTCCGCCCGAGTTGCTAACCCGCGACGTAGTCGCAAGGGCCATCCGCAAGGAGGTTAACGAGGGCCGGGGAAGCCCCCACGGTGGTGCTTACCTCGACATTGCCAGCCGACGCCCTGCCGACTACATCAAAAAGAAACTGCCCAGCATGTACCACCAGTTCATGAAGCTGGGCAACCTGGACATCACCAAGGAGCCCATGGAGGTAGGCCCCACCTGCCACTACGTGATGGGCGGGGTGCGGGTAGACCCAGACACCCAGGCCACCAACGTACCGGGGCTGTATGCTGCGGGCGAGGTGGCTGGCGGGCTCCACGGAGCCAACCGCCTGGGGGGCAACTCCCTGTCCGACCTGGTGGTGTTTGGGCGGCGGGCCGGCATGGCTGCAGCTGAGTATGCCGCCAAACAGAGTGGCTCCTATCAGGTAGATGAGGCCCAGGTGCGGGCCTACATCGCCGAGGCCCTGCAGCCCTTCAACAATCCCCAAGGTGAAAACCCCTTTGCGCTCATGAAAGAGCTTCGCGCCTCCATGCAGAAAAACGCCGGCATTATGCGCGAAGAAGGCGAGCTAAAAGCCCAGCTCGAGATTCTGGCAAACCTCAAAAAGCGGGCCTGGAACACCTCGGTCTCGGGCAGTCGGGCCTACAACCCCGGCTGGCACACGGCTTTAGACATGCGCCTGATGGTGGAGATTTCCGAGGCCGTGGTGCTGGCCGCCCTAGCACGCAAGGAAAGCCGGGGGGGCCATGCGCGCCTCGACTACCCCGACCCCGACCCCACCTTTGCCAAAATCAACCACATCATCCGGCGCAGCAGCGATGGAACCCTTACGGTGGTGGCTGAGCCACTGCCCGAGATGCCGGAGGAGCTGCGTAAAGTGGCTGAGGCCAAAGACCTCAAGGAGCTCAGTGACAAGGTAGGTGCCTGAGATGTCGACCGTCACTTTTAGAATTTTTCGTGGGGATCGCAATGGTGGTGAGTTGAAGGACTACACCATCGAAGTCCAGGAAGGCATGGTGGTGCTGGACGCCATCCACCAGATCCAGGCCGAACAGGCCCCCGATCTGGCCTGCCGCTGGAACTGCAAGGCCGGCAAGTGTGGCTCCTGCGGGGCCGAGGTCAATGGGAAGCCCACCCTGATGTGCATGACCCGGCTGGACACCATTGATACCAGCAAGCCCGTCACGGTGCGGCCCATGAAAACCTTCCCGGTCATCCGCGACCTGGCCACCGATGTGAAGTGGAACTACGAGGCCAACAAAAAAATCAAGCCCTTCACCCCAGCCCCCAACACCGACTGGATCATGTTCCAGGAGGACGTGGATCGGGTGCAGGAATTCAGAAAGTGCATCGAGTGCTTCCTGTGCCAGAACGTCTGCCACGTGCTGCGCGAGCACGACGAAAAAACCGGCTTTATTGGGCCGCGCTTGCTGGTGCGCACCGCCAGCCTCGAGATGCACCCCCTGGACGTGGAAAACCGCCTGGATATGCTCAAAAACGAAGGGGGTATCGGCTACTGCAACATCACCAAGTGCTGCACCGAGGTCTGCCCCGAGCACATCCACATCACCGACAACGCCATCATCCCGCTCAAAGAGCGGGTGGTGGACGAGTACTACGACCCAATCCTGGGCTTCTTCCGGCGGCTGTTCGGTAGCAAAAAGCAGGCCGCTGCCTCGAGCCAGGCGGCCGACGACTAGCAAAAAATCTCTTCCAGCTGAGCAAAAGCACCGGCCAGTACTGGCCGGTGCTTTTTTAGGCTATGCCAGCATCGACTCAGGGGTTAGATTCCACCGCTGCGGTGCGGACGAAAATATATCTTTTCTTTTTGCCTGTGGCGGCTTACGCGGCCCTTTTTGCCTGGATTAAACTGGATCTCCCCGCCCAAGAAAACTTGTACGAAAAGTATTCGCTGCTGGTCATAGCCTCATGGCTCCTCCTCTGCTGGGCAGGTTTGTTGTTGCCTAGATGGGTACCTTTCCGTGCCGTTGAGGGTGGTATTTTCTGGGGCACCGCACTATTGATGGTGCTCAATATTTACTACAATCTGCTATCCGTCGCTGAAGAAAGCCTGTGGCCTTCTTCGGTTTGGATTGCCATGGTATTTGTGCTGGCCTATTTTGTGTTTGAACCCCGGACGGCCTGGCGGGTCTCACTGGGAATCTTTACAGCCTTTGGGGTGGCCGGCATCCTGGCACTGGCTCCCCAAGTAACAGCAGGTGCTCCCATAGACTCAAATGCAGTATTGCAACTTTATATCTCGCAGCTATGCTACCTGGTGTTTTTCAGGCTGTTGATTCTGGCCAAAGAACATGCCCTTCAAGCCCAGATTAAAGCCATCCAGCTATACCAGCTCGCCCACACCGATCCCCTGACCGGCGTGGCCAATCGACGCTCGATCATAGAGGCTATGCACCGGGCCCTCGAGCACCACAACAAAACCAAAGAGCCCTTGTCGCTGGTACTGTTGGACCTAGATCACTTTAAGCAGGTCAATGACCAATACGGGCACGAAACAGGCGATAAGGTGCTGGTGCATGTGGCCAGGTTGATGCGGCAAAACCTGCGGCAGGGTGACTACGTGGGAAGATGGGGCGGCGAGGAGTTTGTACTGCTGCTGCCCAGTACCTCTCTTCAAGAAGCCCAGGAATTATGCCATCGACTCCGGCAGCTTTTGGCTGAAAACTCGCTGGAATCTCTACGCCCCATATCGGCCAGCTTTGGGATAGCCAGCGCCATTCCGGGTGATACCCCGGATCAGCTGGTTTCACGGGCCGATGCGGCCATGTACCTTTCCAAGCAGGCAGGTGGCAACCGCATTGAGGTAGTGGGGTAGATGGGTTTTCTGGTTCCACTCCACCTCAGAACCCCGGCTTGATAGACTTACGCCGTGCAAACGCTTCGTGGGTCTACAAATAAACCCCCACTCGGCCACCGTCCCACCCTGGTGCTCGGCATGACGGTGCTGCTAATTCTGGTTCGCCTGGCCGTAATGCTAGAGCTGCTCCCCCACTGGGCCTATGGGCTGGGCGCGGCCTTGCTGGTGGGCACGACCCTCGAGGCAATTCTTAGAACATTCCGGCCCGCCCTATTACCTGGACTGATTCTACTACTGGCCGGTATCGGGCTGGGCTATAACCTTGCACCAGCTGTGGTGCTGGCCCTGGTCGGGGTGGGGGCCCTTTACTGGGCCTGGGCTCCCCAGATGTCCGAGCGCGAACAGGCCAGCTTCTGGGGGTGGTTGCTGGTCTGGCCTGCAGTAGGGCTGCTCTTGGTCTGGCAGATCATCCCCAGCCTGTACGCCCTGTGGCTTTCGTTTTTGGATCGGTTTAACTTCATCGGCCAGAGCAGGTTCGCGGGGCTCCTTAACTACGAAATCCTGCTCACGCGCGATCCTCTGTTCTGGAAAGCGATGGGCAACACTTTCTGGTTTGTGATTTTTACAGTTCCCCTGGGGATTCTGCTGGCGACGCTGGTGGCCATTTTACTCAACGAAAGGGTGCGCCTGCTGGGCTTCTTCCGCACGCTCTACTTCCTGCCCTACATTACGGCGCTCACCGCAGCAGCCGCGGTATGGGACTGGATCTATCACCCCGAGTTTGGCTTCCTCAACTGGGTGCTCGGCACGCCAGGGCTGGACTGGCTCTCTACCCCCCAGGGCATCTTTGCCCTGGCCCTGGCACCCCTGGGCCTCGAGCTCAGGGGCTTCTGGGCCGGGCCCAGCGTGGCTTTTGTGGCCATTATGGTGATGAGCCTGTGGCACCTGCTGGGCTACCAGGTGGTGGTCATTCTGGCCGGGCTGCAAAACATCCCCAAGGAGTACTACGAGGCCGCCCAGCTCGATGGGGCCAGTTGGTGGCAGCAGCAGCGCTACATCACCTGGCCCCTGCTCTCTCCCACCACCTTTTTTCTTTCCACGCTGGGCCTGATCGGGGCTTTTCAGGTTTTTACCCAGGTGCTGATCATGACCCCCACCGGCGGGGTCTTGCAAGACACCCTGACCATCACCCTGTACCTGTACAACAAAGGCTTCCGCGACTCCGACTTCTCCTACGCCAGCGCCATCGCGGTGGTGGTGTTTATCGTAATTCTAGCCCTTACAGTAGCACAGCAACGAATCCTCGAGCGCAGGGTAACCTATGAGACCTGATTTCAACAGCGAAAAGGAAGGAACCCTATGACCCTCCCGTATGCCCTGAGCCGCCTGCTGATCTACCTGGTTTTGAGCGTAGGGGCCATTGCAATGGCTTTCCCTTTTTACTGGATGCTGGCTACCAGCCTGAAAAGCCCCCAGGAGGCCCAGCAGGCCCGGCCCATCTGGGTTCCCGAGCGGCTCAAACCCGCCAACTGGAGGGTTGCAGCCCAGCTCGGTGCCGCAGGTGGAAGCCCCCTCTGGGGCGGCTACCAGAACGGCCGAAGCGTCACCTTGCGCATCTTTACCGACCGGATGGGGCCCGAGCCCCAGGTCTTTATTCCTACGGCTGTGGGCGCTTTCAGCGACCCCCGGGCCGAGGGCACCCAGATTCGCACCCGTTACCAGGAGGATCACTGGGAGATCACTTTCACCAACGCCTCGGGCGAGTCTTTCCGGCTGCTCCCGGCGGTGGTGCTGCTCTCCAAAAGCTACCCGAGCTACCGGCCCGAGCTACCCCCCGATGCGGTGCGCTCGAGCGGCGACGACTGGCGGCTGGAATGGGTCAATCTGGCCCCCGGCGCGCTGGGCTATGTGTTCCACAATTACCGCGAGGCCTGGCTGGCCGCTCCTTTCGGGCGGTACTTCTTCAACAGCTTCTTCACCGCGGGAACCCAGGTGCTGGTGGGTCTGCTGCTGGCCGCCATGGCCGCTTTCGCCCTGGCCCGCATCGAGTTCCCCGGTAAGAATCTGGTCTGGCTCGTGATCCTGGCGACTCTGATGATTCCTGGCGAGGTACTGCTCATCCCCAACTACATCCTGCTCTCGAGGCTCGAGTGGATCAACACCTACTACGCCCTGGTGGTGCCCTGGCTGGCCTCGGTGTTCGGGATTTTCCTGCTGCGGCAGTTTTACCTCTCGCTGCCCAGGGATCTGTTCGATGCAGCCCGGATTGACGGGGCCAGCTACTGGACGCAGCTCGTGCGCATTGCCCTGCCGCTCTCGATACCGGGGCTGGTCACCTATGGCATCTTTACTTTTTTAGGCGCCTACAACGCCCTGCTGTGGCCCTTGATTGTGACCGACCGGCCCGAGATGTACACCATTCAGCGGGGCCTGCAGGTTTTCATCGGCGAGGCCGGCAGCGACTACGGGGCTCTGATGGCCGCCTCAACGCTGGCTATTTTGCCCATTGTGCTGGGATATTTTTTGGCTCAGCGGCAGTTTATCCAGGGGGTGGCCCGCAGCGGAATCAAGTAGGCCTACCATAAGGTAATGTAGTAGGTGACCTGACCCTTAGCTGACCTTGTTGTGGGTATAAACAAACGAGAAGGAGACGTGAGATGAGATATCTAACCATCGCTTTTTTCGCTTTCCTGAGCCTGTCCCTTGCGCAGCAGCGGCCCGAGGACATCATCAAAAGCCAGTGTGAGAAGGCCAGCGTGGTGGCCGAGCTGTGGCACGGCTTTACCGGTGGCGCTCCCAAGACCGCCCTGGAGAACCTGGTGGTGGAGTTCAACCGAACCCAAAACGGCCAGGTGTGCGTGCGCCCCATTGCGCAGGGCAATTACCGCGACCTCTCCACCAAAATTAAGGCCGCCTTTGCCAGTGGAAAAGTGCCGGTGATGGCCCAGGCCTTCGAGAACAACATGGCGCTGTACCTCGAGTCCGACGCCCTTACACCCATGTCGGCGCTGGGTGTGGACCTGAAAGGGGTCAACCCCCTTTTTGTGAATGCGGTAACCTTCAACAAGCAAGCTTACGGGGTTCCCTTCAACAAAAGCATCCAGATCCTGTATTTCAACCGCGACCTGCTCAAGAAGTACAACGCCAAGGTGCCCACTACCATCGAAGGGTTTATATCCACCGCCAAGCAAATTTCCCAGGGAGAAAAAGCCCCGGTCTATTTCTTCCAGCCCGACACCTCGACCTTCTCGTACTGGTTCTTCACCCTGGGCGGGAGCTACCTGCAAAACGGGAAGCTGGTGCTCAACTCGCCCAAGGCCGTCGAGACGCTCGAGCTCCTGGTACAGGGCGTCAAAGACGGCTGGGCCCGGCCCATTACCAGCGGCTTCATCAACGCCAACTTTGGCGTGGGCCCCTTCGCCTTCTCCACCGATACCTCGGCGGGTTACAGCTTTTATCTCCAGGCCGCCAAGTTCGACCTGGGCGTGGCCACCCTGCCGGGCCGCACCGACAAGCAGCCTGGTTTCGGACTGGTGCAGGGCACCAACCTGGTGGTTTTCAAACGGGCCGACGAAAAAGAGAAAAAGGTCGCCGCCGACTTCCTGAAGTTTGTGATCTCGCCCAGGGTGCAGGCGGTTTTCGGGGTCGCCACCAACTACGTGCCCGTCAACCTGGGCTCGGGCGCCGACCCCGTGGTAACCCGCTACATCAAGCAGAACCCCGCCTTTGGTGTGGCCATCACCCAGGCCCGCTACGCCAAGTTTGAGCCGGCCCTTTCCGACTGGGAGCAGATCCGCTTCGATATCCTGGGGCAGGCCATCAAAGAGGCTGTGCTGGGCCAGGCCACCCCCAAAGCTGCATTGGACAAGGCCCAGAAAGCCGCCGAGGACTTGCTGTCGGGCCGTACGCGCTAAACCTCCCACGCTCACGCTGCGCCTCACTACCGTGAGGCGCGCGTTTTATTGCATTTCCATCTTCCTTCAAAAGCTGCTATGCCTCAAGCCAGGCCGCTGACCTCGAGCACAAACAACCCATACATCACCAAGAACAGCATCCCCTCCCAGCTCGAGATGCGCCGATCCTGTACCAGCAGGTAGAACAAAAGCGAAGCCCCCACCGCAAAGGGCAGGGCAAAGCCGGTTAGCTCGGGGGGTGCCTGGACGGTACCGTAGATGGCCCCGGCTCCCACCACCACCAGCGCGTTGAAAACGCAGGAGCCCAGGATATTGCCCACCGCCAGCGAGGCCTTGCCCTGCCGGGCCGCACCGATGCTCACCACCAGCTCGGGCAGGGTGGTACCCAGGGCCAGAATGGTGACCGCCACGATAGCGGTGGGTACACCCAGGCCCGTGGCAAGCCCCTGGAGGCTGCCCACAGTCCATTCGGCGCCAAAGTAGATGCCCACTGCGCTAAGGGCCACCAAAAGAAGGTCGCGCGGGGCGATGGAGGTGCGGGTTTCGCCCTTCGAATCGCTGCTGCCCTCTTTGAGTAAGTAGGCTACATATACCCCATACACCGCCAGCAAACACAGCCCTTCCACCCGGCCCACCACCCCATCGAACATCACCACCCCCAGCACAAACGCCGAGCCCACCAGAAAGTGCAGGTCAATGGCGATATAGGCCTCGCCCAGATAGACCGGACGCAGCACCGAGAAAACCGTGCTGACCCCCAGAATTAGGAGCAGGTTGGAGACATTGGCCCCCAGTACGTTGCCGCTGACAATCTGGGAAACCCCCTGGCTCACCGAAAAAAGCCCGGTGATGAGTTCGGGCAGCGAGGTGCCCACCCCCACGATAATCACGCCCACCATGAAGCTGGATAGCCCCACAGCAAGACCAATACGCTCGGCGGCCCCGGTAAACAAGCGCGCCGAAACCAACAGCAGGGCCAGACTTCCAATAAAGGTCAGGAAAAGTAACAACATGGGTAGCCCTGCTCGAGGCTACCCGGAGGGTTTGGGAAAAAGCAAATGTACCGGGAAGTGCTCTGCTAGGCAGGTATCAAAGACCGCCCTAACCCGAGGGCGTTGTACAGCGGCCTGGCGATAAAGCCCCCGCCCAAAAGCCGTTCACCTTGGTACAGCACCGCCGACTGGCCTGAGGTCACAGCAAACTGGGGCTCCTCCAGCCGGATGACCAGCCGCCCGGCGCCCATGGCCTCCACCCGGGCCGGCACCGGCCTGGTGCGGTAGCGCACCTGCACCTCGAGGCGCTCGGGTAGGTTCTCTGGTTCGATCAGCAGGTTGACCTCGCGGGCCTCGAGGCCCCCCCACATACAGGCTTCCTTGGGCCCCACAATCACCTCGTTGGTGGCGGTGTTCACCTGCACCACGTAGCGCTCGAGGTGGCTCTTCCACAGACCCAGGCCCTTTTTCTGGCCCACCGTGTAGAACTGCGCTCCGCTGTGTTCGCCAATCTGCTGGCCGGTCTCGAGGTCAATCAGCGGCCCCGGACGGGCCGAGAGGTGCTGGGCCAGGAAGTCCTTCAGGTCGCCCTGCACAAAGCAGATGTTCTGGCTCTCGGGCTTTTTGGCCGTAGGCAGACCAAACTGCTCGGCCAGGGCCCGCACCTGGGGCTTTTCCAGGTGCCCCACCGGGAAAAGCATATGGGGAATGGCCTCCTTGGGCGTGCCCCACAAAAAGTAGGTCTGGTCTTTCTTGGGGTCGCCCCGGTACAGACCCCCGTCGCGGTTGATGACGTAGTGCCCGGTCGCCACATAGTCGCAGCCCAGCATCCGGGCCTTTTTTAGAAGCGAGTCGAATTTGACACGGGTGTTGCAGTTCACGCAGGGGTTAGGGGTCTCGCCAGCCCGGTAGCCCGCGATAAAAGGGTCAATAATTTTTTCCTGAAACTCCTCGCGGTAGTCGAGCAGGTAAAAGGGAATACCGAGGATATCAGCCACCCGCCGGGCCTCGTAGGCGGCATCGGGCGAGCAGCAGGTCTCGAAGCAGTCGTCTTTTTTGTTATCGGGCCAGAAGCGCATCATGGCCCCGATGACCTCGTAGCCCTGCTCCTTAAGCAAAGCCGCGCTCACCGAGGAGTCCACCCCCCCGCTCATGGCCGCCAGTACACGCTTACCCATACCAAGGGAGCCTCGAGGCTCCTAGATAAGTGTACCCGATGCTTTTAGGAGCCAGGGCACACTTCCCCCAGGCGTGCAACTTCGTTCGTGTTGACAGCTTGCAGCGCCTGTGTTAACCTACAGGACGCATTTGGTGGTACACACCAATGCGGCAAGGGCGCGTAGCTCAGTTGGATAGAGCGACTGACTACGGATCAGTAGGTCGTGGGTTCGAATCCTGCCGCGCCCGCCATACAAAAAGCACGGAGTTTATCCACTCCGTGCTTTTTTATTTTCGCCACTCCTCCAGACGCTCGCGCAGTTCGCGGGCATAGCGGGGGTTGCGCCCGCCCCCCAGGGCCGCCAGTCCGCCGATAAGCAAAAAAGCCAGACTCACCGGGATGGGTTTGATCAGGAACACCGCCAACACGGCACCCACCAGCAAGCCCAGGCCCACGCGGATACGCCCGGTCAGCAAGCTGCGCACCGAGAGAAAGGCCAGCAGGCCAGGAAGAAGCCACAACAACAGCCGCAGCAGCAGCACCGCGCCTTCGGTCATGAACTTATGGTAGCAGAGCTTTACGAGCCGATGCCCCAGACCAGCAAGGCCCCCAGGTCCTCGGCAGGAACCGGCCAGCCCAGGATATGGCCCTGGCCATAATCGGCGCCCAGCTCTTTCATGCGGGTAAGCTGAGACTGTTCCTCCAAACCTTTGGCCACAGCCTTGGCGCCCACAGCATGCACCATATCGATGGCTGCCTTCGCCAGCATGGCGTTTTCTGAGACCGAAAGGACGGGATTAAGTTTTATCCAGTCGATGGGTAGCCGTTTGAGCTGGGTGAGGGGAAGGGGATTGGAACCAAAATTATCGAGAGCAACCAGAACGCCCAGGTGCTTGAGGATCTCGAGGCTGCGGCTGGTGGTCTCGAGGTCGCTCAGAATAGCCTCTTCACGCAGTTCTACGATGAGGGTATCGGCCGGAAGACGCTTGGCTGAGAGCATCTCTTGCAGCACACCAGGGAAGTTCGGATCAACCAGGGTTTCAGTCGAAACATTGATGCTAAAGCGGGCATTGACCCCCGAGGGCCTCCAGAGGGCGGCCTGCTCGAGCACTTTTTCCAGGGTCCAGCGATCCTGAACGCTCATCAGGCCCACCTGCTCTGCCAGGGGCAGGAACTCCCCGGCTTGATGCAGCCCCTTGGGCCTGGGCCAGCGGGCCAGGGCCTCCACGGCCACCAGCTCGAGGTCGCTTAGGCTGAATACTGGCTGGAAATGCAGGGTTAAGCCATCTTGCGAGATAGCTTCCTGCAGTTCGGTTGCACCGGGGGTCAGCAACCGGATACCCCCACCCGCCTCGAGAGCCATCTGGCAGGCTTGTTCGGCCTGGCCCCAGAGTCCGTCTACGGTAGTGGCGTCTTGCGGGTACATAGCAATCCCAATGCCCACTTTCAGGCCCGATAACGCAGCCCGCAAGCGGGCTAGCAGGCGGTGGGCCACCCGGCTGGCCCCGGCTGTCCAGCGTACCTCGGAGAGCAACAGGGCGAACCCCTGCTCGCCCAGGTAGGCCAGTGAGTCGCTCTGGCGCAGGGTATAGGCAATTTCACGGGCAGCTCGCTCGGTCTGGGTCTTATTCATCCCTTCGATCTGGATACGCATCAAGGCCAGCGAACGCTCGTATCGTTGGGCCATCGAGAGCGCCTGGGCCAAATTGAGCTCAAATTCGCTGCGCTTAACCGCCAGTGACTTACGCTCAGGGGTTTGAATTTTGATATCGTCCTTGATTGGGCGCAGAATACGCTCGATCACCTGGGCCAGAGCTAGAGCCAGGGTCTCATCGGCGTTGCTCCATTTACGGGGTTGGAGGCTTTCAATCCATATCACGCCCCGTAACCCTCCTTCCCCATGCAAGACCGCCTGCAAAACCGCCCCCAGACCCCGTCCGATCAGGATGTCGCGCAACTCATTCATGCGGGCATCCTGGCGGGTGTCGTCGGCGGCAATCAGCAGGTTGCGCTCAAGTACCTGAAAATAGACCGGGTGGCGTTCGGGCTGGAGTTCCTCGAGTGGAGCCGCTTCGGGGTATTGCCCAGCCGGTTTCAGGCTGCGCGCACTGCCATCACGCAGCCACAAGCAGAGGCCCTTGAATCCTAGAGAAATTAGCATCTCCCCTAGCTTGGGTAGTGCTTCCTCTACGCTGGCGAAGCGGTGCTGGGTAATCTCGAGCAGTGAACGCTGCCAGGATTCCTTGGGCATGGGGTTGACGGCCACACCCTGGGATTCGACCAGCAACGACTGCAAGGCCTCGATCAGGGCCAGCTTGGCCCGCTCGTTTAAGTTGTAGCCTTTTTGCCCAATGTGTAGCCGCGGTGCTGCCCAAACCAAACGGCTGCTCACCCAAGATTCGCCGGTAAGCAGGTTGAGCAGCAACTCTTGCGCTTCCTGGGGTTTGAGTACCACACCCCCAGCCCCTCCCAGGCGTATAGCCATGCCAGAAGGCATATCCTGGTGCTCAATCAGGAGGGTGGCCCCTTCAATCGAGAGCGGTGCAAATAGCTTCCAACTAACCTCGTTCACCAATGCCAATCCTTTCTGCGGGGGCTCCAAGCAGCCACAATTCTAATGTACCAAGGTACAGGGTGATGTACATGGTTATTGGTCACCAGCTCTCGCGATAATCTGTGCGCCCGGGTTACGCCCTCTGGGTAATCACCCGTAGCCCATCAGGGATGACCTGTACCCGATACTCGTGGCTGGGCTCAAGCAGTTCCCCATCGGTGTGGGCCGGAACCGGACGGTCGAAGCGGACGACAAACTCGGTTCCGTGAAAGAAGTGCAGACGGGGGTGGTGTACGTGCTTACCCACAATCAACCGGGGTAGAATCCCCACCACCCCCAGGCGGCTAAAGGCCCCGGCCACCGCTACGGAAATAAGGCCATCGGTAGGCCGCGCATCGGGCACAATGGGAATACCCCCACCATAGCTCGAACCGTTCATCAGAGCCACCAGCAGGCTAGGGCCCTGGTAGAGGATTTGGTTGTTCTGGGTAAGCTCGAGGTTAGGCAGCTCGAGCTCCTTCAGTACAGCAAAAATGGAGTATAAGTAACGTGGCATTCCCCGCAAAAAAGTAGGAGCAGTGAGAGCCTTCCGAGCCACTGCTGCATCGAAACCGATACCCAGGCTGGTTCCATATGGCTGGTTATTAACCAGGCCCAGGTCTACATGGCGGATGGGGCCCTGCAAGGCTGTATGCAAAGCAGCCTCGAGGGGTAGCTTGTGCAACCCCACCATGCGGGCAAAGTCGTTACCGCTACCGATGGGCACCACTCCGATAGCCTTATCTGAACCGGCGATTCCGCGCACCACCTCGTGTACCGTCCCATCGCCCCCCACCGCAACCACCCGACTGCCGGCTGGAGCGTTCCGGGCAATCTGGATCGCGTGCCCCGGGGCCTGGGTCACCACCATCTCGGTATCTGAAGACTGGGCACGCCGGATAGCGGCCTCGAGCAGGCCCAGCATCTGGCCCACTCGCCCCCGCCCTGCTGCTGGATTGATGACAAAAATCGTATAGCTACGCATTGTGTTTCGTAAGATTCTAGCAGAGGCCGACGTTGTACAATACAGCCATATCCAAACGGGGTTTCCGCAGCACCGCTTGCATGGTATATGGGTAGGAGCCCGGAGATATTTAAGGAAGGTTCTATGAACCGACCCGTCGCACAAGCCCACCTTTCGCAGCTCGCCGAGCTGCTCTGCTGGATGGATGAAACACCCGAACGCCGTTCGCTGGCCCCTGAGGCACGTACCCCCGAAGGGCTGTGGTGGGAGGTGTTGGCCGGCGAGGACGAAAAAGCCTGGGTCTGGCTCGAGGCTGGCCGGGTACAGGGATATGGCGCTTTGGTTCCCTTCTGGGACGGGGCAGCCCTCGAGGGCCCCATCATCCGCGGGGGCAACGGTAAAGCGCTTTTGGAGCACCTGATCAGAAAAGCTCGCCAGGAAGGATATCCCACCCTTTATGCCTTCCCCGAGGCTAGCAACCATCAGGCTCGAGCCCTGCTGGAGCAGATGGGCTTTTCTGCTGAGCACACCACTTATTTCTACGCCATTGGCCGCACCGATCTGGCTTATCCCGTTCCTGTCGGCTACAAAGTCGAGCGGGCCGAGCCCTGCGACCCCAAGGTGTACCGCGATCTGTACAGCCGCGTCGAGGATGGCTGGAGCCTTCGGCTACACTGGACCGACGAAGAGCTGCGCCAGCACTTTATCGGCTCCGAAGTCGAGCTTTTTATGGCCTACGCCGATACCACCGGGGAGCCTGTGGGTCTGGCCGAGCTCGAACTCGACGATACCCAGGCCGAGATCGCCTACATCGGGGTCGTACCAGAGGCCAGGGGCAAGGGCTTAGGGCGAGCGCTGTTGGGGGCTGCCGCCGAGTGGGCGTTTAGCAATCCGCTCGTCGAGCGCCTTCAGGTGCGCGCCCACGACCACGAAAAAGCCGCTCAGGCTCTTTATAAGCGACTGGGTTTCCAGCAGACCAGTGCCGTTGTGACCTACGCGCTCGAGCTTTACTAACCCAACCCACCACCCAGGGCTTCTAAACGGGCTTTGATCAGAGCCACCCGGCCTGGGCGCTGAAGCTGGGTGTAAAGTGCCAGCAAAAATTCCAGCGAAACCACCGGAATACGGAGGCCTAAATAATCAATCGTCGTGCGTTTTTGCCGGAAGTCTGGTGCGGGGTTCCAGCGACCATCTGGGCTCTGGAATTCCAGGTTGCCCATGACCTCGACCTCGAGGCCTTGAATCTTGAGCTGAACCATGTACGCGCGTATCAAACGCACCCCCAGGTGCAGACCCGGCGGATGGCTGAGGTACTCGACTAGCAGTCGGGCTGTCTGTTCGACCCCCACCCGGTCGGTTTTAAGGACTACATCCTTGGGCACCACCGGCAACCCATGCAAGGCCAGGGCCAGGCTGCCGCTCGTCGCCCATTCCACTCGAGCATCGTTCAGGATGGGGCAGATAACCCGTAGCACCTGGACGATTCGTTCGGGCAGCAAAATGGGTGTCATCGCCATCACGTGTTCAGGGCATAGCGCTCGAAGGCCTGGGGGTCGAAGCGACACTGGGCAAGGTCTTCCCAGTATAACCAACCCTCCTTTAGAGGGGGAAAGGTACAAAAGCCACCCTCGGCCTTGAGGTGAAAGGCCAGCTCACACGGCTCGCTGACCCCTTCCTGGAAAGCCATCAGAGCGGTCTGGTAGGCTCCAAAGCTGGAGAGAGCCTGTGAGCCTACCATGGCCTTTTTGCCCTCGGCGCGGTTCAGGGCCAGCATCTCTAGGGTCTGGGTATAGCCAGTGCGGGCGGGTTTGAGGTTCAGGATGTCGTAGGTCTCGAGCTGAATCTCACGCCACAGGTCGCGCAACGTAAAGGCCGAGTCGTCGGCGATAAGGGGCAGAATGGCGGTCTGTCGCAGGCGCTTGCGGGCCAATATCTCGGCTATTGGCAGGGGTTCTTCTACGTATAGAAGCCCAGCCCCGGCCCACTTTTGCAAGTAGGCCGGGGCCTCCTCTGGGGAAAGTGCCTCGTTGGCATCGGCGTACAGGGCCATATCGGGGAAGCGCTCCTTGAGGGCTGCTATCCGAAATAAGTCGCCTTGCAGGTCGCGGCCTACCTTGACTTTGAGCACCCGCACCCCGGCCTCATAGGCCGCTGCGGCATCGGCCAGCATCTCGGTCTCGTCGGCAATGCCCAGAATGTAGCTGACCTGCACCTTAGGTTGATGGGGCTCAAACACCTGCCAGAGGGTCTGCCCTTCGCTATGGGCCCAGGCCTCCCACAGCGCAATGTCCAGGCCCGCCTTGGTGGTGAGGTTGTTGGGGAAGCTGTTGAGAACCCTTTGGATGGCCGTGGTGTCCTCGACCTCGAGGCCCAGAAGCTGTGGCGATAGATATTCCAGCGCCGCCAGCACTGTACCCAGAGTTTCGCCGTAAATGGTAGGGCGCGGCGGAATCTCCGCACGGCCAATGGAACCATCAGAAAGCTCAACCTCGAGCAGAACATGCTCCAGTGCGGCCAGCTCCGAAGCCTTACCCCAGCGCAAAGCACCCCGCAGGGGCAGGCGGAAAGGACGTGGGGTGATTCGCTTTAGGCTAGGCATGGCTCCGCTCCACAAAGGCCCGGATGGCCGCTGCCTCTTCGTCCAGGCTCAGGGCTTCGGTATCCAGAAACAAGGCCCGCGGCGAGTCCTGAAGCGCCTCACGGGCTGCATCGGGGTTGTAGTTCTTGCGCTCCTCGGCCACAATCTTGAGCTTGGCAATCAGCTCGGGTATGGGAACGTTCCAGCCCAGGGCTTCCTCGAGCTCCTCTTCACCCAGTACCCCCTGGGCCAGCTCGCGCAGGGTAGTCAGGTCGCTCTGTTCGACCCGCACCCGGTCGAAGGCATCTCCCCGTGTCAACAGGCGTGAGAGCCGGGTCAGATCGCGGGCCTCCAGTACAATAAAGCGGCTTTGAGGCAGGTGTGCCAGGGCAAATCGCACCTCCTCCTCACCACGCAAGCCGTCAAACAGCAGGGGCCAGGTAGGCACAGCGCGAGCGCTAAGCAAAATCTCCGCTACCCCGCCGGGATGCTCCTGGCGAAAGCGTCGGGTAAGGGCAAAACGTTCGCTGCGGTCGAGCGTCTGGCCGGAGTAGCCGTACAGGGGAAACACGTAGCGGTCTACCAGCTCCCGTCGATCGGGCAGGGTGGGATAACCCAGGCGCTCGAGCAGACTGGTTTTGCCCACACCAGTCAGGCCCACCAAAATCAGCAGGGGTAGTTCGGTCAGACGACGGCTTTCTTGCGGGGCATTTTCACCCGGCAGGTATAGATTGGCTCTGGGAATACGCTGGCTCATGCTGTTCTAGTGTAAGCCGGTTCGAGTAGCATGGAGTGATGGACGTACTTAATCTTTACAAAGAAACCGGAGCCCTGTTGGAGGGTCATTTTTTATTACGATCTGGACGGCACTCTCCCAAGTTTCTGCAGTCCACCACTTTGCTCCAACACCCCCTGTACGCCGAGGCCGTGGGACAGGCCCTAGGCGAACTCTTCGAGACGCTCGAGCTCGACTTTGTAATTGGCCCGGCCATGGGAGGTGTCATACTGTCCTTTGTAACTGCCAAGGCCCTGGGTGTGCGGGCCCTCTTTGCCGAAAAGGACGGCCAGGGGAGTATGCGGGTGCGCGAAGGGCTCACCATTCATCCTGGCGAGCGCTTTCTCGCTGTAGAGGACGTGGTTACCACCGGGGGCTCGGTGCAGCAGGCCATCCGGGCTGCCGAGGCCAGGGGGGCTCGCTGCGTGGCCGTTGGAGCCATCGTTGACCGCAGTGCGGGTCGGGCCGAGTTCAGCGTGCCCTACCGCTCGCTGGTGCAGCTCGACTTTCCTACCTATGCCCCGGAAACCTGCCCCTTGTGCCAGCGGGGCGAGCCCTTACAAGAAGTCTAGGCAGACTTGGTAGGCTAAAGCATATGTTGCGACGTGTTGCTTTTCTCGCACCGCCCCAAATTGGAAGGTGGCTGCTGGCAACCGGGCTGTTGCTGGGGCTGGCTCTGGCTCAGTCCAACCTGGAGCTGGCCCGTCAGGCCGTACAGGACTGGCAGGCCGGCAAATACCAGACAGATCCCTCGCAAGCCCTGGGCAAGCCTACCGAGGAGGCCGTCAAGCTGCTCGAGCAGAGCCTGGCCTTCCCTCCTCCACCCCGCGAGCTTTTGGTTAACTTAAATGAGCCCTTAGAAGAGTTCATCCCCAACGGCACCATCGTTAAATTTCCTGCTACTGTAGCTGGGCGCGGCGGCGAGGTGCGGGTCACCATCCGGGATGGGGCGGTAACCCGGATAGGGTTTACTCCCGAGGGCGGGCTGTTACCAGCTTGGCTCAAAAGCCCCGTGGCCTGGGTGCTGTTTGCAGCCCTCTCGCTGGGTTGGCTGGTAACCCTGCGCAGCAACAGCGCCCTGGCCCGCTGGTGGGCCGAAGGCTGGGCCCTGGTGCGCCAGTACCGGGGGTTGTACCTGGGTGCCAACATCGGCCTGTATGGTTTGTTTGCCCTGGGCGGGCTGGTGGCCTATACCAACCCCCAGATGGTGCGGCTGATGCAGGAGCTGGTGGGCGGGGCGCTCGAGCAAATCGGTCTGGGCAGCGCCCTGGCAGGGGGTGTCCTGGGCCTTGCCACCGTGATCTTTTACTGGAATTTCACCAACGGTCTGCTGCTAACCACAGCTGTACCGGGCTTATTGCTGGGTATTCCGGCCCTGCTGTTCAACGCGCTGCGCTACTTTGTGCTGGGCTTTGCCCTGAGCCCGGTGGCCCTGCCCGCAGCCAACTACCTACTGCACCTGCCCACCATTGTGGTGGAGCTACAGGCTTATATCCTGGTCACTTTTGGCGGGCTGGTGCTGATGCTCAAAACCCTGCGGGGAGAAGGCTATCGGGCTGGATTGCGGGCCCTGGGCCTCACCATTTACCTTGGGGCTTTCTTCCTGCTGGTAGGTGCCTGGTACGAGGCTTTCTCGATACTGTTTCTAATGCGCCCATAGAACGATAGCATGGGGCATTCAGCCACCGCTTTTCTCTGACCTAAGAGCAATCTGTCCAACGCAAACTTGACCTCGAGCAAAGCGTTATGTCCATGTCGTCTGGTGTGTCACGTACCCAAAGCCACAGCGCCCGTGAGGGGAAAAGTCCTATAGCCGTGCTGGGCGCAGGATCTTGGGGCACCGCCCTGGCTTTGCTGGCCTCGTCTAAAGGGGTTCCGGTTTATCTTTGGGCCCGTCGGGCCGAGCACGCCCTGGCCATGCAGCTCGAGCGGCAAAACCGGGAGTACCTACCCGGCGTGGCTTTCCCCGATTCGCTTTACCCAACAGCCGACCCCGAAGAAGCCCTGCATAAAGCCCAGTTCGCAGTTGTGGCCGTCCCATCCAAGGCCCTGCGGGAAACCCTAGCACAATTGCCCAGGGCCAGCGCCTATGTTTCGGTCACTAAGGGGTTGCAGTTTACCGACCAACACCTACTGCGCATGAGCCAGGTCATCGAGGCGGTGACCGGGGTTTCGCAGGTGGCCGTATTGTCGGGCCCCAATCTGGCCGAGGAGATTGCCCGGTTTTTACCTGCTGCGGCGGTAGTGGCGGCCCAAGACCCGGCACTGGCCCAGCAGGTACAGCGGGTCTTTTCAGGTAAGAGCTTCCGGGTCTACACCTCAACCGACCGGGTGGGGGTGGAGCTAGGCGGCGCACTCAAGAATGTAATTGCCCTGGCTGCGGGTATGGTGGACGGCCTCAGGCTCGGCGACAACGCCAAAGCTGCCCTGATTACCAGGGGTCTGCGCGAAATTACCAGATTTGGGGTGGCCCAGGGTGCCCAGGAAACCACCTTCATGGGCCTCTCGGGGCTGGGTGATCTGATTGCCACCGCCAGCAGCCCTCATTCGCGCAACCGCACCGCAGGGGAGCAGATCGTCAAGGGCCTGACCCTGGCCCAGCTCGAGGCCCAGAAAACCGTGGTGGAAGGCATCTACACGGTCAAAGCCCTGCACGCCTGGGATCGGGCCACCGGGGCCGATCTCCCGATTACCGAAGCTGTGTACCGGGTCATCTACCAGGGGGCCAATCCTCTACAGGAGCTATCACGCCTAATGACCCGCGAGGCCAAGCCGGAGTAAGCAGTATGGTCTCCACTACCTTTTAGACCATCCTCAAAAGTCAGCAAGCTTTGTTGAACTCTATTTTTTGCCGCCAGGGCTGGCAGCAAAAAAGAGGGGCTCGCGAATGCCCAGTACAGCAGTTTTTACTGTGCTGGGCATATTATTCCACACCACGTGCAGAGCGATATTATTCTGCCCTGGTCAGTATATTTTGCTGTTCGGCTAGATACAGCCAGGTTTCCAGCACGCTGTCGGGGTTAAGCGAGATGCTCTCGATACCCTGCTGCACGAGCCACAGGGCGAACTCGGGGTGGTCAGAGGGGCCCTGGCCGCAGATGCCGATGTACTTGCCCATGCGCTTGGCGGTGCTGATGGCCCGCTCGAGCAGGAACTTCACCGCCTCGTCCTGTTCGCTGAACAGATCGGCCACCAGCCCCGAGTCGCGATCCAGCGCGAGGGTGAGCTGGGTCAGGTCGTTGGAGCCAATCGAAAAGCCGTCGAACAACTCTAAGAACTGCTCGGCCAGAATCGCGTTGGAAGGCACCTCGCACATCATGATCAGCTTGAGGCCGTCCCGACCGCGCTCGAGGCCGTGGGTCTTCAAGATTTCGATTACCGCCCTGGCCTCCCCCACCGTGCGCACGAAAGGTATCATCACCCAGACGTTGGTGAGGCCTTTCTCTTCGCGCACCTCCCGGATAGCCTGGCACTCCAGCGCAAAGGCCTCGGCAAACTCCGGGCTGCGGTAGCGCGCGGCCCCCCGGAAGCCAATCATGGGGTTTTCTTCCTTGGGCTCGTAGCGGCTGCCCCCCAGCAGATGGGCATACTCGTTGGATTTGAAGTCCGACATCCGCACGATGACCGGATTGGGCGCAAAAGCCGCTGCAATCATGCTGATGCCCTCGGCCAGCTTTTCGCGGTAGAAGTCCACCGGGCTTTGGTAGCCCGCAGTGCGCCGGGTGATTTCGGCTTTGAGTTCTTCAGGCTGCTGATCGAATTGCAAAAGCGCTTTGGGATGGATGCCGATGGTGTTGTTGATGATGAACTCGAGCCGCGCCAGCCCCACCCCGGCGTTGGGCAGGTTGGCGAAGCTGAAGGCCCGCTCGGGCGAGGCCACGTTCATCATGATCTTGGTGGGGATGGGCGGCATGTTGTCCAGCTCAATCCGCTTCACCTCGAAGCGCGGCGTACCGGCATACACCCGACCGGTATCGCCCTCGGCGCAGGAAACCGTGACCATATCCCCATCGCGCAGTACCTGGGTGGCATTACCAGTCCCCACCACCGCCGGGATGTTCAGTTCCCGCGCTACGATGGCTGCGTGGCAGGTGCGTCCACCCCGGTTGGTCACGATGGCCGCAGCTTTTTTCATAACCGGCTCCCAGTCGGGGTCGGTCATATCGGCCACCAGCACGTCGCCGGGTTGCACGCGGTTCATCTCGCGGGGGTGGTTGATGATGCGCACCGGGCCCACCCCAATGCGCTGCCCCACCGCCCGGCCCGTCACCAGCACCGGTGCACGCTCCAGCATCTCGAAGCGCTCCAGCACCCGTCCCGAACGGCTCTGCACGGTCTCGGGGCGGGCCTGCAGGATATAGATCTGTCCATCCAGCCCGTCCTTGGCCCACTCGATGTCCATGGGCCGGCCATAGTGCTGCTCAATCAAGAGGGCCTGTCGGGCCAGCTCCAGCAGTTCTGCATCGGAAAGAGAGAAGCTGCGGCGCTCGAGTTCCGACGTCGGGACAGTTTCTACCCCACGGCCCTCCGCCGCGTACACCATCTTTTGTAGCTTGGTTCCCAGGGTACGCTGCAGGATGGTGTTACGGCCCTCGGCCAGGCCTTTCTTATACACATAAAACTCATCGGGGTTAACCGCTCCCTGCACGATCAGCTCCCCTAAACCGTAGCTCGAGGTCACGAAAATCACGTCCCGGAACCCCGACTCGGTATCCAGGGTAAAGGCCACTCCGGAAGCCCCCAGGTCGCTGCGCACCATGCGCTGCACGCCCGCCGAGAGGGCCACCTCCTCGTGGGCGAACCCGTGGTGCACACGGTAGGCAATGGCTCGGTCGTTGTACAAGGAGGCAAAGACCTTCTTGATGTGCTGCAGTACGCTCTCCACTCCCTGCACATTCAAAAAAGTCTCTTGCTGCCCGGCAAAGCTGGCCTCGGGTAGGTCTTCGGCAGTGGCTGAGGAGCGCACCGCAACTGAAAGCCCGCCCTGGGAGGCGGACTCGAGGCGAATATAGGCATCTACGATGGCTACTTCCAGGGCCTTGGGTAGCTCGGCATTTTCTACCCAGCTGCGAATCTCGGCCCCCACCCGGGCCAGCTCGTCCACGTTGTCGGTATCCAGGTTTTGCAGCGCCTTATAAATACGTTCTTCTAGCCGATTGTGACGCAAAAACTCGCGAAAGGCCTCCGCGGTAGTAGCAAACCCCCCCGGCACCCGCACCCCAGCCTGGGAAAGATTGGCCATCATCTCGCCAATGGAGGCGTTTTTGCCTCCTACGATCTCGAGGTCTTTCATGCTCAGTGTCTCAAACCAGCGGATATATGCCATAACACACCTCGTTGAGATTGATGGTAGTTTGTGTGGTAGGCGAAATGGAGCCGCCGGTTTTGGTGTATGTATAGCCCGCCGTTCTGTGTAAAGAGCGCTACACACATAAACTACACTGTTATTTGGGTTCTCTTGGAAGCCCACTTATGGAACGTACCGTTTTTATCGTCTCAGATCATACGGGCCTGACAGCAGAGTCGGTGGCCAGGAGTTTGCTGGCTCAGTTTGAGTCGGTTTCGTTCCGTTATGTAACCCGGCCCTTCACGGATACCGAGGAAGAGGTCTACGACCTTGTATACGAGATTAACTCGCTTTACCAGCGCGAGCGGGTGCGACCCATCGTGTTCTCCACCCTGGCCAATCGCGCACTGTACGACCAACTCAAAGCCGCGCCCGCCCTGCACTTCGACCTTTTTAGCACCTACCTGGGAGAGCTCGAGCGCGAACTCGGCCAGCCCCCCACAGGCCGGGTCGGCCGGCTGCACAGCGTGAACGATAACGGTTATTTCACCCGCATCGATGCGGTCGATTTCGTACTGGCCACCGACGACGGGATTGGCGACCGCCACTATCAGATGGCTGACGTAATCCTGATTGGCGTCAGTCGCGCAGGCAAAACCCCCACCTGCTTGTTTTTGGGCCTGCAGTATGGTCTGCGGGCCTCCAACTACCCCCTGGCCGAGGACGACTTCGAGCGCGACACGCTGCCCGAGCCGGTCAGGGCCTACAGGGATAAGGTGTTTGGCCTGACCATTGCCCCAGGCCGGCTGCATCAGATACGTACTCAGCGCAGGCCCAACAGCCGGTACGCCTCGCTCGAGCAGTGCGAGTACGAGGTGCGCCGGGCTGAGCAGCTGTTCAAGCGGGTGGGCGTTCCGTACTTCGACACCACCAGCGCCTCCATAGAGGAAATTGCCACCAACATCGTACAGAGCGCCGGCCTACAGCGTCGGATCGGCTGATATGAGCCGTGTGCAAAGGGCCTCCCTAGGCTTTGACCAGCTCGATGGCCCGCTCGAGCCTTTTCAGCACCCGCTCCTTGCCCAGCAGGGTCAGGATATCGAACATACCGGGGGTCTCGAGGCTGCCCGTAAGGGCCGCCCGCAGCGGCTGCATCACCGCGGCGGCCTTGACGCCCTTGGCCTCGGCAAAGGACTTGAGCAGGGGTTCGGTGCTGTCTTGCAGCATATCCGGAAGCCTGGATAGTTGCTCGTGCAGCTCGGGTAGAAAAGCCGCTCCTTCCTGCAGCTTGGCCAGGGCTTTCTCCTGCATGGGGTAGGCCTCTGTGAAAAAGTAGAGGGACTTATCCACGAACTCCTGCAGGGTCTCGAAGCGGGCCCGCATGGCCTCCAGCACCTGTTTGAGGTAGGTTTCGGAGGGGTAGGCAAGCCCGGCCCGCTCGAGGAAGGGCTTGACCCGCTCGGCCAGGTCGTCCAGGGTCAGGACTTCGCGGATGTACTTGCCGTTCATCCATTTGAGTTTGTTCAGGTCGAAGACCGGCCCGCCCAGGCTGATGCGCTCGAGGCTAAAGTGCTCGATCATATCCTGCAGGCTGAAAATTTCCCGCCCGTCGGGCATACTCCAGGCCATGGTGCCCAGGTAGTTGAGCAGGGCCTCGGGTAAAAAGCCCTGGGCCCGGTAGCTGTCCACGCTGGTGTCCATTTTGCGCTTGGAAAGCTTGGACTTATCGGGGTTGCGCAACAGGGGGGTATGGCACCAGACCGGCTCCTCCCAGCCAAAAGCTCGCAAAATCAGGATGTGAAAGGGGGTGCTGGTGATCCACTCCTCGGCCCGGATCACATGGGTCACACCCATCAGGTGGTCGTCTACCATGGCCGCCAGGTGGTAGGTAGGGTAACCATCGGCCTTCAGGATTACCTTGTCGTCCAGGGCGGCGTTATCGAACTCGATAGGACCACGCAGTAAGTCGTGGACGATGGTCTTACCCTCGAGGGGCACCTTGAGCCGCACCACATGAGGCTCCCCCGCTGCGGCCCGGCGCTCGGCCTCCTCGACCGGGTAGTCGCGGTAGCGCCGGTTATAGCCCTGCTCTTTGTGGCCGGCTCTTTGCGCGGCCTCGCGGGCAGCAGCCAGCTCTTCTGGGGTATCAAAAGCGCGGTAAGCAGCTCCTTTTTCCAGCAGCATCTGCACGTGCTGCCGATAGATGTGCAGGCGCTGCGACTGCACATAGGGGCCGTTGGGGCCACCTTTGATGGGCGACTCGTCGGGGGAAAGCCCCAGCCAGTCCAGCATCTCCAGAATGCGCCGCTCGGAGGTGGGGTTGTAGCGGGTACGGTCGGTATCCTCGATGCGAACAATGAACTTGCCGCCGTGCTGTTTGGCGAAAACGTAGTTGAACAGGGCCTGGTACGCCGTCCCCACATGGGGGTCGCCGGTAGGGCTGGGGGCGATACGCGTCACAACCATAACCGATAGCTTAAGGCCCAAAGCCCAAAGCCGAAAGCCCAACCTGGCGTTTGGGTTATACCTCTCACAGCCGCCTTAGCCGGTGATGATACCCTGATAAACAGATGGAAGCGGCATTGCAACAGAGTCCTGGCCTAACCAAGAGCCCTGCCACCCGCCTCGAGGCCATTGGGCTGGTCAAGCGCTACGGCAAGCGGGAGGTGGTGCGGGGAGTAAGCCTCGAGCTCTCCCGTGGCGAGATTGTGGCCCTATTTGGCCCCAACGGGGCCGGCAAAACCACCACTTTTTACATGCTGGTCGGCTTTATCGAACCCAACGCGGGGCGCATTCACCTGGGCGGGCGAGATGTTACCCGCCTCCCCATGTACAAGCGGGCCCGGCAGGGGCTGGGCTACCTACCCCAGGAGCCGTCGGCCTTCCGCCGCATGACCGCCCTGGAAAACCTGCTGGCGGTGCTGGAGTTCCAGCCCCTCTCCAAAGCCGAGCGGGCCCAGCGGGCTGCCGAGCTTCTGGAGGAGCTGGGCATTAGCCATCTGCGCGACAAATATGCCTACACCCTTTCAGGGGGCGAGCGGCGGCGACTGGAAATTGCCCGTGCCCTCTGCACCAACCCCGACTTCATCCTGCTCGACGAACCCTTTACCGGCGTAGACCCCAAAAACGTCCACGACATCCAGAAACTTATCTCCGAGCTGCGCGAACGGCGTGGGGTGGGCATCTTCATCACCGACCACTCGGTGCGCGAAACGCTGGCCATTGCCGACCGCATCTACCTTATGTATGACGGCCAGGTGGCCTTTCAGGGCTCACCCGAGGAGTTCGCTCGCGACGCAGGGGTGCGAACGCACTATCTGGGCGATGAGTACGAGCTTTAACGTTTTTTCCCCATCTAATCCCTATGACCTTCTGGGCCATCCTCATTCTCCTGGTGCTTGTGGCCGGACTGGTGGCCTACGTGGGCGACCTGGTGGCCAAGCGGGTGGGTAAGCGCCACTGGCGTTTTTTGGGCCTGCGCCCCAAGACCACCGCCACCCTGGTGGCCGTGGGCACCGGGGTGCTCATTGGGGTAGGAGCTTTTGGGGCCTTCTTTCTGGTGGTGCGGGACGCCCGCGAGACCATCTTGCAGGCCGAAGCGGTACGACAGGAGCGTGACCGACTGCGCACCGAGGTGGGACGACTGGAAAGCCGTGCGGCCAGTATCTTTAGTCAGTACGAGCAGCTCAAAATCGAACGCGACGAGTTCGAAAAGAACAACACCCTGCTAGCCCGGCAGCTCGCACAGAACGCCGAGTTCCAGCGCCAAACCCGCCAGGATCTGGAGAATGCTCTGGTGGAGCGGGAAAAGCTACGCCAGGAAGTAGAAAAACTTCAGGCAGACAGCACCGCTCAGCGCAAAACCCTCGATCAGCTCAGGCAGGCTCGCACCAGTCTGCTGCAGGAAAAAGAGCAGCTCTTGAAGGAAAAGGAGCAATTGCTAGCTAGTCGCACAGAACTCCTGGCCCAGGCCCGTAAAGCCAAGCAGCAGCTACAGGCTTTCGAAGCCGCCAGCCGCGAGGCCAGAGCCCGCCTGAGTAGCCTCCAGGCTCGTACCAAGGAGCTCGAGAGCCGTCTGAGCCAGCTCGAGGCCGAGAAGCGCAACCTCGAGGGCGATGTGGCGGTGCTGGGAAGCGGTTCATCTCCCCCACCCCCCAGCGACAACGCCAACCGTGCGCTCGAGGTCGTCCAGCGCGAAAACAGCGAGCTGCGCGCCAAGTTGCTGGAAGCCCAGCGGGAAGTGCAACAACTGCGCGAGCGCAACCGGCTGATTGTTGCGAGCCTGGACAAAAGCCTGCACATGAACCTGCTGGCCGAAGAACAGGTGGTGCCGGGCAACGAACAGGTGGCCCTAGGCGAGGTCACCCGGCGGGCCGACAACCGGGTGCGCCTGATCGGGCTGCGCAGCATGGAAGTGGTGGAGAACCCCAACCTGAACAATCTCAAGCCGGGGCTGTTTCTGGCCCGAATACAGAGCATCAGCTCCGAGGGACGGGTTCGGGTGGTGATTGAGTACCGGGCCCGCGAACAGGCTTTTGCCGAGGGCGAGGTGCTTGCGGTAACCACCCTGGTGCTCCCGGCCAGCCAGAGCGAGCTACAGCGCAAAATCAGTGCCCTCAGCCAGGTGGCCGAAAACCGGCTCTCCGGGGCCGGCTGGGTTCCCGAAAAGCTGGCCCAGGGGGGGATTGCCCTCGAGGAGTTCGTCGGTCTGGCCTCCCAGCTCTCCGGCAAACGCGGTGCCATCCGGATAGCGGTGGTGGCCCTGGGCAACCTCTACCCTACCGAGCCACCCCGGCTGGGGCTGAAGCTGCTGCCGTAGGGTGATTGGGCACTTTGGTGCAGTGGCTGGGGGGTTGCTCGAGCATCCTATAGCCGGGCGGCTGGTTGGCGTGCTGGCTCGACTTCTGCTGCGGCCAGTGCAGACCGGCGCAACAGCCAAGCCAGCCCGAACACCAGCCCAAACACCACCACCTGATAACCCAGCGAGACCTGTATGGCCAGCACTAAGCGCTCCGTTGTGGGCTGCTGCCCCAATTGGCTCAGTAAAATCATGCCCATGACCGCCACACCCAGCGCGCTGCCGACCTGGTTGAGCGTGGCCAGGATTCCCGAGGCACTGCCCGCAAACTGCGGCGACACCTGCCGCAACACCAGGGTTTGCAGCGGCGCCACAATCAGGCCGAAGCCAAGACCGCCCAGGATAAGCAGGGGAGCCAGTTCGAAACCCTGCAGGCCCATCCCGGCTTGGCGGATGGTGAGGATAAGGAGCCCCATGCTCACACATAGCAGCCCCGCACCCAGGTTGATCACGCGGCTCCCCAGCCACCCGCTGACCCTGGCCGAGTTGAGCGAACTCACCGCGATGGAAAGCTGAAAGGGCAACAGTACCCAAGCCGCATGAAGCGGGCTGAGCCCCAAACCATTTTGCAAAAACAGCGCCATCGAGACAAAGAACGATAGCACCCCGGTCTGGAATACGAAACCCACCAGCGCACCCATGCGAAAACTCGGCTGGTTAAACAAGGACAGCTCGAGCAGTGCCGGGCCACTTTTGCGGGTGAGCCAAATTTGCTGTGCGATGAATAGCGCCAGCACCAGCACCCCCAAAACCAGCATCCACAGCGACCACCGGGGCCAGCCCAGCTCACGTCCAAGCATCAGTGGGTAGGTCAGCAAAAACATGCCGACCGAAACCATCAACACGCCCGCCACATCCGGTTTTCTTGCAGTCTCCGAGCGCGATTCCGGTAGCAACCGCAGGGCCAACCCCAGAGTCAGTAGCCCCAGTGGTACGTTGATCAAAAAAATGGGCCGCCAGGAGGAGCCAAACAAATCAGCCCCAATGAGGGTGCCACCCAGCAGCGGCCCCGCTACGATGCCCAGCCCCACCATCGCGCCTTGTAGCCCAAAAGCCCTGGGGCGCTCCTCGAGGCCAAACATCACCTGGGTCAGGCTCGAGATCTGCGGGAACATCAGCCCCGCCGCGAGCCCCTGCAACACGCGCGCCACAACCAGTATCTCCGCCGAGGAGGCCAGCCCACACAGCGCCGAGGTCAGCACAAAGCCCAGTAGCCCCCACACGAACAGCCGCCTGCGCCCGTAGAGGTCGCCCAGCCGCCCACCCGTAATGAGCAGCATCCCGTAGGCCACCGAGTAGCCCGCCAGCACCAGTTGGATTTGCGCGTAGCTAGCCCCCAGGTCGCGCTGCACGGTTGCTAACGCATTGACCACGATACTGGTATCCAGCAGGGTCAGAAAACCCGCCAAGAGCAGCACCCCCAGCGCTTGCCAGCGGCGGGGGTCGGCACCCGAGCGCTGCGGCACATGGGCGGTCATAACGCCTCCCTGGCTTTGAGCCCACGACCCGATGCCGAAAGTTCGCTCGAGCGGGTCAGAAGCAAGCGGAAAATCAGCAGATGAACCACCAGCAGCGCTGGTACATACAACGTGATGATAAACCAGGTCGCACCCAACTGGTAATGGGGCAAGCCCACCCGCACCCCCTGGTAGATGGCGTTAATGAAATCGAGTGTGCCCACCAGGTTGAACACCCACAAAAGCGGCAGGGCCCACCTCGAGCCCCCCCGAAGCGCCCCCAGCGAGACCAGGGCCAGGAAGGCCGCCAGCAGGTCACCGATGGTCCCAGGAATGGTGAAGCTGCTGGGCACGCTGGGGTCTATGACCGAGGGGCTCATAAAGCTAGCGCCTACATAGCGAAAAGCGTGAAAGAAGAGCAAAGGGCTGAGCACGTGCGCAAGGGGTAACCGAGCCAGCCACGGCTCCAGGTACTGCCGGGCAATCAGCCCAAAAACCAGCAGACTCATGGCAAACTGAAAAATAAACAGGGGTTGGGGATCGGTGAACATTAGCTCCTCCGGAGGGCGACACCCCGGTCTGGGTGCCGGCGGACGCTTGGGCATGAAGCTCGAAGAAGTTTGGGTGGGTTTGCAGGTGCATAGGCAGGCTATTTATATGTACATACATATATTTGGGCAAAGAACTAACTCGAGGCTTCAAGCCGGCTCAAAAAACCGAGAAACTGCTGGTATTCCTGTGGGTTAAGTGCCGCGCTCACCTCCTCCTGCGCCTTGCGCCAGGCCGGGTAGGCTCGGGCCAGTGCAGCCTCACCTTCTGGGGTGATTCGCACCAAGCGTACCCGGGCATCCAGAGGGCTGGGCACCGTCTCGACCAGACCATGCCGCTGGAGTACCTGAAGGTTCCGGCTGAGGGTGGTTTGATCGAGGGCCAGTTGGGCGGCGAGATCGTTGACCGCAACCTCGCCCATCAGCGAGGCCGTCACCAGCAGGGTGAACTGGGTGATGTGCAAACCGGTGTGGGCCAGAACTTGGTCGTATTGCAGCGTTATTTTGCGCACCGTCCGTTTAAGGTGGGCGTGGGCGCAGAACTGCCGAACCTCGAGTTTTTGCTTTTTACTTAGTCGCTGCACAGGAATCAATATAAATGCATATACATATATTGTCAAATTCAAAAAACTTCCGCTCATCATCAGCTAGCGTCAGTTCGGAAACAGAAAAACAGAATAAACCTATGTGGCACGGCAGACTCACGCTAAAGCCTCCCTTCAGCGTAGGGGAGGTACTGGCTGTCCTTCGGCCAGCTAGGAGGGGTGAGTTCCGAGGTCGTTCATGCAATCTGTGATCGCATGGACTGATGTGGATCAAACCCCCAAAAAAACTGCTTCCCAGAACAGATCGTCCTTGGGGGAACGTCAAACAGTACACCTTGCGCACGATAGCGCAGCCTCCTGTGATCGCATGGACTGATGTGGATCAAACCCCCAAAAAAACTGCTTCCCAGAACAGATCGTCCTTGGGGGAACGTCAAACAGTACACCTTGCGCACGATAGCGCAGCCTCCCCCCAGGGCCAGCGCACTCCGAAAACCGCCCAAATCACAAACCGGGCAGCACCAGACTGAGATAAAACCTCGGCCCCGGCTCCCCAAAACCCTGCGCGCCGCCCAAGGCCACGCTGCTGCCCGGCGCCAGATAAAACAGCGTCAGGCCCAGGCGCAGCTCGGCCCCCAGCGAAAAGCGCGTCTGGCTCAGGTTCAGCGGCGAACCGGCGGCCCCTGCGTCCAGGAAAACCGAGAGGCTCAGGTCGTCGAAGAACAGCGGCCAGTTGCCCAGGCCGCGCTCGAGGCTCCAGGGGGGGAGGCGGTACTCGAGGAGTTCATAGGCCTGGTCGCACAACTTTTCGGTAAACGCGGCGGGGCTCGAGTTGCGGTGGTGGCGCTAGATAACCTTTATCCCACCGACCCCCCCGCCTGGGCCTAAGGTTGCTCCCCTGATATCGCCACCCTGCAAAATACCTCTAGGCCTAGGTAACACATTAAGATTTCTTGAACACCGCCAAAGGCCCCCTCTAGAACGAAAGGCCGCATCCCCTGTGGGAAATCCTCATTTTGTGCCAGTGTGGCAAAGCTATTGATAACTCCCCACCGGCATATGAGAATGGGGGAGGTTTGTTGACGATGCGCATGGTTATTCCGCTTATTCTCCTAGCCCTCTCGCAGGCTTCGGCCCAGGCCCCCCGCCTCACCACCCCCGAGGAGGTAGCCCGGGTAGAAGTCATCCGCCGGGCTTTACCGGCAGTGGTCAAGATTTTTGGCATCCTGCGCGACCCCCAGACTGGCAACGAAGGCCCCACCAACGGCTCCGGCTTTTTTTATGCCCCCAGCCGCATCATCACCAATTATCACGTGGTGCAGGATTTGCGCGACATCAGCGTGGAGTTGTTCGACGGACGCACCTTTCCGGCACAGGTATTTGCAGTGGATAAGGGTATTGACATTGCCATCCTGACCATACAGGGGGTCACCGCTCCGGCTCAGCTCGCCTTTGCTGGCTCGCAAAGCTTACCGGTGGGCATGGGCCTGGTGGTCATTGGGAGCCCCTTTGGGCAGCGCAACCTGGCTTCGTATGGCATTCTGGCCGGCATTGGCCCCACTTCTGCCGAGAAAAATGACCTCGACCCTGAGGTTGGCGCAGAAATAGGGGATTTGCTCTTTACCGACGCCCGCATCGTGCAGGGCAACTCCGGTGGCCCGGTGCTCGATTTGCAGGGCCGGGTGGTGGGGGTAGCCAACGCCACCCTGGGCGACCTGAGCGGCGTAGGCGGAGTGGGGGTAGCCATTCCAGGGGATCTGGTGCGGCAGAGCGTGAGCGACCTCGAGCGCTTCGGCGTTCCCCAGCGCGGCAACCTGGGGGCCACCCTGCTCGACCTAGACGAACTCGACCCCATCCTGCTGGGACGGGTGGGCCTGCTCTCCACCCGTGGGGCCATGATCGAAAAGGTACAGCCCGGCAGCCCGGCAGCCCGGGCCGGCCTGCGCTCGGCCCAGCGCGACCAGCGCGGCAAGCTGGTCAGTCTGGGTGATATCATCCTGGCCGTGGGTGGCCGCACCATGCGCAACGCCAGCGAGGTTACCCAGACCATCGCCCGCTACCGCCCCGGCGACCGGGTGAATTTGACCATCTGGCGCAACGGACGGCGGCTGGATGTGGCCGTGACCATGATCGCCCGGCGCTAATCAACCCGCAGCAGCGCAGGATGTAGCGGTTGAGCACTATGAACTATCGTCCTGGCCGCTCGAGCAGGGGAAAACGGCTTGTACCCCTGTTTGTCAAGACTTCCGCTTTGGGCCTTTAGCTCTTAGCCTTAAGCGGATGTATGTCGCGATTGAAGGGGTAATTGGCGTAGGTAAAACCACCCTGGCCCGGCTACTGGCCGAGCGGCTGGGGGCCGAAAGTTTGCTCGAGGTAGTGGAAGAAAATCCTTTTTTGCCACTTTTTTATCAAGACCCCGTCCGCTACGGCTTCAAGGTGCAGGTCTTCTTTTTGCTCTCGAGGTACAAGCAACTGCTGCCCCTCGCACAACCCAGCCTGTTTGCCCGCGGGGTAGTGGCCGACTACCTCTTCGATAAAGATGCCATTTTTGCAGCCATGAACCTCTCCGGGGCTGAGTGGGATCTATACAACGACCTCTACAAAAGTCTGGCGCCCAAAATCCCCACCCCCGATCTAACCCTCTACCTGCGCGCGCCTTTGCCGGTCATCCTGGAGCGCATCCAGCGGAGGGGGCGGGCCTTCGAGCAGCAGATGGAACCAGAGTACCTGGCCCGTCTCCACGAGTTTTACGAGCACCATTTTGCCACCTACCCCCATCCGCTCTGGATTCTCGAGACCCAGGAGTTCAACTTCGCCGAGCTCGAGGCCGACCAGGACTGGATAGTCCGGCAGGTGCAGGAAAAGTTGGGGCTCACCGCTCGCTCTGACCACCAGCCCAACCCCTCGCCCATCGCCAGCCTGAAGCGTTCGTAGTGCCAGATATCCAGATCTGGGGGAAGCCCAGCCTCACTGCATATAACCTGGCTTTTTAGTCCTTAGCTTCACAATCACCATGTATATCGCAATCGCAGGCAACATTGGTTCCGGCAAGTCTACCCTGACCGGGCTACTGGCCCAGCACTACGGGCTCTTGCCGGTCTACGAGACCGTGGACGAGAACCCTTACCTGGCCGACTTTTATTCCGACATGGGGCGCTGGGCCTTTCAGTCGCAGGTGTTTTTTCTGGCCAAGCGGCTCAAACAGCACCTCGAGCAGATCAACCCCGCCCAGTACGTGGTGCAGGATCGCACCATCTACGAGGACGCCTTCATCTTTGCCCAGAACCTGCGGGTCTCGGGCCACCTGGCCGAGCGCGACTGGCAGACCTACCTGGCCCTCTACGAGGGCATTGCGCCAGCGTTGCGGAAACCCGATCTGCTCATTTACGTGCGGGCCTCGGTCGAGACCCTCCAGGCCCACATCGCCCGCCGGGGGCGGGACTACGAGCAGCGCATTCCCCTGGAGTACCTGGCCTCCCTCAATCGCCTCTATGAAGCCTGGATTAGGGCCTACGACCTGTCGCCGGTGCTGGTAATTTCCAGCGACAGCGTTAACTACGCCGACGACGAAGAAACCCGCGATTTGGTGTTCAGGATGCTCGAGGCCTATGGCTTAAGCAAGCCTTTGGTATGAGGCTTTTGTAGCGGGGATGGGTGTGAAGGCTTATGAGGCTCCTGGTCTAAGAGCGTGTAGCGTAGAATGATATCCAGGAGTAAGCCAGGCTTCACAAAGATGCGCCTCTTTTTATGCGTTTCTTTATGAAGTCGGTATAAACAGATATGTCCGAGAGCACCGCAAAGCACAAGGAGATCGCCAAAGCCAGGGGCCCGGTGAACCTCGCCATCGTGACGGTCTCCGATACCCGCACCCCCGAGACCGACACCAACTACCACTACCTTAAGCCCGAAATTGAGGCGCTGGGGCACAGGGTAGTGGGTTACCGCATCATCAAGGACGAGCCCGAGCAGGTGGCCGGGGCCCTCGAGGAGATGGTGCAGGCCGGGGCGCAGATCATTTTGTTCAACGGCGGCACCGGCATCGCCCCACGCGACACCACCTACGACGTGCTGGCCCGCAAGATTGAAAAACCCATGCCGGGCTTTGGCGAGCTGTTCCGGATGCTCTCCTACAGCGAGGTGGGGGCCGCCGCCATGCTCTCGCGGGCCACCGCCGGCACCTACCGCAAAAAGGTGGTGATCTCCACCCCCGGCTCGCCCAATGCGGTGAAGGTGGCCTGGGAAAAGCTGATCAAGCCCGAGCTCGAGCACCTGGCCTGGGAAGTGGCCCGGTAGTGCTTCTTTGTCCTGCACAATACAAGCGCCCATCCTTGAACCCGGCTGCTTGGGGGTATCATGGGGAGCATGACCCTCAAGGGCCAGGGGCCGGGGCCCCTACCACCTCTGCTCGAACAGTACGTCGAACTGCGGGACGCTTATCCCGATTACCTGCTGCTATTCCAGGTCGGCGACTTTTACGAGGCCTTCGGCGAGGACGCCGAGCGGCTCTCCAGGGCCCTGAACCTCACCCTGACCCACAAAACCGCCAAGGACTTCACCACCCCCATGGCCGGTATCCCGGTGCGCGCGGTGGATGTGCACCTGGAAAAACTGCTCAAGCTGGGCTTCCGGGTAGCGGTGGCCGACCAGGTCGAGCTGGCCGAGGAAGCCGACAAGCTGGTGCGCCGCGAGGTCACGCAACTGCTCACCCCCGGCACCATCCTGCGCGAGAACCTGCTGAAGCCGGAGGCCAACTATCTGGCCGCCATCAGCACCGGCGACGGCTACGGCCTGGCCTTGCTGGACGTCTCCACCGGGGAGTTTCGGGGCAGCGTGCTCTATAGCAAAAGCGCCCTCTACGACGAGCTTTTCCGCTTCCGGCCTGCCGAGGTGCTGCTGGCCCCGGAGCTGTACCACAACCCCACCTTTTTGCAGGAGTTCCAGCGGCGCTTTCCGGTGATGCTCTCGGAGGAGGGCTTTCAGGACGAGGTGGGGAAAGCCGCCCTGCACAAGCAGTTCGACCCCCTGCCCGCCGGCCTCGAGCACCCCGCGCTGCAGCGTTCGGCGGGGGCGGTGCTGGCCTACGCCCTGCGGGTGCAGGAAAACGGGCTGCCCCAGGTGCGCAGCTTCGTGCGCTACGATCCCGGCGCCTTCATGCAGCTTAGCGAGGCCACCCTGCGCACCCTGGAGATCTTCGAGCCCAGCTTTGTGGGCGACCGCAGCGAGGAGCGCACCCTCCTGGGGGTGCTGGGCCTGACCCGCACCGCGCCGGGGCGGCGTCTGCTGCGGGCCTGGCTGCGGCATCCGCTGGTGGAGGAAGCCCCCCTGCAAGCCCGGCTGGATGCGGTGGAGGCCCTGGTGAAGGACGGGGTGCTGCGGGCCGAGGTGCGCAAGGTGCTCTACCGGATGCACGACCTCGAGCGCCTGGCCGCCCGCCTGCTGGCCGGACGGGCCAGCCCCCGCGACCTTGCGGCTCTGCAGCGCAGCCTGGCGCTGCTGCCCGAGCTGGCCGGGCTGCTGGCCGGGGTGGGGCCGCTCTTTAGCGTATCCGAGCGCCTGCCCCAACCGGTGGCGGTGGCCGAGCAGATCGCCACGGCACTGGTAGAAGACCCACCGCTTAAACTGACCGAGGGTGGCCTGATCCGCGAGGGCTTCGACCCCGAGCTCGACGAGCTGCGCCAGCGGGCCGAGGAAGGACGGGCCTGGATCGCCCGGCTGGAAAGCGAGGCGCGTGAGAAAACCGGCATCCCCAACCTGAAGGTGGGCTACAACGCGGTGTTTGGGTATTACCTCGAGGTCACCCGGCCCCACTACGCCCTGGTGCCCAAGGACTGGCGGGCCCTGCAAACCCTCAAAGACCGCATGCGCTTCAGCACACCCGAACTCAAGGAGCAGGAGCGCAGAATTCTGCAGGCCGAGACCGAGGCCGTCAAGCGCGAGTACGCGGTCTTCCTCGAGCTGCGCGAACGGGTGGCCCAGGCCGCCGACGAGGTGCGCCAGGCCGCGCAGGTGCTGGCCGAGCTGGACGTGTACGCTGCGCTGGCCGAGGCCGCGGTGGAGTACGGCTACAGCCGTCCTTGCTTCTCCCAGGACGGAACCCTCCAGATTGTGGCCGGGCGTCACCCGGTGGTGGAACGCAACAACCCCTTCATCCCCAACGACCTCACGATGAGCCCGGCGGCCCGGCTGCTGATCCTGACCGGGCCCAACATGGCCGGCAAGTCCACCTACCTGCGGCAGACCGCCCTGATCGCCCTGCTGGCCCAGGTGGGCTCCTTCGTGCCAGCCGAGTCGGCCACCCTGCCCCTCTTCGACCGCATCTACACCCGGATTGGGGCCTCCGACGATATCGCCGGCGGGCGCAGCACCTTTATGGTGGAGATGGACGAGCTGGCCGGCATCCTGCAGGGGGCCACGCCCAGGAGCCTGGTGTTGCTGGACGAGATCGGGCGCGGCACCAGCACCTACGACGGGCTGGCCCTGGCCTGGGCGGCCTGCGAGTACCTGCACGACCAGGTGCGAGCCTACACCCTGTTTGCCACCCACTACTTCGAGCTCACCGCCCTGCCCTTGCGCATGGCCGCGGCCCGCAACGCCCACGTAGCCGCCAAAGAGGAAGCAGGGGGCCTGGTGTTTTATCACCAGGTTCTGCCTGGCCCGGCCAGCCAGAGCTACGGCCTCGAGGTAGCCCGGCTGGCGGGGCTCCCGCAGGCCGTCTTGCAGCGGGCCAGAAGCGTGCTGGACAGCCTGGAAGCCAGCCAGAAGGGGCTATCCAAAGAGATTCTGGAAGAGCTTTTGCAGCTCGACCTGGCCCGCACCAGCCCCCTGGAGGCCCTGCTGTTCCTGCGCCGGCTGCAGGACCAGCTCCGGGGCCTGGCCCCCCAGGAGGCCGAAGCGGAACGCCTTTCGCAGGTATGATTCGCAAACTGCCGCCCGAACTCATCCGCGAGATTGCCGCCGGTGAGGTGATCTCAGGGCCTGCCGACGTGGTGCGGGAGCTGCTCGAGAACGCCCTGGATGCAGGCGCCACCCGGCTTTATATCGAGCTGTGGGGCGGGGGGCTGGACAAAATTGTGGTGCGCGACAACGGCCTGGGCATCCCCCGGGAGGAGCTAGAACTGGCCCTCGAGCACCACACCACCAGCAAGCTCACCGACCTGCAAAACATCCGCACCCTGGGCTTTCGGGGGGAGGGGCTGTGGGCCATCCGCCAGGCCGCTCGGGTGCGGCTCACCTCGAGGCCCCCCCAGCAGCTCGGCGGGGCCACCCTGACGGCTTTTCAGGACAAAACTGAGCTGCACGAACACCCCGCCCCCGCCGGAACCCAGGTCGAGGTCACGGCGCTCTTCTGTCACCTGCCCGCCCGCCGCAACGCCCTCGAGGCCCCCGCCGCCGAGGCGCGCAAGGTGGTGCACCTGGTCTCGCGCTACCTGCTGCACCGCCCGGAAATAGCCCTGCGGCTGGTGGTGGACGGCGAGGAGAAGATCGCCCACGCGGGGGGTGGCTTTGCCGAGGTGGTCAAGCTGCTGTGGGGCTCGGTGGTGGCCAACCGGCTGCTGCCGCTCGAGGCCACCGAGGGGCCTTTTACCCTGCGGGGCCTGCTCTCCAGGCCGGAACTCTCCCGTCCCCGGCGCGACCGGCTGCTGCTGGCGCTCAACCGGCGCCCGGTGGAGTGGCCCGAGCCTTTGCTACAAGCGGTGCTGGCCGCTTACAAGGAACTTCTCCCCGCGGGCCAGTTTCCGGTGGGGGTGCTGAACCTGGAGGTTCCCACCGAACACCTGCTCGTCAATACTTCACCCGACAAGTCCAGGGTACGGCTCATCCGGCTCGAGGCCATCCTGGGCTTTGTCTCCCAGGCCGTGCAGGGGCTGCTCTCGGCCCACCCCCTGGCCCGTGCCCTGCCCGAACCCACCCCCCTCACCGGCCCGGCCCCGGTGCAGCGGGCCCACTTCCCGCGCCTGCGCTACCTGGGCAGCTTCCGCGAGCTGTACCTGCTGGCCGAGGCCGGGGACGAGCTGTATGTGGTGGATCAGCACGCCGCTCACGAGCGCATCCTCTACGAGGAGCTGTCGCGCCGCTACCTCGAGGAGCCCCCGCTCGAGCTGCCCCACCCCGAGCTGCTTTCCTTGAGCCTGGGCGAAGAGATGAACCTGGCCGAACGGCTGGAGGCGCTCGAGCAGGCCGGGTTGCAGATCGAACCCTTTGGCCCTGGCAAGTACCGCATCCGCACCATACCAGCCTTCCTGGCTGGCTACCCCTCGCTGGTGGGCGAGGTAGTGAAGGGCAGCCTGGGGGCCTCGAGCTTCGCTGCTGCCTGGCGCACAGTACTGGCCCGGCTGGCCTGCCTGCCGGCCATCAAGGCCGGACACCCGCTCTCCAGCGCCTCGGCCCAGGCCTTGCTGGACGCGCTGGCCGGCTGCGAACTGCCCTGGGTCTGTCCACACGGGCGGCCCACTGTGCTGGTACTGGGCGAGGGCGAGCTGGCCCGGCGCTTTGGCCGGCGGGGCGTGCGCGCGGTGGCGGAAGCCACCTCATTGAAAAGTGAATAGTGGGTATAACTATCTTTTATATACCCCACTTGAGTATCTTTAATCAGACCGTTATATTTGAAAAAACCATTAACCACTAAACCTTTTCGTTTAGCCATGCAATACGGGAGGCCAGTTATGAAAGAGAAAGAGCTTGAGCTAGAGCAACTCGAGATGGATCGGCGCACCTTCCTCAAAAAAACCGCCATTGCGGGTGCAGTTGGTCTGGTGGGCAGCAGCTTTGCCCAGCAGCAACCCACCGCTGCTTCGCTGGTGGATGGGAAAGATGCCGGTTTGATCGTACGCAACACCAACCCCATCGAGCTCGAGACCCCCGTCAGCCTGCTCCGGCAGCACGCCCTCACCCCCAAGAGCATCATGTACATCCGCAACAACCAGCCGGTGCCACCGGGCATGACCCCCACCACCGCTCCGCCCCAGGTCAGCGACTGGACGGTGGAAGTGACCGGCCTTGTGGATCGCCCCATCACCCTACGGCTTTCCCAGCTCAAAGCGTTGCCGGCCACAGAGCTCGAGATGGTACTGCAATGCTCGGGCAACGGCCGCAGTTTCTTCTCTAAATATGCCCGAGCCAGCGGCGCCCAGTGGGAGCGCGGCTCTATGGCCAACGTGCGCTGGAAGGGGGTTAAGCTCTCCAACCTGCTCGAGGCTGCAGGCATCAAGGCCGAGGCCCGGTTTCTCACCGCCGAGGGCGCCGACCAGCCCGCCAACCCCAACGCCGCCGATATCGAGCGCAGCATCCCGCTGTCCGACATTCTGGCCAACGGTATGCTGGCCTACGAGATGAACGGCGAGCCGCTGCCCACGGTACACGGTGGGCCTTTGCGCCTGATTGTTCCGGGGTACTACGGCATCAACAACATAAAGTGGGTCAACAAGCTGCGCCTCGAGGCCGCCCCTTCCAACAACAACACCATGATTCCCCGCTACCGCGTGCCCAACAACCCCATCCCAGTGGGCAGCAGCTTCCAGTTCACCCTCGACAACAGCCGGCCCAACTGGCGGCAAAACGTCAAGTCCATTATCTTCAGCCCCACCGAAGGTGAAGCTGTGAGCGGCCTGATTGACGTAACCGGGGTGGCCTGGAACGACGGCTCGGCACCCATCACCAGCGTGGAGGTCTCCACCAACCAGGGCCGGAGCTGGCAGGCTGCCACCCTGGAAAAACCCTCCTCACCCTACGGCTGGTACCGCTGGCGCATCCGGGTACTGGTGGCCGCCGGCGACAGCGAGATTTGGTCGCGCGCCACCGATGCCTTGGGGCGCAGCCAGCCGATTGACGGAGGTATTTTCTGGAACCCCAACGGTTACGAGTGGAACGCCGTAGACAAAGTCAAGATTCGGGTGGGCTAGCCCGAATTGCCCAGTATCCAGTTGGGGTGGAAAGTTCCCATTGGGGCCTCTCCACCCCGATCAAAGAAAGTTCGCTAGGCTTTACCAAGATGTACCCCTGCCAAGTCTGCAATTAGCTTGGTAAAGCCAGTACAAAACAGTTAGGAACCAAGATGAAAAAAACCTTCGTGTGGGCTTGGGTTGGACTGTGTGCAGCTCTATTCTTGGCGCTAGGGCAGTCACAGCTACCGGAGGGGCCTGGCAAGGCCCTGTTGGAACAAAAATGCGCTGTCTGCCATGGGCTGGAAGTCGTCATCAACCAGCGCCTGAACGCCAACGACTGGGACTTTATCGTCGGGCAGATGATCGGTTTTGGGGCTCAGGTGAACTCAGAGGAGCGCAAGACCATTGTGGCGTATCTGGCCGAGAATTTTGGCCCACAAAGCAGCGCACCCGCCACCCCCAAGACCACCTCGAGCGCGGCCAACCCCAGCCAGGCCTATGCGGTGTGCCAGGGCTGCCACCAACCCAATGGAGCAGGCGTGGCCGGCGCTTTTCCACCCCTGGCCGGGCACGTCGCTGACATCCTGAATGCTAAAGGTGGGCGGGCCTACCTGCCCCTGGTGGTTGTCAATGGCCTGCAGGGTAGCATCCGTGTAGGGGCCACCAACTACAACACCCCCATGCCGGGATTCCCTAGCCTCAGCGACGCACAGCTCGCCGATCTGCTCAACTACATTGCCACCGCCTGGGGCAACGACCGCCTGCTCAAAGACTTCAAGCCCTACACCGCCGATGAGGTCAAAGGCTTGCGCAAACAAATGACCCCCGCACAGGTCTACGCCGAGCGGGCCAAGCTCGAGCTCAAGTAAAATGCCGCAACTGCTCTCCCTCCACGCTGGGCTCGCCCCCAGCCTGCCCAAGCCGGCCTTATTGCAGGTTCGTCTGGTCGAGGGCCAGGGTGTGGAGGGCGACCGGCATTTTGGCAAGCACCCCGACCGGGCGGTGCTCGTAGCGGGGCAGACCAGCTACGCTAAAGCACGCCAGGCCGGCATCGAGCTGCCCTGGGGGGCTTTGGGCGAGAACCTGCTGATAGATTTCGACCCCCATACGCTGGGCCCGCACAGTCGGTTGAAGATTGGAACGGCGGTGCTCGAGCTCACCACCGTCTGCACGGTCTGCAACACCCTATCGGCCTTCGACCTGCGCTTGCCCAAGGTGCTCTACAACGCTCGAGGCGTCTACGCCAGAGTCCTGCAGGGCGGGCTGGTGCGAGTAGGCGACCCGGTGGAAGTGCTCACCCCAGATTCCCTGCTCCACATGGGGTAGGCTGGGGTCATGCGCATTCTCACAGCCGAAGAAACCGCCCAAGCCCTCCCCTATCCGGCCCTGGCCCGGGCCATCGCCGGGGTTCTCGAGGCCCGCGCCCAGGATGTAGTTGAGGCCCCCGAGCGCCTGGTGGTGCCGCTGGCGGGCGGGGCCACCCTGCTGCTGATGCCGGCCGCCGACCCCCAGATCACCGTGACCAAACTGGTGACGGTACACCCCCAAGAGCGCCCCAGCGTGCGGGCCGAGGTCTGGGTGATGCGCACCGATACCGGCGAACGCCTGGCCCTGCTGGACGGCGCGGTGGTGACGGCCCGGCGCACCGCGGCGGTCTCGCTGCTGGCCGCCCAGACCCTGGCCCCCCACCCCACCGGCACCCTGCTCGTCATCGGGGCAGGCGTGCAGGCCAGAAGCCACCTGGAGGCCTTCCAGGAGGGACTGGGCACCGACAAGGTATACGTGTATTCGCGCCACTTCGAGCACGCCGAAGCCCTGGCCTCCTACGCCCGCGGGCGCGGCTTGCTGGCCCAGGCCGTGCGCAGCCTCGAGCCCGTCCTCGAGGAGGTGCGCCTGATCGTAACTGCCACCACCAGCCCCACCCCGGTGCTGCGGCAAGCTCCCCCGAGCGCCTTCATTGCCGCCGTGGGAGCCTACCGCCCCGAGATGGCCGAGGTCGCCCCGGAGATAGTGCGGCAGGCCCGGCTATACGTGGACACCCTCGAGGGAGCCCGCTCGGAGGCGGGCGACCTGCTGCAAGCCGGGGTGGACTGGGGTCAGGTGCAGCCGCTCGAGGCGGCCCTGCACCAGCCCAGACCGGCCTCGGGTACGGTGCTGTTCAAGAGCGTGGGCCACGCGCTTTGGGATCTGGCCGCGGCCCGCCTGGCGGTGCAAACGCTGGGCATCCAGTAATCTGGTAGGCATGTACCTCACGGTTTTTTGCACCGTCCCCGACCTCGAGACCGCCCGGCGCATCGCCCATACGGTAGTACACGAGGAACTGGCGGCCTGTGTCAATCTGCTGCCGGGCCTCACCTCGGTCTACCGCTGGCAGGGCCAGGTCGAGGAAAGCAGCGAACTGCTGCTCATCATCAAAACCCGCCAGGAGCGCTACCCAGCCCTGGAAGCCCGCATCAAAGCGCTGCATCCCTACCAGGTGCCCGAGATTATCGCTCACGAGATTGAGACGGGGTCGCAGAGCTACCTCGAGTGGATCGGCCAGAGCGTGGGCTAGCAACAAGCCATAAATCATGATTCGGGCCAAGCAACTCTCCAACGGGGCCACTTGCGGCCTGCTGGAAACCCAGGTCTGGGTGGATGTCGAAACCCCCACACCCGAGGAACTGGCACTCATTGGGAAGCAGTACCCCCTCAACCCCCTGGCCCTGGCCGATGCCCAGGAGATCGGACACTGGAGCCGCTTCGAGGAGTACCCCAAGCACCTTTTCCTGATCTTTCGTACCCTCGAGTCCCCCCATAACGCCCACAGCCGCACTGAGCGGGTCTCGTACTTTTACTTCCCCGAGACCCAGGTGCTGCTCACCTACCGCAACGAGCCGGTAGACTACCTCGAGCAAATCTGGAATAGCTTCCGGGGGGGTGCGTGCCTGCGACTGTGGCAACGTCTGCTCGATCAGGGCGTGCAAACCTTTTTCGAGTACACCGATGCCCTCACCGACCGGGTCGAAGACCTGGAAGAGCTGGCCCTGAATGGCGACAACACCCCCGAAATCCCCCGCCAGGTGTTTTCCGCCCGCCGCGAGGTGCTCCGTACCCGCCGCCTGGTCTCGCAGGCCCGCGAGGCCTTGTTGCACTTGGAGCGCCTCCCCCTTCTGGGTGGCGAGGCCTATCTTTTCCGCGACCTTACCGACCGCATGGGCCGGGTCTACGAGGGGCTGGATGCCGCTCGAGACGAGCTATCCAACGTGCTGGAGGTGTACCTCTCGGCCCAGAACAACCGGCTTAATCGAGTGGTGCAGGCCCTTACGGTCATCTCGGTGCTGTTCCTGCCCATGACCCTCTGGGCCGGCATCTACGGCACCAATTTCGAAACCTTTACCGAGTACCAGTGGCCCGCAGGGCGGGCGTATTTCTGGGGGGGGCTGCTGGCCATTGGGGGCGGGCTGGCCCTCTGGATGAAGCGCCGGGGCTGGTGGTGAAAGCCGCTCACATCCAATCTGCTATGCCCACGCGTATAGCTGGGTATCCAGTCCACATTACACATTTTTCCAAATGTGGCCTCACTCACTTCAAATAAATCAACATGAATGTTTACAAAATCACCAAGTCCTGCTATATTGCAATTCAAGGAGTGATGAAGCTATGCAAACCAGCATCCTGGACACCCTAACCTTCGATCCTGGCGAGATCATTCTCTATCCCGGAGAGCCTAGCCCCAAGGATCAGCTCTACCGGGTGCGGGAGGGTCTGGTGCGGCTACAAAGCGTGGACGACGAAGGCAACGCTCTAACCTTACGTTTCGTTCGCCCGGGCGAGTATTTTGGCGAAGAGGTGATTTCCGGTGCCGAGCGAACCTACTTCGCCGAGGCGGTTACCGAAACCAAAGTAGACGCCCTGGCCCCCGCCCAGCTCTCCGCACAGGAAATGACCGATCTGGTGCAGGGGCTTGTAAAAGCCCTGGGCCAAACTTACCAGACCATTCAGCGCATCTCCGGCCAGCGCCTCAAAAATCGCATTGCAGCCACTCTGCTCGATTTGTCCCGCACGCCGGTGGCCTTTACCGAAAAGAACGGTCGCATAGGAGTTCGAGCCACCCACGACGAAATTGCCTCGGCCGTGGGTTCGGTGCGCGAAACCGTGACCAAGGTCATCGGCGAGCTGACCCGCGAAGGCTACATCCGATCTGGCTATGGCAAGCTGGTGCTGGAAAACCCCAGCGGCCTCGAGCGCCTCTCCAAAGAGGCCGCCTAGAACTGCTTAAACTGCTTGCACACACCCGCTGCATATGGCAGGTGTGTGCTCATTTTTTGGCTATGGTCGGGCGGGGGTGCTTTGGGGCTGGGTTATACTCGAGCCGGGTTGTGGCGAAAACCTCAACCCAATTCCGCCACAGCAAAGCCTTACGCCAGATTTCAAGCCATTAGGAGAAGCCCCAGCCTGGCTGCACCAACACAGCGCAGATTGGAAAGCGTATCAAGGTGAGCCCCATGGATTCAGAACACCAAGCCCAGCTAGAAGCCGAGGCATTGTCGCGTCGTGTATTGGTTCACGATATTCTGCGTCGCCTGCGCGGCCAGCCCAACGATCTGTTGCCCTACAGCGCGGTTTCCAGCCTGCGCCCCCGGGGTGAGTCTTACAAAGGGCTACAGACTATCGAGGTAGATAAAATCATTGGTTCGGTCGATCGTTATAGCGACTTCGACGCCGAGTTCATGCCCAAAGAACCCTTTACCCTGGATCGCTGGGCCAAGCTCCGGCAGGCACAGCTCGAGGGGGTGGAGTTTCCCCCTATCCACGTTTACAAGGTTGGCGATACCTATTTTGTCAAAGACGGCAACCATCGCACCGCTTTAGCCAAAGCCCAGGGCCAGCATTACATAGACGCCTACGTCATCGAGCTCGACGTTCCGGTAGACCTCGAGCCTCACGACACCATCAAGGATGTGATTCTGAAAGGGGAGTACGCCGAGTTCTTAGAGAAGACCCGGCTGCCCCAGCTGCGCCCCAACCACGAACCCATCCTGTTCAGCCGGCCTGGCCGCTACGACGTGCTGCTCGATCATATCCGTACCCATCAGTATTTCATGGGCCTCGAGCAGAAGCGCTCGATTGGCTGGGAAGAGGCGGTTGTCGACTGGTACGACAACCTCTACCTACCCACCATTCTGGAGATTCGCGAGAACGGCGTGCTGAAAAACTTCCCGGGCCGCACCGAGGCCGACCTGTACCTGTGGATCTCCGACCACCGCTACTTTCTGTCTCAGGCCATCGGGCACGATGTGGGCCCCGAAGAGGCGGCCCTTTCGGTGCAGCGCAGCGTCCAGAAAGGCCCCATCAGCCGATTTCTGGACTGGCTGGGCCGGTTTTTTGTCCGCCAGAGCCCCCAGCCTGGCTAAAGAGCACCTTGCGTCCGGCGGGGGTCTGGAGGAGGGCCCAGAGCCCCGGATGGAAAGATACTTCTAACGAATACTCGAGGCCCAGTTGTTGCAGCACCGGGGCTACGGCCTCGGGCTGGGGGTGCTGTAGCTTCCAGGCCAGCAGGCGGCAGCCGGTGTCCGGCAGGGTATCGGTAGGGTGCCGGGCGCCCCACTGAATCAGGTAGGGCACCACCCCGCCCCAGTGCAGGCGCCCGTCCTCGGGGAGGGTGATATGCCACTCGAGGTCGCCCCGGCTGGCTTTGGTCACCGGGCCCAGCCCCAGCGCAGCGTAGCGCTCGAGGGCCTCGGTGCGGGCTACCCAGGTCAGGAGGCGCGGCGGCCCCGCGAAGCGATCCAGCTCGAACCAGCGCGGGCGGCCCGGCACAGGCGCCTGGGGGTCAATGGCGATGATCTCCAGATACACGCCGCCCCCCAGGTTCAGCAAGCGGTTGTGCGTGCCCATCAAGGGGTGCTGGCCCCCCGCCGGTGGGAGCAGCACCTCCAGGGTGTCCTGGACGTACTCCACCCCCTCTTGCAGGGTCTGGGCGGCCAGCACCAGGTGATCCAGCCGGGTCATCCGATCTTGTTGCCCTTTTCGTCGTAGCGGTAAAAACCCCGCCCGCTCTTGCGGCCCAGAAGCCCGGCCTGCACCATCTTGCGCAGCAGGGGCGAGGGCCGGTATTTGTCGTCGCCCAGCCCCCGGTGCAGAACTTCCATGATGGAGAGGCAGGTGTCCAGCCCGATGAAGTCGGCCAGGGTGAGGGGGCCCATGGGGTGGTTCATGCCCAGCTTCATCACCTGGTCGATGGCCTCGGGCGTAGCCACCCCCTCCATCACGCACTGGATGGCCTCGTTGAGCATGGGCAGCAGGATGCGGTTGGAGACGAAACCGGGGTAGTCGTTGACCTCCACCGGGGTCTTGCCCATGCGGCGGGCCGCTTCCAGCACAGCCTGGGTGGTGGCCTCGTCGGTGAGGTAGCCCCGGATTACCTCCACCAGCTCCATCAGGGGCACCGGGTTCATAAAGTGCATCCCGATAAAGCGCTCCGGTCGGCGGGTGGCCGAGGCCAGGCGGGTAATGGGAATCGAGGAGGTGTTGGAAGCCAGGATGGCCGCGGGCTGGACGAGGGCGTCGAGCTCGCGGAAAAGCTCGAGCTTGGTGGGCTCGTGCTCCACGATGGCCTCGATCACCAGGTCGCAGTCTTTGAGGTCGGCCAGGTGGGTGGTGGTCACAATGCGGCTCAGGGCCGCGTCGTGGGCCTGCTGATCGAGCCTGCCTTTTTCCAGCAGCTTGCCGATGGAACGCTTAATGCTGCTAAGGCCGCGCTCGAGGAAGGTCTGCTCGAGGTCGCGCAGCACCACCTGATAACCTGCCTGGGCCGCCACCTGGGCAATGCCCGCCCCCATCTGCCCCGCTCCGATCACACCAATCTTGCGAATTTCCATAGCTGTATCCTACCAATCCGAAGCATCTCAACGGGTGCGGGTCACCTTGGACAGGTTGCGCGGGGCATCGGGGTCGAAGCCCCGGGCCACCGAGAGTTCGGCGGCGAAGGGGTAGAAGGCCTGGGCCAGCAGAATGGAGTCCAGCACCGGGTGGAGCCTGCCGGGGAGCGGCAAGGGGGTGTGGGCCAACTCCAGCGCCTCGCTTTCGGAGGAGGCCACCAGCAGGTGTCCGCCTTTACCGCGCAGGTTTTCCAGCAGGCTCAGCATGCCAGGCAGAGGTTTGTCTTTGGGAGCCAGCACCAGCAGGGGGAAGTCGGGCTCTACCAGCGCAACCGGGCCGTGCAGAAGTTCGGCGCCCGACATGGCCTCGGCGTGAAAGGCGCTGGTCTCTTTGAGTTTGAGGGCCAGCTCGTTGGCCACCGCAAAAGCGTAGCCCCGCCCCACCACCAGGCCGTTTTCTGCCTCCACCAGCGGCTCCAGCCCCGCCTGCCAGTTGGCCTCAGCGGCTTTATACAGGGCTTCCGGCAACATCGCCAGGGCTTCTTTGAGGGGTTTGTCTTCGGCCCAGGCTGCGACCAACTGGGCCAGCGAGGCCACGGCAGCCAGGTAGCTTTTGGTGGCCGCCACCGCCTCCTCGGGGCCTGCCCATAGCGGCAGCACCACCTCGGCGGTCTGGGCCAGGGGGGAGTGCTCCTGGTTGACCAGGGCCAGGGTCAGGGCCCCCTCGCGCCGGGCCTGGCGGGTGACCTCGATCAGATCTGGGCTCTGGCCCGACTGCGAGATGGCGATCACCAGCGCCCGGCCCAGGGCCAGGCGTTGCCCGTAAACCGTGTGCACCGAGGGGATGGCCGAGGAGCATACCAGACCCAGCAGGCTTTCGATTAGATACTTGCCGTACAGGGCCGCATGGTCGGAGCTACCTCGAGCCACCGTCAGCGCGAAGGGCGGGGTGTGGCGGCGCAGGAAGGTGCCCAGCAGCTCCATCTCGCTCCGGTTCTCTCGCAGGGCCTGCTCCACCACCGCAGGGGCTTGATGGGCCTCTTTGAACATCTTGGTTTCGACCGCTCTCATCCAGAGACCTCCACTTTCTGGCCTCGCACATACACCTCCACAAGCTGCAACTGCTCGTCGAGCACTACCAGGTCGGCGGGCCGGCCTATTTCCAGCCCATGCGGGATTCCCAGGTATTGGGCGGCAAAGCTCGAGGTCATCTGCATCACCTCAGGCACGGTATAGCCCCAGCAGCGCAGATTATACGCAGCCCTGTCCATGGTAAGAGCGCTCCCCGCCAGGGTGCCATCGGCCAGGAAAACCCCTTGGCTTTTCTTGTAGACGCGGTGCCGCCCCAACCGGTACTCCCCCTCGGGCCGTCCTGCGGCAGCCACCGCATCGGTTACAGCATAGGTCTGGGGGATGGCGCGGGCCAGTGCACGGATGGCCGCCGGGTGCACGTGCAGTCCGTCCGGGATAACCTCGGCCCAGCGGGCGCGCTCGAGGCCCAGCCCCACCACCCCTGGCTCGCGGTGGTGCAGGGGGGTCATGGCGTTGTAGAAATGGGTAAAACCCTGGGCCCCGGCCTCAAAACCTGCTAGCGACTGGGCGTAGGTGGCCGCTGTGTGGCCTTGCTGCACCCGCACCCCCTGCTCGGTCAGGAAGCGGATTAGCTCGAGCGCCCCCGGCCGTTCGGGGGCCAGCGTCACCACTCGAATTGGGGCCAGGGAGAGCAGGTGACGCATGGTCGTTAGGTTGGGGGTTCGGGTGTAGGGCGGCTGGGCCCCCAGCCTTTCCGGGCTGATAAACGGCCCCTCCAGATGCACCCCCAGCACCCGCGCCTCGCCGGGGCCGGGGTTCTGCACCACCGCAGCAATGCCCCGCAAAGCGGCCTCGAGCTCCTCCAGCGGCGCCGTGACGGTGGTAGCGAGCAGGGCGGTGGTGCCATGCTGGGCGTGGAAGCGGGCCATCTGCCGCACAGCCTGCTCGCCTTCCATGCAGTCGGCCCCATCTCCCCCGTGCACGTGCAGGTCTATAAAACCCGGAAGAATGTAGCGTTCTGGGCAGTCCTGGGCAGCATCCAGTGGCTCCAGAGCCTCGACCTGCTCCGAGAACACAATACGGCCCGAATAGGACAGCTTGGGGGTTATCAGTGTACCTGCGAGCACTGTCATCTACAGTTCCAATCTCAGGCTGATTACCTGGTAGGGGGCATAGGCCAGGGTCAGGTAGCCATTCCGCAGGGAAAGGGGTTCCACTGGTTCTTCCAGCAGGTTCACCCGGCTGGCGCTGCGAATGCCCAGGGCCGTAAGGTCGAGCTCCACCTCACCCCGTCCACCATGCGCCTCGTAGAGCCGCAAAATGTAGCCAAAGCCCTCCTCGGCCCGCTTGAACGCGGCTATGCGCAGGCTCGAGGGCGACAGGCGCAAAAACTGGCGACTGGAAGGCTGGCCTCCGGCATGCACCGGCAGGGCCAGCGGCAACAAGGGGGCCAGGAAGTCTTCGGCCTGGGCCACCGTTCCGCTGCGCCAGTCCCCTGGGTGCGGATAGAGCGCATAGCTGAAATGGTGCTCGCCCACATCGGCCAGCGGATCGGGCCAGATGGCCCCCCGCAGGAGCGACAGACCCAGCACGTTCCCTCGGGCGCTGTAGCCATGCTTGAAGCCGCCCAGCAGGCTCACCCCATACCCGGCCTCGCTCAGATCGGCCCAGCGCAGGGCCGGAACCTCGAAACGGGCCGCATCCCAACCGGTGTTGGTATGGGTGGGCCGCGGCACGGCTCCAAAAACGGTGTCGAACCAGGCTTCATGGCTTCGCACGTTTACTGGAAACAAAGCCCTGAGCAGGGTACGGCGCTCCTGCCAGTGGGCGGTGGTCTCGATCTCCAGGCGACGCGAGCCGCCCCACAGCCAGTAGGTCTGCTCGAGGCGCGATGCGCCTATTTTGCGCTCCACCCAGATGCCGGCCCGCAGGGGGCCTCCCTCAATCAGCTTGACCTGGGTAGCGGGGATTTCGCGGCCCTCCCGGGCATACGAAGCATCCAGATCCCAGGCTTCCCAGTAGCGCGGTACGTCGGTGTAGGCCCAGAGTTGGTTCCCACGTCCGGCCAGCACCTCGCGCTGGTGGTCTTTATCGTAGAGGCGGCTTATGGTGCCATCGGGGGCCACCTCCAGCCGCAAATGTTGGTTTTCCAGCACCCGCTCGAGGCCCTTGACCCGCACCGCAGGAGTTCGGCGGGCGTCTAGATGACCTACCACCGCCAAAGCCAGGTAGCCCAGGGCCGGCACGGTCTCCTCGGCAGCGATCAGGATATAGGGGCCTGACTCCTGGTAGGGCACCTCGTTGCCGGTGCTGGTGAGCAAGCGGAAGAACTGCTCGGTGGGGCGAAGGAGCCAGAGCCGCAAGGGACGCGGCGAGGTGCTCAGGTTCCACACCACCAGATGCGCCACCGCCTCGGGGTGCACCTTGCGCACCTCCGCCGAAAGCAGCCCCAGGGCCTCCTGCCGCACTTCCTCGGCCTGAATCAGGGCCACCCGCAGGCTTTCGGCCGCCTCCTTTGGCACGCTGTGAATGCTGGAGCCCGGCAGGATGTCGTGGAACTGGTGCAGCAACAAGACTTTCCAGAGACTCTCGAGGTCGCGCGCCGGATAGCTGGGTTCATCCAGGGTCAGGCGGGGATCTATTTTCTTGAGGGAAGCCAGCGTCCAGGCCATCTCTGCCTCCAGCAGGGTTTGCTCGAGGCGCTGGTTGAGCGCTTTGAGGGCGGCCTGGGTGGTGTAGGTGGCCCGGTGCAGCTCGAGGTAGAGTTCCCCACTCCAGGTCGGGAGCGGCCAGGGCCCCATAAAGCCCTCGCCATTTTCTTCCCCCCTCTCCTCTGCCCCCTGCCCGTTGCGAGCACCCTGGGCTTCACCAAGCCCGGCCCCCCTGCGCTCCACGCCCCGGTAAAACCCATCTATCCGCCCAATCTCCACGCTGGGCAGGCCGGGGAATTCGCGGTAACGGGCGTAGCGCTCCATCATCTCGGCGCTGGGGCCACCACCGCCATCGCCATAGCCAAAGGTAAGCAGCGAGGTATCGTGGTAGCGCTTGCCCTTGAAGTTCTTCCAGGTGCCCGCCAGGTCGAGGGCTTCCAGCCGCCCGTTATAGCCCTCGTTGGGGTTCCAGAAGCCGTGGGCCAGCACCCTCGAGCCGTCCAGGCCCTCCCACTGCCAGAGGTCGTGGGGAAAGGGGTTGGTCTCGTTCCAGTTGAGCTTGGTGGTGAAAAAGTAAGGGAGGCCCGCCTGCCTTAAAAGTTGCGGCAGGTTGGCGGCGAAACCGAAGGTATCGGGCAGCCAGGCCACCTGGGCCCGGATACCGAACTTCTGCTGAAAGTAGCGCTGTCCATAGAGCAACTGCCGCACCCAGGACTCCCCCGAAAGCAGCTGGCCATCGGGTTCCACCCACATGCCACCCACCAGCTCCCAGCGCCCCTCCTGCACCCGTGCCCTCACCTGTTCAAATAACGTCGGGGCGTCCTGCTCGAGCCAGGCATAGGCCTGGGCGCTGGACTGGTTGAAATAGAGCTCGGGATAACGCTCCATCAGGTGCAGCACCGTAGCAAAGGTACGGCGGATCTTGCGCCGGGTCTCGGCGATGGGCCACAGCCAGGCCAGGTCTATGTGGGCGTGCCCGGAGAGCAAGAGCTTGCCTGAGGCCGGGTAGCGTTGGCGAAGGTGCGCCAGGGCTTGCCGGAAGAAGTCTCGAGCGGCCTTGAGGCTTTTGCGGTGCTCCTCTTGCAAGGGAAGGCCCGGCCCCTCGAAGCGCCACTCCTCCCACAGTTTGGCGGTTTCCTGGGCCCAGGCGGAACGCTCGAGCTGGTTCAGGTAGGCCTGCGCCGGGCTGCGCGGCAGCTCGATACGGGCAAAGGCCTCGCTCAGCACGTCCAGCAGGTGTTGGGCCAGGTCGGGGGCAAGGTGTGGCACCGCCTCCAGCGCGCAGGCCAGGTCGGTGCATAAAGCCCGCACCTGGAGGTCGGGCACCAGTAAGGTGGCCTGCTCGAGCCGGGGTTCTTGCACTGGACTACCAAACACCCCTTTGGGCACCACCTCGACCTCGAGGCGTATCTTTTCGTCTCCCTGTGCAGGTTCCAGCAAAGGGTACTCGGCGTGGTAAGGGTTAAGCCCCCCCAGGGGCCTGTCGTTAGCGAGCAACAAACCCTCCCCCCCCGGTTTGATGCGAATCCAGACAGGTTTCCCAGCCCAGGGTGGGGGTACGGTGACCTCAAAAAAGAAGCGCACCGGAAAGCTACGATCAGGCCATAGGTCACCGGGCTGGATGGAGACCCGGGGGCCACCCGCAGCCTGAAACTCCCCTCTAATGGGCTGGGCTTCCAGGTTCTGCCAGGCCAATAACTCCTTCCAGCGAACCCACAAACGCTGCAAATCCTGCATTACCCATCCTCCCGTACCAGGCGCAACGGAAACACTCCGGTAAACAAACGCGGCCAGGCCAGCCTGGGGCGGTTCCACTCCAGCTTGACCCCCGGCAGACTGGGAGCGAAAAACTGCTGCCAAAGCCCATAGGCCAAAGGGGTAAGACGCTGATCAATGGCGAGCTCGGCCCCCCACTTAAGGTCGCCTAAGTCGAAGGGGCTGGGCGGCTTACCGATTTCCTCGGTTAGTTTGTCGTGTACCTCTGGGCGCACCCGGCTCTGATAAAGCCAGTCGTCTACCAACCGGGAAAAATTGGCCTCGGCCAGTGAGACCGGGTCGTCGCCATACAAAGCGCAAATTCCTGTTGCGAGGGCGCTACCCAGGCTATTGCCAGCGGTATTCCAGGCTGCAAAACCGGCCAGCCCCGGCAGGTTCACCGACTGCAACAACAACTGCATAAAGCGGTTCTCGGCCCCGTTGGCATAGGCCACATCGGCCACCGCCACCATCCGGCCGGCGGCCTGGTCGGCCACCAGACGGTCTACAAAGTCGGGTAGGTGACGGGCTGCGGTATCCACCGTTTCAAAGTCGGGCTGGTGGTGGGCTTGCCGGATGGCAGGTGCGTTCACGGCCAGAACCAGGTCGGCCTCCTCTACCGTCTGCACCATCAAGCCTCCCGCAGCCCGCACATGGGCCCTGACCAGTTCCCCCAGCGGGCGATCTTCATACAGCATCTCCGCCTGCTCCGCCAGCACCGAAGGGTAGCGCACCAAGACCCTGGTTCTGCGCCCGGAGTAGTTGACCAGGGCCCGTGCCAGCAAGGTGCAGGCCACCTCGTCGGCCCCAGGGTAGATATCGGCCTCGCTCCACAAGCCCAGTTCGTCCAGGCGGGCCTCGAGCCGCCTTCGATCCCGGGCCGCCAGGCCATAGGGGGTGGTGTCGTCCAGGGTGAGGCACAGATGCTCGAGGATGCCCTCGTTGAGCAGGTCAATCGCCGCCATATGCAGGGCATGGTTGCGCTCGCGGGTCTCGAGCCAGTCCTGCAAAACCTCTTTGGGCAGGTGCAAGCGGGCTCGCTCCAACTCCATCGGCGCATCGCCCAGCGCTTGCCCAGCGGCCTGCTGCCGCTCCAGGCGATCCATCCACTCCGAAACCTTGCGCAACGCCGCCCCCCATTCGCCGTAGTAGGGCTTTTCCTCCACGGGGTCGTTGTCGTGGGCCACCCGAACCACCACCCCATGGGCCAGGATGCGCAGACCGGGGTGCTTGTGCTTGATCTCCCGCAGAACCTCGAGGCGCTGCAATGTCGCTTCCAGGCTATCCGAGACCCGTCGGGCCGGAATCATACCCCCCAAACAGAGGGTTTCCAGGCTTACGATGGCCACATCGGCCGCAGGTGCCTCCCGCCGCAACCACTCCGCAAGGGCCGCGGTATTTCCCGGTTCGTTCATCCGGTTCAAAATTTCCAGTGCAGGCGAGCGCATCTCCAGCCCCGCTACCCGCGCCAGTTGGTGGGGCAGCTCGAGGGTTACGGGTCTGGTATCGGCCGGCAGCAGTAGAACTCGCTTCATACGTCGGATGGCAACCTGTTTCTCAATCTACCCGAACCACTGAGCAGCCTGGCGTTCATCTAGCCCTTCGGCAGATGTCCCGTACCTCCTAAGCGGTATCCGCTTGGGTTCGTGCGCCTGACCTATTCAGCCCTTTACGGCCCCTTCCATGCCCCGCATGAAGAAGCGCTGGGCCATGAAGAACACCACCAGTACCGGAATCATCATAATCATGGCCCCTGCGGCCACGTTGAACACGTCGTAGTTGAACTGACCCTTGAGCTTGAGAATCGCTACCGACATGGGCAATAGGTCGTCGTTGGTCAGAAGGGCCACCGAGGGCCAGAAAAAGGCATTCCAGGTGCCCAAGGCGGTCAGCGAGGGCACCGACAGGGGAATCATCACCCGCCACAGGATTTGTAGCTCGGTAGCCCCATCTATGCGGGCCGCCTCCGTCAGGGTGCCGGGAATGGCCAGGTAAGCCTGGCGCATCAGAAAGATGCCAAAGGCCGTTGCGATGATGGGCAGCGCCACCCCTGCATACGTGCCCAAAAGTCCCAGATCGCGCAGCGTCAGCACATTGACGATAAAGGCAATCTCGGTCGGCAAGACCAGGGTCGAAACAATGGCACCAAAAATCAGGGCCCGGCCCGGAAACTGCAAGCGGGCCAGCGGATAGGCCGCCAGGGCCGAGACCACCAGGGTTCCAACCCGAAAAGCCGATGGGAAGCCTCGAGCATCCAACCACCGCAGGGGGCCCAAAACCCCCGCGGCCAGTGAATCCTTGGCGCTTGTTGCTGCGCATCTCAGTAGTTCCTATCCGCCACGGCTGCTGCCGTGCGGGCAATGAAGTCCGACGCCTGTTTTCGGCCCAGGGCCACCAAGGTATAGAGCAGATCCAGTACCAGCAGTTGTCCCATTTTGGCCGTTACCGACCCGCCTGTCAGGGGGCTTTCAGACACCGATGTGACCAGCACCACATCGGCAAAACGGGCCACCGGGCTTTTGGTGCGCTGGGTGATGGCAATGGTCGCCGCCCCCGAACGCTTGGCAATCTCCATGGCTTTGACCGTGTCAATGGTAGTGCCCGAACGGGTGATGCCGATAGCCAGGGACTTTTTATCCAGGGTTGCAGCCGCCATGGCGGCCATATGGGGGTCGGGGTAGGCCTGGGTAGCGTAGCCCAGGCGCATAAACTTGTAGGCAAAGTCCTGGGCGGTTACCCCCGAGGCCCCCACGCCGTAGATATCAATGCGCTGGGCCTTCAGAATTAGGTTTACCGCCTTGGTTACCAGTTTCAAATCTACCAGACGGCGGGTATCCTCGAGCGCCTGCTTGGCGTGGTGCAGGACGTACTCGAGGGCCTCTTCGGGGGTTCGGGGGTTATCCTGCGGCCCCAGCCCCACCGGGCTGGCGGCCAGGTCAGAGGCCAAGGCCAGCTTGAACTCCTGGAACCCGCTAAAACCCAGGTCACGGCAGAAGCGAATCACGCTGGCTTCCGAAGAACCCGAGCCCTCGGCCACTTCCACCACCGTTTGGTAGAGCAGTTTTTCCGGATTCTCCTGCACGTAGTCGGCAATCTTGCGCAGCGCAGGGGTCATGTGACCCCCGAGGCTTCGCAGCAATGCCAGCGCCCCATTAGGCATGCGTGCATCCCCCCCGGACAAAGCTTAAGAGCAGTGTCTTACGCCCAGCACCAAACCACAAAACTGCGGCCCGGCTCATTTCGCCACCCCCCTCAGTGCGTTCACAAACCCTTGCGTCAGAAGCTCGATACGGGTTAGAGCAGTGCCCACCGTCACCGCAAAAGCCCCCACCTCCAGAGCCGCCCTGGCCTGTTCCGGTGTCGCAATGCGGCCTTCGGCAATGACCCTCGCGCCTCGCTTGGAAAGCTCCTGCACCAGTTCCAAATCGGGGCCGGATGACTGCGGTGAATACTCGGTATAGCCCGACATGGTCGAACCCACAAAATCGGCTCCCAGCCGATGGGCCTCGAGGCCCTCCTCCAGGGTCGAGATATCGGCCATGGCCAGACATCCCAGAGCATGAATGGCCTCGATCATCGTCCCCACCCCTACCGGGCGCGGGCGCAGGGTGGCGTCAAAAGCGATGATGTCGGCTCCCCGCTCGGCCAGGGCCCTGACATCGGATAGCTCAGGGGTGATGTATACCGGCGAGCCCGGCACCTCCCGCTTGACCAGACCAACAATCGGAACCGATGTAGCGGCGCGGGTGGCTTCTAAATCTGCCAGGCCCTCAATACGCAGCCCCACAGCCCCCCCTGCCAAGGTAGCCTGGGCCAAGGCCGCAACCAACGGGGGGCGATCCAATGGCCCACCCCGCACCGGCTGGCACGAGGCAATCAAACCGTGACGAAGTTGCTCGAGAATTTGCGCTCTGTTTGACAAGGAAACCTCTTTGAAGTTTTTTTCTATTGAAAATGCTAGTTTATGAAGTAATATTTTGTCAACAAGAATTGCGTTTGGCATCCACCGTGCCTCGTACGCAATAGGTGTAACTCTGGAAGGAGCCCATGGAAAAGCTATTTCTTGCCACCCGTCTGATGATGGTAGACATCCCCGGCCCCACCCTGGATGCTGCTACCCGCGCTCACCTCGAGCGTTACCGCTTTGGGGGAGTATGTTTGTTTCGCAAAAACATCCAGAACCCCGATCAGGTTCGCGAACTGGTCGCCGAGATTCGCTCGCTGCTGGGGCCCCAGGCCTGGATTGCCATTGACCAGGAGGGCGGGGCGGTGCAGCGGGTACTGGAGTTTGCCCTGGCTCCTTCCCCGATGGCCCTGGGCGCGGTGGGGGAGGTCAAGACGGCCGAAGCGGTGGGGGCGGCGGTGGGCCGTGCCCTCATCTCGCTGGGCATCAACTGGAACTTTGCCCCCTCCGTGGACGTGAACACCAACCCCAAAAACCCGGTGATCGGCGACCGCAGCTTTGGCTCCGACCCCAAAAAAGTAGCCCGGCTGGCGCTGGCCTGGGCCCGGGGCCTCGAGCAGGCCGGGGTAATGGCCGCGGTCAAGCATTTCCCCGGACACGGCGACACCTTCCTGGACTCGCACCTCGAGCTGCCGGTGGTGGATAAAACGCTGGAAGAGCTCGAGCGCACCGAACTCTACCCCTTTCGCAAAGCCGTGGAAGCCCAGATCAGCTCGATTATGAGCGCCCATATCCGCTTTCCCGCCCTGGACAAACAGCACCCGGCCACCCTCTCTAAAAAAATCCTCACCGGGTTCTTGCGTAAAAAACTGGGCTTTCAAGGCATCATCGTCACCGATGCGCTGGACATGAAAGCCATCAGCAAAAACTACTCCATCGGCGAGGCTGCCGTAAAAAGCCTGCAGGCCGGGGCCGACATGATTCTGTCGCTGGGCCAGCCCGAGGTGCATATCACCCAGGCCGCCGCCGTCCAGCAAGCCCTGGAAAACGGCTCACTTTCCGAGGAGCAGGCCCGGCAAAGCCAGCTGCGTCTGCTGGAGGCCGCCCTGCGCTTCCCCGGCCAGGCCCAGCCCTACCCCCCAGCCCAGCAGAAGCGCGACCAGGCCCTCATGGAGCAGGTCGCCCTGCGGAGTATTACCGCCTACCGCCGGCCGCTGCGCCCCCGGCGTTCGGATCGAATTTTGGTGGTCTCGGCGGGCAGCACCTTCGAGGCCGGCCCCTACGGCGAGACCCTCGCGGTCAAGGACTTGGCCGATCTGCTCGAGACCCGTTTTGCCAGGGTCAGTCAGTTTGTCTACGACCCCCAACAGGCCGATGCCTTCAAGAGCGGGCTGGAACAGGCCGCTGCCAGGGCCGACTACCTGCTGGTGGTCTCGGTCGGTCGCGGCAGCCTGAGCGAAGCGGAAACCCGGCTCCTCAAGCATGCTTTCACCCTGGGTAAACGGGCCGCGCACATCGCTTTGTGGAACCCCTACCACATCCTGAGCCTGCGCAAACCGGCCTTTGTGACCTATGGCTTCCGCGCCCCCACCCTGCGGGCCCTGGTCAAGGTGCTGGGCGGCGCGCGGGCCCGGGGTTCCTTGCCGTTCAAGTTGCGCCAAAATCGGGTTAATCTATAGCCATGAAAGCCATTCGCGTACACCAGCCCGGCGGCCTCGAGGCCCTGCAACTGGAAGAAATCCCTATCCCCACCCCCGGCGAAGGCCAGGCCCTGGTACGCCTTCAGGCCATTGGGGTCAATTTTATTGATATCTACAAGCGCGCTGGCCTGTACAGCGTCCCCACCCCCTTTACGGTGGGCGAGGAGGGGGCCGGTGTGGTCGAGGCGGTGGGGCCGGGGGTGGCTGGTGTGAAGCCCGGCGACCGGGTGGTCTACTCCAACGTGCAGGGCAGCTACGCCGAGTACGCCGTGGTGCCCGCCGACAAACTGGTGCAGATTCCGGATGGGCTCGAGGCCAAAATTGCCGTGGCCGGCATGCTACAGGGCATGACCGCCCACTACCTGGTTTACAGCACCTACCCTCTCAAGGCCGGTGAGACCTGCCTCGTGCACGCCGGGGCTGGCGGGGTGGGTCTCCTCTTAATTCAGATGGCCAAGCGAATTGGGGCCACCGTCATCACTACTGCTTCCTCGGAGGAAAAGCGGGCCCTGGCCAAGGAAGCCGGGGCCGATTACGCCCTGCCCTACGAAGGCTTCGACCAGAAAGTCCGCGAAATTACCGGTGGAAAAGGGGTGGATGTGGTCTACGACGGGGTGGGGCAGTCCACCTGGGAAGGCAGCCTGAACAGCCTGCGCATCCGGGGCATGCTGGTGCTGTACGGGCAGAGCAGCGGGCCGGTGCCCCCCTTCAACCCACAAATCCTCAACCAGAAAGGCGGCCTCTACCTGACCCGGCCCTCTCTGTGGCACTACACCCAGACCCGGCAGGAGCTGGAGTGGCGGGCCGGCGACGTGATGCGCTGGGCCCTGGAAGGCCAGCTCAAAATCCGAATCGGGGCCGAGTTCCCCCTGGCCCAGGCCGCCCAGGCCCATCGGGCGCTGCAAAGCCGCGAGACCACTGGCAAGGTGCTGCTGATACCCTAGCCCCCTGGCACCCCCCGCAGCGAGGGCAGCCAACTGCTCAGGCTGGGGAAGGTAATCACGATCACCAGCACAATGAGCTGCACCAGGATGAAGGGAATCACCCCTTTGTAGATCTCGGTGGTCTTGACCTCCGGTGGGGCCACTCCGCGCAGGTAGAAGAGAGCAAAACCAAAGGGCGGAGTGAGGAAGCTGGTCTGCAGGTTCATGGCCAGCACGATGCCAAACCACAATAGCTTTTGCTGCACAAAGGCCTCGGTGGAAAGGTCGTAGTTACCGGCCATCTGCAAGGCCTCGGCCTGGGCCGTCCAGATTTCCGTAGCCGCTGGCAGAATTAGGGGCACAACAATAAAGCAAATTTCAAAGAAATCGATAAAGAAGCCCAGAATAAATACCAACACCATCACAAACACAATAAAGCCAAGTTCACCCCCCGGCAGAGTCACCAGCACGTCTTTGACTAGCTTGTCGCCCTCGAGGCCCCTAAAAATCAGGCTGAAGGCGGTAGCCCCAATCAGGATAAAGATCACCATGCTGGTAAAGCGGGCCGTCTCAGTCACGGCATCTCGAAACACCTTCCAGCTCAAGCGGCGGTAGGCAGCCGCCATCAAGAGCGCCGCAATAGAGCCCACCGCCCCGGCCTCCGTAGGGGTCGCGATACCAAAGAAAATGCTGCCCAGTACAAACAAAATCAACAGCACCGGCGGCACCAGCGCTACCAGGGCCCGCCGGGTCAGCTCCCAGCCCCGGTACGGGCGGGCCTCCGGCGGCAAGGCCGGGGCCAGCTTGGGCCGGAACAGGGCCACCAGCGCCACCAACAAAACCAGTCCACCCGAGAGAATTAACCCAGGTATTAGAGCGCCCAAAAACAGGTCGCCCACACTAACGCCCAGCTGGTCACCCAGCACCACCAGTACAATGCTGGGAGGAATAATCTGGCCCAGGGTTCCCGAGGCCGCAATCACCCCCGTGGCCAGGGGCCTGCTGTAGCCGTACTTGAGCATCACCGGTAACGAGATAAGGCCCATCGCCACCACGGTAGCCGCCACCACCCCGGTCGTAGCTGCCAGCAAGGTACCCACCAGCACCACCGCAATAGCCACGCCGCCTCGGATGGGGCCAAAAAGCTGCCCAACCGTGTCTAAAAGCTGCTCGGCCAGCTTGGATTTTTCCAGAATGAGTCCCAGAAAAATAAAGTACGGAATGGCCAGCAGGGTGTAGTTGGACATTATGCCAAAGATGCGCTGGGGCAGGCTGCCCACGAAGCGGATGTCGAACTCACCGATACCAATACCAATGGCCCCAAAAATAAGCGCCACCCCACCCAGCGCAAAAGCCACCGGATAGCCCGTAAAAATCAGCACCAGGGCTGCGATAAACATCGCCCCGCCCAACAGCTCCACCCCGCCGCCGGAAAGCACCATCTAGGCCACCTCCCCTTCAGCCTCGCTGGGTAGCTGGGGCAACACCCCACGCAAATAAGCCAGGTTCTTGACAAACTCCGAAAAGCCCTGCAAAGCGAGCAAGATAAAGGCTGGCAACATCATGAGCTTCAGGGGCCAGCGAGGCAGTCCACCGGCATCTAGGGAGGCTTCCCGCACCTGCACAGAGAACGCCACCAGCGGTAGGGAAACGTAGAAGAGAATCAAAGCAAAAGGCACCACAAACAAAATCGAACCCAGCATATTCACCCAGGCCCGACCCCTTGCGCTCAAGCGGGCATAGACCACATCCACCCGAATGTGGCCATTGTGCTTGAGCACGTAGCCCACCATCAATAAAAAAACAAGGGAGAAGAGATACCACTGCAGCTCGAAGTAGGTGTTGGAGGCCAGCCGGGTTCCAATGCTTTTATCGAGGCTACGTCCTATAGCGTTGTAAGCCCCAATAGCGATCATCGGCACTACCAGCCACAAGACCACACGCCCTACCCATTCGTTAAGGCTATCAATTAGCCTGGAAGCGAAGAGCAACGCCTTCAAACCCAACCTCCCTCAGGCAAAAGTACCTTTTCGCGCATTTTACTGACTCCTTTTTGGCCTTGCCCATCGTAACGAGCAGGTCGGGTTCCGTCAATCAATTGGTTACAAAAATTCCCCTACAGTGACACTGTAGGGGACTCGAAGAAGCCGAGGTTAGCGCAAAGTGCGGGCAAAGTCGTCGTAGCGGAACTCGTTGAGCGCAAACCAGCGCCGAATCTCGTCGCGGAACTTTTTCCAGTTTTCGTAGATGCCGCGGTAAGTGGCGTCTTTGGCTGCAATTTCCTCGTACAAAGCGGTGGATTCTTTGTTGGCCGCCTGCAGCACGCTGGAAGGGTAGGGCCTGAGCTGGGTACCGGCACGCTGCAAGCGTGCCAGCGCCGGGGCGTTTTTTGCATCGTACTCGGCCAGGGTTCGCTCGTTGGCTTCGGCGCAGGCCGCCTTGATAATCTCCTGGTACTCCTTGGGCAGGCTTTTCCAGCGATCCAGGTTAACCAGAGCAGAAACCGTGGAGCCGGGCTCCCACCAGCCGGGGTAGTAGTAGAAGCGGGCAGCTTTGTTCAGGCCTAGTTTTTCGTCGTCGTAGGGGCCCACCCACTCGGCCCCGTCAATGGCCCCGCGATCGAGTGCCAGGAAGATCTCACCCCCCGGCAGGGTTTGCACCGTAACCCCCAGACGGGCCATGACCTGCCCACCCAGCCCAGGAATGCGGAAACGCAAACCCTTGAGGTCTTCGGGGCCCCGGATTTCCCTGCGGAACCAGCCCCCCATCTGCACCCCTGTGTTACCGGCAGGAAAGGTAATGGCGTTGAAATCGGCAGCCACCCGCTGCATGGCCTGCAACCCGCCGCCAAAGTAGAGCCAGGCATTCTGCTGGCGGGGGTTCAGGCCAAAGGGTACCCCGGTATCGAAGGCCAGCGAGGGACTTTTACCTACATAGTAGTAGTTGGCGGTGTGGCCCATCTCGACGTTGCCAGCCTGCACTACATCCAGCACCTGCAACCCGGGAGCAATTTCACCCGCCGGGTAGGGGGTAATCTCGAAACGCCCATCGGTCATCTCGGCCACCCGCTTGGCCACAATCTCGGCAGCGCCAAACAGGGTATCCAACGAACGGGGCCAGCTCGTGGCCATACGCCAGCGCAAACGCGGCAAGGTTTGGGCGTAAACCGGACCAAATACCGTGCTGGCCGCTACAGCACCAACCCCTGCTTTCTTCAAGAAGTCACGTCGCTTCATCGAATTCCTCCTCAGCAAAAAAGCTACCTTTTTGCACGTTCGGTGCGAGGAGATTATATGTCAGCGCATTTGGGGTATCAATACTGCGTATATTGTTGGTGCAAGGCGCTCGAGCCTACCAGCTCTACGCGCGAATGAGCTATAGAGGAAACCGTAGTAAAGCGCCACGCACTTGCCGCACCGGATAGGTTCCGGCTCAGTCGGAATCGCGCAAGCGACTTGGTCTGAGGCGCGTTCGAGGATCGCTTCGGTTGCTTTTGGAGATCGTGGAGAACCGCTTTGGTTTTGTGGCTTTAGTGAATGTAGAAGTATGTTTCGGCCACATCCTGCACCCTCGAGCCCGCGCGCTGAATGTAGATGGAGACCTGCTGATCCCAAAGCTCCAGGCTATATCTACCACGGAAAACAAACCCAGAGGGGTGCGGGGTATCGGTATAGATGGCCCGCACCCGCTGCAAGCCGAGGGGCGGGCGCACCTCGTAGCGGAACCCCGGCGGCCCCGAAAGCCTGTGGGTACCAGGGTTCAGATAAATCCGGTCGAACTCGTAGGTCACCCCGTCCGGGTCTATGCCAACCAATACCACGTAGCCTGGCCGGGTCAGGGTGATGATAAAGCTCACGCTATCCCCCACCCGGTAGCTAGCGGCCTGTCCTCGGTCGGGTTCAAAGCGGGTGATCACAGGGTTTAGCTCGATACCAAAGCGCAGCCCCACGGTGAGGCTAGAACGTGCAGGAAAGCAGCCGGAAAACAGTATGGCCAGTAAGGCAAGCAGCAGTTTTACACGCATAATCTTCTCGAGCGCATTTTACGCCAGGTTGGCTAGGGGCAATGCCGCCTTAAGAATTCCTAAAAAAGCCCGGCCTGAGCCACCGGCGCAAAGCTATGTCGATGCACCGCACAGGGACCCAGTCTCTCTAAAGCTTGCAGGTGCAGCGCAGTACCGTAGCCCTTGTGTTGGGCAAAACCATAGCCGGGGTACTGCTGCTCGAGCGCTTCCATATAGCGGTCTCGTGCTACTTTTGCCAGGATGCTGGCTGCTGCCACGGTAGGGCTATGCTGATCGGCTTTAGGTGGACAGCGCAGCAGGTACAACGAGTCGGGCCGGGATGGATTTTTACGCAAATACCGGCGCCATTCTCCCTCCAGGCGTAAATAGTCGGTAAGCAATGCTTCCGGAGGCACCTCGAGCTGCTCTAAAGCCCGCGCGGCAGCCAGATGGGTGGCCTTCAAGATGCCGAGTCGATCTATTTCGGCTACCTCGGCCCAACCCACCCCCCAGGCCAAAGCCACAGCCCGAATTTGTGCTTCCAGGCGGTTACGCGCCTTAGGGGTAAGGATTTTGGAGTCGTAGAAGGGGTACTGGGCCTGGCCTTTCGGTGGGGGCAGGATCACTGCTGCGGCCACCACCGGCCCGGCCAATGCCCCGCGTCCGGCTTCGTCCACGCCAGCCACCCGCAGGCCCATCCTCCACCAGTCCGACTCCAACTTCAACATCTCGGACCAAAGCCTATCAAAAGCCTGCCAGGCTCGACCAGGGTGGGCAAAGGCCGCTAAACTGGACTCGAGCCAACTGCTCGCCCCAAAGGGCACCGTCCGGCCGGGAATGACATTCGTGCCCGGTGATAATTGGGCTAGCGTTCTTGTACGTTTCAAGAAACTTTCGTTGGTTGTGCTGAAGTAAACTCAAAAACTCCAGTATTGGTGTTAGATTGACTTGAAAATTGTTATGCCGCCCCGCTACACGCCCGACCCATACGCCACCATTGAAGTTGCCGATCCCCTCGAGGGTCTGCGAGTCCGCATCAGCCTGTGGTTGCTGCCGCTCGGGGCCCTGGCTGCCCTGGCTGCCTGGGGGCTCTCGGCAATAGCGGGTAAGCTGTCATTGCCCGATCAGTATTTGCTTCTGCCAATGGCCGCAGGGTTTATCTTGCTGGAAATCTACCTTTGGCGCAATCCACAGGGCATCCGGCGGGTCTGGCAAACTGCCCTCTTCATGATTGCAGCCTATGAAGTTTTCAGCCTTTTTTATGAAACAGGCTATAAGCTGCACCAGCGCGATGGAATTACCCCCGCCGCCCTGTGGTTTCCAATGGTCTATCTAATGGCCTTTAATCTGCTCAACCGAAGGCAGGCCCTGCGATTTTCGCTGATATACCTGGCTTCGGGGCTGCTGGCAGGGGGCATTGGCTTGCTCATGAGCCCGTCTCTTAATGTGTCGTCCATCAATACCGCCCTACAGTTCACACTTTCCAATATCGCTTACCTGGCCTTGCTGTATATGTTTGCCTACCTGCGCCGACACTACGCTCAGATGCACCAGATGGCCCACACCGACGCCCTGACCAACCTAACCAACCGCCGGGCTATGCAGCAAAGACTGGAAGGCGAGCTGGATCGGGCTCGTCGCTACAACCGCCCATTTGCGCTCCTGCTGGCCGACATCGACCACTTCAAACAAGTAAACGACACCTACGGCCACTCGGTAGGCGACCAGGTCTTGCGGGAAGTGTCCGGTAGGCTGGCACAGCACCTGCGCGAGAGCGATAGTCTGGCCCGATGGGGCGGTGAAGAATTTCTAATCCTTGCTCCCGAGACCGACCTTCACCAAGCTCATCTGTTGGCACAACGCTTGCTCGAGGCCATCCGCGAAAACCCTATATCGGGTGTACCGGTTACGTTAAGCCTTGGGGTGGCCTGCTATCGCCAGGGTGACACCATCGCTGCCCTGCTAAGCCGCGCCGACGAGGCCATGTACCGGGCCAAGGCCAGCGGTCGTAACCGGATCGTGCTGGAAGAAGAAATGGAAGACATAATTATCCCTGCTCACCCCACCAAGCCGGAGCTATAAGCTATAGCCATGCAACTCGACGAGTTATCGCCCCGCACCCTGCGCGACCCCTACGGCTACAGCGGCAAATGGCACTTTTATCCCGAGGATGTACTGCCCATGTGGGTAGCCGACATGGACTTCCCCATCAGCCCGGCCATTACCCAGGCTATTATGGAGCGGCTGCAAGAACGTGTGGGCTACCCCCAGATGAAGGGGGATAGGCCGCTACTGGAGCGCATTATTCAGCAGCAAAGCAGGTACGGCCTGGAAGGTCTTACCCCCGAAAACCTGCTGCTCACCACCTCCGTTGTGCCGGCCATCTACGCCAGCGTGCTGGCTTTGAGCAGCCCCGGCGATGAGGTGATTACCCAGGTGCCGGTCTATCATCCCTTTCTTAACGCGCTCAGTGAGCATCATCGCGTGGCCCGGTACAATCCGCTGCTACCCACCCCCAGCAGTTGGGAGATCGATTTTGAACAGCTCGAGCGCCTGGTAACCCCCCGCACCCGGCTGTTGCTGCTGTGCAACCCCCAGAACCCCACCGGGCGGGTCTTCCGGCGCGACGAGCTAGAACAGCTGGCTGAATTCGCTCTGCGCCACCGCCTGTGGGTGATGTCCGACGAACTCTGGGCCGACCTGATTTACGAGGGCCAGCACATCCCCATTGCCTCTTTAAGCCCCGAGATTGCCCAGCGCACCGTGACCCTCACCGGGCCTTGTAAGTCGTACAACACTGCCGGGCTGGGCGGCGGGGTAGCCATCAGCCACAACAAGCAGATCTTGAGCGCCATGGCCCAGGTCAGCAAAGGCCTTGGGGGCCACCCCAACGTGCTCGCCATGGCTGCCTGGCGAGCCGCGCTCGAGCACGCCCAGGGCTGGCTACAGGAGGTGCGGGCCTACCTGAAAGGCAACCGCGACTTCATCACCCAGTTCATGCAGCAGCACCTACCCCAGGTCGGCTTCCGGCCTCCGCAAGGCACCTACCTGGCCTGGCTCGACTTCTCCAAAACCCCTTTTGCCCAGGAGATTCATAGGGTCATGCTCGAGCGGGCCAAAGTGGGTCTCAACGACGGCAAGATGTTCGGGCCACAGTACCAGGGCTGGCTGCGTCTAAACTTTGCGACCAGCCGCCAGCTCGTACAAGAAGCGCTCGAGCGGGTTGCACGGGTAGTCCAGTCGGTAGATTAGCGATCGGACACCTTGAGCATCGGTGGTTCAGCGCCAACGATGAGGCTGGACTACCTTTTGAGCAGCTCTCGTCCCACCAGCACATACTCTTCCCAGGCCCGCGCAGCCCGTGGGTCTGGGACGTTTTGCACCAAAGTGCCTGCCAACACCGCCTTTTCGTAGGCCGCCCGGCGATGTATAACGTGTTTGAAGTGGGATATTTTTTGGGCCTTCAAGTAAGCAAGAGTGCGTACTCCGTCCAGTGAGGGAAAGGGTGGAACAAAGGTAACCAGGGCCTTCAAGGGCAGGCCCTCCAGAGCTTGCTCGAACTGCTCCAGGCTGACCAGGGAAAGCAGCCCCGGCGAGGTGGGAACGATCACCAGGTCAGCCTTGTTTGCATATTCGCGCAGCACCTTAGCTTTGGCATGCCCCGCCGTATCAATCACTACGTGCTCAAACCGCTTGGGCCGGGCCTCCTCCGGGCCGGCTACCTCAAAAGGCAGTCCGGGCCCCTGGCGGGCCCAGACCAGGGCACCTTCGGCAGGGTCAGCGTCAATCAGCAGCGTGGAGCCATGAAGCTGCAAAAACGCGGCGAGGTGTATGGCTGTGGTGGTTTTGCCCACCCCGCCTTTGAGCGACGTAACCAGAATGCGCATGCTGGCTGTATGCCCGCCACAGCGGGGTGGGGCCTGTTTAGGCGGTGGGCTCGATCAGGCCGTAATTGCCATCACGGCGCCGATAAATCACGTTGATTTGATCGGTATCGGAGTTGCGGAACACGAAGAAGTCGTGCCCCAGGGCTTCCATCTCGAAAGCAGCATCTTCTGGGGTCATGGGCTTCATGTGAAAGCGTTTAGTACGCACGATGCGAGGTTCGGCCTCTTCTTCAGCCTCGGTCTGGGCGCTCCCGGCCAGCACTGCCTCTGGCACTGCGTGACGCTCGCGCTGGAAGTGACGCTCCTTGTAGCGCTTGAGCTGGTACTCGAGGCGGTCAATCGAGCGATCTATAGCCGCGTACATATCAGGATCGGACTCCTCTACGCGTACAATACCCCCCGGCACGTTGACCTGAATCTCCGCCTTGGCCTTACGCTCGATGCGTGCCCCCTGGGCCATCGAGAGCACAACTTTGGCTTCAACGTTGTTATCGAAGTAGCGGTCTAGGCGGGCCATCTTCTTATCCAGGTAGTTCTTGAGGGCCTCAGTAATCTCAATTTGACGACCAACCAGCTTGTAGACGTTCATTTTGCCCTCCAATCGCGTTCCGAGTTAGATTTCCAGGCTGGGTTTCGAGGTATAGCGAAGGCCACTCGGAACCTCCACTTTTTTGGGATTCCCGAAACACTGCTTTAGGCTTTCAAAATGCCCTCGAGCCTGGTATCTAAATACTACCATTGCCGGATGAGGGATATTTGTCCAAGCCCACACCCTCAGGCCAGGCTGTACTTGCCCTCCCGCTCATCGCGCACCAGTTGCCCTGCCTTGAGCACAACCACCCGCTGGGGATAGGCTTCTACCAGATCGCGGGAGTGGGTTGCCATTAGCACGGTGGCCCCTCGAGCGTGCACCGATTTGAATATCTCCAGCACCGCCAGCGCATTGGCCGGGTCGAGGTTACCCGTGGGTTCGTCGGCCAGGAGTACCTGGGGGTCGCCCACCAACGCCCTGGCAATGGCGACCCGCTGGGCCTCCCCTACCGAGAGTTCTTCGGGATAGGCCCGCTTTTTATGCACAATCCCCACCTGCCTGAGCACGCGGGTCACGCGGGTATCCCACTCGTTCCGGGGCACCCCCAGCACATGCAGGGCAAACAGCAGGTTTTCCTCGACGGTTCTATCCTTCAATAGCCGGTGATCCTGGAACACCACTCCAATCCGGCGACGGTGCAGGGCAATGCGGTCACCATGGAGTGCTTTGAGGTTTTCTCCAGCAAAATAAACCGCTCCCGAGGTGGGCTCGAGGCGCTTCAGAATCAGGTTGAGCAGGCTGGATTTGCCCGCACCGGAATGCCCTACCAGAAAAACAAACTCGCCTTTTTTTATTTCCAAGTTCAGGTCGAAGAGGGCCTTGGTCTGGGTACGGGGGTACTCGAGCGTAACCCGGTGAAAGTGGATCATCGGTACTCAGGGTACTACGAGCGCGGGCATCAGGCGTTAAAAAAGCCAGACCGCTCCTGTTTCTTGATACTCCGCCTTTTTGTCCCTTAGTGAACACTTCGCTCTCATTCATTGCCGCTAAACTGGGGTCTTAGGTGAACGAAACCATGAAGCGCAGAGCCTGGATAATTGTGGTGGGTGGTATTCTGGCCGCCCTGGTCTATGCCCAGCTTTCAGGGGGGGTCGCCGAGTCCTTCAACCGCAACCCCTACGGACAAGCCCTGATTCAAACCTATCAACTTTTGCAAACCCAGTATCTAACCCGCCTCGAGCCCGACCAGCTCAACCGTGTGCTCGAGGGTGGCATAAAGGGCATGCTGGGCGCACTAGACGACGAGTTTACCAGCTACTCCCCGCCCCAACGGGCCAGCCTGCGCAACCAGGATATCCAGGGTGAGTTTTTTGGCATTGGCGCGACCCTGGCCCCCAACGAAAACGGCGGTGGCGCACGGGTGCAGGGGGTTATCCGGGGTCTGCCGGCCTTCAATGCCGGCATCCGGGCCGGGGATATCATCGTCGAGGTCAACGGTCAGGACGTTACCAAGCTCGATCTGAACGAAATTGTGGCCCAGATTCGGGGGCCGCAAAACACCAAGGTCACCATCGGCATCCGCCGGGAAGGCACCAATGCCATCCTGCGCTTCGAGATGATCCGGCAGCGGGTGGAGATTATCTCGGTCTCCAAGACCATCCTGCCCGGCAACGTGGGGTACGTGGCACTGGAAACCTTCGGCAATGTGCGGGTCATCGAGCAGCTCAATGCGGCCCTGAACGAGATGAAGCAGCGGGGTGTGCAAAAGCTGGTCTTCGACCTGCGCGACAACGGCGGCGGTCTGCTGGATCAGGGCTGCCAGGTGGCACGGGCCTTTATCCGCGAGGGGCCTATCGTATACACCCGCACCCGCAACGAGACCCGGCTCTACTGCGAGGCCAACGGCCAGGTCACCTGGAGCGGGCCCATGGTGGTGCTGATCAACGGCAACTCGGCCTCGGCTTCGGAGATTGTGGCGGGGGCCATGCAGGACACCGGGCGGGCCAAGGTGATCGGCGAGACTTCCTTTGGCAAGGGTGTGGGGCAGAACGTGATTGACCTGGCCAACGGCGGCGACCTGACCCTGGTCACCTTCGAGTGGCTCACCCCCAAGCGCCGGGGTATCAACAAAGAAGGCATCAAGCCCGACATCGAGGTCAAGGACACCCGCTTTGAGGTGCCGGTGGCCTTCGAGGGCACCGGGGCCAAGCCCGGCGAGACCGTGACCATCACCATTGGCGGCCAGACCTTTACCACCAAGGCCGACGCTCAGGGCAAGTTCAACTTCAGCCAGCCCCGGCCCGCGGTCAACCTGCCTGCCGAGCGCGGCCAGGCTGAGGTAGACCTGAACAAAGATGCCATCCTGCGGCGAGCCTTGGAAGAGCTAAGGTAAACCCGCCCCCGGGCCGAAAGCCTAAGAGCAGGTTTTGCACCCTTGCCAGAGGCTTTCGGCCTTAGGCTTTAATCGTGGCGATGATTCGGCTGGAAGACCTCAGCAAACGATATGGCCGGTTTGAGGCCCTGAACGGCCTGAGCCTGGAAGTGCACCCCGGCGAGACCCTGGCCCTGCTCGGGCCCAACGGCGCGGGCAAAAGCACCGCCATAAAGGCGCTGGTGGGGTTGCTGCGGCCCAGCCGGGGCCGGGCACTGGTAAACGGGGTGGACGTGTGGAAAGACCCGGTGCGGGCCAAGGCCCAGTTCGGCTACGTACCCGACCGGCCCTACCTGTATGGCAAGCTGTCGGGCCTCGAGCTCCTGCGCTTCGCCGCCGGCGTCTACCGCCTTCCAAGGCCCAAAGCCGAGGCCCGCATCGAGGAACTGCTGGTGCAGTTCCGCCTCGACCGCTTTGCTTCGTCGCTGATCGAGACCTACTCGCATGGTATGCGGCAAAAGCTCTCGCTCGCCATGAGCCTTCTGCACGCTCCCCAAGCCCTCATTCTGGACGAGCCGATGGTGGGGCTCGACCCCCACGCCACCCGACTGGTCAAGGACTTGTTGCGCGAATACTCCAAGGACGGACGGGCGGTGCTCTACGCCACCCACCAGCTCCACCTGGCCGAGCAGGTCGCCGACCGGGTGGCTCTGGTGCACCGAGGGCGTCTGCTGGCACTGGGCTCTCCCAAGCAGCTCCTGCACCAGCACGGCTCGAGCGACCTCGAGGAGTTCTTCTTACGCCTCACCGAAGACGCCAGCGAATCCGCAAATGTATTGGCTTAGTTAAGGGTGCGGTTGGCGTCCGGCAGGCGCAGGGCAAAGGCTGGGATCTCGACGCGAAACAGCTCGCCCAGCATGTTCTGAAAGGTATAAAAACCCCACATTAGGCCTGGAGGTTGGGCTATGGGGCAGAAGCTGGTGTATTTGTAAAGCTGCCCCGGCTCGAGGATGGGCTTTTCACCTACCACCCCTTCACCCTCTACGTGCGCCAGCCCTCCCTGGGCGTCCTGAATGAACCATTCCCGGCGCAAGAGCTGCACGGTTTCGTGGCCCCGGTTTTCCAGGGTGATGAAATAGACAAACACCTGCTGCCCAGGCCTCGAGTGTGCCTGGGCATAGACCACCTCCACCTCTACATGGATGTCGTTCCGGATAGGCAGGCTCGCCGACACTTTATGAGCATAACCCTTCTCCTGTAAATCCGGATGTTGGGGGCGGTACTCCCACTGGAGCGGGAAGAGACTTCAAGAGCAGCACCTCCAGCCCTACATTGGGATTAACGCACTAAACCGTCCGAACTAAAGGGGGTCGTCCTGAAAAACGACCGTTTTCAGGTACAGCGATTCCGGCACATGCAGGCTCCAGGGGTGGTCGGGCGGGTTGTAGTGGACGGCGTGCACCCGCAGGCGGCGGCCTTCATCGGCAGCAGCCCGGCGGGTCACCTCGAGCAGCGCGTCCACCCCCAGGTAGTAGGCGCAGCTCGAGAGCCACAGCCAGCCTTCCCGATCCAACAGCCGAAGGGCCGGCCGCAACAAATCCACCAGCAGTCGCTTGACCCTGGGCAGTTCATCGGGCTTCTTAACCAGGGTGGGGGGGTCGAGCAAGACGTGCTGAAAGGGCGGGGTTCTGCCTCGAGCCAGATCCTCCAGCACAGCCACCGCATCACCCTGGCGGATATCCACCCGCAAGCCCTGCATCGAGGCGGCCCGATCCAGCACAGCCAAAGCGTCGAGGTCTTTATCCACCGCCAGTGCATAGGCCCCTTTTCGGGCTGCACGCAGCGCAAAAGCTCCCACATAGCTGTAAACGTCCAGCACCCGCTCACCGGGCCCCACCATCTGCTCGAGCCGCCGGCGGTTCTCCCGCTGGTCGAGGTAGTAACCGGTTTTCTGGGCCAGGGCCAGGGGAATCTGGAAGATCAGGCCATCTTCCTGAACTTCCAGCACCGGCAGCACTTCGCCGTACAGCACACCCACCTGCTCCGGGAGTCCTTCCTGGCGGCGGCTGTCCACGTCGGAGCGTTCGTAAATGCTGGCTGGCTGCAAGGCTTCGATCAGGGCCGGTAGCCAGTGCACCCGCAAAGCCTCCATGGCTCGGTTGCGCACCTGCACCACCAACAAACCACCAAAGCGGTCTACTACTAACCCCGGCAGTCCATCGGCTTCGGCGTGTACCAGGCGATAAAAATCCCCCATCTGGGCCCGCTTCTGCTGTGCACGCGCAAAGCGCTGCAGGAAAAACTTTTTGTCCAGGGGTCCGTCCTCGAAACGGTAGACCCGCACCGCCACCCGGCTTTGGGGGTCGTAATACCCCACCCCCAAAAAACCCTCTTCTTCGGAATAAACCTGCACAACCCCGGCCTGTTCTGGCACCGAAGCCAGTTCGTCGGCAAACAGGCCCGGATAAAAGTTGCGCACTTTTTTGCCTTTGCCCGCTTTAACAATTACCCGGTTCACCTGCGCCCTCAAATCGCTTCTTACTTTTTCGACAAACTCAGGAGCCTGCCCGGCAAATCAAGGCCAGCAGGCGTAGTAGCCTTGAAAAAATGGTGGGCCGTGCAGGACTTGAACCCGCGACCTGGCGATTATGAGTCGCTTGCTCTGACCAACTGAGCTAACGGCCCCCAAGCAGGGTCTAGTCTAGCGGGTTTAGTCAATTTGCTCAACGCGGAGGGGGCGGATGCCTGTCCTGGCCGGTTATCTGGTCTTCCAGCTCACCAATGTATGCAGCCAGGGTGTTACCGGCCCTTTCGATATCCTCGCGTAGCTCGTGCTCGACCCGATCTATCCGCTCTACGATGGCTTGTAGCTTGGCCTCGAGCCCCGTCGGGCTTTGAGCCTTGATGCCTGCCAGTTCGCCCTCGAGCCACTTTTTCAGCTCCGAGAAGCGGCTGGCCTCGGCCTCATCGGCCAGCTTGCGAGCGGCCAGCAGCTCGCGGGCATACCGCTTGACCTCGAGCAAGGCGGCGGTCTCGAGGCCCACCGTGTACATGAAGTAGACGGCCACCAGTACCGCCATGATGGTAAGCATCACGATGCCAAATGGCGCGGTAACCTGGGTGAAGATAAGCGAGAGTGTTTTCTCCTCACTGAAGACGGCCCAGTTGCGCCAAGCAAAAACCGCCATCAAGACGATTAAGACCAACAGAAAGACATTTCGCCCTCGCATTTTTAGCCTCACATGATTATATCCCTAGCGCAGGCCTCACAAAGACAATTTTCAATAAATACCTTGGTGAAACCTGGCAAGCCCCCCTTACGCTCGGCAAAGATAGCGTCTTTTTTCGGGTGGTATTGCGCTCCGCGTGCGCAGATCGCTTCAGTCGGCGTATCCAATCCTCCAGCGTGAGCCTATTCATGCTCGGCCCCTAGGCAGGGTGGGGTTCAGGGGTTTTGTGGAGGCCCGCCGCAGTCTATCCATAATGGCCCTTCCCAGCCCCACTTCCGGTATCGGCTCGGCGTAGATCGCCTCCAGTCCCAATCGATCGAGCTGGTGCAGGGCTTCAAATAGATGGGCGGCGGCTTCCAGCAAATTGCCGGTAGGGGACAAAACCTTTACCACCTTAAACCCTTTGGGCACCTCCCGGAAAGCCAGGTAGCCCGCCCGCTTGCGCTGGGGCGGCGGGATATCCTCTGGGGCAGCAATACGGATGGGCGTTTGGGGCGCATAGTGCTGGGGCAACTGCCCCGGTACCAGGGGCTTTTCGCGCTCCTCAACCTGCAGCGCCACCTCCCCCACCACCTGCTCGAGCGCCTCCAAAGCCACCGCGCCGTAACGGAGCACAACCGGCTTTTCGGCCAACAAGACAATGGTGGACTCTACTCCAAACTCGGTTCTTCCCCCATCCAGGATCAGATCTACCCGCTCCCCCAGCATCCGCTCGACGTGCTCGGCCCGGGTGGGGCTCAGGTAGCCGAAGGGATTGGCGCTGGGCGCGGCCACCGGCACCCCTGCCTGTCGGATGAGCGCCTGGGCCACCGGGTGAGCCGGCATACGCACAGCTACCGTGGGTAGACCCGCGGTAACGATCTCTGGGACTAACTCCGACTTGGGCAGCACCAGGGTCAGGGGGCCCGGCCAGAAACGCGCGATAAGCTGTTCGGCCAGGGCAGGCACCTCCCGCACCACGCGCTGCAACATCTCGCGATCCGAGACGTGCACGATCAGTGGGTCAAAGCTGGGGCGCTCTTTCGCCTCAAAAATTTTGGCCACAGCCATGGCATCCAGGGCATTGGCCCCCAGGCCATAGACGGTCTCGGTGGGAAAGGCCACCAGCCCCCCATTGCGGATAATCTGGGCGGCGCGCTCGAGGTTTTCGGGGGTGGGCGGTACAACCATAGCAACCTGCACATCATAGCAGAGTCCCTTGTCGCCAAAACAAAAGGGTAGACTTAGTACCATGAGTTGGCTGCAACGCCTCAAAGAGGGTCTGAGCAAAACCCGCGACAACCTGGTCAAAGCCATCCCCTGGAGCGAAAACCCTGAGGCGGTCTTGGAGGAACTCGAGTTCGCCCTGATTGCCGCTGATGTGGGCGTGGAGGCCACCCAGGAAGTTCTGGAGGAGGTACGCCAGTCGGGCAAAAAAGACCTGCGCGAGGCGCTAAAACAGGCCCTCACGGTGCAGCTCGAGCCCGACCGCTTCCGGGCCAAAATCCGCAAGGCGGGCTTCAACCCCAACGCCAAAAAGTCCACCGTGGAGCCCGCCGGCAAGGTGATTCTGATGGTGGGGGTTAATGGGGTGGGCAAGACCACCACCATCGCCAAACTGGGGCAGTACTACCAGAGCAAGGGCAAAAGCGTGATGTTCTGTGCCGGCGATACCTTCCGCGCTGCGGGCGGGGCCCAGCTCGGGCTGTGGGGGGAGCGGCTGGGCATCCCGGTGATTCAGGGCCCCGAAGGCTCCGACCCCGCCGCGCTGGCCTTCGACGCGGCCTCGGCCCGCAAGGCCCGGGGCCTGGATCTGCTACTGGTGGACACCGCCGGGCGGCTGCACACCAAGCACAACCTGATGGAGGAGCTGGCCAAGGTCAAGCGCTCCATCGCCAAGGCCGACCCCGGCGAGCCCGGCGAGGTCTGGCTGGTGCTGGACGCCGTCACGGGGCAGAACGGCCTCGAGCAGGCCAAAAAATTCCACCAGACCGTGGGCCTGACCGGGGTGATCGTGACCAAGCTGGACGGCACCGCCAAGGGGGGGGTGCTGGTGCCCATCGTGCGCGAGCTGGGCGTGCCCATCAAGTTTATCGGGGTGGGCGAGAAAGCCGATGACCTGCAACCCTTCGATGCAGGCGAGTTTGTGGAGGCCCTGCTGGGCGCATGACCCCCCACGACCTGTACCCCCTGTACCGCCCGCTGGCCTCGGCAGCCCACTCCGGGGAGGTTGCGGGTATCCCCTATCTGCTCCAGCCCAGCTTTCCCCTGCTGCTCGCCAACACCGCCTTTGGCTACCTCGAGGCCGCTCGAGAGGAGCTCGAGGCCCGCTTCCGGGCTGTTGGGGCGCCCCCGGCCTTTACCGTGCTCGAGGGCTCCGAAACCTCGAGGCTGCCGGATCTGGGCTACCGGGCCACGGCCGCGTTCGAGCTCTGCCAGCCCGAGCCCAGCCCCCGCGCCTACTGGACCGAGCAGGTGCCCTGGTCGGAGGCCTGGTCCATCGCCCGCCTGCTCACCGAGGCCTACCAGGCCCCTCAGTGGCGCTTTCCCTTCGCTGAGCGGGTGGGCCGGCTGCTGCAAGACCCCCACAGCCAGGCTTTTGTGGCCTACCTGTACGGCGACGCCGCGGGCGCCATCCTCACTCATCGGGGCACCGGCCTCCTGGCAGGGGTGGTTCCCCCACGGCTGGGGAACGGGGTGGGCGCGGCCCTGCTAGGACGCATCCACCCCCGGCCCTTCGTGCGGCTGGCCGGAAGCGAGGCCGAGCTGCCTGGCCGCGTCCTAAGCCGCTTCATACGCTACGCCTTAGAATGAGCCCGATGCAGACCCAATCCACCCCGCTCGACAGAAACGCACTCTTGCTGGCCTTCGCCTGGCTGGTGGCGCTGGTCGCCACCCTGGGCAGCCTCTACTACTCGGAGGTGCGCAACTTTATCCCCTGTACCCTGTGCTGGTACCAGCGCATCGCCATGTACCCGCTGGTATTAATCCTGGGCCTCGCCACCTGGCGCAACGACGTTCATATCCGCCCCTATGCCCTCACCCTGTCGCTGGTGGGCCTGTTCTGGAGCAGCTACCACCTTCTGGAGCTATGGGTGCCCGGCCTGGCCCCCAACGTCTGCAAAGGCCCCATCCCCTGCAACGTGGAGTACATCCCCAGCTTCCCCATTCCGCTACAGGCCGGTATCGCTTTCTTGCTCATCTCGCTGGCGCTGTTTTTGCTGCGCCCCACCCAGCGTTCGTAGCGGCTAGGCTCTTTTGCGCACCCAGTAGGGCACCCAGAGGGTACAGAACAGGGCCACGCCCAAAGGCAGGGCGATGGTGAGCGCCAGGGTGGGGTCAAAGAGCGCAAAAAGCGCGCCAATGCCCATCAGGATGAGGGCAGCAAAGGCAAAGGCCCGGTGTCCGGAGAGCTCGAGGCGCCCCATCAGCGATCCCTTTTTCTCGGTCGTGTTCTGGCGCAGGGCTCTGGTCAGGCCCAGCATGGCGTACCAGGCCAAAGCCAGCATGACCGAGATCACCAGCAGCGCATCGCGCCAGGAGCCCACGCTCTGCACCAGCAGCACGTAGAGCAGTTGGGTGGCCAGCGTGAGGCCCAGGTGGATGCGGCTTTGCAGGCGGTTCTGGGCCGGGCTCAGGCTCACCTCCGCCGAGACCCACAGGGCCATGGCCCAGGCCAGGAGCGCAAACACCAGGGCCAGCAAAAGATCAATAGCCATCGGTCACCACGTTGAGCAGGGGCTCACCCCGCAGGTAGCGCGCCACCTGCTCCCGCACCAGCCGGAAGCCCCGCTCGAACAGCTTGGGGGTGGAGCCGGCGATGTGGGGGGTGAGAAACACCTCCGGCAGCGACCACAGCGGGTGCCCCTCGGGCAGGGGCTCGGGGGTGGTCACATCGGTGACCAGGCGCACTTGCCGGGCCCGGATGGCCTCTACCAGGGCCTCCTGGTCTACGGTTTTGCCGCGCCCCGCGTTCACAAACAGCGCCCCCGGCTTCATCTGGGCAAACTGGGCCGCCCCCACAATCTTATCGGTCTGCGGCGTGTAGGGCAGCAGGTTCACGATCACATCGGCCTTTGGAAGCAGCTCGGGCAGGTCGGCCCAGGTGTGCACCCCCGCGCGGGCCGTGCGGGCCACGCGCAGGAACGAGACCCCGAAGGGAACTAGGCGCTCTTCGGTGGCTCTGGCGATGGAGCCATAGCCCAGGAACAGCACCGTGGAACCCTCGAGGTCGTCCACCCAGCGGTAGGCCCAGCGCTGCTCGTGCTGGGCGTCGCGGAACTCGGGAAAGCGCTTGATGGCACTTAGAATGGCCCCCACAATCCACTCCGAAACTGGGATATCGTGCACGCCAGCAGCATCGCACAACACCAGACCGGGGGGCAGGTGGGGCAGAATCCAGTCCACCCCGGCGGTGAGGGTCTGCACCACCTTGAGCTTTTTCAGGTTGGGAAGCTCGGCAAAAAAACGCCGGGCCCCGCCATAGGGGGCCACCGCGAACTCGGCCGCAAGGGCCTTCTCCGACAGAGGCCCCTCCTTGGGCAAAAAAGCGATCTCTACTCCTTCCGGGAAGCCCTGCAACAACCGGGAGTCCACCGCTTCGGGAACCAGTACGATCATCAAGGGTTACTATATCGCGCCGAGGGCCTCCCCAAAGCCTGTACAATCAGCCTAGCCGTGAGCAATGCGACCGATATTCAAACCCGCAAGCGGAAGCACTTGGAGGTCTGCCTCCAGGAGCCCGTGGAGTACGCCCGGCTCACCACCGGGTTTGAACGCTACCGCCTGCGCTACCGGGCGCTACCCGAGCTGGCATTGGAGGAAGTAGACCTCACCACCCGGTTTCTGGGCAAAACCCTGCAAGCCCCCTTCCTGATCGGGGCCATGACCGGCGGCGAGGCCCACGGGGGGCGCATCAACCGTACCCTGGCCCAGGCCGCCGAACAACTGGGGGTGGGCATGATGCTGGGCAGCCAGCGGGTGATGCTCGAGCGCCCCCAGGCCCGCAGCAGCTTCCAGGTGCGCGAGGTAGCCCCCAGCACCCTGCTGGTGGGCAACCTGGGGCTGGTACAGCTCAACAAGGGGTACGGCCCGGCGCAGCTTCAGCAGGCGGTCGAGCTGGTACAGGCCGACGCCCTCGCCCTGCACATCAACCCCCTGCAAGAAGCCCTGCAGGCAGGGGGTGATACCGACTTCAGGGGCCTCTTGCATAAGCTGCGGGGCCTGCTGCCCCAACTGCCCTTCCCGGTGGTGCTCAAGGAGGTGGGCCACGGCATCGGGCGGGAAATTGCCCAGCAACTGGCCCCCCTGCCTTTTGCCGCGCTGGATGTGGCCGGTGCGGGCGGTACGAGCTGGGCCCGGGTGGAGGAGCTGGTGCACCACGGGCGCATCCTGCACCCCGAGCTGGTGGAGGTGGGCATCCCCACCGCCCAGGCCCTGGTAGAGTGCCGGAGCGTGCTGCCCCACCAACCCCTCATCGCCTCGGGGGGCATCCGCAGCGGCACCGAGGCCGCCAAAGCCCTGGCCCTGGGTGCGCAGGTGGTGGCAGTGGCCCGCCCGCTACTGGAGCCAGCCCTCGAGGGCACTGAGGCGGTGGTGGCGTGGATCAAAAACTTCCTGCACGAACTGCGGGTCGCCCTGTTCGCCATCGGGGCCCGCACCCCTGCCGAAGCCCTGGGCCGCATCGAACCCGTGCAATAAAAAAGCCCCCGGTGGCCGGGGACTTGGTAGATTTTGGTTGCGGGGATAGGATTTGAACCTATGACCTTCGGGTTATGAGCCCGACGAGCTACCAGACTGCTCCACCCCGCGTCGGCGGCTGCATGTGACAGCTTTTACATATTAGCCGGGCGGGCCGGTTTGGTCAAGATGCCGGGTGGGCGGGCGATTGAACTGAAGCTTGATACGCATTTCGGCAGTATCGTTCACTTTTGAAAGCCTACACGATACTGCCGAAATGCACTCCTACTCCCTTCGGTCGGCACGAATCCTTTACTAAAGGTAAGGATTCGAGCAGAACCGATATGACAAGTGCATTTGCCGCTTGTGCCCTTTCTTCACGTGCTACAATGGGCCGCAAGATGAAGTTTAACATGAAGGAGACGCTATGAAACAACTTTTGTACGCGGCGCTTCTATTTGTTTCGCTGGGCTGGGCGCAGCAAAGCCAGCCTGCACCCGCGGTAGCGCAGACCCTGCAACAGGCCCAGGCCGCCCTCGAGGCCGGGCGCCTCAACGAGGCCGTGCAGGGCTTTGAAGCCGTAATTGCCCGCGATTTCTCCAACTACAGCGCGCATTTTGGGCTGGGACTGGCCTTATACCGCCTGGGTGACCTGCGGGGGGCTGCCTTCGAGTTTACCCAGCTCACCGTTCTCGACCCCAACCGCTTCGAGGGCTGGTTCAACCTGGGGGTGGTGCGCGACCGCCAGGGCCAGGCCGGCGAGGCCGCCCAGGTGTTCGCCAAAGCAATTGAGGTGGGCGAGAAGGCCGGTCTGGGTGCCAATGACCTTAAACCGGCCTATCTGGGTCAGGTTAAGGCCCTGCGCACCCAGGGGCAGCACGAGGCCGCCGCCGCTGCCGCCCGCAAAGGCCTGGAAAAAGTGCCCGGCGACGCCGAGCTCACCTCGTTGCTGGCCGATAGCCTGGTCAAGGCCAACAAGCCGCTCGAGGCCCTGCCGGTGCTGTATCAGATTCTGGCCAACGACCCCGCCAACGTTCAGGCCGTCTCGCAAATTGCCGATATCTACATTGCCCAGGGGCTGCCCCTGCGAGCCCTGCGCGAGATTGACCGGGGGCTGGAGGCCGCCAAAGACAACGCTGCGCGGGCGCAGTTGCTGCTCAAAAAATCCAGCCTCCAGCAGGGCCGCGAACAGCAAGCCTCCCTTCAGGAGGCCATCCGCCTCGACCCCAAGCTGTGGGCGGCCCACTACAACCTGGGCGTAGCCCGCCTGCGCGATGGCAACGCCAGGGGCGCTTTGGAGGCCTTTCAGAACGCCTACGCTCAGAACCCCGACGAGCCCAAGGTGCTGCTGGGTCTGGCCACCGCCCACGACCGCTTAGGCCAGTCCGCCGAAGCAGGTCGCTTTGCCGCAATGGCCGCCAGGGCTAGCCAGGGCGCCGATAGGCTCGAGGCCCTGTTTCTCCAGGGCAAGTCTTCGTATGCCCTCCGTCGCTACAACGAGGCCGTCGAGACGCTCTCGCAGGTAGTCCAGCAAAAACCCGACAACGCCGAAGCCTGGTTCCTCCTGGGGGTCTCGCAGTTCAACCTGAAGGACTATGCCGCCGCCGCCGAATCGCTGGAGAAGGCCCAGGCCCTGGCCCCCAGCGCCTCTACGGCTGCCAACCTGGGCGCAGCCCTCTACTCTGCTGGCAAATACTCCGATGCCGAGCGGGTACTTTCGCAGGCTGTAGCCCTGGATGGTCGCAATGCGGTGGCCTGGTACAACCTGGGCCTCACCCTGCGCTCCCTGGGCCGGGTGGCCGAGGCCCGGCGGGCCTGGCAACGCTCCGCCGATCTGGGCTATGCCCCAGCTCGAGACTTATTGCGGTAGATTGGTGGCATGGGTTGGATTCGAGCAAACTGGCTGGATGCGCTAATTTTTCTTTTGGTTGCAGCCATTATGGCAGGCGTGGTGTTTTTTCTGCTGGGAATTAATCCCTTTAGTGGACCGCAAGGGAACCCCACGCCTCCACAGACCGTTGCCCCTCTGGCGCCGCAACAGACTCAACCGCCCGCTCCACAGCCGAACCCCCCAACCCCGTCTCAGCCCAAACCCCAAACAGAGCCCGAGACCGTGGTTACGCTACTACCCATTCCGCAAGCGCCCACCGCTCCAGTGGCACCCAGCAAACCCGTTCCGGCTCCCCCCAAAGTAGCGGAGAAGAAAACCCCTAGCCCGCAGCCAGAAGCAACGGCTACACCCAAAGCCGAGCGACCCAGCTTAGCTGCCGACCCCGAGGGAGGTTGGCGGGTAATGGTGGGCTCGTTTAGCAACCGCGAAAACGCCGAGCGCCTGGCCGCAACGTTACGGGGGCAAGGGTATCCGGTGGGCCTCGAGGCTGCTGGTAACCTTACCCGGGTCTGGGTAGGCCCCTACAACAGCCAGGATCGGGCCCGTGCCATTGCCAGCACCCTCAGTCAGTATCAGCCCCAAGTAGGTCGGGTTCCGGCTGCCGCACCCACCCCCGAAGTCTCTCCCAGAGCTAGTCGTTACCTTCAAGTTGGAGCTTTCCGCAATGCTCAAAGCGCCCAGGCAGCTATAGAAGCCGTGCAGCAGGCTGGCTATCCGGTGGTGCTGGTGGAGGAAGGTGGCCTGGTTAAGGTACGGGTCGGCCCCTTCGAGGATACCGCCGCGGCGGCAGCCGATTTGCGGGCTCGGGGCCTCGAGGTTCTGGAGGTTCGCTAAATGCACCAAATAGGAGTAGTGTTTTATGGCTAAAGTACCCAGCGCGGCCATCTCTCGCCTGGTCACTTACCTGCGGATTTTGGAGGATCTCGAGGCTCGTGGGATCAATCGCACCTCCTCCGAACAACTGGCTGAGGAAGCTCAGGTTACCGCCTTTCAGGTACGCAAAGACCTTTCGTACTTCGGAAGTTACGGCACGCGGGGGGTGGGCTACACGGTGCAGGTTTTGCGCCGGGAACTCCGGCAAATTCTGGGCCTGAATCGCCGTTGGGGGCTCTGCATTGTGGGCATGGGCCGTTTGGGGCAGGCCATCGCCGACTACCCTGGCTTTAGCGAGATTTTCGAGCTGAAGGGCTTGTTTGACCGCGACCCCTCCAAAGTTACCACCACCTTCCGGGGCTTGCAGGTCGAAAGCATGGATAACCTGCCACGGGCCGTCGCTGAAAGGCGCATAGATTTCGGCCTTTTGGCAGTTCCTGCAGATTCGGCCCAAGCCGTGGCCGATCGTCTGGTAGAGTCAGGTATCAAAGGTATCCTGAACTTTGCTCCAGCAGTTCTGGAAGTGCCTAAAGAGGTGGCGGTGGAGAACGTAGATTTTCTGGCCGGACTGAGTCGGCTTTCGTTCTTCGTCTTAAACCCCAAATGGAGAGAGGAGATGATCGGATGAAAAAGTTTATCGCACTGGTGATAGCGGCTTTTGCACTGGCTGGCTGCAGTAATTTTGTAACCGACTTTGGGATTCCCACGGTGCGCTTCCACCCGGTATCGTTTGGGCCCGCTACAGGTGGCTACCAGGTTTCATTTGAGGTACAGCCCGTGCCCGGCAGTCCATCCGCCTATGTTACCCGTATCTACGTCAACGGCACGCCCGCCCAGCTAACTGGGTTTGGTGTAGCCGAGTGCCTGCCTCCAACCACCGCCGATGCCTGCCCTAAACTAGCCCAAACGCTTACCTTTTCCGCCAACCCAGGCACCCTGGAAATTACCGGCTACCAGGCCCAGAGCCTGAACGGCACCGTGCGCGATATTACGCTACCTGCTCCAGTACTCATTAATCCGTAAACAACTTAAACTTGGGTAGGCCGGTTTTTTTTCTGCTGTATTTCCAAGCTATAATCGCTTAGATGAGCATCAAGGACTTTACCCCCGACCTATCCATCTTGCTAGAAGCTTTTGAGCTGCGCCTGCGCGAGGTGGTGCGCTCGGAGGTGGAGTTCGTCCAGCTCATCGAAGAAGACCTGGTCACCGCGGGGGGCAAGCGGGTGCGCCCCCGGTTGGTTTTTTTAGCCAGCAATGCCCTGGGGGGCGTGCCAAACGCCATGGAGTTGGCCCTGGCAGTGGAGCTTCTGCACTCGGCCTCGCTCCTGCACGACGACCTCGTAGACGACGCCGAGACCCGGCGCGGCAAGGAGGCCGCCTTTCGCAAGTACGGTAACGCAGTCTCGGTGCTCTCGGGCGACTACCTGCTCTCGAGGCTGATGGCTTTGTTGGCCCAGACCGGGCATATGGAGCTGGTGGCTATGTTCGCCGAGACCGCCCGGCAGCTCTCCGAGGCCGAGGTGTTGCAGTTTCAGGTGGCCGCCCTGCACGACTATTCGCTGGAGAACTACGAGCGGATTATTGACGGCAAAACCGCCTCGGTGATGCGGGTGGCCTGCGAGGGGGCTGCGGTGCTGGGGGATGCGCCCCCGGCACAGCGCGAGGCCCTGGCCCGTTTTGGCTCGTTCTACGGTCAGGCCTTTCAAATGCGCGACGACTACCTGGACTTGATGGGCACAGCCGAGGTGCTGGGCAAGCCCGCCGGCGGAGACGTGCGCGAGGGCAAGGTAACCCTCATCACCCTGCGGCTTCTGGAGGCCTTCCCCAAAGAGGTCGAGGCCATCTTCAAGCGCCGAGCCGCTGAACCAGGGGATATCGCCCGTTTGCAGGAGCTGGCGGTGCTTTCGGGAGCCGACCTCGAGGTCACCGAGGCCATCGCTGCCCGGGTGGAGCAGGCCATTGCAGCCCTCCATGGGCTGCCGCATTCGATCTACCGCGACGAACTAGAAAGCCTGGCGAAGCGTGAGCTGGTGCGGGTGAATTAGGTGGGCCACAACCTCAAACACCCTCCCAGTCTTCTTTGGTAATTTCCATCGGCACAAATTCGGCCTTGGGCGCCAGGCCGAAATTAAAGCGTGGTGTTGGAGCAGGAGGGGTCGCTATATGGCGGAAACCCGCTTTTTCAAAGGCACGCTGGGCCCGAAGGTTGTGTTTGTAGGTGCGCAGCTTGACCTTTTGCAGCCGAAGGGTGAGGAAAGCATACTCCAGCACTGCCTTGACCGCATCGGTGCCATAGCCCTGGCCCCAGCGGTTCTTGGCTCCTATCAGGATGCCAAGCGTGGCCTCGCTGTGGTTCATCTCGTAGAGCTCCACGGTGCCCAGCCACTCGCCGTTCTCGTCCAGGATGCCAAACCCTACCCGATCACCCCGGCTGACCTCACCCATCACCACCCGCTTAAAAAGCCATAACGGCATTCTGAGTGGACGGCTCCCGTTCCACTCGGCAATTTCCGGGTCACGGAAGCATTCATAAAACCGCCGCCACTCGGTTTCAGTGAGGGCTTCGGTAAAGGGTTTGAGGGTTACCTTTCCATGACGAGGCCAGGTGTTGCTGAGCGTCACATATTTAGCATACGCCAAGGGGATAGGGCCTTGGGTTATTCAGCCTACGCAACACCTGACCGGGGTTTGACCTTACGGATACAGACCCAACAGCGAGCGGGCCTCGAGCACCCGTGTGGCGGCTACAATGTAGGCCGCAGTGCGCAGGGTGACTTTTTTGTCCTGCGCTACCTGCCAGACGGCCTCGAAGGACTGGCGCATGAGGCGCTCGAGCCGGGCGTTGATCTCGTCTTCCGTCCAGAAAAAGCTGTTGAAATCCTGTACCCACTCGAAGTAGCTCACCGTTACGCCGCCGGCGTTGGCGATGACATCGGGTATCACCAGAATCCCGCGCTCGGCCAGGATATCGTCGGCGGCGGGGGTGGTGGGGCCGTTGGCGCCCTCGGCCACAATTTTGCACTGCACCTTCCAGGCGTTGGCCTCGGTGATTTGTTTTTCCAGGGCAGCCGGAACCAGGAACTCGCAGGGGGTGGTGAGTACCTCGGGGGCTGGAATGGGCTCGGCTTTGGGGTAGCCCTTCACACCGCCCATCTGCCGGACGTAGGCGGTGAGGTCGTAGGGGTCGATGCCGCCGTCGTTGCGGATGCCGCCGGTGACGTCCGAGACCGCCACAATTCTGGCCCCGTGGTCGTGGAAGATGCGGGCGGCGGCGTTGCCCACGTTGCCGAAGCCCTGCACCGCCACCCGGCTACCCGCCACGGGCAGCCCGATTTTTTCTGCAGCGGCAGCAGCGGTCACAAACACCCCGCGCCCGGTGGCATCCTGCCGCCCCAGTGAGCCACCCACCGCAATAGGTTTGCCCGTTACCACCCCCGGCGCGGTGCGGCCCACGTTCATGGAGTAGGTGTCCATCATCCAGGCCATCTCGCGGGCCCCGGTGCCCATATCGGGGGCGGGGATGTCCTTGTCGGGGCCGATGATGATGCCAATCTCGGAGGTGTAGCGCCGGGTCAGGCGCTCAATCTCGCCAGGGCTGAGCTTGCGGGGGTCTACCCGGATGCCGCCCTTACCGCCCCCGTAGGGCAGCCCCACTGCGGCGTTCTTGATGGTCATCCAGGCTGCCAGGGCCATCACCTCGGAAAGGGTGACGTCCTGGTGATAGCGAATACCGCCTTTGGCCGGGCCGCGGAAGGTGTTGTGGTGAACCCGGTAGCCTTCGAAGTGGGCCACCGAGCCGTCGTCCATCTGGACGGGCACGTCCACGATTAGGACGCGCTTGGGTCGCTTGAGATCCTCCACCCAGAAAGCCAGTTTGCCCAGGTAGGGGGTGACGCGATCCACCTGGGCCAGGTAGATTTCCCAGGGGCCGATATTGTCGCTGCAAAGATAGGAAAGGGGTTCAGATTTCATGCATTCCTCCGGAAAGCGGATCGCCGATTGACCAAGAACCTTTATGGATACACCCCCCGCAGGCGGGTGGCCTCGTTGATGCGCTCGAGGGCCAGGGCATACGCGCCGGCCCGCAGGTCGCCCTGGAGGGGCTTTGCCCGCTCGAGCACCGCCTGCAAGCTCTGGTGGATAAACTCCCGCAGCTTTTGCTGCACTTCTGCCTCTTCGAAGAAAAGCATCGAGAGATCCTGTACCCACTCGAGGTACGAGAGCACCAGGCCTCCGCCGTTGGCCAGGATGTCGGGCACCACCTGAACACCTTGCAGCTTGAGCAGGTACTCGGCCTCGGGGGTGATGGCCCCGTTGGCCCCCTCGATCACCACCTCGGCGGCAATTTGCCGGGCATTGTGCTCGTGAATCACGCCCTCGATGGCCGCGGGAACCAGGTAGTTGACCTTGAGCGTGAGCAACTCGTGGTTGGTGATGAATTTGGCCTCGGGGAAGCCCTCGAGGTGGCCGTGCAGGGCATAGTGCTGCTCGAGGGCCGCCACATCCAGCCCCTCAGGGTTGTACACCCCGCCCCGGCTGGTGGAGACCGCCACCACCTTCAGCCCTTCCCTGACGGCGTACCGGGCCACGGCGCTGCCCACCTGTCCAAAACCCTGGATGGCTATGCTGGCGCCGTCCAGCGGCCAGCCCTTGGCCCGGGCCAGGTCGGCCAGGGTGTACACCAGCCCCTGCCCACCGCCCTCGTCCCGCACGGCCACCCCCCCCAGCGGGGTGGGCTTGCCGGTCACGGCGCTGAGGGTGGTCTGGCCGCGGGTCATGGTGAAGGTGTCCTGGAACCAGGCCATCACGGTGGCGTTGGTGCCCACATCGGGGGCCAGGACGTCTTCGTCCGGGCCGATGAGCTCGATGAGCTCGGTCACATAACGGCGCGAAAGGCGCTCGAGCTCCCGCCTGGAGAGCTTGGCGGGTTCTACCACCACGCCCCCAGCCGAGCCGCCAAACGGCAGGCCAAACACCGCCGATTTAAGGGTCATCCAGGCGGCCATGCCGCAGGTCTGGCCCAGCCCCACCTCGGGGTGGTAGCGCACCCCTCCGAGGGCCGGGCCGCGGGCGATGTTGTGAATGACCCGGTAGGCCGTAAAGTTGCGCACCCCTCCGTCGTCCATGACCACCGGTAGCGAGACGCCCACCATCCGCTTGGGGTGGGTCAGGTACTGGATGGTGGCGGGGTGAATCTTGGCTACCTGGATGGTGGTCTCGAGGCGGCGTAAAAAACTATCCCACAGGCTCGAGTCTCCAGGGGGGCGGTAGGCGTTTCTGAGTGGCATTACGAAACCTCCGTTTTGTGGGGCCAGTGTTGCACAGGTGGTCTGGACGTTTGCCCCTATCGCGGTTCTCTAGCTTTCAGACATCGCAAGTTTTTCGAAAACCGCTGTTTTTTCAACGCCTAAGAGTATACCCGTTCCGAGGAGTTCATCGTACGGCCGGGCCTGGGGGGGCCGAATCTGGTATAAGGTTGGTGCTATGAGTGAAGCCCGCACCCTTGAACTGGTTTTCCCCGAACACGCCAACCCTGGTGGCAACGCCTTTGGTGGATTTGTCCTGGGCCTGATGGATAAGGTGGGCTCCTATGCAGCCATTCGCCATGCACGCAAGCGCTGCGTGACGGTGCGGGTGGGTGAGGTGGTGTTCGAGGTGCCCATCAAGGTAGGCGACCTGCTGGAAGTGGTGGCCAAAGTCGTGCGGGTCGGTCGCACCTCGCTAACGGTTGAGGTGGAGGTGTACCGCGAGAACCTGCGCGAGCCCAAGGTGCTGGCCACTAAAGGCAACCTGACCTATGTGGCCGTTGACGAGCAGGGCAGACCAACCCCCGTGGATACGGCATCAGGGTAGGAGGGACTCGAGTTCCTCGAGGCTCCCCACCATCCAGTCGGGCTCGGGGGCATGGGTCTCGGGCGCCGCACCCGTGCGGTTGCACCAGGCTACCCTGAAACCAGACGCCTTGGCCCCGGCCACATCCCAGCCGTTGGACGAAACAAAAACAATCTCTGCGGGGCTTGCGAAAAAGGCCCGGACAGCCAGGTCGTAGGCTTTTGGGTGGGGCTTGTAGGTTTTGACGCTCTCGACGCTAAGGATTTGGCTGAAATAGCCTTCCAGGCGGTTGTGGTGTAGCAGTTTACTCAGCATCTCCTCGGTTCCATTGGACAGAATGGCCAGCGGAAAGCGTCCGGAGAGGCGTCGCAGCACCGGAGGCACCTCGGGGTAGGGTTCCAGGGCCAGGTAGCTTTCCAGCAATTGCGCTTGATGATCGGCGCTCAGGGGCAAAACCAAGGCCTTGCAGGAATGGTGCAGGGCCATGCGGGTGACCGTCCAGAAATCTTGATACTGCCCCATCAAGGACAAAAGCCAGGTGTACTCGAGCTGCTTCCTGCGCCACAACTCAGCAAACGTCGCCCCCCGCCCCGGATAGATGGCCTCGCAGACCTTGCTCAAGCCCTGCACATCGAACAGGGTTGCATACGCATCGAAGACCACTGCTCTGGGCATGCTTAAGGGTAACAAAAAAGGTACTTGCATTAAGCGTTACTCCACTACCCCACTGCCCGCAACCACAGCGCACCCCGGGGGGCCAGGGTCAGGCTGGGCCTGGGCTGGGGGTCGCCCTGCAGGGGCTCGAGCGGCCCAAAGAGCGAAAGGGCCACCCCCAGCACCATCTGGGCGAAGTGCATCCCCAAACAGATGCGCTCCCCTCCGCCAAACGGCAGATACCCCCAGGCCGGAATGTGGCCCTCAAAGCGCGCCGGGTCAAACACCCGGGGGTTCTGCCACAGGTCGGGGTGGCGGTGGGTCAGGTAGGGGCTGTAAAGGGCCAGCGCACCTCGGGGGATGAGGACTCCCTCGAACTCGAGGGCCCGCGCCACCCTGCGGCTCCCAATAAAGCCCGGCGGGTACAGGCGCAGGGTCTCCTTGACGAGCAGGGGATGCCCCGCCGGGTGATGCCAGTCGGGGTAGCAGGCCGCGTGCCACAGGGCCCAGGCCAGGGTGTGGGCGGTGGTGTCGTAGCCGGCCGCCAGCCCGATCAGGACTTCTTCCAACGGCAGATGGGCGGCCAGCCCAAGGCCCCTGGCCTGCATCTCCCCTATCCGGCGGCGCACCCGGGCAAAAAGCAGGGGCCGCGGCCACAAGGGAGCGGGAAAGGACTGTTTGAGCGGTGTCAGGAACCGGGCCAGCTCGGCTTTGGGAAACTGCCCCTCAAAGTAGGCCACGTTCAGGCTGGTCTGGGCCACCTCCGAGGCCCAGCGGTTGGCCTCGAACACGCCCTGGGGACGGATTTCTTGCAAGGCCGTGCGGATACGGGCCTCGAGCCCCCCCAGGGCCCTGGCGTGGAAATGGGGGTTGAGTTCCTGGCGCCTGGCCCTGTGCGCGGGGGCATCGGTGGTGATGATGCCGCCGTTCAGGTAGGGCACCAGGCTGGAAAAGCTGCCTTTAGAGCGGAAGGTTTCCAGGTCGCCAAGCAGCCGCCGGTTCCACTCGGGGCTGTACCCCACCACCGCCGGACGGCCCAGCCCCAGGGCAAAGATGGGCCCCAGGGCCGCCCCTTCCTCGAGCAAGGCCAATGGCGCCCCTGCCCAGCGCGGCAGGTGGGCCAAAGGCCCCCAGGGATGCCCTTTGGGTTGAGGTAGCCCAGTCTTCCCGATTGAAGCGCGGCCCTTAAGGTTCAAGCCCGCCTCCTCCAAGCGTTCTATCCAGCAGCCAGCCCGCCCCGTTCCAGCCCGAAAGCATGGAGAGCGGCACACCCCCGCCAGGGTGAACCGTTCCGCCCACCTGCGCGAAATTGCGCAGGCCCGCCACCCCCCAGCCAGGCCGCAAGGCCCCCAGCAGCCCGTGCGGCGCCCGCCCGTACAGAGCCCCACGGTAGGCGGTCAGGCTGTAGTCCTGGGGGCTCATGGCCCGCCAGGCCGCAATGGGCAGGGGGTGTACCTGGGCGAGCTTGTCCAGCAGTAGCCGGGCGTAGTCCTGCGCTTCTGGGGGCTCTGCCCGGCCCATTGGGGGTGCGTTTAGCAGCAAGAAGGCGGCCTCGCCGTCGGTGTGCAGGTACAGGGTGGGATCCTGGGGCCAGCGCCCGGCAGCGATCGCCTGCCACTCGGCCCGGTAGTCCGACGAAAAATAGATGTGGTGGCCCAGGGGTACCGCCTCGGTCAGCTTCAAAAGCAGCGCAAAGCCCGAGACCCCCAGGGCATAGCCCGGCAGGGGCAGGCCCAGCCACTTCAGGGTGAAGTGCCGGTCGGCAGCCGAGATGTACAGGTCGGCGCGGTGCCAGCCCTGGTCGGTTTGCAGCGCGCCCACGCGGCCCGGCAAGCGTTGCATCTGCAGTACCCTGTGCCCAAAGGCGAACTGCACGCCCTGGGCCAGGGCCAGCCGGAAGAGGCTATCGGCCAGGGCGCGCATCCCCCCCGCCAGGTGAAACACGCCCAGCCCCAGCTCCACCCAGGCGATGTTGTGCAGCACCGCCGGGGCCCGGTAGGGGTTGGCCCCTAGGTAGGTAGCAAAGCGCAGGAAAAAGGGGGTCAGGTAGGGGCCGGACTGCACCAGGGTCGCCAGCGAGCGGGTGGGGTGGGCCTTCAGGCCGTCGCGCAGGGCGTAGCGCAGCAGTTGGGCCAAGTGCGGGGGAGTCCCTTCGATGAAGGTGCCCCGGGCCCCTTCGTACATCGCGCGCGCCACCTGCAACAAGCCTCGGTAATGACGGGCTTCCTGCAGCGAGAGCTGGGCCAGGGTGGCCTCCAGATCCAGTTCGGGCGCGAAGACCCGCCCGTCGGGCCAGGTGTAGCGGGTGAGGGGCGAGACCGGCCTGGGTTCGGGCAGCGTAGCCCCAAACGCTTCGAAGATGCGGCGGGGAACCTCGGGCAGGGTCAGGACGGTGGGGCCGGTGGGCACCCCTTCCCAGCCGATGGCCTTGCCACCCGGTTGGTCAAACTGCTCGAGGACCGTGACCTCGAGGCCCGCCTTCCTCAGCCGCAGCGCCGCCGCCAGCCCCGCAAAACCTGCCCCTATCACAATGGCCTTCATCGGCTATATTCTCGCCCTTTCCAGGTATATTTTCGCTGTGCAGAACGCCAATAAATGGGCGTGCTGAGCAAGGGCGCCAGCGGCACCAGCACCAACTCCCACCACGCCCGCCCGGTTTTGAGGCCCAGCAGCAGGCGCTCCAAAAGCCCCAGCCCCCCCACCCAAAGCCACAGCGGACTGAACAGGGCCAGCGGCCAGCACAGGGTATAGGCCAGCAGGTGTCCCATGTACGAGAGGGCCAGAACCACCCGGCTGCGCCCGTGAAACTCGATCAGGTTCTTGCCCAGGCCCTCCACAATCTCGGCAAAGCTCCGGTACATCCGCACCGCTACCAGGCCGCCCCCCAGGGCCAGGGCCAGGCGCTGCCCCGCGGCCTTGGTTTTTTGCGCCAGGCGCACGTCCTCCAGCACCTCCCCCCGCACCGCCGCATGCCCCCCCGAGGCCAGGTAGGCCAGCCGGGTAAAGGCCATTACCTGCCCATTGGCCGCCGACGCCGAGGGAAAGGGGGTTCGGAGCAGGGGGTAGGGCAGGTAGCACAGCAGCACATCGTCAATCAGGGGCAGGATCACCCGTTCGGCCAGGCTGCGGGTCATCTGGCGCGGATACACCGAGACCAGCCCGGCCCGCTCGCGCTCCATGCGGGCCAGCACCGCCCGCACCCCGCGCTTGCGCCAGTGCACATCGGCATCGGTGAAGATGAGCACCTCGCCCTGGGCCGCCTGGGCCAGCTGGTAGCAGGCCCAGGTCTTGCCCATCCAGCCCTCGGGTTTGGGCAGGCCCGCAAGCAAGCGCACGCGGGCGTCCTGGCGGCTAAATTCCTCGACCACCTGGGCGGTCGCATCGGTGGAGTGGTCGTCCAGCACCAGAATTTCCTGCACCCCCTGCAACAGCAGGCCCGGCAGGGTTTCCCGCAGGTTGTGGGCCTCGTTGCGGGCCGGCACCAAGAGCGAGACCGTGGGGCGCGGCCCGCGCAGTTTCTCCCGCTTCAAAACCGGGAAAAAGAGCATGTTCAGTAGCAGTATCAAAAGCTTGAGGCCCAGCCAGGCCAGCACCCCATACCAGAGCACCTCGAGGATAGATGCCATACCACTACGGAGCGCCTTTGCGCGCGGCCAGCCCGATCAGTTTACCCAGCGCCGCCCCCCAGGCCGCCATGCGTTCGTGGGTGCTCTTGCGCCCGTCCAGCCGCAGTTCGAAACCCGGCAGCGGTTCCTCGGCGGGGGCGGTGCGGATCTGGTCGTCGAGTTCGGCCAGCATCCGCTCCAGTTGCTCGCGCAGCAGCCTCAAATCGGGTTCTATGGGCGCACCAAAGACCAGGTAGGCCTCGGCCAGCTCGTGCCCGCGCAGCACCACCCTCGAGGCCACCGGCACCACCGGCACCCCCGCCCGCTCGGCGAACCAGACCACCCCCCGGTTCAGCCCGCCCAGCGGCCCCGGCGGGCGCAGCTCACCCTCGGGGAAGACGATCAAAACCTCCCCCCGCCCAAGGGCGGCCAGCGCCTCCCTGGGCTTGCTGGCCGAGACCGTATCGAGGCGGCGAAAGAAAGCAAACTCCTGCAAGCGGCGCTCCCCCACCACAATTTTGAAAGGCCGCCCGCCCCCCCAAAACAAGACGGGCAGCAGATAGCCATCCCACCAGGAGTGGTGGTTACCGGCCAGCACACAGGCCTGCCCCGGCAGGGCCCCCCGCACCCACACCCCCCGCAGGCCCCGCTGCACCGTGCGCCGAAACAGGGCCTTGAAGGCCACGCTTAACAATCGTTCCCAGGGACGCATCATGTCTGCCCTCTAGACCGTTTCAGGCCGCCACGCCCCCCAAGAGGCAGGTATTCCAGCCACGCCAGCCCGTTCATGGCCAGGCCACAAAGCAGCGCCGCCGGCCACAGGCCCAGCAGGGCCAGCCCCACCGGTAAAAACAGGGCCTCGAGCCGGTAGGCCCAGGCGAAAGCGCCGTCCTGGTGGAGGCGGGGCCCCAGCCGTCTGTAGATCCAGGAGATGGCATAACCCACCGCAAACCAGGCCAGGTAGTTCTGGATGGGCGCGCCGTACCACAGGGGGTTGGGGTCTTGCCAGGCCCAGTAACCCTGGGCGGTCATCAGGGCCTCGAGCCCCAGATCCCAGGCCACCACCAGCAAGCCGGTGCGCCAGGGCCGCCCTCCCGCCAGCACATGGGCCGAGAGCACCAGGGCAAACCAGCCCAGCGGCACGATCAGGGGCACGCCCCCAATGGTGGGCTGCGGTGCACCCTGGTAGCTGTAAAGCCCAAAGGGAAAGCCGGTCTGGCTGCCCAGCAACTCCACCCCCAGCCCCAGCGCAAAAGCCAGAACCGCCAGCAGCACAATTCGCACCCCCACCCGCCCCCAGCCCCAGAGCAAAGCCGCCAGGCTGATGAGCAGCATCTGCACCAGGCTGATGAGGGGAAAGCCCTCCGGCCAGAGCGGCACCGGGATGCGCACCAGCACCGCCAGGGCCAGCGGCAGCATCCAGGGTTGCAGGTGCTGCCGGAGCCCGCCAAGCCGGGTTCGGGCTTCGGACTGGGCCATGAGCCAGAGGGCCTGGGCGGTGGCCGTGGCCGCCAGCACCGCCCAGATCCCCAGCGCAGGGGATTGATAGAACAGCCAGCCCACCCCGCCCGCCAGCAGCGCGGCGGCCCCGCTCGCAACCAGCCAAACCCTGCGGCCTGCCCAGAGCAGATCGCCGCCCCACGCCGCCAGCAAGGCCAGCACACAACCCCACCCGGCCAGCGCAGCCCCCAGCAGCCCGCCCCACCCCAGCACCAGCAGCACCGCACCCAGCAGGGCCAGGCCCATACCCCACAGCCCGCCCAGCCCGCGCAGCCAGACCAGGCCCGCCGCCGCAGCGGGCCCCGCGCGCCGTGCCCAGAACAGCCCAGCAACCGCGAGCAAAACAGCCAACGATGTGGTTATCAGCAAGTCCACCGCTACCCTCGCCTGGGTTCCATTCGGCCCGACTTCGTCAGGGGCCAGCGCGACCTCCCTACTGCCAGCGTAGCCCTCAGAAATGCCGGAATGTCCACACTGGACATAATCTGAAAATCTTCCAGCAGGCTGGTTTCCTCGTCCAGAAAGCGCAGCACCCGCTGGGGGGGATTTTTGCGGAACAGGTCGCTGAAGACCTGTTTACCCGGACTGCGGCGGTGCGCCAGCACGTTCAGGAGCACGCTGTCCATGTAGGCGTGCCGGTTGAAGGCCGGCTCTGGGAAGAAGGGCTGGCCGGTCTGGGCAAGGGCTTCGGCAATGCGGCGCGCCTGCTGCTGGATGCGCCGGAAGGTGTAGCCGGTAGAGGCCTTGGTACAGCCGCCGGCGGTGCCGATGTTCATGACGTGGGGGCTTGGCCGGCGGGCAAAGGGCGCGTCGGTCATGGGGATGACGCCGAACTCGGTCTCGAGCACCTCGTACTGCGCCAGGCCCAGCGGGCCCTCGAGGTAGGCCCGCAGCCCGGCATCGTAGGCGTCCGGGGGCAGCAGCTCGGGCGAGAAGAGGGTGTACTCCACCAGCGCCGTCCGGGCATCGAAGGGCAGGACATAGGCAAAACGCACCGCGCCCTCCTGGGGAACCCGAAAGTCCATAAAGGTCGCGGCCCCGGTATCGAAGACCGGCCGGGGGGTTCGCACCACCCAGCCCTTGAAGTGCTGCAACAGGTAGTGGTAGCCGGGTTGCCGGGGCGCGGGCTGGTACAGGCTGCTGAAGGCCCAGCGGCCCGTAAATACCTGCCCACCCGCCTCGACCCGCACCCCTTCTGGGGCCTCCTCGAGGCGGGTAACTTCCCCGTAGTGCAGGCGGACGTTGGGCTGCTTTGCCATCCAGCGGTGCATGAAGTTATAGAAATCCAGGCCGCGGATCATCTTGTAGGCATAGGGCGCGATCTCGAGCCGCTCCGAGAGGCCTTCCCCATAAAACCAGATGCGATCCCACCGGCGGAAGACCACCGGCTCGAAGGGGCCCTCCCCCACCTCCCAGAAGCACCAGGTGCGGTCGTTGAGGGTTTTGGGGGCCCGCTCGAGCAGCAGGATGCGCCTGTCGTGCAAGCCCGCCTGCACCAGATGGTAGGCCAGGCTCAGGCCCGCCGCCCCGGCCCCCACAATGATGTAGTCGTAGTCGTAAGCCGCGCTCACCTGGTAACAGGCTACGCCGCCACACCCAACCCTGGCTAGCCGGGGTTACAAAGCGGACACATACACCCCTCACCGCACTTCCTTCTAATGCGCTATATACACGGCAGGGGCCTGTAAAACTTATACCCGGTTGCGGCTCAAGTCCCTGAGCAGCACCCTTGCGGCATTCCGCCCGCTCGCGCCCATGATGCCCCCGCCGGGGTGGGTGCTGGCCCCGGTCAGGTAGAGGCCTTTTAGCCCCGGAAACCTGTACTCGTGGGCCCCCAGCCAGGGACGGAACATGAACATCTGGTCGGGGGTCATCTCGAGGTGCATCACATTCCCCGCCGGCATGGCAAACTCCTGCTCGAGCCAAAGCGGGGTCTGCACCAGTTCGGCCACAATCTTGCGGCGAATCTCGGGGTCGAAGCGCTCGAAGCTCCGGATCACCCCCTCCCGGGCCTCCATGGCGCGGGTCTCCCACGTCCCCACGGCCAGCCTGTAGGGGTAGTACTGTGCCCACAGCCACAGGGTCTCGCCCCCCGGTGGGGCCAGGGTCTCGTCCACCGCGCTGAAGCTCATGGCGATGAGCGGGGGGTCGCGGGTGGGCTCGCCCGCCAGGTAGTCGCCGTAGGCCCGGCTGAGTTGCAGCTCGTCGGTGATGAGGAGGCCCAGGCCAATGCGGGCCTCGGGGCCGGGGTGGGTCTGGTAGCGGAGCTTCTCCGAGAGCCCCAGCCGCAGCACCAGGCCGAAGCCGTTGCCCACCCGCAGCCCTCTGGCTACCTCGGGTATCTGGTCGGCGGGCAGCATGGCCAGGGTTTTCTGGATGTGCGCCCCGGCCACTACCGCTCGAGCGCTCACGCTTTGTCCGTCCTCCAGGCGCAGGCCCACCGCCCGCCGACCCTCCAGCACAATCCCGGCCACCGGGCTATCCAGGTGCACCTTCCCCCCTTTAGCCTCGATGGCCCGCACCAGCGCCAGCGAGAGCCCCCCGGAGCCCCCACGGGGACGGGCCACCCCGCCCACGTGGTAGAGCGGGTGCCACAGCAAAAAGGGCGAGGACAAGGGGTCGGAGGGCGGCGGCCCGGACTGCGCAGCCATCCAGACCAGGGGGGCCCGCACCCGTTCCTCGCTGAAGTATTCCCGCGCCACATCGCCGTAAGGCCGCAAGATCTGCGGCAGGCGCTTCTGCCAGTCGCGCCCAAACCCGGCCCCCCAGATCATCTTGCGCCCCAGGTTGAGCGGGCTGGGCGAGGCCAGAAAAGCCTCCTTGACGGCCTGGGCGAAGGGCAGCCAGTCGCGCATGAAGCGGCGGTAGGCCTGGCCCTGGCCTGGGTAGCGTTCGTCCAGCTCGGCGGCGGTGCGCTCGGGGTCGCGCCAGACGAACCAGCTTTCCCGCGCATCCGAGGCGTGAAAAAGGGGGTCGAGCTCGAGGTACTCCAGCCCGTGCTTGTGCAGTTCCAGCTCGTCCACAATGGGCGTCAGGCGGATCAGGATATGCGCGCTTCCCCCCAGGTCGAAACGGAAGCCCTCGTAATCAATGGTCGAGACCGCCCCGCCCGGCACCCTGCGCCGCTCGAAGACCCCCACCCTGTACCCAGCCTGGGCCAGATACGCCGCCGTTACCAGGGCGTTGTGCCCCGCCCCCACCACTGCCACATCGAAGTCCGGCATCTCGGGCGCATGATACCGCAGACCGGGTTTGTTCAAAATGCGTCGAAACCGCCAATCTTCAGGCCCCGCGCAGCCAGATGGCCTTGGGCAGGAGCATCACCCGCTCGTAAGCGGAAAGCGAGGCCCGGCGCGAGAGGTTGTCCCAGCCGTTCATCTCCAGCTTGTCCAGAATTCCCTGGTACTGCAAAGCGGCCAGCGCCACCGCCCCACGCCCGGTTTGCAGGTACTTGAGGCCACCCAGCCCCTCGCGGTAGAGCCGGCGGGCCTCCTGGGCCAGTTCGCGCATCAGGCCGATGTAGCGGGGGCTAACTGCGCCCTGGCGCAGGTCTTCGATGGATAGCTGGTATTTGCGCATCAGCTCGGCGGGCAGATAAACCCGGCCCAGGGCCAGGTCTTCGCCCACATCGCGCAGGCAGTTGGTGAGCTGCATGGCCTGGCCCAGCTTGATGGCCGCGTCCCGCCCGGCTTCACCGGCCTCGCCTATGGGCGCAATCATCAGCCCTACAGTGCCCGCCACCCGGTAGCAATAGGTGTAAAGCTCCTCCAGGGTTTCCAGCCGCACCGGGTTCAGGTCGGCCAGGAAGCCCTCTCTCATATCGGCAAAGGCTTGTTTGGGAATCTCCCAGCGCGCCAGAGCCCAGGCCAGGGCCACTTCCCAGTCTTCCCTGGGAACCCCGGCATAGGCCCGCTCGATGCCCGCCCACCATTCGTTCAGGTCGGCCCGGGGGTTGGCCGACTCGTCCACGGCGTCGTCCCCGATACGGCAGGCCGCATACACAGCCCAGGCCCCCTTGCGGGCCTCGCCCCGAAACAGCAGGCTACCGTAATAAAACGTAGCCGAGTGGCGGCGGATAATGGCCGATACAGCCTGCCAATTAGGTTCCATACACATCTCCTGGAGCAGCATCCTCAAAAGCAACGTTTGGCTAAGAATGCACCGAGCCTTGCATTGTAATCTTTGTCCCTGCCACAAATCCTACCGAACCCTCCCGCCAGCCGTCTACCTTAAAACCGCTTTTGGAGAGCGAATCCATAAGCTCTGAGAGGGTGGGAAAGCGCAGGCCCGCTCCTTCCAACAGGCGCTGCAGAGGGCTATGAGAACGGTGGCTGAACATGACCCAGAGCCGCCCGTCTGGCTTCAGCACCCTGTACAGTTCGTGTATAACCTGCTCGGGGTTGGGGAACTCGTTCCAGCTACCCCCCACCACCACCCCATCCACCGAAGCCTCGAGCAGCGGAATGGCCTCGGCCCTGGCCAGCAAGGGTACGAAACCGGGGCGTCCCCTGGCTTTTTGAAGAGCCACCTTCAGCATGGCCGGCGATAGATCGAGGGCGTAGACCCTGGCGGCACCCGCCTCGAGCAAAGCCCTGGCGTACAGGCCGGTGGAGGTGCCCAGATCCAGAAAAACCTGCCCTGTCACCGGCTGCACCCGCTTTAGCATGAGCGATAGTTCCTCGTTCAGAGGAAAGGGTCTGC